>Ga0075012_10002887_pt1 | contig 16634 bp, 13 predicted proteins | sample All_14_2_FD_71474 | JGI IMG/M metagenome (GOLD analysis project Ga0075012, IMG submission 71474) | Freshwater microbial communities in response to fracking from Pennsylvania, USA - Allegheny Zone_MetaG_DW_15 | ecosystem: Environmental > Aquatic > Deep subsurface > Groundwater > Drilled... | reverse complement strand
ACCAAGGGGCACAAAGCTCAGCAGGGAGGCAGCGAATTCTGGGACAGCAGCGACTTCTGCGACGGAGCCTGCGACATCCAGTGCGGCAGCAGCATCGACGGCGAATGGTAATTGTTCGCCGCTTTCTTCTATCCACTAACCAGTGATGACTCGCAAAATCCCGTCCCACAGGGCGACTCGGGCGTGCAGACTTCTTGCTGCCGCTTGCCGGGCTTCTTGCTCTTTTTGAGGCGAGTTGTTGCACAATCTCCGCAGAAGCTGGGAGGCCAGCGGGCCGTGTTGATCGCCATCCAGTTCAATGTGGCGCAGCAAGTAGTGTTGAAGTCGCTCGACTTTCTGACCGTGCTGCTGCAGGGCCGGCAGCAAGCGCGTGAACATCTCGGGAATCACATCTTCGCGGCCATAAAAGAAGGCCGCTGCGACCTCGTGCGGTTGGCCCGTCGTCGCAATTTCGAGCGTGACTTGGACGAAACTCTGAGTCGTCGGCAGGGGGCTGGCCCGCTCCAGAGCCGACTGCCAACACGTTCCCGACCCGAGCGCTGCTTGGAGCCGGTGCATTGGAACCTCATCCGCGCCCAGTTCGTGCATGGCTTGGCGATAGAGCTCGAAATGGCTGGCATAGCCGCCCCGGCCATCTTCGTCGCATTCTTCACCGAGGATGATTTCCGTGAGGAATCGCACCATTTGCGGGTCGGGGGAAGGCATCCAGGGGACTTCCACGCACGTTACAATTTGCTGCAGCCTTTTTAAGAGGGACATGAAGTCCCACACGGCAAACACATGCTCGCGCATAAACAGCTGCAAGTGGGGAAGGGTTTGCACAGCCGCGTACAAAGGATGATCCAGGAGATCTTGCCGCAACGTCTGGATGTCGGTATCTCTGTCGGAAGTCTCGTCTAACACGCCCAAAAGTCCTCTAGCTGGCCCTCGGATTCTCAGGAAAACGAATAGGATTCCCGGTTTCTCTTCCCAGGGGCAAAAGATCGGGTTGAACTTTCCGTGATCATGGAACAGTCTAAGGCGCCGTTGAGGATTTCGTCGAATCTCCCCACGCTCGGAATTTTCCACTGCGTGTTTTCGCCCGATCATTCGATGACGACTTTCAGAGATCCGTCGCAGGACGGAAACTCGCACGGATTCGCGCAACGTCTTCCGTTATTCTAGCAACGCGGGAAATTCATGGACGCCAAGTTCGACGCAGAGCCTTACGATGTCGTAGTGATTGGTACGGGTCCGGGCGGTGAAGGGGCCGCCATGCAAGCCAGCAAACATGGAAAGCGGGTTGCTGTTGTCGAACGGGATCAACTGGTTGGCGGAAGCTGTACGCACCGGGGGACCATTCCCAGCAAGGCGCTGCGGTACGCCATCTTCCAGATGATGGAAGCCAACCAGAATCCTCTGTTTCGCGAAAAGGGGATTACGGTCGACTTCCTGTTGCCGGAGTTGCGTCGCAGAGCCAAATCGGTGATTTCCGCACAAAGCAAAATGCGGGGCGGCTTTTATGACCGCAATAAAGTCCCCGTGATTCAGGGCGATGCCAAGTTTTTCGATGAGCGGACCATCGAAGTTCTCGAGCCAAATGGCTCGTCCCGCTTTTTGCGAGGCGAGTCGATCGTCATTGCCTCTGGTTCGCGTCCGTACCGTCCGCATGACGTCGATTTCAACCATCCGCGGATTTTTGATAGCGACACCATTCTGAATGTCGATTTCCACTTTCGCTCGATCACCATTTATGGGGCTGGGGTGATTGGCTGCGAATACGCCTCCATGTTTCGCAACCTGGAAATCAAGGTGAATCTGGTCAATGGGCGCGACCGTCTGCTGGATTTTCTGGACGAGGAGATTGTCGACGCCCTCAGCTATCACTTACGGGATCGCGGAGTCGTCATCCGCCATCGCGAGACGATGGATCATATTGAAGCCGGCCACGATGGCGTGAGCCTGTTCCTGAAATCGGGCAAACAGCTGAAAACCGACGCCTTGTTGTGGGCGGCGGGACGTACGGGAAATTCGGATAGCCTGAACCTGGGGACGATTGGCATCACTCCGAACTCACGCGGGAATATTGATGTCAACGAACACTTTCAAACGGTGTTGCCCCATGTCTACGCCGTGGGGGATGTGATTGGCCCGCCGGCCCTGGCCAGCGCCGCCTATGATCAGGGACGTTATGCCGCTTCGCACATTCTGGGACTGATCGAAAATCGGCCCAGTCTGGAAATCCCCACGGGCATTTACACCAGTCCTGAAATCAGCTCGATCGGCAAAACCGAGCGGCAGCTGACGGAAGCTTGTATTCCCTATGAGGTCGGCATGGCCCACTTCAAAAGTCTGGCCCGTGCCCAGATTACGGGGCGTACGGTGGGGATTTTAAAGCTCCTCTTTCACCGCGAAACGCTTGAGGTGTTGGGCATTCATTGTTTTGGTGCCACGTCGTCGGAAATTATTCACATCGGACAGGCCGTCATGGCTCAGCCGGCACCGAATAACACGCTCCTGTACTTCATCAACACGACCTTCAACTATCCCACGATGGCTGAAGCGTACCGCGTGGCGGCGCTGAATGGGTACAACCGACTGTAAGAGGCGGTTTCGCCAAGGCGCCACTCACTCTTTGCCTGGCATCCACGTCAGCCACAACGCCTGCCCCTAATACTCGCGTCGCGGGCGAGGGGGGCGCGTTTTGGGCTTTGGGCGCAGCACGCGGATGGCGAAGGCCGTCACCAGGGCCAGAGGAACCAGCAGTTGGAGCGGGATGCGCAGCCGAATGAGCATCACGAGCCCCAGCAAAACCCCCATGACATGCCAGAGGGAAGCCGTTGCGAACGGGCGATCGGCCGACCAGTTCGGCAGGGCAACCCACAGGGCTCCCAACACAACCCCGACTTTCAGAAACGCCCCTTGCCACATGTCGTTAGAGCTGGATCGGCTGAATAGGGCAATGGCCAGCGCGGCGGCTAAACAGCCCAACGAAAGACAGCCAACAAGCGTTCGATTGATCGGGACATCGCGTTGCATGCGGGGCAGGGGTCTTTCCTCGGTTGTGGCGAATGGCGAGAGATGACGGGCAGGAAATTCAGTCCAGGCGAACGTGGCTGATCTGGTGCTCCACGAGCCAGTTGACGAAGACTTCCTGCTCTTCTGTCAGTTCCAGTTCGGTGCGTGAATCGCTGTCTAACGGTGAGACAATCGTAATCACTCCATCTTCCGCAAATTGCTGGGCCTCTGATGGATTGATCCAGTATTCCCGCTCTCCCAGAAGTTCCGGGGCGCTTCCGACTCCCGCAGGGGTGGCGAAGTAGGTCACATCGTGCCGGAAGCGATCTGGCATGGTCAGTGGCTTGGGGGACGAACCATCCAGGGGAATCACGCGTACGGGCATAGCGACAACTTCGTTAGGAAAGCCAGGGAGGAGCGAGGAATCGGCCTGGAAACTATTGGGGATCGTCCAGACGATACAGATGCGTGTCGGTCCGCAGGAACAGCGCGCTATCGTGCGCCGCGATGGAGGAAAGGGAGCGACCCGGAAGCTGGTTCTGAGCCAATTGGCGAAACTCTTTGCCGGGGGCCAGAACGGTCGTCAGCCCTTCTTCGTCGAGCAGGTAGATTTTGCCGTCTGCAAACAAGGGGGACGCCGAGAAATTGCCCCCCAGGCGTTCCTGCCAGTGCTGTTCGCCAGTGCGGGCATCGACGCAGGTGACGATGCCTTTGTCACTGACCAGATAAAGCTCGTCTCCCACCAGCAGGGCGGACGGATTATGCGGGGCGCCCCGGCTGAGTTTCCAGGCCAGATGGGATTCGGTGATATCTCCCGATCCCCCGAGGCGAATGGCGTACAATGTGGGTGAATCGTAGCTAGAGGAGACAAACGTCATCCCGTGACCCACGACGGGACGCGGAACGACGGAATAGCCTTTGGGCCAGTTGAATCTCCAAATTTCCTTGCCGGTGAGTGGATCGTAGGCCTGAACCCATTCCCCCCCAGGGGCGATCACTTGAGGCTTTCCCTCCACTTCCGTGACCAGGGGCGTGCTGTAAGCCATGCGGCCTTCTCGGGGTGTTTTCCAGACTTCTTCGCCCGTTTTTTTATCGAGCGCGATGACGTATTGCACGTCGGTGCCATCGCAAGCCAGGATCAGCAAATCGTTGAACAGGACGGGCGAGCCGGCGGGACCGTGGCGATGTTCGTACGCGAGCTGCTTCTTCCAGAAAATTTCGCCCTCGGTCGTCAAACAAGCGGTGCCCAGCCTGCCGAAATGGACGTAAACGAAGGACCCTTCCACAATCGCGCTCGGGGAGGCATAGCTGTTCTTTTTGTGAACTTTGCCGGGCGTATCGTGATGGAAGACTTCCTTGTCCAGGGTGATCTGACCCGTTTTGGGGTCAAGCCGCAGCACTCGTAGAGATTTCCCCTCGTCCACGGCGGTGGTTAGCCAAAGAGAGCCTCCCTGAATGACGGGTGACGACCACCCCAGGCCGGGGATTTCCGCTTTCCAGACGATGTTTCGGTCTTCGCTCCACTCGGTGGGCAGCCCTGTTTCTGCCGAATGGCCTTGTCCCGCGACGCCCCGAAATTGGGGGGAATCCTCAGCCTGCAGGGTGCAACAGGCCAGCAAACACAATCCTGTCCAGACAGTGCGCTGCACAACAATCTCCTTGGCGAATGATCCGTAGCAGAATCAGCCAGCGCGCGATTCTCCCGACAGAGGGTTGCGACGGTTATACCGCGATTGGGCCTGCCAAGGAAATTAGGGGCCTTGCAGAATCCATCCGGGCGAGTTTGCCTGAATTCAACTTCTTCCCGGAGTTAGGCTTGCGGCTGATCCATCCGGATGCGAGCATGTCTGACATGAAGTCATCGTTCGATGGCTTTTTTCAGACGGGCCCATCGTTGTTAGTTTTTCGCCGTGGTACAATTACTGACGAGTCAATCCGATTTCGACGCATTATGCGATGAGATTCGTGCAGCCGGAATTGTGGGTTTCGATACGGAATTCCTATCGGAGTACACCTACCGGCCCGACTTATGCCTGATGCAATTCGCCACCCCTGCGCGCAACGTGATCGTTGATCCGTTGGTCGTGCCCGACCTCACCCGCTGGTGGGAGTTGATGGCTGACGACCAGACACGGATTATCGTCCACGGCAGTCGCGAGGAAATTCGTTTCTGCTTTACGAATTTGCGCCGTCCCCCGCGCCTCGTCTGGGATATCCAGGTGGCCGAGGGATTGCGCGGGAGAAGTTTTCCGCTGGGGTACTAGGCTTTGGTGCGTCGTGTCGTCGGAAACACCGCGCACGGCCGGGAAACACGAGCCGACTGGCGGAAGCGTCCTCTGACCAATTCGCAGTTGGAATATGCCGTCGATGATGTGCAGCACCTCATCGAGATCTATCGACGCCAATATGCCTCGCTCGCCAAACAGGGCCGAGAAACCTGGGCGGAACGGGAATGCGAACGGCTGATTGAGGAAGTCGAGGCCGAACGGGGCCCGAATGCGTGGATGCGGCTGTCGGGAATTAATCGCCTGAATCCCCGGGAATTGGCGGTCGCGAAGGCACTTTACATTTGGCGGGATAGCGAAGCGGCGTTGCGCAATAAGCCGGTCCGCAAGATTTTGCGGGACGATTTGATCATTGATATCGCGCGACGCAGGCCCAAAACCGAAGCCGATCTGCTGGCGACGCGCGATTTGAACCGGACCGATTTCCGGCGGCACGCTCCGGAGATGCTGGTCGCTGTCGAAGAGGCCCTCGCGTTACCCAACAGTGAGTTGCCTCAGCTTCCTCCGAATCCCGACGACGATAAAACACACGATGAACAGCTGCTGGGGCAGCTGTTAGGCATCGCCTTAGCCAATCGGTGTGCCGAGATGAATGTCGCGATGGGTCTGATTGGCAAGGCGGCCGATTTGAGACATCTGGTGCGGTGGCACGTTCACCAGGATTTCACGGGCGGCCCTCCTCGGTTGATGCAGGGTTGGAGAGCTGAGGTCTGTGGAGACCTTCTGGCGGATGTGCTGGATGGCAAGATCTCGTTGCGGGTCGCCGATCCGCAATCGGATCATCCCCTGATCTTTGAACGCCGGAGCAACGACTAACTCCGCTATTCAGAAGCCGGTTGACCGTCGACTTTCCCTGGAGAAAATTCCGAATTCCCCTGACGCGGGCGCCGTGGGCTCGTTTTTTCGGGTTCCGGTTTATGCTAGCATTTCGTGGCGGCCTGTTATCCTTGCCTGCTGCTGTTGCCCGCCTGCGGAATGCCCTCCGATGAACGAGCCGACTGGTCGTGCCAATTCCTGGATTCTGGTCGGCGCCCTGTCAGCGGCGATTGCCGTCATGACAGGCGCTTTTGCCGCCCATAGTCTGACAGACCGGTTCGCTGAGCAGTATGCCGGCCAGACCCGGATGGTCGCCGGAGAAGAAATTCCCCTCGCCCGTAAGTATCTGGCCGATTTCAAAACGGGGGCAGAGTACCAGATGACCCATAGTTTGGCATTAATAGCCGTGGGAATTCTGGCGAGTTCCCGCCGTAGTCGCATGGTGACGTCGGCTGGGTGGTGCTTTCTGGGGGGGATCTTGCTCTTTTCAGGGAGTTTATACGCCCTGACGTTGTTCGGTATTCGAGTGTTAGGGGCGATCACGCCGATCGGGGGCGTGCTCTTTCTCGTCGGTTGGGTCTTCCTGGCATTGGGGAGTCGCTCGGGAGTCGCAGGGACGGAGCAATCGTCCAGGAATTCCGCTCGGGTGGTGCTGTGATTCAGGACGTTTCGTCCAAGGCTTCTGGTCTCTTTTGAGACGGTCTCACATCACTTCTGGATAGGTTCGGTTTATGTGAGGACTCTTAGCTCGCCCGGTCATCGACGTCTGCTGTTTGCGTGTCAACGGGATAAGCCATTCTTCTCTTAGGCGAATGATCTGAACCATGCATGTGTTTGATGCCCACTTGGATATGGCGTGGAACGCGATTGAGTGGAATCGCGATCTGATGAAACCGGTCGCGGAGATTCGCCAGTTTGAACGGCAGTTCAAGGGGATCATTCCCGGCGAATGCACCGTTTCCTGGCATGACCTGAAGCAGGGGAATGTCGGAACCGTGATCGCGACATTGCTTCCTCGCTATCACCGCAAGGATAAGATTCTCACCTTCCCGCAATCGCGCGAAGCCGCCTATGGCGTGGCGATGGGACAGCTCGCCTATTACCGGGCAATGGTGGCCAGCGGCGCATTGCGGGAAATTGGCGATGTCGAGACGCTGAATCGACACATTGATGAGTGGACCACGCAGCCGACGGAGAAGCTGCCGATTGGCTACATCCTGAGCATGGAAGGCAGCCCGCCGATTCTGAATCCTGACCAGGTTCATGAATGGTACGCGGCGGGACTGAAAATTCTGGGGCCGGCCCATTACGGTCCCAGCCCTTACTGCTTTGGAACAGGAAGCCAGGGGGGCTTTAACGAAGACGGCAAGCGCTTGCTGCAAGAGATGGACAAAGCCGGCATGCTGCTGGACGTCACCCATCTGGCTGATGAATCGTTCTGGGATGCGTTGGAACTCTATCAAGGACCTTTGTTAGCCAGCCATCACAACTGCCGGGCGTTGGTGTCAGCCGATCGGCAATTGACCGACGAGCAGATTAAGGCGCTCGTTGAGCGAGGAGCCGTAATTGGAGCGGCATTTGATAACTGGATGATTACTCCCGGCTGGACGATTGGGGTTTCCGATCCTGCCACCGTGAAGATGGAAATGATCGTCGACCATATCGACCACATTTGCCAGATCGCCGGGAATGCCAACCATTGCGGGATTGGCTCGGATCTGGATGGGGGCTTCGGAAAAGAGCAGTCACCCTGCGATCTGGAGATGATTGCCGACCTGCCCAAGATGGGCGATCTGCTGGCGAAGCGGGGTTACACCGCCGATGACGTTGAGCGGATTCTCTTCCGCAATTTCATCGACTTCTTCCGTCGGGCTTGGGCGCGATAGGGTGCGGTGTTCTTTGGAACGGGGTGGCCTGAACTGAAGGAAGCCAAGCAACAAGCGCCGGGGTTTCGGCGAGGACGCGCCCCATCCCGGCCACCCCAGCAATCCGAGTGGATGCCACACGATTCAAACCTATTCGGTGCGGGAATCGTCGGTGTGCAAAGCATTTTGCAGCAGACGCTTCCCGTGTTCCGGTTGGTCGCTGTGGTGTGCCTGCTGAATCGAAGAGGTGGCGCGACCAATGATGATGCGGTCGTAAGGGTGCGCCTTTTGGAACCGGTCGCAGGTCACGCTTCCCATCTGCTCCCAGGCAAACGGAAGTATTGGCTGTCTGTCGGTCGTCTGATGAAAACAGAAGACGCCGGAGGGTGGGGTTTCCTGCTCGTCCGGCCATTCTTTGAGGGCGATGGGCTCTCCGTAGTAGAACAGGAACGTGTGCATCAATTGCCCGTAGCTGAAGAAGGGCTGATCTTCCGGAAGATCAGCCTTCAAGGCGGCTACGGCCGCTTGAATCTGTGAGCAACGTTGATCGGTTAATGCCAAGACAGGCCCCGCGAACAAAACGGCCACGACGAGGCCCGTCGCCAAGGGGCCTCGCAACAGGGCTTTTCGGTGGGTCTGGGTGGTGATCAGCAGAAAAACACAGGGAATTAGTGCCAGTGCCGTCAGCCAGGCGACCGAGGGGGAAAGCCATTGCGGACCGACTAAGATCAAGCCGGCAATCGCCGCGATGACCAGCCCTGCCTCTGCGCGATGAACTGACCGCCACCAACGCTTGACGACAGCGGGCATGGCCTCTGTTTGTTCCAAGAGACGCTGCCAGACGGTGCCGATCAAGAGGGCTAAGACCGGCTGCAAGGGCATGTAGTAGCGGGATCGGGAGCCGGGTGGCAACCAGACCACCACGAAACACAAAGCGGCGGAAAGGCCCAGGAACAGGGCCAGTTCGCGATATCGCCCTAAGGCGCGCCAATAGTTGGGAGCCAGATAGGGGACGAGGAACAGCGTCCAGGGAAAGAGGGCTCCCAGAAAGACTTCAAAAGGATAGCCCGCCCAGTGCCCCAGGACTTTCAAGAGCCGTGTTTCCTCGAATCGTCCTGCGACATTCCAGAAATAGATCTCTAAACTCTTCTCGACGCCCTGTTGAACCAGAAAGGCCATCTGCCACGACGAGGCCAGCATGCCTCCCAGCACCAGACCGATGAGATGGCCTCGACTGAGGAGTTCCCGCCAACGTCCGGTGACGATCAGAAACAGCCAGGTCGAGCCAACGAAGTAAACTGGTGCTTGCAAGCCTTTGGTGAGAAGCCCCAGAGCCAGGCAGCTATAACCGGCCGTCCAAACCAGCCAACTGGACCACCCTTGTTGACGCCCGAGCCACCAGAGTAACAGCGACGACGCAACGAACAGGCTGAACAGGGCTTCCGTTTCGCCCAAGCGTCCGTACTCCAAAACATTATACATGGTGGCATAGGAGAACCCGGCCAGAAACGACGCTTCCCGACTCAAATGATGCCGTCCAACGCAATAGATTAATGCGACCGTCAGAAGGGTTGCCAGCAGGCTGGGCAAGCGGACTGCCCAGACTTCGACGCTGCCGGTCAACTGGCTGGCTGCGGCAATCAACCAATTCTGGAGCGGGGGACGACTGAGCCGGGGAATGCCTTGTACGCGCGGGGTAATCCAGTCGCCCGTGTCCAGCATTTCACGAGCAATCAGACCGCGCCGGGGCTCTTCGCCAAAGATCGGCACGACGGTCGCCCGTCCAAAATACAGGGCTCCGACAAACAGCAGCAGGGCCAGCAACGGCCACTCGAATGCCAAGCGACGGTGGAGATGGGGCTTGCCTGCGGCATTCGCTAAGGGTTGGTTGGCGGAGAAGCTCTGTGCGTCGATCATGACATTTGATTTCTATTGCGAGACCGCACAGGAAGTATGGACTTTTCGCAGGGTCCGCTGTGCGGACCAGGGATCGGCCATGCCATCGCTACTTGTCTTCGCGGGCGCTGGCTTGCTGGATGGAACTTGGTCGTTGAGGAGCCAAATCGGGACCGGGATGGCGGTGCATGGCCTGCATGGGGGAAATGCGAATTTCCTCCGCGGCAATGCTGGGACGAGAGCGGTGCAATTGAAGTTCATAGAGGGTCAACGTGGCGTCTCCCCGATAATCCGTCGTGGAATGCGCGCTTTTGGCCAACGGGCGAATCTGGCCCCAGCGGCCTAAGGCGTCACGTTCCATGCCGCGCGACAGGACGAGAATCTGAGAAGGACTGCTCTCGGGTAAGGTCAGCAGAAAGCTGGCATTGTGAATCGCGCGAGTTGAATCAGGTTGATAGAACAGATCTAAAAAGCCCGACAGCGGCGTCCGGCTGAGATCGACATACAGGGGGAGTTGCTTTTGGGCGGCGATTTGTCGTGTTGTCTTCAAGAAGGCCACATCGACGCGATGCTTATCGAAATAGGCACCGCTGTACCAGTTCCCGAAGACATAGCCTGCCAGTAACCAGCCAGAGACGACCAGCACGCACTGCCGGGGATTCCGCCCGACCATCGACTGACCGATCGTCCAGACCATCAACGGGACCACCAGACACAATGCCCAGCGGATTCCGGCCGGGCCGGGCAGCTTATCGCCAAACGTGACCAGACACACCATGATTGGCAACGCCATCGTTGCCAAACCCACGGCCGGCTGTTTAGCCCAGGCAGGCCACGTGGGCCACGTTTTCCAAAGATGTTGCAAGCCGCGCGTGCTCAGCAGTGCCCACGGAGCCAGGGCGTGTAAAAGATAGTGATGATGCTTCCCACCGGGAATCGTTAGCAGGGCGATCGTCCCTAGTCCCCAGACCCAGAGAAATCGCTCGGGAGAGGTGCGTTGTTCCCAGGCGGTGCGCCACGTTGAAACAATGCTCCAAGGCAGCACGAACGTCCACGGGGCGATCATCCATAAGAGATTGACCGGGTAGTACCAGAATGGCTGGTTGATCAGTTTGTATTCGCCGCTGACCCGACCTCCGAGATCGAAGAACCAGACTTCGAGGGCATCCGGATAACGCTGGAGCACGGCTAACGGCCACGCCAGCATGATCGTGAGGAAAATCGCCGCTCCCCAGACCCAGGTATAACGGGCGATGTGTCGCGGCTCCTGGGTGCCGAGCAGATACAGGCCGATCGGAGCCAGGCAGAGGGCTGCTCCGAAGAAGAGGCCTTTAATCAGGTTCGTCATGCCCAACAGCACGAAGAACGCGATGACCCAACGATTGCGACCGGTGACTGATTGAATCAGCCCACTTTTCCAGGAGGAAACCTCACGTTGGTCCTGCCAGCGGGGGTCGAACTCCAGCTTGACGAAAACGGCCATCACGGCGGTAATCATGCCGCAAAGATAGATTTCATCTTCCGCCAGCCAGGCATAGCGGGTGAATTGAAAGGTGGTCGCCATCACCAGACCGGCTAAGAGTCCCGTCTGACGGCCATACCACAGAGCCCCCATCCAAGCGGTCAACAGGACAACGGCCCAGCCGACGAGTGCAGGGCCCAGACGGACAATTGCCTCGGTATCGCAACGGCCAAAGGGCGTGGCCAGGGCCACGGTGATCCATTGCGGCAAGGGGGGGCTTTCCAGCCAGGGTGTGCCCCCTTTTTTGGGGACGACCCAATCGCCATCGGCCAGCATTTCCCGGGCGCTTTGCGGCAGAACCGATTCATGCAGCGTCAGCGGGCGGCCACTCCACAGCGCAACGCCGAACAGCACGCAACAATACGCACTCAGCAACAGCCCATCAATCCGACGCAATCCATCCATGACGGCCCCCGGCGCAATCACCCCCTAACCCTGAGGGTGGCGCCGGAGTTCTAGGACACCAGGCCGAATTCGTCAAGACGGCGCCCCGTTCAGCGCTGGACGCGGCCCCCGCCGCTCCCTTTCATAAGCGCCTCGATTTCGGAGCGGGTGACATCGTTGAAGTCGCCCCGCAAGCTGTGCTTCAGGCAACTGGCTGCTGTCGCGTAACGGACCGCGAGATCGGGGCTGCTGAGTTCAGGCGTTCGCAGAGCGAAGATCAGTCCGGCGGCAAACGAGTCGCCAGCCCCCACGCGATCAATCATTTGAGTAATGTCGTAAGGAACGTAGTCCCCATGCGAGTTACGGGGAGCGGCGTGGGCCGTTTGGGTGGTGGCGTCATAGTAGAGCGCTCCCCAGCGATTGTGACTGGCGGAAAGGCTTTCCCGAAGCGTAATCGCGACCGATTTGAGGTTGGGGAACTGCCGGACGACTTCCGCTGCGACGGCCTGATAGCCGGCCACTGAGATCTGTCCGGAATGGACATCGGTGTCAGAGGCGTGGATCCCGAGCACTTTGGCAGCATCTTCCTCGTTGGCAATCAGCACCTGCACAAAAGGCAGCAATTGGCGCATGACGCGGGCGGCCAGTTCTTGAGGAGGTGTGCCTGCTTCCCAACGCCACAGCTTCTGGCGAAAATTCAAATCGCACGAGACGGTCAGCCCCCGTTCCACGGCTACTTGGGCCGCCATCAAGGCGGCTTCTGCGGCAGTTTCGCTGAGCGAGGGAGTAATGCCGGTCAGATGCAGCCAGTCGGCATTCTGGAACAATTTGTCCCAAGGGTAAGCCGAGCCGGGGGTGAGGGAGATAGCGGAATGGGCGCGGTCATAGGTCACGACGCCTGCGCGCTGGTTGGCCCCATTCTCAACAAAATAAATGCCGAAACGGCCTTCGGGCACGCGGAGGATGCCGTCCACGGAAACGCCCCAGCGTCGCATCTCGTGGGTAAAGGCGTCGGTCAACGGATTATCGGGCAGAGCGGTGCAGAATGTGGCCGTCCCTCCTTGGCGACAGATCGACATGGCGACGTTGGCCTCAGCCCCGCCGAACGTGGCCTCTAAAGAGCCGGGCATTTGCTGGGTCAGCCGCAAATTTCCGGGGGGCATCAGTCGAATCATGACTTCGCCAAAGGTCACAACATGAGGCATAGGAAGGCTTTCGCTGTGGGGAAATAAGGGCATAGGGCGAGGTAACACACGCCGAGAACTAGGTATCAGCACTCATCAAAATGTGGCTTCTCAAAAACTCTGTCAATCCAAAACTGGTGTGCCATCTAGATGTCACAGGGGGTTGCGATAACGAGTCTGAAAAGAGTCCGGGAACAGTGTGGCGGTAGTCATGTAGAGTGCCAGAGCTTGGGATGGGGCCGAGGTCACTCGCCTGTGACATGACTACCGTCATCCCGGATTTTCTTGTTGGCCTGCTCGGCTCGTTGTTTTGTTCTTGAGTCGCCCTCTGTTGATGACGAATGCCCTGTGACCGACGAAACCAGAGGCTCCCACAAATCGGCTTGGCGCGCCTGGCGATGACGCTGGGGAGCGACGTCTTCCTGAGGCCCCTCTCGCCGAACAGGCAGGGCTTTGCGGGGTAGAGTTTTCGAGCGGGGTGAAACGGCGAGGATCTGGGAGCGAAGCAGTTCCTCAAGTCCGTTGACGGCGAATCCTCCGCCGATCAGGAGAGCCGTCCAGCCAATCACCAGGGCGCGGAGCCCTCGCGATGGTGGGCTGAGCGGAAACGTGCGAGGAATCTCTTGAAAGGCTGTCTGCGTGAATCGCAGCAGGCTGACGAGCAGGCAGCACATTCCCACAGCTGTGGCCAAGATCGTCATCAGCAGCAGGCTGTGAGGTTGCCAGACAATCGAACCGTCAACACTCGCCGGTTGTGCCAGATGCCGCCAAAGCATCTGGAGGGCTGCCCCTCCCAATCCCAAGGGGAGACCAGCGAGACTGGCCAGTAAGACGACCAATCCCCAACTGGCCACAGGCTGCTGAGTCCCTTGTCCGGCGAAATCGTCGAGATAGATCGGAGAAGCCTGGCCGCTGGTCCACAGGCGGGCCAGCAGTTGGCCCAGGATCGTCAGAAAACAGCCCAAAAGCAGGATTCCGACAAAGGGAGCCAGAGTCGGAGGAAGGACAGCGACGGTCTCGGCCGTTAAGGGTGGTTTCGTTGTCAAAAGGGGCAGCAAGGCCAGCATGAGCAGAACAGACTGAAACTGCCAGAACGCAAACGCGATCCGCGACCAACGATGCTGGTTCAGGATCGAAAGAGGAGCGAGGACAGCCGTCAGCGACACCGGAACTGCCAGGACCGTGATCCACAAATTGCCCGACCACTGAGGGAAGAAGCCGATGAGCTTGGCCAGGCACACCACCGTCATGACTTGCGACAGCCAGATGGCCAACCAATTGCGTGCCCAATCGCGACCAGCAAACAGGTCGGTCGCCGGTTGATGCCAGGGAACCAGACCTAATCGGAGGCAGAAGGCAGCTGTCAGGCAAACCGCCGACAGGACTTCGGCAGCCGTGATCGGCGAAAGGGAGGCGGAAAACAAAGGCGTTTGAAGCGAAGAAGCGGGTAAAGGCGTGCTGAGGCTCAACAGCAGGCCAAACCAGAAGAAAACCGAGCCCAACAGATGGCTGGCCAAGGCAGAGGGGGAGGAAGAGTACTCCGCTGGACTGATCTTGTTGGTCTCGGAGAGGCTGGTCGCCACGTCAGCTGAGGGACTTTTCATCTCTCTTGGTGAGCGGAACAACACCAGCATCAACCACCAGCCTGCCACTTCAAAGGCCAAGGCCAACGCCCACGGATCGTGGGCCTGAATCAACAATAGTGCCACTGCGGCTCCGCTCCACCAGAGGTCCGCCAGACCGAGTCCTGATTGCTGCCAGCGAAGAGGCCCATTCTCGTCAGCGGACGCCCAGGCTCGCCGCGGACTCGCCGGCAACACGGCGAGGATCAGGAGAGAGACGAACGATTCCCAGCAGGCCTCATTCGCCGAGATGTTGTTTGTCAGAACGAAGGTCTCTGCCAGGACCGCTCCCAGCCAGCCTATGCCGCGCAACAAGGGGGAGAGCCAAAGCGGAGCCCCGCGCGCTACGGCGAACCACGCCAAGCCTGTACTGACTAATAGCATCACTGCGGAGAGAGGGACGCCCGAGGTCATGGCTGGCGGTCCCCTGGAGCAGTTGCGGTCATCAGGACTCGAAAAGAGGGCAGCGTGGGCCATTCCGTCCGGGTGGGTTGCATCCAAACCTGCGGCACCAGCGAGAGCAGCCCCAACCAGAAGAGTCCCACAATCATGGCCCATTGACCAGAGTTTCCGGATCGTTGAGCATGTCCCGCAGGAAGAAGAATGGTTGCGGGGACATCCTCACTGTTGTGAGTCAAATCGCCGGACGCTCCTGGAAATAGGGTGGACAGCCAGCGGCTGTCGATCACTGGCGAACGAGGCGAGCCCGTTAGCCATCGTCGCAAGGACCAACCTAACGTCCAGATGAGCAGCCCCCACGCCACCAGCAGCCCAATGCCCCAGGTCAACCCGGCGTTCGCGGCTTGGGAAAACAGGACGAGCCAACTCAGAAATCCCCCCAGCGGGGGGAAACCCGCCAGAACGGCGAAACCAACGGCCAAGGCCACCGCTTCAACGGGACGGCTTCGCTGGAGGCCGGCGAAGGCGTCGAAATCACGCTCTTCATCGGAACCAGCCAGGCGTCCCATCACCAGAATGGTTGCCGCCGCTCCGCTGCTGGCCATCAGCAATAAACCCCAAGCGGCCAGTTGCGCCTCAGGACGGGGGGACAGAAACCCCAGCCAGGCGGCATGCCAGTTGGCACACCACGTCGCGACGATCATGCGGCGAAAATCGGTCTGTGCCATCGCCAGAAGCGCAAAATAGAGGACGATCATCACTAGGATCGGCGCTAACCATGTCCCCGATTGCGCAAGGGGCTCGGAGAACAAGGCCCCGAGAACAAGCAGGCCAATCCGCAACACGGCCAATGGCAGAATTGCCAGCCAGAGTGCGACGGTCTGCGGGGACGCCGTACTCAGAAAACGGAGGACGCCCCCATGAAACGGAAAGCCGCCTCCCAGGCACCATAACCCTGCGCACAGGCAGGCGAACATGAGGGATTCGGTCCGAAACCAAGCCAGCGAGGCCGATTCCGCATGCTGAATCGCGGCGGGGATTTCCTGCTGCCAGGCAGGAAAGGACAAAGACAACGGGCTCCACCGGCTGGTGTAGTCTGCCTGCATCCATTGAGCTAATGGGCTTAACATGGCAAAGCCCATGGCCAGAAACAGAATGCCGACCAATTGCGGAACCACAAATCGCCCGAGCGATTCCCGACGCTCCGCTCCGGCCGACTGCATCAGGGCGATGACGGCCATCACAAGCGTCCCCGTAAGTGCCATGACCAGCCATTGCGCGTCCAGAGTCACCATCGCCAGGCCCAGGAAACTGGCCAATCCCAGGAGAATCGGGACTTCGGAGGGCGACTCTTGCTTCGATTGCGCAAGCCCCCAGGCCAACAGCAGGAATAACGTGATCAGAGGGATTTGTGACCAACCCTCGATGGCCAACGGCGGCGACCAGGCCCAGGAAGGAGGCAGCGCCAAACCGTCAAATCCCTCTGAAGACCATGAGTTCCCGAGGGCAAAAGAGGCCAGAAGAACGAGGACTCCGACGAAGCCCACAATTCCAGACACCAGCCGTGAGCCGGGAAACGAACTCGGCGCCACCCATGCCCAGCAACTGGTGAATGCCCCAGAGGCCAACAGCAGCAACAGCCCCCAACTCATCCAGAACATGCC
>Ga0075012_10002883_pt1 | contig 16647 bp, 10 predicted proteins | sample All_14_2_FD_71474 | JGI IMG/M metagenome (GOLD analysis project Ga0075012, IMG submission 71474) | Freshwater microbial communities in response to fracking from Pennsylvania, USA - Allegheny Zone_MetaG_DW_15 | ecosystem: Environmental > Aquatic > Deep subsurface > Groundwater > Drilled... | reverse complement strand
GCCAGTTCGGGCAGCACCACGGCGCAGTCCTCCACGAAGACCGCATCGGGGTGGGCGGGCAGTTCGTTGGCAGGTTCGATTTCGCAGCCGAGCCGCCGCAGGGCGTCGAGGTACTCCTCGTGCTGCTTCTCCGCTAACGCAATGTCAATTGGCTGCCGGTCGAGGTGGGTAAGTTCGCATTCCGCCATGCGTGGGCTGATGGGTCGTATGATAGCTATCATGGTGGTGCCAGTGATTTGTGAATGGTGATTGGGGGTGACTGCAAAAGTTGTTATTTTTTGGGGAAAAGAAAAAGGGCATGACCGGAATGGTCATACCCTTTTCGTCAGATTTTTGCAAGGAACGGAAGTCGTTACTGCCTATCCAAGGTAAAATAATAGGTTCCCGTGGTCGTGGAAGTGCCTTGGCCATTGAGGTCCTGCACCCGGTTCAGCGACACTTTCATCTCCATCGTGGTGGTGTTCAGTGTCAGAATATCGTAGGTGCCCGTTTCGCCAGTCGTGGCGGTTCCGGTCAGCATGTCGCCGCTCACCTCGTAGGTGCCCTCTTGCAGGAAGTCGCTGATGACGGCCTCGGAAGTGGTCGTTTGGCCCAGCAGGGTTGTGCTCAGCACCGCCGTGTAGCCGCCGCTGCTGGTGTAGGTTCCGTCGCTTTTGAACTCAATGGTCTGGTTGAAGTCTTTGCCCGTGGCAGTGAAAGTGCCTGCAAAAGTGCTGCCACCTGTTTCGGTGGTCGTGGTCCCGTCGTTGCACTCCATTTTGGACATTTTCCAAGTGCCTTCGACGCTGTCGTTGGCGGTTTTGTTGTCGTCTTTTTTGCATGCCGCAAAGAGGACAAGCGTGAGCAGGGAGAGCATTTTGAATGTGTTTTTCATTTAAAAAGAATTAAGTTGATGAGATAAAATGGTTTCGGTGCCATTGCAGGAAATGCTTTGGCGGTGCAAAAATAGCCGCAAAATATTTACAATTCAAGTACTGTATTTCCGTTGCACTGTTCATTGTCCGACGACGATTTTTTGGGTCGCCACTTGCCCATTTTGCCAAATGGTCACGAAATAAAACCCAGTCCTCAGCCCGTCGAAGTTCGCTGCTTTTCCAACAGCTTCCACAGCTTTCACCTGGCGGCCAGCCACATCTGAAACCGTAGCCGTCCAAGGCCCGTCACCGTTTACTTCCACTGTAAAACTGCCGTTGTTGGGGTTGGGATAAACATTGATGCGGGGCTTCACCACGGTATCATCTGTTGCGAGGAACGGCAGCGTCTCCACCAAGGTGTTCCCAGTGGTATTGGTCACGATGGCAGGGTTGAAATCGAAGTAGATATGTGCCGTATTCTGGATATCCGTCGGGTCTGGAAGGCCCGTATTCGGACGGATGCGGTATTTCACAAAACCATGACTGCCCGGCTCGTCGCTGGCCTCCCACAGCAAGTTGATGTTTTCGAAGAAAAAGGTAAGCACCGACCCTTGCCGTTCTACCCGCACAGGATGGCTGCTGGCCAGCAATTGGAAACTGGCGGCATCAAGGTCGCTGTCCAGCGTGTCCCGAATGACGACGATGAAGGCGGTGTCGTTGCCTTTGTTTTGGAAGAAAACCGTGTAATCCAGTGCATCGCCGAGCAGCGAGTACTGCGCCACGGATTCACCCGTTGGGGCCGCCTGCTTCTCGTTGGGGTCGAAGGAGCAGCGGACTTCGGTGGCGGCGACATCGCTGGTGTTTTGGCCGCTGCCAGATAAGGTGGCCGTCGCATTGAAGTCCAGCCATTCGCCCACGAAATCGGCATTGGGATTTTGGAAAACGACTTTGATAGGGTCGTACGCATACGGGCCTAGTCCGGTGAAGTCCCAGGTCAAAGAATAGCCGTTGATGCTGGTAGGTGCAGGGGCAGCGGAAACGAAGCCTACGAGCGGGTCAAAGTTCAAGGTAACTGTGCCAGCCACATCGAACAGGCCAAAATTGGTGACCTGTACCCAGACATTCGTGGTGGCGCTGCAACGGGCAAGTCCGGTCGTCAGTTCCATTCCAATTGAGTCTGGCGGGTTGGCCGTCCATGCGCCAAAGTCAAAGCCTAACTGGTCGCCGCTGCCCATCAGCAGGTCGAGGGTGGAAGCCGTGGTGGGCACGTATGGTGCGTCAGGCTGCATGGTTATCTGGTGGTTGCCGGGCTGCGGGTGCAGCTTGTAGAAGCCGCCGTAGGTGGAGTAGGTCGTTATGTTGTCTGGCTGTAAGGTGATTTGCTGGCCGGGAAGGCCCGGCTCGCCTGTGGGGGCGTGGTTGCCGTCTTGGTCGGTGTCGAAGAAGACGGTGCCTATGACGCTGCTGGGCGGGTTGATGAGGCGGTTGGAGATGCCGTTTTCGTTGTAAACTGAGATGCCCTCAAAATATATCATCCATTTATTTCCGTAGGGGTCAACGTGGACACTCAATATCCAATTGCTTCCGATATTTGAATTTGATATATCAAAATAGTTCAGACTTGTAGCGTTTTTTTTGACTACCCCATAAGGATATATTCCAAACCAAAAACTACCATCTTGTCCTTGTACAATGCTGGATATTTTATTTGAAATGCCGGACAAAATAAATTCTTCCCACGTTGCTCCTTCAATATGTTTATAAACTTTATTGCCATCATATGCCCAAAACACACCAAGATTATCAATATAAAGACTATAAACGTCACCAAGTCCAGATGGAGAGCCGATAGGATTCAAAAACCATGTAGAACCATCGAACATATTAATCTCTTTAGAATAACTAGAAACCCATAATTGCCCTAAGCTGTCCAAAGCGATATCAAAAACAAAATTATTCACAGGGGAGTTGTTCTCAGCATGCCATGTCCAGTTACCACCTTCTAAATGTCCTACTCCATCAGAATAAGTTGCAACCCATAAATCATCATTAATACCACTGACGAGCTTGCTGATAGATGGCTCGCCTGGCACTTGAATTACATCAAAAATGCCATTACTATATCTAATAATCACACTAGGGCTTCCATTGGATTTGTTGGTAGCAATCCATATATCGCATGTAGACGTATTAAGCGTTATGGAAATGATGTCAAGATAATTACCGGCAAGACCAAGCTGTGAGGGCTTAATCTCAGTCCAATTAAATCCATCGAATTTTGCCAAACCACTACCGCCAATCCATGTAACCCCATCGCAATCAAATGCAATATCACGAAGCGCATATGCACGAAATGGAAAAACACCACTATCTATTCCGAGCCAATTATCGCCATCAAAATCATATAAATCAAAAAATATAGCATCAATTAAAGGTGGCTGATATACTATCCAATGCCCACCTGAGTCAACACCCATAAGTGTTGGCGCAATTGCAATTGTAGGTGGAAGAACATTAGGCAATTGATTTGAATACCATAATTGCCACGAAGTTCCATCATACTTAATAAAAACATTACCCCCACCATTGCTTGGCCCATAAGTAATTATCCAAGTATTTCCGTTCGGGTCTTCAAACACCCTACCAATATCTCCAGTAAAAGAAGTGTGCCCAGCAACGTTTACAACAGACCAGTTTATCCCATCGAATTTGTAAATTATCGTCTTTGGAAATGTTATAGTGGAAACAACAATTACTTCGCCATTAGGTCGTATTTGAATCAAACTAGGGTATGCACCACTTCCAAAGACACTAACATAAGGATATGATGCTATCACTTCCATATCGTGCAATACTTTTATGCTTGAACTTGTTAAAGCCCATACATCCCCATTGGGCATAAAATCAACACTTCTTATATTTCCATTCGCCTCATTGAAGAATGGATCCATACGAATTAGCTTCTCACCATCGTATTTGAACATGCCATGACCCACATTGTAAATGCCCTCTAATGTGGCTTTTACCCATATATCACCATTTGGGGCTTCTTTTATGTCCCATATAGTCCTCAAGGAATCCCCATCGTTGGTCAACCATATTTGTTCCCAATTATTCAGACCATCAAACTTAACTAACCCGCCATTTTCTGTACCTACCCATTTGATTCCATCAGTGCCGATTAGCAACGACCTTACGCTATTCCCCTTTATTCCAGAATTGGATGAAAGATAAACCTGCTTTTCCTGGGTTTCCCTGTTGTATTTAATCAGTCCACCATTTGTGCCTATCCAACTTATCACCCCTTCTGTAGAAACGCAATTTGTGAAATAGCTACTTGTATAGCTAGCCCATTGCTCCTGTCCAAATGCTGGGAGTGCAAAAACCAAAAGAGTAAATAGATAGAATAATAAGCGCATACAATTAGGATTTAGATAAAGAAAGAATTACCTGAATTTACCAACTAAATCCTTGCCAAAATCTTTTTTTAATCACTCAAAACCAAACCCCACTCCCCACCGCCACGCTAGGCAGCCCTACATCCCCCACCTTCACGCCCTGATACCCGGCATAGACCATGAAGCGCTTGAGGTGCATCTGCAAGCGTACCTGGTTCTGGCGGGCATAGACGCCGTTCGGGGCACCGATCTGCGTATCGGCATGAAGGCTGAGCGGGCGCTTGATGAACCATTCAAAGCCCAGGTTTACGGAGGGGCTGCCGTAGAGCACTTCGTTGCCGCCGCCGTTGACGAGCATGAGGCCGCCGCCCCACCAAAGCTGGAACCGGGAATGGTGTACCCGGTTGTAGGCGAGGTTGAAATTGGTAATGGCGAAATGGTCGGTCGTCGTTTCCCCCTTTGGCCCATCCAAAGTCTCCAGTAGTTGCAGGTGGTTCACGTCAAGGCTAAGCGCACGGTTCGGCGACCATTTTGCTTGCAGGAAACCACCGTAAACGGCATCTTGGTCGGTCTGTAGATGGCCGACGAATTGGAGGTTCATGCGCTTCGTAGGCTCGTAGTCGGGCGGGAGATAAATGCCACTTCGGTCGTCGGCGTAGGGGTAGTCGTTGAAGCCGACGTAGTTGGCTGGGCGCTCGCCGGGAAAGCCGTAAATCAGCCACCAAGTTGGTTCAAAGACGAGGTTGAGAATCAGGTCGCCCCAGATGGAATTGCTGTTGCCGCCACGGCCACCGCTTTCACCACCACGGCCACCGCCACCAGAGGAACCGCTTTTCAAGGCGTCCTTCATTCCTTCGAGTTTTTGGGCTTGCGCAAACATCGGCAAGAGGGCAAGTAAAAGCAGAAAAAGCAGATTCTTCATGGCAGTTGCGTTTTAGGTTTTCGGCATAACGGTTTTGAAAGCGCAGACGTTGCATGCAGTTACCTGTATAAAATCATAAGAAAGCGTTAAGAATGTCATTGGAAAAAGCGGGAGTTTCGCCTTTTTCCTCATTTCAATATCCAGACAGCATAATTGGACGATGGCGTTGGGCCAACTCTTGGCATTGCACAGAAACTCTTGATATTATTCCTTTTCTTTGCGCCCATTGAAACTTAAAATACAAAACATGAAAAGGCGCAAATTCATCCAATCCTCCGTCATGGCATCGGCATTGCCGCTGGGAATCGTCCAAGGTCAAAGCAAGCAGACACCCCCATCGGCAAAGGAACTGTACGAACTCCGAACCTACGAAATGAAATTCCGGGGAGACCAAAATCTCCTGACGGGTTATTTAAAAAACGTGCTGCAACCTGCCTTGAAGCGGGCGGGCGTCAACCATTTCATGTTGTTCACAGAATGGGGAAATTCCGACCCTGCCAATATTTGGGTGCTCATCAGCTACCCCGACCAAAATATCTACCTCAAGGCGCAGAATCTGTCCGCCGACGCTGAGTATGTGGCTGCCGCAGCGACCTACCATGCCCTGCCGCTGGAGAAGGCAATTTACAACCGATACACTTCCATGCTCCTGCTGGCCTTCGATGGTCTGCCCAAGATGCTGAACCCCATTGATGGCGCATCGGTCTTTGAGCTGCGCACCTACGAGGGCTATTCCGAGGATGCCGTCCGCCGGAAAGTCAAGATGTTCAACGATGAGGAATTCCCGCTGTTTTTCAAAGTCAAGCTCAATCCGGTCTTCTTCGGGGAAAATATCGCTGGCCCCCACCGCCCCTGTTTGACTTATATGCTAAACTTCAAGGACATGGCCGAACGGGACGCCAATTGGAAAACCTTTATTGACCACCCCGAATGGAAGGCGATGGTCGGCAAGCCCGAATATGCAGATACGGTTTCCAATATCAGGAAGACTTTTTTAAAGCCATTTTGAGCGGCAAAAAACGCTGCCCTTGAAAGGCACTTAATTTTTTTTTGGGAAACATCCGAAATACGCCCAACCATTCAGGCCCTAGTCCTGTCTTTAGCTACAGGACTAGGACTATATTGTCCAAATAACCTTTTCACAAAAATGGTTTTATGAAAAAAATGCTACTCTTTATCGCTCTGGGAATTGCCATTTCCGGCCATGCGCAAATTATCAATTTTCCAGACGCCAAACTCAAGAATGCCTTGGTATCCAGCCCTTGCGTCAATACATTTGGCGTGAACGTTCCTTATATTGATGCCGACACGAACAACGACGGCGAAATTGACATGGACGAGGCAAAAGCGGTGACCGAGTTACACATTGATTTTCGGGAAATCAGCGATCTGAGCGGCATTGAACATTTCACCAACCTGACTTTCCTAGACTGTGGGGGCAATCTTTTAACGAGCTTCAGCACACAGGGCCTTACCAACCTAAATATTCTATTTTGCTATGCCAACCAGCTAACTAGCCTTGATTTGCGAAGCTTGCCCAGTTTGGCTTTATTGAATTGTGGCTACAATCAAATCTCAGACCTCAAGCTCCAGGGCCTGACCAATTTGCAGCAGTTTCACTGCATGAACAACCAACTCAGCTCATTGGATGTACAGGCGTTCAAGAACCTCCAACTGTTGGATTGCAGCGGCAACCAACTGACTTCCCTTAATTTAGCAGGCTTGGTGCACATGGAAAAAATATGGTGCAACAACAACCAAATCACTCAACTCGACCTGAATGGCCTTGTAAACTTAGAAGAACTGTACTGTCAGGAAAATCAGCTTACGAACTTGGAAATTGGCGAATCGGTTAAGATGGAAATCCTATACTGCTATGAAAACCAACTGACCAGCTTAGATGTACATAATATGCCGAAGCTCATGGGTGTTATAGCCAATAATAATAAACTAAGCCGCCTCAATGCCAAAAATGGCAACCAGGAAATAATTGGCTTTGCCGGTAATCCAGACCTTAACTGCATTTGTTGCGATAAGTCCGAATACCTCAAGGTACAACAAATGGTGCAGCAATTAGGCATGACCAATACCACCATATCCTTCGATTGCGACAGTAATAATTGCCCACCTGCCCAGGAAAATAACGATATTACCTTATATCCCAATCCTGCTCACAATATGTTGTATTACCATTCCACCAAAGCGATCGAAAAGGTTGAATTAATGGACTTAAGTGGCGAGATACGTCCACAGGTTTTCGATGATGTTTTTGGCGAGCCACAAGTATATGTTGGCCACTTGGAAAGAGGCATTTATATCTTACAATATTTCATAGAAGGAAAGGCTTATCAAGCTAAATTTGTAAAAAAATAATTCACGCTCATTAAATTATAATTTTAGGGTGCAATCATATAGCCAGATTGCACCCGACTCATCAGCTCAAGCCTCCCAAACCACCTTGCCTTCCTCGCCATACCAGCGTTGCACCCGGTCGGCGTAGGACTTTTCCAAATGCGTCCGACGGATTTTCAGGGAAGGCGTCATCAGGTTGTTCTCCACCGTCCAGGATTGGTTCACCACTACGATTTTCTGGATGCGCTCGTAGGGTTTCAGCTTCGGGTTCAGCTCGTCCACCGCCAGCGCCAAGCCTTCGGCAACGGCTTCCTTGGCCTCCTTGGCCGCCGAATCAGACAGCACCACGAGCGCCAAGGGCTGCGGCAGGCCCTCACCTACCACGCACACCTGTTCTATCAGCAAATTGCCCGCAAAACCCATCTCGATTTGCGCTGGCGCAACGTATTCCCCCTTGCTCGTCTTGTACATTTCTTTCACACGGCCCGTGATTTTGAGGAAACCATCGGCGTCCAGCTCGCCGACATCGCCCGTGTGGAACCAGCCATCGGTGTCAATGGCGGCGGCGGTCATTTCCGGCTCGTTGTAGTAGCCGACCATGTTGGTGGGCGACTTCGTGCAGATTTCCCCAGTCGCTGGGTCGAGCTTGATTTGCACACAAGGCAAGGGTTTGCCCACTTTACCGAAACGCACGTCGTTGGCAGGAGTGATGGTGGCGATGGCCGTCGTTTCGGTGAGGCCGTAAGCCTCCTGTATCACGATGCCCAAGCGCTCGTACCAGCGCAGCAGGTTTACGGGCATTGGCGCAGCCGCCACCAAGTACACGGCCACGTCGTCGAGGCCGAGTGCCCGGCGTATCTTGCGCCTGACCACGTTGTTCACCACGGGTATTTTCAACAATAAATCCAATTTGCGCTGGGGCATCTTCGCTAGTACACCCTGCTGGAACTTGGCCCAAATCCTCGGCACGGCGCCAAAGTGCGTGGGACTAGTGGCCACGAGGTTTTTCGCAAAAGTATCGAGCCGCTCCGCAAAATAAACCGTGGCGCCGAGGGCATAAGCCACGTTCACCAGCACGCCCCGCTCCGCAATATGGCAGAGCGGCAAGTAGGAAATGACTCGTGGATTCGCTACGTCCATACGCAGCGCCTCACGGGAGTGGTAGAACATGGCGGAGAGGTTGCCGTGCGTAATCATCACGCCCTTGGGGTTGCCCGTGGTGCCGGAAGTGTAGATGACGGTCAGCAGGTCGCCCGGCTTCGGAACGGGCGAGGCTGCGAGCGGTGCGTTTTTGGCTAAAATAGCATTCCATTGCTCGTGCGACGGGTCGGGGTTGTAAGTGGGGAAACTGATGCAGCGCACACCCGTCGGCACACCCGTTTTCATGGCCTCCCAGCCGTCTATTTTACCGACAAAAAGCACCTTGCAGCCACTGTGCGCCATGACGAAATGCAGTTGCTCGGCGGTGAGCGTGGGGAAAAACGGCACGGAGACATGGCCCGCCAACATGATGGCCAAGTCGGCGATGAACCACTCGGCACAGTTCTTCGACACCAGCCCGATATGGCTGTGCGGCGGTAAGCCAAGCGAATGCAGGTATGTTGCCAGCCTGCGGGCTTGGTCGCCCACTTGTTTCCAAGTGAAATCCTTCCACTCGTCACCGAATGGCTGCTTCAGGAAGACCCTATCGGGCGTGTTTTTTTCCCAATTGTAAAAATGCTCCAGCAGGGTGGTAACGGCGGTAAGCTGCATTTGATTCATGTTTTGAGGCAAGGTAAGGGAGATTGGGAAATTGGGAATTAGGAAACTGGGGAATTAGGAATTTGGGAGACATGGAAATTGAGGGTATCCCTAATTTCCAAGCTTCTCAATCTCCAAATTTCCCAGTTTCCATCCAACTCACTGTTTCACCACCAGCACCACCTTGCGCTTGGCAGTGCTTTGCTCCATGATTTGGAGGTAGTAAACGCCAGCGGAGAGGCGGCTGACATCGAGTTGGGCTTTGCCGTTGTTATCGAGCAGGGTTTGGCCGAAGGCATTCACCAGCTTCACTTTGAAGCCCGTGGCGGGCAGGTTCTCGATGCGCAGCGTAGTAGTGAACGGGTTTGGCGAAACCTGAAGGTTCAGTTCGGCCAATTCGTCCGTGCCGCTGATGAAGTCCTCGCCGTCGCAGTCTTCGTCAATGCCGTTGTTTGCCACCTCTGTAGCGCCGGGGAAAACAGTCGCACTGGCGTCGTTGCAGTCGGTGTCGTTAGTGACGTAGTCGTCCGGGGCGGTACATGCCTGCACGGGGTTTGCCTCGGTGCCGAAGCCGTCGCCATCGCCGTCGTAATAGAAGGCGCTGGTTACACCCTCGTCAGTTTGGGTATCGCAGTTGTCGTCAATCTGGTTGCAGATTTCCGTAGCGCCGGGGTTCACAGCGGCATTCGTATCGTCGCAGTCCACGTTGGCCGCAAAACCGTCGCCGTCGCCGTCGAGGGTGGAATCTTCAAAGCGGATATTGTCAATGAGGAAGTAACCGCCCTGTATTGCCGTGGTGAAGAAAACAAGGGAAAAAGAATCAACCGGGGCATTGGCATCGGCAATTTGCACGGGCAGGGTCAGGGTCACGTAGTCGGTGGTTTCGTTCATAATTACGGCATCCAAATAATACGCAGCCACTGTGTCCAGCCCAGTTGGGTCGGCGATGGGAAGGCTGGGCAGGTTGGCATCATAGACGCCGTTGATGACCAGCGTGTCGCTGGTATTGCCCACATGCTTAATGTCCACCTTCAGCGTAGAATGGATGCTGTTGCATGCGTAGTTGGTGTACAAATCGGCAAAAGGAATATTTGGCTCGGCGATGAGCTTGGCAGCGTACTGGCCCGTGCTGGCGTCCGTTGATTTTTCGATGCCCCAAAACAGCGGGGTATTGTTCAGCCACAAATCGGTGGCCACAGGGTCGCCGAAGAATTCTACGTAGAAGTAATTGACGAAAAAACGGTTGTAGGAAACATGGTTTTCCGGTGTTTCGATGTCCCTGGTCTGTCCGGCGATTTCAAAGGGAAATACCTGCCAGTTTTCCAAATCGCCGTTGAAGTAGTCGCATTGCGCTTGCGCAAACAAACTGGTCAATACCAGCGAAAAAGTGAGTAGAAATGCTTTTTTCATAGATTTTCGATTTATTTAAAAATGATGTTATCATGCCACGGGGCAAAGCTAAACAGAAGGCGTTCATACCAAAGCATGTAGGATGGCTTTGCTGCATCCCTGACAAAACGAGAAGGATGGTGCGGCCTTGTGAAAAGGGTTGAAAAATACCTGAGGATGGGAAACCTGGCTACCCTACCCCGCCTTGGTGTCGGGATAAGCCACGGCTTGGCCAGTGCACAGCCTGTTGCTGCTTGGGTAGGCGGCGGATGGGTGCATGGGGGAAACCCCAAGGTCGTTGCATTGGCAAGACATGGGAAAGTCGCCGTGGGATGGCCGCACTATCAACACATAAAATGCACTTCGCAGCATGGAACCCAAGCTGCGGGAAGGTCAAAGAAGCGCAACCGACTTGTAGTTTATTTTGTCTCCTCAGCGTTCCTTTTTCGTTCTGGAAGATTTAGGAGGATAAGACAAAAAACGCTCATTAGGAAAATGATTAAATCGTTCATGACTGAGTTCATTTGGTGAAAAATTGTACCGATGCTATTTTATCTCCAGAGGTTTGTTCTGCAAACCTAAGAAAATTTTTCATAAAATATGTAAATTTAAGATTGTTTTTTATTTAAAAAATCTGTCAGCACTGCCTACTAGACAACTGCTAACCGCACAACATTCTACCATGCCTTCCAAAGGCTTTTTCCCAGTAAAATCAGGGGTAAAATCGGTTACAGAAAGGCCGTAATCGGTTACAGAACAACAATAAATAGTTACAGAAATTGGGTAATCGGCTTCGTTGTAACAATCATTAGTCACAGAAGGGCCATAATCAGTTATAGAAGGGCCGTAATCGGCTACAGAAGAGCCGTAATCGGTTACAGAAGAGCCATAATCGGCTACAGAACGGCCATAATCGGCCTTATTATGGGGGTAATCGGCTACAGAAGCTTCTGTAACCGTTTTTTGGCGCTCAGAAACCAAAAATTGCCCGGCGAAAACCTCCGATTTTCGCTATAAAAGCGGTCCACTTTGACTGCTAAGGATTTACCCGTGGGAAGGTACAGACACTGGGAATTTCAGTGCCGAATATTGCCGCTTGAAAATCCAGTACTCCCTCTTCGCAAGCGCCGACAACCGCCCATTACCAAGCCGATTCTATCGGAAAACGCTTTACGTACGCCAAGGTGTCGGTGATGGGTGATTCGCTGAACTTGCCGTCCTGCCAGCGGAGCAAGCGGGCACTTTCGTAGGTGTGGTCGAGCGGTTCGCCATCGTCCTGCACCGTCATGCTGTGGTCTATCTGCCGAATGACTAGGTCTTTGTCGCCATCGCCGTCCACGTCGAGCAGCCAGGAGCCGATGAGGGACTGGCCGCCATCGCCACCATACCACTCGCCGACGGTGATACGGTCGGTGAAACCAAGGCGGAGCTTGTCGTAAATTAGCAAGGATTGATGGATGAACCATGACCGATGGATGTCCACCCAGCAAGCTTCGATATTGTCCGTCAATGGGAATCGGCCCTTGGAATATACCGTTGATTCGGTGGAATCGGCCACGTAGTCAATCGGGTTTAGCAATGCGGTGTCCAGCAGGTTGAAAAACAGGCGGTTCGGAATCGTGTCGGAATGATGGACAGCGGTATCGTTGTCGTTCGTGACCTCAAATTGCATGGTGTCCTTGGCTTCTACGAGCTGGAACCTGTCCACGAGTTTGGACTGTCCTGCGGGTGCAGCCGTGCGAGGTTTGCAGCCGAACAGGACGGCAAGGACGATGATGAGGCTAGGCAGGATTATTTTTTTCATTGGTAATTTTTTTTGGAAATCGGGGCCAAGTTACGCAGGCATGGCCCATAAAACGGCAAGCAAAAACGGTTTTATTGCTGGCAAACGAAGTCGGCGGCAGCCACCCAACCATTTCCGGCAAAGGCCACGTCTTGAACATTCGCAAGCACGTCGGGTTGCTATTCCATGAGGGATTCCGATGTCAATGTTCCTATTCCCATTGATTTTATCACACTAAAAAACTAGCACATGAAGCGTTTTTTCCTTTTTTCGATAATGTCTCTTTGCCTTCAGCTTGCCCATGCGCAGACCACCCGCTATTTCGAGTTCACGGTCACCTGCGGGCATGGCAACTGGCAGGACACTTCCTTTATAGCTGCCACTTCCGACCAAGCCGTGATTGATTCCGTGCTGGCCAATATCGCCCGGCCCTTGGAGGAAAGGCAGTTCATCGTCGGCCCGATTGACTACGGCAACGGCGGCCACAACCACAACGCCAGCCATTGGTTCCTCTGGCATTTTATACCCGACGAATGGAACTTGGCCGACTTCGCCATCGAGGTTTGCGACGGCTGCCCCTACACGGACGTGGACGCCGACACGGCCTACTGGGTCGGCAATCTCGGCCAGTTTTGCCCGTGGAGCGGCAGGCCCGCACGGGAAGTCTCCCTTGTATCGGATGTGAACGACCCGTTTGCGCCAGCAGGTGAACCGCTATTTTTCCCGAACCCTGCGGGGAATTCCGTCACCCTGAACCTGCAAAACAGCGAGGGCGTTTCCATTCAGTTGTTCAATGCTGTCGGCCAGCAAGTGGCCAACGTTCCCGATGTAGCGTTCCAGCAGGAATTGGATATTGCGCAGCTTCGCAACGGCATTTATTACCTGAAATTCACGAAGGACAAAAGCACCGTCACCAAAAAACTGGTGGTGAATGTGGAGTGAGCAAGGGCCGTTTTTTATCCCCACAGCAGCTAGTATATTGCTTGGCTTGGGCTTTCAATGGAGACCGCTTTGCAAAGCACAATTGGCTTTGCGAAAGGAAACAAAAAATGGCGGAGAAAAATCATCTAACTTTTCTCCGCCACCATTGTTCCTTTGCGGTAAAAATCACAGCCGATGAAAGACCTCAGCTACATGCGTGACGAATTCGAGATGGCCGGCCTCAGCCGGGAGAACCTCGACCCCGACCCCGTGAAACAATTCGAGAAATGGTTCAGCGACGTGGAACGGGCCGGTTATCGCATGCCCAACGCCGTCACCCTTGCCACCGTCAGCCCGGACGGGCAGCCCACCATGCGTATGGTGCTGCTCAAGCAGTTCGACGGGCACGGCTTCGTCTTCTACACCAACTACGAAAGCGCCAAGGCCAAGGACATGGCCCACAACCCCAAGGTCGCCCTGCACTTCCCGTGGCACGACCTGGAGCGCCAGGTGAAAATCCTCGGCACGGTGGAGAAAGTCACCGCCGCCGAGTCCATCAAATACTTCCTGACCCGTCCCAAGGGCAGCCAAATCGGCGCTTGGGTCTCCAACCAGAGCAGCGTCATCAGTTCCAAGCAAGCCCTGCTGATGAAGTTCGAGGAGATGAAGCGCAAAATCGGCGACGGCGAAGTTCCCCTCCCCTCATTCTGGGGTGGCTACCGGGTCGTACCCACCAGCTTCGAGTTTTGGCAGGGCCAAAGGAGCAGGTTGCACGATCGGTTCCGTTATTCCAGGGGGGAAGATGGGAAGTGGGTTGTGGAGCGGCTGGCGCCGTAGGGTAAGAACCCAACCTGTTTTTTCTTTGATGCTGAGACTGTATCATAATCCGTTTTTAGAAATAGGTTATGATACAGTCTCAAACTTGAAGATATCTTATGGGTTATAACTTGACAATCTTCTTAGTCCAAATATCGCCGCCGCCCTGCACAATCTTGACCAAGTAGATGCCAGGCTGCACATAGCTCATGTCGAATGTTTGGGAAACTCCTCCAAGTACAAGGCGATGCTGCTGGATAATCCTTCCCGTCAAATCCACGAGTTCGAGAATGGAGTTTTCAGCAATTGATTCGGGGAAAACAATTTCCAGCCCGTTGCCCACAGGGTTGGGGAACAGCTTCAGTTCCAAGGGGTTGTGGCTGGTGGCGGAACCGTTGGAGGGCTGGGCAACCAAATAGCTGCCATTGCAATTTGCCATGCCACAGTAGCCGAGATAATCACCGTGGGCAAGGTGGGCAGCCACAGCATTAGGACTGACGCAGATGTTTTGTGGGTTTGAGGGGTTACCTGGTGGTATGTGGCAAATCATTACTTTGTTGTTGTTGTTCCCGCACCTCCATTCCATCGGAACCGAATTGATGCCACTCCAGTCGGCACAATCAGGTATGCCATCATTGTCGGTGTCTAGGCTATTATTACAACCCAACCACAGGTCACAAGCATCGCCAACACCGTCACAGTCACTATCTGTTTGGGAAGGGTTGGGCGTATAGCCACAATTGTCGTTGCCATCTGGGATTCCGTCACCATCGCTATCTGCTATACAACCCTCATCAATTTCACCATTACAATTGTCATCAATGTTATTTAAACAGATTTCTTGCCCACCCTGACCTATACCTAAACATACGTTTGCCAATATTGGCTCATCTAAGCAACAACCTGAATTATTATAAACAATTCTTGAACCCGCTCCTTGCAAATAAGCACAAACAGCAAAAATATCACATTCGTTAAGCTCATAGTTGTTCGAAATTTCCATTGTATTTCCAATTGAAATTAAATTAGTTAACCATGAAAGGTTTGATATCACTGGATTATTTCGTATATATAAACCTTGACCTATAGTTGATAAACTACCCAAACTAGGTATTGCAATAACGTTAGTGCCTGAAATATCTAGAATCCCACCTATCGAAGTCAGATTTCCAAATCCAGTTATGCTGTTCAAATTCGGACTGTCATAAATTTGAAGATGCTGAATAATGCTAGGAATGTCATTAGGCGCAGAAAGAGAAACTAAAGTAGTATTGCCGGCAAGGCCAAAAGAATATATGTTTGGGCTGTGAACATTTGAAAAATCTACACTTATTAGGTTTGGATTGTTGACAATGTTTACTATAGGTTCCAATAAAATCAAATTGCTAAAAGAAGGTAGATTTGTGATGCTAGTGTTAAAAAGCCGGAACCCGTCACCACTAAGCGGATTTCCACCTGAAATAGATGAAAGATTATCGAATCCAGTTAAAGTAGTCATTGAAGGATTATTTTCAATGGTCAAATCTCTCAAAGATGGAACATACTTAGGTGCATGAAAGGTAATTAGGGATGGATTATCATTAATTCCTATAAAATCCATGTTTAATGAAGAAACTTCTGACAAATCAATACTGCTTACTCCTAAATTATTTGAAATGGCAATTGCCGCTCCAATAAATGTTAAATTTGGGAAATCAGGAAAGGAAGAAGCAGTTGTGCCTTCAATTGTAAGGCTCCCATTAATTGTTTCTAAATCAGTAAAGCCTGTAAAAACTAATAGTGGGTTGCCTGAAATTCCAAGCTGTCCCGACAAATATGTTATGTGCTCGGGCCCCAAGAGTGTTGATAAAAATGGATTTCCTTCAACTATTATCCTATCCATATTTGTCGAACTTACATTGTGAATATCAATTGCAGTAAAACCGCTATTATTTGTAATCTGAATTCTTTCTCCAATAAAATTAAGGTTCGGGAAAAGCGGGAAATTGGGCGCATTCGTATTGGAGATAGCAAACCAACCGCCAACAGTTGATAAGTTGTCAAAACCAGTCAATATTGAAAGATTGTTGTTCCCTGTTATTACAAGCCCTGATGATAAAGCGGCAATATTTATTGGTCCATTAAAACTAACTAGTGCCGGATTTTCTTGAATGGCAATTGAGGTCATATTAGTGCAATTGACACTAGAGAAATTTAGTGAAACCAAATTGGGATTACTATAAACTGAAATTGTACCTTCTAAGGTATTGATATTTTGTATTCCATTAATTAATATCAAGGATTGATTATCATGGATAATCAATCCTTTCGCTTGAGTTAAAAAAGCCAATCCATCCAAATTTTCAATATCAGTTGAAGGGCCTATTTCAAGGTATCCTTCAATTATATTGCAGGTAGGGTAATTCAAATTGAAAGCATCAACTTCAGCTTGGGTATGTAATGATACGTTTCCAATAGGGCATTGAGCTGAAG
>Ga0075012_10002881_pt1 | contig 16661 bp, 21 predicted proteins | sample All_14_2_FD_71474 | JGI IMG/M metagenome (GOLD analysis project Ga0075012, IMG submission 71474) | Freshwater microbial communities in response to fracking from Pennsylvania, USA - Allegheny Zone_MetaG_DW_15 | ecosystem: Environmental > Aquatic > Deep subsurface > Groundwater > Drilled... | reverse complement strand
CTCGACGGCACACGCCACCGCCCGTTCACCACCCTGGAGCTGGCCGCCCTGCAGAGCCTTGTGGACCCAGAAGACACCTGGGTGCCGTGGCAGCTCAGCGGCGAGAACGACCAGGACTGGCGCGAGCGCATCGGCAACGCTGTGCCCAGCGCAGCAGCCACGGCCGTGGCCGAAGTCATGGGCGAAACCCTGCTGCTGGCCATGAGCGGCGAAACCTTCCAACTGTCGGCCCGGCCCATCTGGGTGCGGCCGGTGGCCATGGCTTTGAGCGTCAAACCCGAAGCCAGCTTCAACATGGAGAACGCACGATGACAACTCAGATGGATTACCTCGACCGCCGCCCCACCGAGTTCGAGCTTTACGGAAACCAGCCGCGGGTGCACGCGATCGCCTTCAAGGTGCGCCAGGAGATCAACGACGTCATCCGCCACCGCAAAGAAGCAATGCGCCGAACGACCGACCTCAACGGGCACAACCGCGTCAGCGGCAGGCCTGCTAGCGGTGGCGACTACTTCCTGTGGGCCAAAGCCCTGCGTGTCGGCATTCGATACACCTCCAACCAACCGAAGTCAGTGAACGAACGGTGGCTGATCGTCGCTGGCGGTTTTGAATGCTGCCCCTTCTGAGTCCAACCATGAACACCGAACAACACCCCCGGAAGGCCCAAAACCTGCGCCTGGTTCACCCAGCGCCCAAGCAACCCACCCAGGCGCTGGCCAGCGTGCCAGCCACCACGCGGCAGGATGCCGAATACACCCGGTCAGTCTGGGCGCGTGTGGCTTGGGGTGTGGCTGTTTTTTGGGTGCTGGTGGTTTTGGTTTTGAGTTTTTGAGGTGGCCACCATGAAGCTCCCACTTTTTGCACCAGACACACGCAACGACCACCCGTTTTTCAAGAGCGTGCCTGTAATGACGGATCTTGAAGAGCAAGTGGCTCGGAAGGGTATTTGCACGAAATGCCACACAAAGACCCTGAGACTGACGACGGTTCAAGCCAGGTCCGAATTCCACACATGCCGGACTTGCGAGACAACGTTTGTGTTGTCGAAAGGTATTTGATGACCAAGAACACAAAAATCGAGTGGGCTCACCACACGTTCAACCCCTGGATCGGCTGCACAAAGGTGGGGCCTGGCTGCGACAACTGCTATGCAGAGGCCGACTTTTCGACACGCCGCAAGGTGGTGCAGTGGGGCGCCGGCCAGCCGCGCAAACACACCGCCCCCAGCACCTGGGCGCAGCCGCTGCGCTGGAATAAAGAGGCTGAACGCCTTGGTGTGCGATACCGGGTGTTTTGCGCTTCGCTGGCGGATGTTTTCGACAACGAGGTGCCAGTGCAGTGGCGCATTGAACTCATGTCGCTGATTTTGCAGACGCCGAATCTGGACTGGCTGCTGCTGACAAAGCGCATCGGCAACGCGGCCGGCATGCTGGAAACTGCATGCCGCGCCGTGCACGCTGGCCGCGAGGGATGGGCAGACAACGTGCCTGCAAATGTGTGGATCGGCGCCACGATCTGCAACCAAGCCGAGGCCGAACGCGACATCCCGAAGCTGCTGGCCGTTCCTGCGGCGAAGCGCTTCTTGAGCATGGAGCCGCTGCTGGGGTCGGTGAACCTATTGCTGCCGACGCGCACCTGGGCGAACAGTTGCGGCACCCTCGCCTGTGACCACTGCTGCAACGGAGACCGCTGCGACGATCCGACGCACTTCGCGCGTGGTCGGCCAGATTACACACGTCACTGCCGCTGCCCTCACTGCCGCGGCACCGGGCGCGGCCGTCCGATTGATTGGGTGATCGTCGGCGGAGAGAGTGGCCCCAACTCCCGCCCGATGCACCCCGACTGGGCGCGATCCCTGCGCGACCAGTGCCAGGCGGCCAGCGTACCGTTTCTGTTCAAGCAGTGGGGCGAGTTTCTGCCGTCGGGTGCCGACGCAGACGACCCAGCGGTGCCGGATGTGCCCGACACGCGGCTGTTTTGGAGCAACGGCGAGAAGTGGGACTGCTTCGATGGCCAGCGCGCCGGCCTCGACCTGGTGGCGCGCGTCGGCAAGAAAGCCGCCGGCCGCCTGCTCGACGGCGTTGAACACAACGGGGTGCCCGCATGATCCCCGCCCTCTCTATCCGCCAGCCCTGGGCCTGGCTGATCGTCAATGGGCACAAAGACATCGAGAACCGGGACTGGCGCACGCCGTTCCGGGGCCGATTCCTGGTGCATGCCAGCAAGACCATCACGCGGCGCGACTACGCCGAAGCCTGCGCACAGGTCGACGACTTGCTGCCCTTTACTCGCAAGCACTGCTGGCCCGCTTTTGAAGACTTGCAGCTCGGTGGCATCGTGGGCCACGCCACCGTAGTGGACTGTGTGCAAGACCACCCAAGCCCATGGAAGCACCCTTATAGCTGGGGTTTTGTGCTGGCCCATAGCGCGCCCCTACCCTTCACGCCCTACAAGGGCAGACTGGGGTTTTTCAATGTTCCTGAGCAGGCTTTGAACGCATGACCGACCGCCTCGATCAATCAGACCTGACCCGCCAGGAACTGACCGTCGCGCTCAAGGTGAGCGACTCTACCGTGGGGCGCTGGCTGGCCGCAGGCCTGCCCTACACTCCGGTGGGCGTCAAGGGCAAGCGTTTCAACCTGGCGGAAACGAGGCAATGGCTCCGGGAGGTTTACCCATGTCAACTTGGACAGACAAGCAAGGGCGGCGCCACGTCGGCATCATGGTCGCCGGCAAGCGCGTACATCGAATCCTCCCGGAAGGTGCAACTGCGAGTGATGCCAAGCAATTAGAGGCTGAGCTGCGCGCGGCCGTGGCGCACCGCCGGGCGCCAACGATCCCGGGAGACCCGGCTTTGACGCTGGTGATGGGCATGTATCTGGACCACTGCGCAACGCTGCGCAGCCCAGAGACTGCCCGTTACCACGCGCTGCGCCTAGGCCCATGGGTTGAGCGGTACCGGGCCAGCCAAGCCCGCCAGTGTGGCGCCCATGTGATCAAAGACATGACGGGCCAATATGCCCCGGCCACGATCAACCGCAGCTTGGGCGCGCTGAAAAAGGCGCTGCACATGGCATGGGAGCAAGGCCACACGCCCGAGGACTACAGCGCCCACGTGAAGCGCCTGCCCGAGAACAACGCCCGCGACACGCATCTGAGCATTGAACAGGTGCAGCAGATCTGCACACACGCCAGCGAGGCGGTGCGCGCTGCCATCTGGATTGCGCTGTACACGGGGTGCCGCCGTGGCGAGGTGTTGAAGATTTTGCCGGCCGATATCGGCGCGGACAGCATCACCATCCGCGCAGGCAACACCAAGACGCTGAAAACCCGCGTGGTGCCCATCATTGCGCCACTGCGGCCGTGGCTGCAGCACTTGCCGTTGTCGATCAACTTCGAGGGCCTGAAAAGCGGGTTTCGCAGGGCCCGCGAAGCCGCCGGCATGAACGAGGTGCATTTTCACGACCTGCGCCACAGCTGCGCCACGATCATGCTGGCCAGCGGTGCGGATTTGTACACGGTGGCCAAGGTGCTGGGCCACAGCAGCATCAAGACCACCGAGCGCTACAGCCATCTGCAGATTGACGCGCAGCGCGCAGCACTGACCAAGGCGTTTGGCTGACCCATGATGGGATGACTTGGCGCGGATTACACCGAGGTTTACACAGGCCTTGGCGCCGTGGATCTCAGCAGAAAACAAAAAACCCCGTAAGTCGTTGATTTACGGGGTTTTTATATGTGTCAAGTTGGTGGGCGGTGCAGGGTTCGAACCTGCGACCCCTGCCGTGTGAAGGCAGTGCTCTACCACTGAGCTAACCGCCCAAATTGGTTATTTGATTTCTCAGAAGCCTCAAATTATAGCGTGATTTTTGGCGAATTTTGTAGAATTGAAAACTTTTTCAAAAAAGTGCGCTCTTGTCGCAAACCGTCAGGCGGCTTGCATCTGTCGCCATACCGTTTTTCCTTTGCATGCCTTGTCCAAGTCAAGCAACACGGCTTCATGGGCCTGCGCTTCTTGTTCGCTGGCCCGTACCACGGGCAGCTCAATACGACTGAGGTCAATCAGCACGATCTCACCGCACTCACCATCCGATGTCTCTAGGTCCATCAACAGGGCGTCCTGCCCTCGGGTCATGTTGATGTAGACATCGGCCAGCAACTCGGCGTCAAGCAAAGCGCCGTGCAAGGTGCGACCAGAGTTATCTACCCCGAGACGATCACACAGTGCATCCAAACCGTTGCGTTTGCCGGGGAACAGTTCTTTGGCCATCACCAGGCTGTCAGTGACCTGTCCAATGATGGTTTTCAGCGGCGGGCGGCCCAGACGCTCCAGTTCCTTGTTCAGGAAGCTGATATCGAACGGGGCGTTGTGGATGATCAGTTCTGCATCGCGCAGGTAGTCCAGCAGCTCGTCGGCGATTTGCCCAAACTTGGGCTTGTCTCGCAAAAACTCGTTGCTGATCCCGTGCACCTTGAGCGCGTCTTCGTGGCTGTCGCGTTCGGGGTTGACGTAGAAGTGCAGGTTGTTGCCGGTGAGCTTGCGGTTGAACAACTCCACGCAGCCAATTTCAATGATGCGGTCGCCGTTTTCAGCGGACAAGCCGGTGGTTTCGGTGTCAAGAACGATTTGACGCATGGGCTTTTCTCGTTTGAATCCCCGTAGAGCGGCTCAATGGCCTTCTTTGGCGTGGTTGATGGAGTACTTGGGGATCTCGATCGTCACGTCTTGCTGCGCCAGAATGGCCTGGCAAGACAGGCGGGACTGAGGCTCCAGTCCCCAGGCGCGGTCGAGCAGGTCTTCTTCGTTTTCATCGAGCTCGTTGAGGCTGGTGAAACCTTCGCGCACGATCACGTGGCAGGTGGTGCAGGCGCACACCATGTCGCAGGCGTGTTCGATGTTGATGTGGTTGTCCAGCAGTGCCTCGCAGATGGAGGTGCCGGCCGGTGCACTGACCTGGGTGCCTTGGGGGCAGTATTCGGGATGGGGCAGAATTTTGATGATCGGCATGGGGTTTCCTGGGCTTCCTTTAGGGGCGCGGTTCAGACTTCTTCGAGTTTCTTGCCCGCCAGCGCCTGCTGAATACCCCGGTTCATGCGCATGGCAGCAAAGGCTTCGGTGCCCTTGGCCAGCGCATCGGTGGCGGCCTCGATGACCGTGGCCTCGGTGCTGGCCAGGCTCTTGGCCAGCTGGTCTATCAAGGCATCGATGGCCTCGCGCTCGGCGGGTTCCAGCAGGTCGGCATCAACAGCCAATGCGCTGCGGGTGGCCACGATCATGCGGTCAGCGTCCACACGGGCTTCCACCAGGGCGCGGACGGCAATGTCTTGCTGGGCGGTGGCGAAGCTGTCTTGCAGCATGGCGGCGATCTGTTCGTCGGACAGGCCATAGGCGGGCTTCACGTCAACCCGCGCTTCCACGCCGCTGCCCTGTTCTTTCGCGGCCACCGACAGCAAGCCGTCGGCATCGACCGTGAAACTGACGCGGATGCGCGCCGCGCCGGCGGCCATGGGCGGAATGCCGCGCAACACAAAGCGTGCCAGGCTGCGGCAGTCGGCCACCAGATCGCGCTCGCCCTGCACCACGTGCAGCGCCAGTGCGGTCTGGCCGTCCTGGTAGGTGGTGAAGTCTTGCGCCAGCGCAGTCGGTATGGGGCTGTTGCGCGGCACAATGCGCTCCACCAGCCCGCCCATGGTCTCGATGCCCAACGAAAGCGGAATGACGTCCAGCAACAGCAAGTCACCGTCGCGGCTGTTGCCTGCCAGTGCATTGGCCTGAATGGCGGCGCCCAGCGCCACCACCTCGTCGGGGTTGAGGTTGGTCAGCGGCGCCTGGCCAAAGAACGCACCCACGGCGCTGCGAACAACCGGCATGCGTGTGGAACCACCCACCATCACGACGCCCTTGACGTCGTCCTTGGTGATGGCTGCGTCGCGCAACACCTTGCGCACCGCCGTCATGGTGCGGGCCGTGAGGGGTACCGTGCACGCCTCAAACTGCGCCGGGGTCACGGACTGGTTCAGCGTTTGACCAGCGATGTTTGCGGTGAAGACAACACGGCCATCGGCTTGCACCGATGAGAGTGCCTCTTTGCAGCGGCGGGCTTCCGCGTACAGGGCAGCGCGCTCGGAGGGAGTCAGCGCAACCACCACGCCGTGCTGCGCCAACACCCAGGCGGCCAGTGCCTGGTCGTAATCGTCGCCGCCCAGGGCCGAGTCGCCACCGGTGGCCATGACTTCGAACACACCCTGGGTGAGCCGCAAAATAGAAATGTCGAAGGTGCCACCGCCGAGATCGTAAATGGCATAAATGCCCTCGGACGCGTTGTCGAGCCCGTACGCAATGGCGGCAGCCGTGGGTTCGTTGATCAGGCGCAGCACGTTGATACCGGCCAACTGCGCAGCGTCTTTTGTGGCCTGCCGCTGAGCGTCGTCAAAGTAGGCGGGCACCGTGATCACGGCGCCGTACAGCTCGTCGTCAAAGCTGTCTTCAGCCCGAAAGCGCAGCGTGGCCAAAATTTCAGCACTGACTTCCATGGGCGTTTTGCGTCCGGCGATGGTTTGCACCACCGCCATGCCCTGATCGTCTACCACGGTGTAAGGCAGTTTGTCTGCGTCCAGCACCTGCGCGCGGGTGCGGCCCATGAGCCTCTTGATCGAACTGATGGTGTTGGCCGGGTCGGCCACCTGCTCGGCCAGGGCGTCAAAACCAATTTGGCGGCCCGAGCCACCTTGAGAGGGATCGAGGTAGCGCACCACGCTGGGCAAAATGACCTGGCCCTGGGTGTCTGGCAAGCACTCGGACACGCCGTGGCGCACCGCAGCCACCAGCGAATGCGTGGTGCCCAAGTCAATACCCACCGCCACGCGGCGCTGGTGCGGATCGAGGGACTGGCCAGGTTCGGAAATCTGCAAAAGCGCCATGGGGTCGTGTTCTTGTAGGTACTGAAAATCGGAAGCGGCTTGCCAAGCAAAGCACCCGCTTGAACAGGACTTATTGTCCCAGTTGATCGAGCCGGTTCTCGACGTCGCGCGCAAAGCGCTCAACAAACATAAGGGCTCTGACCTGCCGTGCCAATTCGAGGAAATTGCGCTCTTCGTCGGCCGTGCGCTGCAAACCCAGCAGCATGCCGCGGCGCGTCTGCGCCACGTCGTCTGCCATGCGCTCCAGATCTTCGGCGCTGCTCGCCTCGTCAAGGTCTTCACGCCACTGCATTTGCTGCATCAGAAATGCAGCAGGCATGGACGTGTTGTTTTCTGCCTGGATAGGAGCGCCGTTCAATTCGCACAAATAGGCCGCGCGCTTGAGCGGATCTTTGAGGCGCTGGTAGGCCTCGTTGATACGCACCGACCACTGCATGGCCTGGCGTTGGGCCTGCGCATCGGCGGTGGTGAAACGGTCTGGATGGGCTTCGCGCTGCAAATTTTTCCAGCGCTCGTCCAGGGCGGCACGGTCCAGCGCGAACTGCGCAGGCACGTCAAAAATCTCAAAATCGTTGGACAACAGGTTCATGGCAAAGCAAGAAAGTGGTGGCACTACGGCGATCCCTGCCCGCGCACGCTGCGCGGGCAGAAAAGCGAAAAGCCGCCGGCACAGGCAGCACGGGCGGCTTGAGGAACAACGCAGAACGGATCAAATCCGGAAACTCTCACCGCAACCGCAACGGTCTCGCTCGTTGGGGTTGTTGAAGCGAAAACCTTCGTTCAGACCTTCACGCACAAAGTCAAGCTCGGTGCCGTCAATGTAAGCCAGGCTTTTGGGGTCGACCAACACTTTCACGCCGTTGTCTTCAAACACCACATCTTCTGGCGCGATTTCGTCGGCATATTCCAGCTTGTAAGCAAGGCCCGAACAGCCGGTGGTTTTAACGCCCAGGCGCACACCCACGCCTTTACCGCGCTTGGTGATGTAGCGGGTAACGTGCCGGGCAGCAGCTTCAGAAATCGAAATGGACATGTGAATTGCGCCTTGGGTAGGCGTTCAGCGTTGTGTGTGACTGGAACGGTGGCGTTTGGCCGGTGGCTGCATGTGTGAACACGCTGCACAGCCCCATCCAAGCGTCGATCCTCAAGCGAGATGCTTCTTGCGGTAGTCGTCCACCGCTGCCTTGATGGCGTCTTCAGCCAGGATCGAACAGTGGATTTTCACCGGCGGCAGCGCCAGCTCTTCGGCAATTTCGCTGTTTTTCAGCGCAGCAGCCTGGTCCAGCGTTTTGCCTTTGACCCACTCGGTCACCAGCGACGAAGATGCAATGGCTGAACCACAACCGTAGGTTTTGAACCGGGCGTCTTCAATGACACCGGTCGTGGGATTTACCTTGATCTGCAGCTTCATCACGTCGCCACAGGCCGGCGCGCCGACCATGCCGGTGCCCACCGATTCGTCGCCCTTGTCAAACGAGCCGACGTTTCGCGGGTTTTCGTAGTGATCAACCACTTTTTCAGAATAAGCCATGGTATTTCTCCTTCAATGTGCCGCCCACTGGATGGTGGACAGGTCAATTCCATCTTTGAACATTTCCCACAAGGGGGACAACTCGCGAAGCTTTGCCACGTTTTCCTTGATGGTGGCGATCGCGTAGTCAATTTCTTCTTCGGTCGTCCAGCGACCAATCGTCATGCGCAGGCTGCTGTGGGCCAGCTCATCGCTGCGGCCCAGGGCACGCAGCACATAGCTGGGCTCCAGGCTGGCCGAGGTACAGGCCGAACCGCTGGAAACCGCCAGGCCCTTGATGCCCATGATCAGCGACTCACCTTCGACGTAGTTGAAGCTCATGTTCAGGTTGTGCGGCACGCGCTGGGTCTCGTGGCCGTTGATGAACACCTCTTCAATGTCCTTGAGGCCCGCCACCATGCGGTCGTGCAGGGCGCGAATACGCTGGTTTTCAGCGTGCATTTCTTCCTTGGCAATGCGGTAGGCCTCGCCCATACCCACACATTGGTGGGTGGGCAGCGTGCCCGATCGCATGCCGCGCTCGTGGCCACCACCGTGCATTTGGGCTTCGATGCGCACGCGCGGCTTGCGGCGCACAAACAAAGCACCGATGCCCTTGGGCCCGTATGTTTTGTGGCTGGTCAGGCTCATCAAATCCACCGGCAGATTTTTGATATCAATGTCTACGCGACCGGTGGCTTGTGCTGCGTCGGTGTGAAAGATCACGCCCTTGTCGCGGCAGACAGTGCCCAGCGCGGCAATGTCTTGAATGACGCCAATCTCGTTGTTCACAAACATGACCGAAGCCAGGATGGTGTCGGGACGGATCGCAGCCTTGAAGGCGTCCAGATTCACCAGGCCATCGGCTTGCACGTCAAGGTAGGTGACCTCAAAACCCTGGCGCTCCAGTTCGCGACAGGTGTCGAGCACAGCCTTGTGCTCGGTCTTGACCGTGATGATATGCTTGCCTTTGGTCTTGTAGAAGTGCGCTGCGCCCTTCAGGGCCAGGTTGTTGGACTCGGTGGCACCACTGGTCCAGACGATTTCGCGCGGATCGGCACCGATCAGGTCTGCCACTTGGTCGCGGGCGGTTTCCACCGCTTTTTCAGCTTCCCAGCCCCAGGCATGGCTGCGCGAAGCCGGATTGCCGAAGTGTTCGCGCAACCAGGGAATCATGGCGTCCACCACCCGTGGGTCGCAGGGGTTGGTCGCGCTGTAGTCCATGTAGATCGGGAAATGTGGCGTGGTCATGGCTGGCTCTGTGAAATGGCTGGCATGGTGAATAGGTGCGGCGCTTGGCTGCGACGTTGTCGGGCCATTGGCAGGCAGCAGGGCCTCTGTTTGGCTCCTCAAACCCGGGATTTATTTGGAAAAGGCTGCGCCAAGAGCAAACACCGAATTGGGTGCATTGACGCGGATCGGCTTGACGACAGAGGGGCTGGAAATGGCTCGCTTGATCATGGGAACGTTTTCCACCACCAACCCCTTGGCCAGTTGGTCGTCCACCAGAGATTGCAACGACACCGAGTCGAGAAAGTCGACCATCTTGGAGTTCAAGGCGGCCCACAGCTCGTGCGTCATGCAGCGGTTGCCTTCGCCGAGGCAGTTTTCCTTGCCGCCGCACTGCGTGGCGTCAATCGGCTCGTCCACCGAAACGATAATGTCGGCAACGGTGATTTCTGTGGCTTTACGGCCCAATGTGTAGCCGCCGCCGGGGCCGCGGGTCGATTCAACCAGTTCATGCCGGCGCAGTTTGCCAAACAGCTGCTCCAGATAGGACAGCGAGATCTGCTGGCGCTGGCTGATGGCCGCCAGCGTGACAGGACCGTTGTTCTGGCGCAGGGCCAGGTCAATCATGGCGGTGACCGCAAAGCGGCCTTTTGTCGTGAGGCGCATTTTCAAGCTCCTTAAATGTTGGCTTGACCGTCGTTGGTTGATTCACGTGAAGAACGCCCCGTGAATCTCTGCTCCGCCCACCCTGCCCCTACTATGGGCCGATACATCGAAGGCTTTCCCGACTGTTTTCGTCGAGTATACAGTAAAGCCTAGTGATTTGATCGACATTGTAACGCCACAGATGACATTTGTCCAAGACAAACTGGGTTTAAAGAACCGATTTCGTCCAGCCCGCTCACAGCCCGTCCACCATCGGTTGACTGTGAAGTGCCGAATCCGAAAGGGATGTGTCGTTCCGCCGAAGGCCACACCCAGTCACGGGATGGACAAGCACACACCCACTCGGCAAGCAACTTCTGGAAACGGCGCAGCAGATACGTTTGGACGTTTTAAGCCACGTTGTCCATACCAGCTGCGCCAAACAACTGCGTTTTCAAGCGACTGAGCTGGTCGCGCACGGTGGCAGCCTTCTCGAACTCCAGGTTGCGCGCATGCTCCAGCATGAGCTTTTCCAGCCGCTTGATTTCTCGCGCGACATCTTTCTCGCTCATCTCTTCTATGCTGGCACGGTGGGCACTCTCTGCCGCCAGGCGATCGGCTTCTTTGCCGGCTTTTTCGCTGTAGACACCGTCAATCAGGTCTTTGATGCGCTTGTTGAGTGCCTTGGGCGTGATGCCCATGGCCAGGTTGTGTGCGATCTGTTTGGCGCGGCGGCGGTTGGTTTCGTCCATCGCCTTGCGCATCGACTCGGTGACGCGGTCGGCGTACAGAATGGCGCGGCCGTTGAGGTTGCGCGCTGCACGGCCAATGGTCTGGATCAGGCTGCGCTCGGAGCGCAAGAAACCCTCCTTGTCGGCGTCCAGAATGGCCACCAGCGACACCTCGGGTATGTCAATGCCTTCGCGCAGCAGGTTGATGCCCACCAGCACGTCAAACGCGCCCAGGCGCAGGTCGCGCAAGATTTCCACACGCTCCACCGTGTCCACGTCGCTGTGCAGGTAGCGAACCTTCACGCCGTTTTCGGTCAGGTAGTCGGTCAGCTGCTCGGCCATGCGCTTGGTCAGCGTGGTGATGAGCACGCGCTCGTTTTTCTCCACCCGGATGCGGATCTCCTGCAACACATCGTCCACCTGGTGGGTGGCGGGGCGCACCTCCAGCTCGGGATCGACCAGACCGGTGGGCCGAACCAGCTGCTCTACCACCTGGCCGGCGTGTGTCCGCTCGTACTCGGCCGGCGTGGCCGAAACGAACACCACCTGGCGCATGCGCTGCTCGAACTCGTCAAACTTCAAGGGCCGGTTGTCCAGCGCGCTGGGCAGGCGAAAGCCGTACTCCACCAGCGTGGTCTTGCGGGCGCGGTCGCCGTTGTACATGCCACCAAACTGGCCAATCAGCACATGGCTCTCGTCCAGAAACATCAGGGCGTCTTTGGGCAGGTAGTCGGTGAGCGTGGACGGTGGCTCGCCCGGGGCACTACCAGATAGATGGCGCGAATAGTTTTCAATGCCTTTGCAGTGGCCCACCTCGGCCAGCATTTCCAGGTCAAAACGGGTGCGCTGCTCCAGCCGCTGCGCTTCCACCAGCTTGCCCATGCCCACCAGCTCTTTCAGCCGTTCACGCAGCTCTTCCTTGATGGCCTCGACCGCGCTCAGCACCTGCTCGCGCGGTGTCACGTAGTGGCTGCTGGGGTAGACGGTGAAACGCGGAATCTTCTGCCGCACTTTGCCGGTGAGCGGGTCGAACAGCTGCAGTGTTTCCACTTCGTCGTCAAACAGCTCGATGCGGATCGCCATCTCGGAGTGTTCGGCCGGGAACACATCAATCGTGTCGCCGCGCACACGGAATTTGCCGCGCGAAAAATCGGCCTCGTTGCGGGCGTACTGCATGCGCACCAGCTGCGCGATCAGGTCGCGCTGGCCCACCTTGTCGCCCACGCGCAGCGTCATCACCATCTGGTGGTAGCTCTCGGGCTTGCCAATGCCGTAAATAGCCGACACCGTGGCCACGATCACCACGTCGCGCCGCTCCAGGATGCTCTTGGTGCAGCTCAGGCGCATCTGCTCGATGTGCTCGTTGATCGCGCTGTCCTTCTCAATGAACAGGTCGCGCTGCGGCACATAGGCCTCGGGCTGGTAATAGTCGTAATAGCTGACGAAGTACTCGACCGCGTTCTTGGGGAAGAACTCGCGGAACTCGCTGTACAGCTGCGCGGCCAGCGTCTTGTTGGGCGCAAACACAATGGCCGGGCGCCCCAGGCGGGCGATCACGTTGGCCATGGTGAAGGTCTTGCCAGAGCCGGTCACGCCCAGCAGGGTCTGGAACACCTCGCCGTCGTTCACGCCTTCGACCAGCTGGCGAATCGCCTCGGGCTGGTCGCCTGCGGGCGGATAGGGAAGAAACAGCTCGAAGGGCGAGCCGGGGAATCGCTGGAACTCGCCCTCCAGCGGGGCTTGGGTCACCAGCTCAAGAAGCGGCGTGGTCGGTGGCAGGGGCATGGGTATCAGGTGCCATCCGCAGATGGTGCCGCTTCGTCGGCAGCGGCCTGGCCTGCGGGGCGCCGTTCCCACACGGCGGGCTTGGCCAGCAGTTCCACGTAGCATTGTCCGCCGCCAGCCTGCGCCAGGGCGTCCAATGCGGCGGTGAGTGTTGCTGGGGCGATGGCGGCGGCGGTGTCTTTGTCAGCGCCGAACTTGCAGTCAAAGTCCCAGAAGTCAGCGCCTTCGGGCACATCGCGGCGGCGTTCGCGCTTGATGTATTTGCGGATTTCGTGCTTGACGGCTTCTAGCACGCGGTCGGGGTGCTTGCCTTCAGCGCGCAAGGGGAATGTTTTTTTCATGGAGGGTCCTTCAAAGGGAATGAGCGCCCTGGGAGGACGAAATCACAACCCTCAATTATCGGTGAATCAAGACACTGCCTGCTGGTCTGCGGTTCAGCCGGGAAGCACAATCTCGTAAGTACCTTCGTCCAGGCTGCGGTAAGGGCCCCAGACCGCCGACAACGCAGCGGCCTCGGCCAGTTGCCAGTGCTCAAACAGCATGCGCTCGTCCACCGTGAGCGCATCCACATCGGGTGCTTCGCCATGCAGGGCTGCAATGCGCTGGTAGGCCGCATACACCGGAGCGACCAAGGCTGGATCACCCAGCGTGGTTTCCAGCGCTTCGCGAAACAGCCGCTCGGCTCCCTGGCGCTGCGCGGGTAAGGTATCGTCAGACACGAAGAGTTTGAGGGTGTAGGTCATGGAGCCCAAGGCTGCTTGGCAGTGGCGTTGCACAATGTCCCATTATCGATCCCGCGCGGCGGCTTGCCGCCGCCCCAGCCCATGAACGCCACCCGCCCAACCCCCAGCAAAGACGAGATTGCCCTATTGCCCGAGTTTGACCGCCTGGGTCTGGATCGCATCACGCTGGTCGAGACCGCCCGCCAGGCTGCCGAAGCGGTGGCAGCGTTGCGCGATCACCCGGTGTGGGGTTTTGACACCGAGTCCAAACCCACCTTTGTGAAAGATCAGGTGTCTGATGGGCCGCACATCGTGCAACTGTCCACGCTACAACACGCCTGGGTGTTTCAGCTGACGGACCCCGGCTGCCGCGAGCAGGTGGCCGAACTGCTGGCTCACGCGGGCCACACCAAGGCTGGTTTTGGGCTGGGTGATGACACCCGGCGCATCGTGGCCAAACTGGCCGTGGCGCCCGCAGCCGTGCTGGAACTCAACCAGGTGTTCCGCCAACGCGGCTACCGCAAGGACATGGGCGTCAAAGGCGCGGTAGCCGTGCTGTTCAGGCAGCGCTTCATCAAGTCAAAAAAAGCCGCCACGTCAAACTGGGCCAACCCGCAATTGAGCCCAGGCCAGTTGGTCTACGCAGCCAACGACGCGTATGCCGCAGCGCGGGTAGTTGAGGCATTGAATTTACCGGCTTGACCGGCGAAAGCAGGCACCCTCAACGGCGCCTCAGCGGGGTGAGCAAGTCGCTCAAGCCGTTGTGATCGATTTCATGCATGAGCCGAAGCAGGTGGCCCACTTCACTTTTCGGAAAGCCCTCGCGCGCAAACCAGTTCAGGTAGTTGCCGGGCAGGTCAGCAATGGGCGTGCCCTTGTGTTTGCCAAACGGCATTTCCACGGTCAGCAGCCGTTCCAGGTCTTCGGGCTTCATGGCGCTTCTGGAGCCTTGGGCGCCGTGGCCTGGTCCAGCCAACGGCGCACACTGGCGTTAAACAGCGCCGGCTTCTGGCGCATCAGCCAGTGGCCGGCGTCAAAGCCCTGCACGCCACACCCGGGCGTGGTGCCCAGGGCCGCCAGCCAGCGCGGGGAGTGAAACATGAACGGTTTGCGCTTGCCAAAGAAAAACAGCGTGGGCAACTGCGGCCCCAGCACCTGGCCCACCCGCGCCACGCCGCGCAGCCCGCCATAAGAGCCAAACCACTGCATCGCATAGGGGTAGTTCATCTGCCAGCCCATGTGCTCAGGTGCCGTGCGGCAACCGATGGTGCGCGCCATGAAGCGCGTCATGCGGTTGGCCACTCCCGGCAACAGGCCGCCCAGCTTCCAGGCCAGCGCCAGCCACAGCTGGTAGCCCGCAATCATGAGCTTCTCTTTGAACTTGAGCGACTTCAAATAGGCGCCCGAATTGGTGTCACCAATGTCCACCCCCACCACCCGTGCCACCCGACTGGTGTGGCGCGCCGCGTATTCGTAGCCAAAGAAACAGCCCCAATCGTGCAGCAGCAGCGTCACCGGCTCGTTGGGGCTCACGGCATCCACCACGGCACCCACCAGCGCGCACATCTCGTCCACCGACACCGGGCGCGGTGGCTGGCTCAGATCGAACCCAGGCAAGGCAAAGCGCACACAGCGGTAGCCGTCACGCAGACTGGCCACCGTGTCGTCCCACAGCGCTGGCGTGTCGGGCCAGCCGTGCAGCATCACCACGGCGGGCCCTGTGCCCTCCATGGTCACATTCAGGCCTTGTATCGTGAGGCGGTCTTGCATGGTGGTGGCTCCTGGTGTGCGGGGGTGCCGGCGATGGTAGCGCGCATACCCATGCGGGTCATGCATTGGCAGTCACCTCGGGCGCTTCAGCGATACTCACAAGCCATGCACCGCACCATCTTCACAACCCCGGTTATCAACACCCTGCTGCGCGGCTTTTCCGTGGTTTTTCTCAAACTCACCGGCTGGAAAGTGGAAGGTGCCCTGCCCCCCGAAGCCGCCAAAAGCGTGTTCATTGCGGCGCCTCACACCAGCAACTGGGATCTGCCCTACACACTCATGGTGGCCTTTGCGCTGCGGCTCAACCCGTATTGGATGGGCAAGCACAGCATCTTCAAGGCGCCCTTCGGCGGCATCATGCAGTGGTTGGGCGGCATCCCGGTCAACCGGGAGCAGTCCAACAACCTGGTGGCCGCCTCGGCAGACGCCATCCGCACGGCAGACGGACCACTGCAACTCATCGTTCCGCCCGAGGGCACGCGCAGCAAAACCCGCTACTGGAAGACGGGTTTTTATTACATCGCCCTGGGTGCCCAGGTGCCCATCGTGATGGCCTACATGGACTACAACACCAAGCGCAGCGGCTTGGGTCCACTCTTCAAACCAACCGGCGACGTGGAAGCCGACATGGCCGCCATCAAAGCCTTTTATGCACCCTTCAAGGGGAAAAACGCAGCCCAGTTCGAAGCCAGCGCAAACTGAGGCTGATCGCTTTATGCACCTACCCGCTCGCCGCCGCCCTGAATTCGAGCAAGCCCGAACCTACGAATACCCCACCCACCTGCGAGCCGCCATTGACGACTTGCCCGCAGCGCCTGGGGTGTACGTGTTCCACGGCCAAGAAGGGGATTTGCCGCTGTACATCGGCAAGAGCATCAACCTGCGCCAGCGTGTGCTGTCCCACCTGCGCAACGTCGACGAAGCACGGCTGCTGCGCCAGACCCTGCGCATCAGCCACATCCGCACAGCGGGTGAAATGGGCGCCCTGCTCCTCGAAGCGAGCCTAATCAAACAGCAGCAACCGCTGTTGAACCAGAAGCTGCGCCGAAACCGCCAACTGTGTTCCCTGCGCATGGTGGACGGAAAACCCGAAGTGGTCTATTCAAAAGACCTGAACTTTGCGACCGAACCGCAGCTGTACGGCTTGTTCGCCAGCCGCCACGCCGCACAGGAGAGCCTGCGCAGCCTGGCCGATCAGCACAAACTCTGCTACGGTGCGCTGGGTTTGGAGAAACTACCACCTGGCCGCGCTTGCTTTCGCGCCATGCTCAAACAGTGTGCTGGTGTGTGCTGCGGCGACGAAAGCCCAGAAGCACACCGCACCCGCCTCTTCACCAGCCTGGACGG
>Ga0075012_10002880_pt1 | contig 16665 bp, 15 predicted proteins | sample All_14_2_FD_71474 | JGI IMG/M metagenome (GOLD analysis project Ga0075012, IMG submission 71474) | Freshwater microbial communities in response to fracking from Pennsylvania, USA - Allegheny Zone_MetaG_DW_15 | ecosystem: Environmental > Aquatic > Deep subsurface > Groundwater > Drilled... | reverse complement strand
CCTTCAGCTTGCGCTTGAGAATCTTTCCAGTCCCACCGCGAGGTAGCGGCTGCTCGCGAATAAAGAACACGGAAGGGACCTTGTACTTGGCGAGGCGATGCTCACAGTACGCTCGGAGAGCGTCGACATCGATAGACTTGCCAGGAAGGGGCACGATTGCCGCGGCGAGCTGCTCCCCGAGGCGCTCGTGGGGCAGTCCAAATGTGCACGCCTCAAAGATTAGACCCTGGTCGTCTCCCTTGGTGTTTGCCGCCGAGAATGAATAAATGACCTCTTCCACCTCGCTCGTACTGATATTCTCCCCTCCGCGGATCACAATGTCCTTGACGCGGTCGATGATGAAAACAAAGCCCTCCTCATCGATTCTGCCCAGATCGCCAGAGCGAATCCAGTTGCCGGGCAAGAGGATCTTCTTGGTATCGGCTTCGTTGTTCCAGTACCCCCGCATGTTGGTCACACTTCGGATGCAGAGCTCACCGGGCTGGTTCACGCCCGTAATCTCCTCCATCGTGTCCGGGTCAATGAGCTTGAGGTCCACAATCGGATGGGCCTTGCCGCACGAGTTGGGAAATTCCAGGTAATCAGGTCCGCCGATGATGGTCCCGATGGCGTTGGACTCGGTCAAGCCCCAGCCGCTTCCTTGGGTGATCTTTGGCAACGCCGCAGCGGTGCGATGGATCAACTTCGAGGGTGTGGCCGCACCTCCTGTGCCGATGTTGGTGAATGAGAACTCCTTGCAGTGATCAGCAAAGTACTTGGACGCGAGCATATCGGACAGCATCGTGGGCATCGCCCCGAAGAATGTAACCTTTTCCTCCAAGCACGTCTTGAGGGCAAAGTCAATTTCCCATCGCGGGATCATGACGAGCTTGTGGCCATCATAGAAGGAAAAGAGGAACGTCGCGCAGAGAGAAGCCGCATGGAACAAAGGGGAGGTCACCAGATCTGTGCGTCGCTTCTTTTGCTCCCCGCGCAACGTCTTTAGGAGCTCGGCGTAAAGCTGGAAGCACATGCATGTCTGGATTGTGGAGATGTGAGTCTGAACCACTCCCTTGGGACGAGGCGACGTGGTCCCGCTGGTGTACATAATGTACGCGTCGGACTCAGGATCAACCGTCGGGTCAAATTCAAACGTCGCAGGCTTGCGGAGCTTGTTTGAAACATCCTCGAAGTCGATGATGCCGGGGATCTTGGCCTTGAGTTCCGCCGAGGGACGCACAACGCAGATCCTCAATCCCGATCGCATGAGCCTTTCCAGGCGGCCATCAGGGGCCAAGCGGAGAAGTCGCTTTTCGTCGCAAATGAGAAGCGAGCTTCCACTGTCTGTCAAACCATATTCGATTTCCTCACCTTCCCAGAAAGCGTTCAGGGTGACCGCAATCGCTCCCATCTGGGTGATGGCCATGAACGCTAAGCAGAACTCGGGAATGTTGCTCATGAGAATTGCAACCCGATCGCCCTTCTTGATGCCGAACGTCTGCTTTAGTCCCACCTCCCGAAGCTCCTCCGCTCGACTCATTGTGTCCGCAAAGGTCCAACGAATATCCGGAGCCCCGTTTTGCCCCTTGTACACGAGGTACTCCAGATCCGCATATCGCTTGGCGCGGGCGTACCATTCTCCGAGCGTCTTCACTGCGTTCTTAAAGTACTTGACCTGGGCCCCGTCACTGGACCGGGTGAATTCTCCGAGCTGCATGATTCCGCCATCTTGCATAAACAGCTTGTTGACTGTCTTGGCGACGTAGTTGCCGATCGCTCGGTTCTTTGCGCGGACCAGCTTCTTCTTGAGCGTGGGCCAGTAGTAGGCCAGTGCGGCGACCGCAACCACGAGGGACGCGCCCTCCGCGACGAGTGTCACCATTCGTCTCGAGACAATACCCGTAGATTGTAGTCCTGCACTTCTCGTCGGCACTCCTTTTTGTACCAGCTGAGACGACATGGTCACTGGACGGAAGGTCCCGGGGCCGATACACGGACTTGAGTTGTTCGTTCCAACCCTATTGTCCGGTGAGCGATATGCTTTCGATTTTTCAAAGCTTCAAAGCGCGTTGTGAAGATGATACCCACTGCAAGGTCTGCGACAGCTTTGTGAGTGATATTTTTATAAAGCTTGATTAAAAATAATTGATTTTCTTATGATGGATTCGACCCGCTCAGGGGCTTTGATGTTTTGTCTCTGCTTTGTCTGTCATGATCGATTGATATTATTGATGAAGGAAGTCACGCTGAAGATCTGAGTCCGATCTTTGCATCGAGGTACCTTACCGCGGTACTGGTAGGTGGATGATCGAAATCGATCCGACGCCTGCAAAGAATTGTTTATTCAGAATAAAGAGTAGCTACCGTAGAAGCAAGCAAGACTATTATTAAATAAAGGCATATCTTGACTCTGACCGTGTCATAGCCCCTTTGTCCCGTGAATGGCGGCCAGGTACTTGTATGGTCGATTTTCACCTGTCTCTGTGCTATATTCAATGAAGGTATTTTTTGAGAAGAGATGTAAAAGACTGAGTGGTTGGTTCGCTCAAGTCCTGTTCTGTATTGCTCGTCCATCGTGCTCGTTCTTCTTTTCATAACGAGGGTTAAGACTGAATGGTTGGTTCGTCTCGCTTTTGCTTGTTTTGAGAAGTGAGTGGTTCGTCTCGGTCATCGATCCATCCTTAGGTTCCTTCAGAGAGACAGGGACTATCCTCTCTCGGGCAGAGAGCGATCGCGCTGGTCTACGGTGCCAGATGCATCTAAAGCACTGGTGAGGACTTGTAGATGATGGAAAGAAGAGGTGAGAGTCTTTTGTTCTTTGGTGTTAAGACCGAGCGAGGCTTTTTGAGATAGGTCAACAATACGTATCGATTTCATTTCATCCCGGCAGTATTTGGTGTTCATACGGAACGAGGATCTTGGTGATAGGAGGTCAATACGAAGATTTCATCCCAGTCCTGTGGCATGACATGGTTCACTCTGAAAGACAATCCACGAGATGTCCTTGAGCGCGATGGACGTGGCGCTGCTTGCGTCCAAGTGCAAACACCCTGGGATTCGTCTGGTCAGTACCAGCGCAGACTTTGAATGCGATGTGTGCGGATTGCAGGCGAACTCGACCTTCCTAGTCTTCCGTGAACAGGCGCTCTCGTGCGACGACTGCGGTCTGCTCGTTCACGAGAAGTGCGTGAACGAACCGTTCACTCCGGCAACTAGACTGTACGCTTTCACGCGGAGACGTGAGAGAAAGGCTGGTCTGATATGGAGAACCACTCTATTACCCGAACTGAAGGCAAAGCATATCGCTCTCGAACAGAAGGCGAAGGCGCTTCAGGAGACTTTCAAGCGGTTACGCGCAAAGTGCGAAGAGGCACACTGGAATCGTTCATGGGCGATACGGACGTTCGCGAGCAAATTCTACAGTGAGTTCAATCCAGAGAAGGCAGAGCCGGGAAACCTGAACCAGCTGGTGGCGTACTACGCAAAGTCCCCGGCGCGATGTAGACAGTTCTTTGAAAGGTTAGCGGTGAGCTATCCAGAGCACAAGGTCAGGATAATTGTAGAGTGCAAGAACATGGAGGAGGTGCTCAGAAAGGATGAAACGGAGCTGAACGAACTAGATGCGGTAGAGGCCACAGCCAGTTCATATGACTCGCTGAAAGACGAGCTTCAGCGTGAGATTAGTTTCCCGATGAACCCAGCGATGGGGGTGGCGCCGCGATGGCGACTGAGACTTAGCGTAGACGGCACGACGATTGTCATGGGCGACTTCTTCCTGGAGCACCTTCGAGCGCGGCTGCGAATCTCCGCAGGAGTCCCCGAAGGCAACGAGAGCGGCTCGTCGTGTTTCGTCAAAGTGGACATTGTGGGACTCGAGGCGAACAAGAAGGCAGTGTTTTCGGCGTCGTTGTCTAGGTTTGGAATGTCCGGCCCGTCTCTCCCCATGAGCTACTCGGCGGACAACCTCTCGCTATCGTTTGAGTGCGCGTTCAAGCTGAGGGCGGATTACCAGCACTCTACGGACGCTAAGAAGAAGGGCGTGTGGAAGGTCTCCAGTGAAGGCACGTCCTGCGTCATTTCCAACCTCCGCCACGCCGTCGAGGGTTCGTCAATCCCCATCCCCAGCAAGGTCATTGACTTTGCGTTGGATTCTCTCTTGACTTATGGGCTGAAAAAGGCCGTCCTGGCTGTGCTGCCCGGGGAGTTGGGAGAGTACATTCTGCGCTTCGGCAAGCAGGTGTGCAACATGGAGTGGCGGGTCAAACTCGAGTCCCTCGTCTCGAGAGACGACATAAGGAAGACTCCCCTGGACAAGGTCGTCTTCCCCGACCGTGTGGTCGGGTCAAAGTGGAAGCGGGAGGGTCCCTGTCAGCTCCTGGCGCGGGTCATGCGGAGAGTCACGCCGCGCCCCAAGGCCGTGGACGAAGTGTGGACACTGGCCAAGGTCACGGAGCTGTACCGGCGGTACATCCGGGAGTCCATCGAGAGGGAGCACTGGATGTCGATTTGGAATGAAGCCATCAGGGCGGGTAAAGGCGACGACGGGGGGGACGATCAAAGTCCGACGGCGGAAGACCTGTTTGCCTTTATCGAAAAGGTCGACAGCAAACCTTGTTCCATCGAGGTGGACTGCATCGCGTGCGATTTGTTTCTCGCCGTCCGCAGTCTCTCGCGGGTAGTACGAGGGGTGCTCCTCCGGGCCGTGTCCTCCAAGTCTACGACCTCGGTAGAGCTGCGGGAGGGGTCGATGATGACCAGTAGGAAGTCGAGCGCTTCGATTCAGACGCAGCAGGAGAGCACCAGGGCGACGGCGCAACAGGCCCGTGCGGCCATCTATGAAGTCTGTGCGTCCTTCGAACAGGCCGTGGAGAGCGCGCTGTCCCATGCAGTGAGGCGCTTAGGGTTCGGGCTCGAGCTGGTCATCGCGGGAGGACTTCTCTCCTTCAACGTCTCCCGGTTCAAGATGATCTCCAAGTTAGGGGAAGAGTTTGAGGCACCCATCCCCGCCAAGTGGATCGGCGACAGACTCCTCCAGTCGGGTAAGGAAAACTATCCATGGAAGAACACATTCGCCGTTGAGCCAAACTCTGGGGCACTCAAATTCGTCTTTGTGCGGTCGACAGATCCACCAGCAGCAGCACAACCCACTGTGCCAGAGCAGGATCAAGAACAGGTTTCGGCGGCGTCATCGTCTTCCCCGTTGACCGGGAGATCGTTTGGGGACCTCATTGTTCAACTTGCTGAGCTGGAAGTTCGGGTCGCTTTCGATGGTCTAGTCGAGGAGCTTCTCCGCCAACAACGGCGCAGTCTCTTCGGGGCTGGTGGAGGCGCCGCGACGGAGGAGGCTCAGGACGCTCTGTTCGCTCATCTGGGCGCTTCAGGGCCACCAACAACGCCGTCAGCAATGCGGACTATGCCTCCCGCTCTTAGAGGGAGCAATGCGACGACCGCGGTTTCAACGCCCGAGCCGTCCCTCGTTTCCAGTCCTGAGCGAAGGGTGTCGCCAATGCTTCCAACGAGGGATGGATCGTCGACCTTAAAGGGGGATGATGGATTGCCTGATGGTCCCAACGAGACGTTTATCATGATGCGGGTTGGGTTCAAAGGCAACGTGGGAGCCGTGGCCAAAGGCCTTGGGAATCCGCGTTTGGAAACCTCCCTGCAGCATCTGCTCATCCATGGCCCTTTCGACTCACTTCTGCGACTGTCGCGGGAGTTTAGGTTGGGCAAGTCAGCCGACGAGAGCAAGGCGGAGGTGGATGAAGTCGACGCCTTGCTGGAGAAGATTGAGACTAAAGTGTCTTCGGGCGGCCCTGACCAGAAGCTCCTGTCTTCGCTCTTGTTAGAGATGGACGCCACTGCCACGGCCGATTCGGACCTCCATGTCAACGTCGCCTTGCCGATGAACGACCCTAGACCCGCCTTTGTGTTTATGGACGATGTCGACCTCGTCACCTTTGTTTCGGAAATTATCCAGATCGTCACGTGAGAGAAGCGCTTGGACCACAATCATCGGTGGATGATGGCGACGATGACTGCGCTGCGCGTCAAGGTGATAGGTACGTGATCGCTTCTTCAGTCGTCGTTCAAGGGTCACATGTAACATATTGTTTCAAATAAAAGTTTCGTCAACGCAAGGAAAACCTTTCGATCGGTCGGGGTTTGGTGGGTGGACGGTGCTCAAAATCATAGGACTAGGCCTGGAAGCCCTTTCGGTGTCTGCACATCCGCCTCGCCAGTATTTGATACTGCCCACAAATAAGGTTCAGTCTTTGATACGAAAGACCGCCGGAGAATGGGTGTATCATTTGCCAGAAGAAGGGTAGACTTTTCGCTCCTTGCACGATATCCTTAGAAGGCCGTTGATGACATGGGCAATACCCTTACGCAGGAGGTGCGGCGGACGACCTCTCTCTTGTATCTGTCCTTTAGTGGGGTATGGGGCGACTCGAGAGCCTCCCCGGAGGTTCTGGCATTTGCAAACTTGTCTCTAACGGAGCCCTTCAAAGAGTCAAGTAGTAGACCCCCGTCGCCTTTAGTAGGTGAGACCAAGGTCCAACCTCGCTCAGAACGAGTGCCATTAGAGGAGTCTGTGCCCGACGATGAGACATACTTGGTGGCGGAGCTGGCAAATGCTCTCGGCCAGGAGTATGTGAAACACGCACTGTTGGAGGCGCAGAGAAGAGTAGAGAACAGATCTCTGAGTGCGTGCGGAGACGGTATCCTCTGCAGCTCAACGAGGTCACCGACGACGATCGACGTCATCTCTGTCAGACTCGTCTTCAGATATCATTGTTGATCCCGCTGAAGCCGTGACCCTACTGCTCGACCATGCGAGGTTCATACGTACAAGAAGCTTGCGAAAGGCTGGAGGCACAGGCCCACAGTGTGCTCGAGGAGGGAGCGAACTACGAAAGTTGCATCGCGATCGCGTCGATCACCATCAGATTGCTGAAGAGACTGGAGTTGAGAACCAAACAGAATGTAAAGACGAGCACATCTTTGGTTCTCGATAAACGGCCCCATGTCCCCCGCTCCATGGCCGATATTTGTACCAACGTCCTCTTGCTACGGTCAATGATCTACCAACGAAAAGGCAGACTCGACTTGGCCATCAGAGACTGTCGTAGAGCGGGGGCGAGTGCATCACTGACAAAGGCCATTCGGTGTAGACAGAAAGCGTGTCAGGCGGCGGAGGGAGCTCAGGTGGAAGTGACCCGCGTCACTCTCTCAATTGAAAAAAGCCTGAAGGGATTAGAAATTGAGTCCACTGCGGCTGTTGGAGAGAACCTCGCTGAATTATACCTCCAGAGGGGCTAGGATAAGAGCCGACAAGGTCGGGAACTACGACGGCGGGGCTGAGGATCTCAAACAGGCTCTAAACATCCATCCCCAAGTTGCGTCTTTCACCAATCTCCTTCATGTGTTGTGGGTGAACGATACTCTTCATGGGATTCTGGACAATCTCACCGAGTCTGCTCGCTTCAAGGATATTGGAGCCATCGCATCGAAGAGTCGCATCGGTGCAGTTCGGAGCTACGCCAAAGAGGCTGGAGGAGATTTTGAACCGAAACCGCATTAAGGGGACCAATATGTTCTGCAGTCGTCAGTTTGTCCGGGCCGTGGACGAGCTATCGGCGGCCCTGGAAGCCGCCAGCCAATTGGACTCGATCGCCGGGGATGGGGGCGGACATGAACAGGTTATGGCGGTGTTGTTGTCGAGCCGCGCAGCATGTCTCCTGGAGTTGGGCGATTACCGAGCGGCGATCGAGGACGGCGACAGAGCCCTGGAAAGAAAGCCGAACCACGTTCAGGCTTGGGTGACCAAGTGTGCCTGTCTTGACACCCTCGGGCTCGCGGAAGAGTACGCGAGACCGGTCCGGGCCGCGGTGCGAGTGTTTGGTCACTCGAATCCCGTGGTGTCGTCCCTGTCCACGCAGGCGATGGCGACGAGACCGGAAGACTCGCTGGAGGCCCCGCTCATTGCCACAGATGAGGTATTCTCGAATTGATCGGGGCGACCGTACATGCGCAGCCTGCCCTCGAAATGATCGATTCGTGTATTTTATTTCGTACAAACAATCATGGGCCAACATAGGGACGCAAGTAGTGGACGTGTTCTATTTATTTTGTATACAGATTTCAAGAAGGAGAATCTAATCAACTACGTGACGTCGTTGAATCGACCTCCACTTCGGCGAATACGATGACACGTCTTCAACGACGTCACCGTCCTCGTATGGTGATTACACGACTTCAATGATGTCGTCATCATCGTCATCAGCCACGATCATTATTCTCGCCTTCTTCGTTCCCCCGACCTCCTCCACCACATCGTCATCATCATCCCCGCCCTCTTTGCCTGCTGATGATATCGCCGTGGACGAAGACGACGTCAACGACGAGGGGGCCGCTGGAGCAACTGGAGGAGCCTCTCCTGCGAGGACAAACATCTCCCCGACGGGTTCGCCCGTGGAGTCTAGCTCCATCGGACGGTGCTGAAACACCAGACTGAACTTGAGGTTCTGGGAGTAGTCTTCAATCATCAAATTCCTGTTTGTTGCCCTTACTTGTTAGTCCTCAACGAATGAACCGAGTCTAAGCTAGATTGAAACTCGCTTTCCGTCCTTCAATCCTCCACCCGGACACTTCTCCAGCGTCTTGTCCAAGTTTGCTTCGTACATGGCCACCTCGTCCTCATCCAGGCCCTGACCACATTCATACACGACACTGTCCCCGAGACTGATGATGGGCGAGTTTACACCCAAACGCGATTTGAGCACCTTGTTCACGACGTCCCCCAACGTTTGTCGCGTCAGATCAATTGATAAATGCAGCTCAGCCCGTCCGCAAGCGACGCAACTTGGGACCGGGGGCTCCAGCAAAGTGGGCTGGAGGAGCATGCCGCTCCCGATCGGGACGCGATTCACCCACACGAACTGCGAGTCCTTCGTCATCGGCTTCTCCCCGCTCATATCGTTTGCGAGGAGCCGGATGGCCTCCATCACCTGGATACCCGCTACAATGGCGTTGGTAGTCGCAATCGCATGGATAATGTTCCCGGCGATTCCCTTGACGTCGAACAGGCTCTTTCGCTCGATCCCGAACACGTGAGAGCGGAGATTAGACGCCGCGGTCACAAATTTCATCGCGACAACGTCGTCCTTATCAAAAGTCAATGAGCCAATATCCTCTCGACGAGTCTTCCAAATCTCTTTTACAGTATCCTCAAAAGCCCGAACGCACTCCTGAAGAGACCATAGTCGTCTGGAGCCTTCGCTTACAGATCCAGATCCCGAACTCGCGTCCTTGGATATCACATCGTAGTCCAGTGGCGTCGGCCTGAACTTTGCTGTCTTGTATCCGTTCCGCATCTCAAGCTTGATCCGGATCTCTTCGTTGAACACGGCGTCAAAGATTCTTCTGCAATACGCCGCGAGCTCCTCTTCTGAAGGGGCGTGGTCAAATCGCTTGACAGCCTTCATCACGGCCGACTTACTCTCGTCGATGACCGTCTCGCCCTTGTTTTCGGTCGACTCGGCAAGGTCGACCAAGTCGGACTCGGCCGCGTTCCCGAACAAGAGCTTGAACAGTTCTTTGGCCCATACGATGCAGTGGACTGGTTTATCCGGGGTGCTCCGGATCGTGCAAATGGGGAACCTCTGCTGGGCGGCTTCTTTCCTCGGATCGCAGTCGTAGCACTTGGTCTCGCCTTTCTTGATGACCATGGTCTGCCCCAGGTACCCGGTAGTTCCGGCGTCCACCAGCGGCACTCCCGCGGCAAGACACATGCGATTCACGTGCTGCCTCGCGTTCACGTTGTCCAGTGCGTTTAGCACCACTCGGAACGACCTGAAGAAATTGACGTCAAACTGTTCGTCTTTAATATTTCCGTGGAACGCCTTGACCAATGTGTTACTGCTACCAGCCTCTGGAGTGAAGGACTTTACAGTTTCGGCAGCGACTCTGGCCTTGGAGTCGCCGACGTGCCGCCGCCTGAACAGGAACTGGCGGTTGAGGTTAGACACGTCAATAGTATCCAGGTCCACCACCTCAATGTTCCCAAACCCCGACTGCACCAACGTCTTGAGCAGCTCGCAGCCGATTCCGCCCGCGCCAACGACCAGGACACGCGCGTCCTTCAGCGAGGGAACTGGCTTCATACCCCGCGCCCGGAGCTCCTCATCCACCACGGCCTGCATTCTGCCCCTTCTTCGCTCTTAAAGACAGCCTTCCTCAGTGGATTGATCTGTGATTATTGTGATGAAATTTTCAAATCAAAAATCCTTACCGATAAGACGCGATACGCTACAGAAGGTTCGCCAAGTACCCACGGGTATGTTCAAGAAAACCTGGACCGTGCGACAGAGTTCTATCATGGTGGTGTGATATTAAGCTATCCATTGCATTTGATTTGATTGTTCGAACAAAAGTCTTCTTAGTGGCTCGTCTATCGAGAGCTCATTTGTTATGGAAAGACAAGCCTTTTCCCCTGTTCGTCCTTTAAAAAGTAGATTGACAACTGAACGTCAGGAGCGAAAAACCCAATTCAAGTTAACTGCGTCGTGACCTCTTCACATCCTCTTGCAACTGCTTGGGTTATACTTGAATCCCTCTTCCAATTGTCTTCCTAGTGGTTGTTCGGGTCATTGAGAAGAAGAATGGAGCCTCAACACCATCGAGCGGGTAAGCTCAAGCAGCAGAACAAGCCCCATAAGTCACAGGGCAAGTCCAAGCGCGAGTCGAAGAAGTACCTGTCTGCGCCCTCGAGCTCCGCGGCTGGACGAGCACGGGCCGCCTCACAACAGAGCGCAACTTCAACAGCTTCCTCGCGGAACCGGGCTGCACGGAAACAAAAGTCTGCGGATATGAGGAAGCAGAAGCGCAGCGCACTGATTATGAAAAAACGTCTGGGTGGAGGACTGGCTGCGCCCAGAGTTGTGGCAATTGTGTCGCTGAGCTCGACGACGGAAGAGCCTGTCGCAAATTTCTCGAGAAGTGTCTGCACGAACGCTGTGAAGCATAACTTGATGGAAGAGACTCAATGTTTTGCAGACAAATCGAGACTTACGTTCATAGATACGACTGAGGAGCGCGACCCTATCAAGGTTCTCGATGCATGCAAGGTAGCGGATATTGTGGCTTTTGTTATCACACTGGTTGCGCCTAACAACAGCGAGGAGATTGAGATTCGGTCATCGGTGTCAGGAGGATTGGCGATGGTGCTCTCTTCGTCTATTGACGAGAGGGGACGCGATCTTTTGACTGTTATCAAGGCGCAGGGAATGCCCACCCCCGTAGCGCTGATTGAAGGCTTGACCAAGGTTCCCATGAAGCACCGCACCGCGGCTAGGCGGAACCTAGCCACGTTCTTTCAAAGTGAGCTTGGTGGCGGTAACGACCTGAGAGTTCTCGATTTGAGCACTCAGATGGATGAGTACACTGACTGCGGCAAGGCTCTCGTCCGTGCTCTGACGGAGATTGCCATCAAGCCCATCACTTGGCGGTCGGAAAGGTCGTACCTACTTGGGGTCGAACGCAGCATGACCGTCCCAGGGAAGATCCAGTCGGTCCGTGGGCATCTACGTGGCAGGCCCATGTCTGTTCACCAGTTGGTGCATGTGCCGGGCCAAGGCACATTTCGGCTCGCGCGGATCAGTTTCCCTAAGGACCCCAGTGCCCCTCCCAATCACGGTGAGCGGATGCAGCCGGACGATATTATCGCCCGGCCGGAGCTTCTTCCATCTTTGGAGGAGGAGGCCGAGCCAGACGTCATGGGAGGCGAGCAGACGTGGCCCACGCGAGAGGAGCTGGGGGATGATGATGACATGGAGGAAGAAGGCGATGATGCCCTGATCAAGATGCCAACATCCACGGCTGCGAAGGGTAACTCAAAGCGCAAAAGTATTCAGGTCGATGGCGGGGATGACGTTTCGATGAGTGGAGGTGACAACGATGATGCCAGAAGTCGAGCGTCGACCAAGAAAACGAGCGAGGACCCTAGCAAGGAGTTTCTAAAGGCGTGGGGCGTAGACGTTGAAAACGATGACGAGTTCGACTGGGGAGGTGTTCCATTGAACAAGCCGCCCAAGAGCAAGGCTGAGCGTGCCAAGATGGACGCCGATTTTCCCGACGAGATGGACACGCCCGGGGACGTTCCCGCGAGGGACCGGTTCGTTAAGTACCGCGGTCTCAAGTCCTTCCGAACTAGTCCCTGGCACCCGACCGAGTCCCTCCCCCGCGAGTATGCGTACATCCACCAGCTCAAGAACTTCCGTCAAGCGCAAAAGCTGGTGCTGCAGCAGAGCGAGGACGTGGAGAAGGAGTGGGTACGAACTGGAACTCTCCCGGAGGACTACGTCGAGCCCGGGACCTTTGTCGAGCTTTGGTTCGAGGAACAGGGATTCGAGTGCGTAAACGGCGACACTGGTAGCCTTGACCCTCTCGTGGTCGGCGCTCTCCTTCCTCACGAGCAGCGTCTCTCGCTCCTGAATTGTCTCATCCAGCCGAAGGAGACGTCTGAGCCCGTGGAAAGCCGCGATGACCTCGAGCTCCACGTCGGTCTTTGGAGACGCCCCGTCAGGCCGCTGTTCAGTGAACACAACCTCAACAGCGACAAGCACAAGATGGAGCGGTTCGCCGAGCCGCATCGATGGACGGTCTGCTCGAGCTACGCCCCGATCACGTTTGGGACCAACATCCCCGCAATGCTCTTTCGGCCCTCGACCGGGGAGCTGGTCGGTACCGGGTCGGTTTTGGATGTGAACCCCAACCGCATCGTCCTGAAGAAGGTCGTGCTGACTGGAGTACCGTTCCGCATCAAGAAGCGGTGGGCGGTGGTGCGCAAGATGTTTTACAACCCGGAGGATGTCACCTGGTTCAGGCCCGTGGAGCTGTATACCAAGTACGGAGCTAGCGGAAGAATTCTTGAATCGGTTGGCACGCACGGCTCGATGAAGTGCCAGTTCGATCGTGTCATCACCCAGCAGGACACCGTGTGCATGGCGCTGTACAAGCGAGTATTCCCGAAGCGAGCTTCCGGGACCTTCAAAGACTTAGGCGACGAGCCTGACGAGGAGGATCAGAGCGACCTTGAGAACGGTCGTGACGGCGACGACGATGATGAAAGTCTCTAATCCAGTGATCATCGAGTAATCAATTGTACAGACTTGCTACTGTTATCGGTCGAAGTTAGTAGCATATTGTAGCAAACACGTGAGTTAAGACATCGCGGATCACACCGGAGATCTAGACGTCCCAAAGGAACAAAATACAGTAGTCGAGGTGTCAAGTTGATCTCGTTGAATGGGCAGAGACCTAGCATCGCGATCCTTTTCTGTGGGTCTGTTAGAAGAGTAGGGTGAACGGTGCATACCTATTGTAGTCACTGCCAACATGCCCATCTCTTTATGCTGTAAAGCTCCTGGTACTGCGTATGACTTCCCCGTCTACCTGTCTATGGAGATTGGCACCGCGTCATGGGGGGGGGGGGAATGGGACAACTATTCCCAGATCGAATTCCAGGTTGTGAGGTTGAGGACAGAGAGGCAGAGAGCACAGAGTGGGAAGCCGGGGGTGATATTGGTTGTAAAGTTATGTTATATGTTACCTGTAACGAGGACCTCGGTATCTGGACTTTCCTCGCAATAATCCATCGTCCGTATCTTGCTGATAAACGTCTAGGTAGGACTAATTGATTGCGACACAAGAGCGAACGTTCAAAGGGATCCGACGTAGGTATATGTGGATGAATGAGACCTTGGATTCTGTCTCGCGGCTCTCTCATTTGATGCTATCACGACTCAGGAAATGGTTGCGGACCTCACTTGGTTCTCCTGGTTGGGAGGTCGGACCGAAAGGACGTTGATAGTGGCTCGGCTTTGACAAGGACCAGCCGGCACGCAGGCGTAGGTCGAGCTAATGAACTTCGATTTTTTGTTAGGGGTCTCAAAAGCTTATAGTTCCCATCGCCCTGAGATGGCGGCACTAGGATGATAGCAGGCGAGCGACGATGTGGGAAAGCAATAAAGACGCCAATCAATTGAATCCTGATTGCGACGCAAAGGTGATTGCTGCTTCATCACTCGTCTATTTGCGATATAAAGTACAATGGTACGTGTAATCTTGATCACTCTCCAGTACAGTAGAATGATATTTCACAACTCTGTGACACCCTCAATAAATTCGAGGGCCACACGATGACCCCAGTTCTCCAACCTGCTGCCGTTCCAGGACATGTGCGCGCAGTGAGATCCATTATTCGTGACCAGAAGAGCGCAATGCTCGTTCGAAGAAGGAAGTTTCATACCGATTGTCTCGACCATCCTTCTATGGCAGATGGGGTCATCTAAGGCATTCACGCACAAGGTCGGGACTCTGATATCGTTTGCGACACGCAGAGGACATGTCTGTTCGAGCCAGTCGTCATAGGTATGAACCATATCGGGGTCGTCATTTTCATGGTGCTCCGCTGCAAACACCACCGCGTGTTGAGCAAACTCTTGTACGCTTTCAGCTGCTTGAAGCCTTCTCACAGCTTCAGCGTCTCTCGCAAACAACAAGTCCTTATTGCGATACAAGAAGAACTTTTTCAATTCGCTAGTGAGATATCGATCAAAGAATGTCCCGCGAATATCTTCCCACATTCCGTGAATATCGTACCCCGGCGAAAGCCCTACGCCAGCTACCACTTGGGCGTTCTCCGCATATTGCCCGAGATATCTCACCATCACCGCGCTACCCGCGCTGCTTCCAACAAGCGCCACTGGCGCTCCGGGCGAAGTGGCATGTATGGACTCAATCGCCACATGCAGGTCTCGTGCGCTTCCAAAGATGTTGAACGACGCCCTCTTTAGATAGTCCTCGTGCCCTCGGCGATGAAACACGACGGCGATCCACCCTTTAGCAAGCACGGTTCTAACGAACGACACCGCCTCTCTCGATCGTCCAGTGATCCCGGGGACGTATACTACGATCGGCGTATTGGGCTTTGAGACGGCACCCTCCACCGCTGAGGGCAGGAACCAATCCAGCAGAACCTGGTCGCCACCGCTATGCCGAAGAGTTAGGCATTCTCTTCTTGTCGGCTCCAGTTCGGGGTTGAGCTTGCTGGAAAGGATTAACAGCCCCAGTTGGATGTACGAGTTGCGCACGATGTTAGGTATTCTCAGACTGGCCAAGTCGATCCTTTCTACACCGCGTTTGACACTTGGCAGGGTTCGCGGAGACAACAGCAAACGAGCATTTTGATTGCTAGACTTTAAACCCCAACAGAGGAGCGCGAAAGCACACAAAGACTCCACCCAGCAGGCTTTTAGAGAGGTCGGAACGAGCCTCTCAATCGCACTGCCCAGCGCGGATGCGTTTGCCAACGAACTAAGTTTCATTCTGGATCTTCGCCAAGAACTCAAATGGAATTACATAGAGGTCTTCAACTGCCAGTGCATGCCTCCTAACTCGGTGGGAAAGAAATCAAAGTAAGCTTAGCTTGGTACCCTGGCAGGACTATGATGAATATTTGACGTTCCTAACCTATTATTCAAAAGCAATACGGTCTGTTTGAGTGTGACGAGAATTCCCTCTTTGAAGACAAAAGTGCTTTTGAGGCGAAAAATGCACTTGAAACTATTGGACGAAGGGTTTCCAAGCGGAGACTTATCGGTACAGGCTCTTACAGAGCAGTTACTACACTGTGCTGGCAAATCCATGGTATTCCTGCCTTTTTTAGCCTTATCAAGGCAACCTACGGACAAAGACCAAAGCTCTGAGTGAGATTTTGCATAGTCTTATAAGCACAATAGATAGTCAAAGTAAAAGTGTAGGCCAATCGCAACACGACGTGTCAATCTCGGCGAGAACAGCGTGTACGCGATGCTACAATAAGAGCAGGTAGGCGGAGTCTGAGCCTGATCACCAGCAGATGACTAAAAGCCAGAGTTTTCACTGAACAGAGTCGAGCCACCTTTCGACTTTTGGAACCCCCGTGACGTAGTCTTTGAAGGTTCTGACCTTGGACCCGCATCGTCTTGTTTCTGGACCTCGGCTACGGCCTTGTCCACTGGAATTTGTTGCTGATTGGCATCTCCTGACGGCGACTTGACTGTTGACGCGTCTGCTTCCTTGCTCGGCTTTTGCACTTGCTCAGCCTGGGCCTTTGAGCTACCGCACCCCATTCTCTTTTGTGTTGACCCCAATGGGCGTCGCATACACAGAGATGGTTGTACAGGTCAAAGCTCGCCGACACTTGAAAGCAAAGCCGCCGTTTCTCGGGGCAGGCGGCACCTGGTGTCCTAACAGACTGGTGCAAGTCACTTGAGCAAACGCGGCAAACGGTTTCAGCTTCCTGTATAACACCGACTGTTGTTTTTCCTTTCCGGTAGACGCCTTCGAATTAGAAGCTTCAACCCATGTGAGCGATGACTCCTCTCTTCACGAACGAACGAGAAACTTTGATTACAGCAAGTGGTTTGAACACGAAGAACTCTCTGATGAAGCGATGATACTGCGGTCACACTCCGAGGTAAAGTATTAGGGACTGACTAACTGTACTGTGGTCCACCTGCCGCAAGCCTTTTGAGAATTTTGCCGGTAGAGTCCGTACGGATGGGATCACATCACTTTCTCGAAGAAAAATCAGTGGGGAAGCCGATCCGCCCTTATCGCTCCGTACGTCTTACTTAACGGCTG
>Ga0075012_10002875_pt1 | contig 16691 bp, 15 predicted proteins | sample All_14_2_FD_71474 | JGI IMG/M metagenome (GOLD analysis project Ga0075012, IMG submission 71474) | Freshwater microbial communities in response to fracking from Pennsylvania, USA - Allegheny Zone_MetaG_DW_15 | ecosystem: Environmental > Aquatic > Deep subsurface > Groundwater > Drilled... | reverse complement strand
CCTCCAGTGTGACCAGGCCGAGCATCTCGCCGTATTCATCCACAACGAGCGCAAGGCGCTGGCGGTTTTCCTGAAAGAACCGGATCTGCGAGTAAAGCGGGGTGTCGGCCGGGATGAAGTAGGGCTTGTGCATCAGCTCGCGAATCTGCTCGGCGCTGAGTTCGTCCTGAAGCACATGACCCAGCAGTCTGCGCAAGTGCAGCACACCGATGACCTGTTCGCTATCGCCGTCGTGGACCGGCAGGCGGGTGTGGTAGCTGGTGGCGATACGTTCGCGCAGCTCATCCACTGGGGCGGACAGATCGAGGCCCTCGATTGAGCCACGTGGGGTCATCACGTCCTCGACCGTGATGTTCTCCAGGTCGAACAGATTGACGAGGATGCTGCGGTGCGTCTGTGGGATGTACTGCCCCGATTCCAGCACCATGGAGCGTAGCTCTTCGGTGGAAAGGGCGCCGCTCTTGCCTTCCTCGTTTGGCTGAAGGCGCAGCAGCCTGAGCAGGCCACTGGAAAACAGATTGATGAACCACACCACCGAGTAGAACACGCGCAACAGGAAGGCCAGCGGATAGCTGACAACCACGGCCAGCCTGTCCGCGTGGTGTGCACCGATGACCTTGGGGGTGATCTCCGAGAACACCAGGATCATGAAGGTTATCGTCAGCGTCGCGGCGCCGAGCGCCCACCGATCGTCGCCGAACAACTCCATGGTGATGACGCTGACCAGTGTTGCCGCTGCGGTGTTGACCAGATTGTTGAACAGCAGGATGACGCCAAGCAGTCGGTCGGTCTTGTTCAACAGGTCCAAAGCAAGCCGCGCGCCACGGTGGCCCTGGGCTGCGCGTGAGCGCAGACGATAGCGGTTTGCCGCCATCATGACCGTTTCAGACATGGAGAACATGCCCGAGAGCACAAGCAATACAACCAGAGCGCCGAATTGTGCCGTTAGGCCGATGTCTGACACGTAATCAACAAATGAAGGCGGTCCCGGAGTATCGAAGCTGCAGCGTCACGGTGTCAAGCCGTGCTGCTGCGCTGCCACAGCGGGTACTGGGTCATGCGACCCGGTGCAGCAGCACCTCGATGACGAAGCGGCTGCCGACGTAGGCCAGCATCAGTGCAACGAAACCCGCCAGCGTCCATCTCAAGGCTTTCCGGCCACGCCAGCCCCAGGCGTGGCGGCCATACAGCAGGGCTCCGAACAGTAGCCACGAAACCACCGCAAAAACGGTCTTGTGGTCTATACGGAAGGCTTTGCCAAACAGGCTTTCGGAGAACATGACGCCGGACAGCAGGGTCAGCGTGAGCAGAATGAAAGCGATGCCGATCAGACGGAACAGCAGGGCCTCCATTGTCAGCAGCGGCGGCAGGTTGGCCAGCACGCGCGAAAACCGTGCATGGTGCAACTGACGTTCGGCAACGGCCATCAGCATTGCATGCAAGGCGGCAAGGGTGAACAGGCTGTACGCAAGCATGGCAACGATGAAATGAGCACGAAATGCTGGCGAGGTCGCATTGGTGAGGATGTGTTCACCTGGAAAGAGCGCGGGCAGAAGACTGGCGATGACGCCGGCGGGCAGCACTACTGCATGCAGGCCATCCAGCCGCGTGTAGAGCGTTTCCACCCAGTAGAAGCAGATTGCCAGCCAGACCATCAGCGATAGCGCCACGCCAAAACCGAAATGCATTTCGGCATCGGGGAAGAGCGAAACATGCAACGCCGCGCCATGCGCGAGCAGTGCGCACAACAACAGGATCCGTTCGCGCCGGCTCATGCAGTCGCGCGTTGGCGCGCTCATCTGGCGCATCACGCAGGTGCGCCAGAACAGTAGTCCTAGAACGCTATAAAGCGTGGCCGGGAGGAGATGAAGTAGAATTGGATGCATACCGCTCGCCAGTTTACTCCAAGTCACCGCGCCCGAAGGTCTCTCTCTATGCTCGACAATCTTACCCAACGTCTGTCCAAGGTGGTCAAGACCCTGCGTGGACAGGCTCGTCTGACCGAAGACAACATACAGGATGCCATGCGGGAGGTCCGTATGGCCTTGCTCGAGGCCGATGTTGCGCTGCCCGTGGTCAAGGACTTTGTCGCCCGGGTAAAGGAAAAGGCCGTGGGTCAGGAGGTGATTGCCTCGCTGACGCCGGGGCAGGCGCTGGTGGGCGTTGTGCATGACGAACTCAAGGCCCTGATGGGCAGCGCCCACGAGGGGCTGAACCTGGCTACGCAGCCACCGGCCGTGGTACTGATGGCCGGCCTGCAGGGTGCGGGCAAGACCACCACGACCGGCAAGCTCGCCCGTCTGCTGCGCGAGGATCAGAAGAAGAAGGTGCTGGTCGTTTCGGCGGACGTCTATCGTCCGGCGGCGATCGAGCAGCTCAAGACGGTTGCCGGTCAGGCGGGTGTTGATTTCTTCCCGTCCACCGCCGAGCAGAAGCCAGTCGATATCGCCCTGGCCGCATTGGACTACGCACGCAAGCATCATCACGATGTGCTGCTGGTCGATACCGCTGGTCGTCTGGCGATCGACGAGGCCATGATGCTCGAGATCAAGGCCTTGCACGCCGCGGTCAAGCCGATCGAAACCCTGTTCGTGGTCGATGCGATGCTCGGGCAGGATGCGGTGAACACCGCTCGTGCCTTCAACGAGGCGCTGCCGCTGACCGGTGTGGTCCTGACCAAGCTCGATGGGGATTCGCGTGGCGGTGCAGCACTGTCTGTCCGTCATGTCACTGGCAAACCGCTGAAGTTTGCCGGGGTGGGCGAGAAGTTGTCCGGACTCGAGCCTTTCCATCCTGACCGCATGGCCAGCCGCATCCTGGGCATGGGCGACATCCTCGGATTGGTCGAGGAGGCGCGTCGGGGTGTTGATGAGGACAAGGCCCGTGCTTTTGCGCAGAAGCTCAAGACTGGCAAAGGCTTCGATCTGAGCGACTTCAAGGAGCAGATCGGCCAGATGCGCAAGATGGGGGGGCTGTCTTCGATGCTGGACAAGCTGCCTGCGCAGTTTGCCCAGGCGGCGGGGCAGTTGCAGGGCGGGGCCGAGGAGAAGGCCATCGGTCGGATCGAGGGCATCATCAATTCGATGACGCCAGCCGAACGCGCCAAGCCCGAAATCCTCAAGGCCAGTCGCAAGCGACGTATTGCGGCGGGTGCCGGGGTGACGGTCCAGGAGGTTAACCGCCTGCTCAATCAGTTCGAACAGACGCAGAAAGTCATGAAGCAGTTCTCCAAGGGCGGCATGGCCAAGATGATGCGCAGCATGAAGGGCATGCTGCCCGGCATGCCGGGCATGCCACGCTGAGTCGTCGCCAGATGGGCAGCATCTTTCTTGCGCTTGGGCGCTCCCTGCGCAGTCTGTTCCGGGCGGATATCTTCTGGCATCTGATCTGGCCTGGACTGCTGGCTACGGTGTTGTGGACCGGGCTCGCCATCGTGTCCTGGGCGGCCATCATCGACACGGTCATGACCTGGCTGGGTGGCTTGAGCTGGGTCGGTAGCTGGTTGAATGGGTCGGAGCTGGCCGCAGGGGTGGTGCTGATCCTGGTCAAGATCGCGGTGGCGCTGGGTTTTGTGCCGCTGATTTACCTGACCGCGGCGGTGCTGGTGGCGGTGGTGGCTTTGCCGATGATGCTGGAGCGGGTGGCGCGGCGGGACTACGCGGATCTCGAACAGCGCCACGGAGGATCCAATCTGGGCAGCATCTGGAATGCGCTGGCGGCAACCGCGCTATTCCTGCTGGGCTTGTTGCTGTCCTTGCCGTTCTGGCTTATTCCGGGTGTAGGTCTGCTGGTGCCGGTGCTGTTGACTGGCTGGCTCAACCAGCGCGCCTTCGGTTACGACGCGCTGATGTTTCATGCGGACCGTGAGGAACTCGTCCGCTTGCGCACCGATCAACGCATGCCGATGTTGCTGCTTGGGGGGAGCACGGCGCTGCTGGCTTACATCCCCTTCGTCAATATTGTGGCGCCGGCCTTTGCAGGTCTGGCATTTGTCCATTTCATGCTCGAGACCTTACGGCGCGAACGTGCCGAACACGGCGTGGTCGTGCTTGATCCCTCGCCTGTCGCGGTCTCGGGCGATCACCCCCGGATTCCAGAATGAATTTTGGTGCACTCATCATTGGCGACGAGATCCTGTCTGGGCGTCGAGCTGACAAGCATCTGTCCAAAGTCATCGAACTGCTGGGTGCGCGCGGGCTCAAGCTCGGTTGGGCACGCTATGCGGGGGATGACCGACCGCGTCTGATCGAAACCTTGCGCCAGACTTTTGCCACCGGTGACATCGTCTTCAGCTTCGGCGGCATTGGTGCGACGCCCGACGACCACACCCGGCAGAGTGCGGCGGCGGCCCTCGGGCTGGAGCTTGCCCTGCATCCCGAGGCAGAGACCGAGATCCGGACCCGTTTTGGCGCGGAGATCACCCCCGAGCGCCTGCAGATGGGGGTGTATCCCGTGGGCAGTGAGATCATCCCCAACCCTTACAACCGCATTCCCGGTTTTTCCATCCGCGAACACTATTTCGTTCCCGGGTTTCCGGTGATGGCCTGGCCGATGGTCGAGTGGGTACTGGATACCCGTTATCCGCATCTGCACCATGCGGAAGACTACGTCGAGCAGGCGATTACCGTATGGGACGCCTACGAAGGGCAGTTGATCGGCTTGATGCGGACGCTGACCGAGGCGTTCCCCGACACCACCTTGTTCAGCTTGCCGACGATTGCGGGCGAGGGGCAGCGCCGCTCGCTTGAACTGGGTATGAAGGGTACCGCAGGGCGGGTGGCAGAGGCGATGGTTCAGCTCAAGGCTGGTGTGACCGGGCACGGGTTTCAGTGGGAAGACAAGACCTGATCGGCAGGTTGCTGCGCGGCGCGACGCGTTCGGGTGCGCCTGCCACCGAAGAAGCGGCCAGTGTCGATCTGGGTGATCGTCGAGTCGATCTGGTGGTGCGGCGTTCGGTGCGGCGCACCCTGGCCCTGCAACTGGATCATCGTGGGGTTCGTGTTGCCGCGCCGCATGGCACCCCACAATCTGCTGTCGAGCATTTTGTCCGTAGTCATCGGCAATGGCTGCTGGATCGCTTGTCTGCCCAAGCAGCGCGTGGGCAAGAACAACGCCTGGTCCTTGCCGATGGCAGCCTGCTGCCGGTGCTGGGGAAAACCGTCAGGTTGCGCATGCTTGGCGGGCGGAGGCCGCAGTGGAAGTGGGCGGCTGATGGTGTGGAGGAGCTGCATCTGGGCGCTGGCGCGGATGCATCGGTACTGTTGCGGTCCTTGCGTCAACGTGCGCTCGACTGGTTTGGCGGACGGGTGGCCGAATACTGCCATCGACTTGCGCTACCCGTACCACCGGTGCGCTTGTCGTCCGCGCGCACGCGGTGGGGTAGTTGCAGCCTGCGTAGCGGCATCCGCCTGCACTGGCGATTGATCCATTTGCCACCTGCGCTGATTGACTACGTCGTCGCCCACGAGGTGGCTCACCTGATCGAAATGAATCATTCACCACGTTTCTGGTCGGTGGTGGCAGGGCTTTATCCCGATTGGCAGCACGCCCGTCGTCAATTGCGTGAGCAAGGGGCCGCGCTGCCAGTCATCGACCCCGAAGACACACTTTCCATTGCAGAAGAGGACTGAATCATGAGAATGCTGCACACCATGCTCCGCGTCGGCGATCTTGAGCGCTCGCTGGCCTTTTATACCGAGGTCCTGGGTATGCGCTTGCTGCGTCGAACCGACTATCCGGACGGCAAGTTTACGCTGGCTTTCGTCGGTTACCAGGATGAAAGCGAAGGTGCGGTGCTGGAGCTGACGCACAACTGGGGCGTGACGTCCTATGACCTGGGGTCCGCCTACGGCCATATCGCACTCGAAGTGCCCGATGCGAAGAAGGCCTGTGACGAGATTCGTGCTCGCGGCGGCAAGGTGGTGCGTGAAGCCGGGCCGATGAAGCATGGTTCCACCGTCATCGCGTTCGTCGAGGATCCAGACGGCTACAAGGTGGAGTTGATCGAGCGTAGCGCCCGCTGACCCCGCCAGGGGGCAGGATAGGTCGACACTGGACAGCGGTTGCGAAGCAGGCTCCCACAATCCGCCCGCAGTCGCTAATCGTCGTCCTCATCCATGCCGCCGCGGCGCGGTACCTGGGTAGGGTCGCAGGTAATCTGGCGGTAGATTTCGACCCGGTCACCCGGCTGTAGCGGTGCGTCGAGCTTGACCAGTTTGCCGAAGATGCCGACCTTCTGCTGGGTGAGGTCGATATGCGGGAACATGGTCAGTACGCCGGAGCGTTCGATTGCCTGCTGCACGGTCGCATCGTCGGCAACGTCGATGCGCAGCCAACTGTGCTGGACACCGTCGGAATAGGCTACACCGATCCTCATCTCATCCTCATTCAGGCAGTTGCACCGTGGGTGGTTTCCGGATCCGCTTCGGCTCGTCGTGCCTGGCGGGTTTCGAGGTGGCGCTGCAGTGCCATCAGAAACCCAAGGGCCAGGAAGCCGCCCGGCGGCAGGATCATCATCAGGAAGCCCTTGTAGTCCGGAATCAAGGTCAGCTCCAGAAAGCGGAAAGATTCGCCCAGCAGCAGGCTGGCGCTGGCAAACAGCGTGCCGCTGCCGAGAATCTCGCGCGTGCCGCCCAGCACGACCAGCGCCAGCGTGAAACCGACACCCATGGAGATGCCGTCGGCGAGCGCTGCCAGTATCGGCTGGCGCGAAGCGAAGGCCTCGGCTCGACCCAGGATGGCGCAATTGACCACGATCAGCGCAATGAACAGGCCGAGCACCTTATGCAGATCGTGCAGCCAGGCGTTGAGGCTCATGTCCACCAGCGTGACCAGGGTGGCGATCAGCACGATGAAGGTCGGGATCCGTACGCTCGGGCTGACCCAGTTTCGGATCATCGCCACGATCAGGTTGGACAGCACCAGCACCGCGGTAGACGCCAGGCCCATGCCCAAGCCATTGGTGGCCGTACTGGTGACCGCAAGCAGGGGGCACAGTGCCAGCATCTGCGTCGTGACCACGTTCTGCCGCCAGACACCGTCGCGAAAGATGTCGCCAAACGGAATCGACGGTTTGGCCGCCGGTGCAGACGGTAGGACGGATTCAGCACTGGCCGGTGTGTCGTTCGAGCTCATTTTGTCTCCTGGCTGGCGGTGAGTGCGGCAGCGTCCTCGCCCAGCATGGTGCTGCGATGATGGGCAAACAGTTCCAGGCCGCCGCGTACGGCATTGACCACTGCACGTGGGGTGATGGTGGCGCCGGCAAACTGGTCGAATTCGCCGCCGTCCTTCTGCACTGCCCATCGTGCAGGTACTGGGTTGTCGAGCGACTTGCCGACGAAGGAATGTACCCAGTCGTGCTTGGCCACCTCGATCTTGTCGCCCAATCCTGGTGTCTCGGTGTGGCGGGTGACGCGCACCCCCAATAGGCGGCCTTCGCGGTCGACGCCCATGACGATGTGGATCGGACCGGCATAGCCCTTGCCAACAACCGGAAAGACCACGCCCATCACCCGATCGCCTTTGCGTGCCTGATGCACGACCACAGGAGGGCTGCCCTTGGGCTGCAAGGTCAATGTGTCGGCAAGCAGGTCGTTGTCGGAGAAGTTCTCCGGCAGCACCTGGGCGAGCGACAGCGCCATGTCGCGCGCCGCAGCCTCGGCAATTGCCGGGCCGGTCGCCTGATGCGCAAAGGCCAGCGCCGCGCTGGCGGCCAGGGCGACCACGCCAAGCGAGGCGCCCTGGTACCACAGTGCGTCGATGGGCGGACGACGGGGAGTGCGGGTCTCGGGTGGGGTACTCATCGCGACGATGTCCGGGTCAGGAGGCAGAGAGTGAGCGGCCATCGCGCTTGCGCCCGAAAATGCGCGGACGGGTGGCCCGGTCGATCAGTGGAACGGCAGCGTTCATCAACAGCACGGCGAAGGCGACGCCTTCCGGGTAAGCGCCCCAGGTCCGGATCACCCAGGTCAGCAGGCCGCAACCCAGTCCAAAGATCCATTGGCCCAGCGGGGTGCTGGGCGAAGTCACGTAGTCGGTGGCGATGAAGAAGGCACCAAGCATGACGCCCCCGGTGAGCAGGTGCGCGAGTGGTGGCAGGTAGTGATCGGGCGCCAGCAGGTGAGCCAGGGCAGCAGGCAGGGCCACGCCGAGCAGGAAGGCCAGTGGGATGCGTACACCAATGATGCGCTGCAGGATCAGGAAGACCCCACCGGCGGCGATCAGCAGCGCGCTGGTCTCCCCCAGGCTGCCTGCCCGTTGCCCCAGGCCGAAACCCATTGGATCCCAGTGTCCGGTCATGGATTGCGACAGCGCGATGCCGCGCGAGGCTTCGGATTTGACATGTCCAAGCAAGGACGCACTGGTCATTGCGTCGGGCGTCTGTGCGCCAAAGGTAATGGCCAGTCCGGCGAGCGGGTCGAAGCCGGTAAACATCGCACCGGTCTGCGGCTCGATCCAGCGGGTCATTTCAACCGGGAAGGAGATCAGCAACATCACCCGGGCGCCCATTGCCGGGTTGAACAGGTTCTGCCCGAGTCCGCCAAACGCATGTTTGCACACCAGCACGGCAAAGAAGGACCCGAGGGCGCCGACCCACCACGGCGCCCAGGGAGGCAGTGACAGGGCCAGCAGCCAGCCCGTGAGGATGGCCGAGCCGTCGGCCACCATGACCATCGGCGAGCGGTCGACCATGCGGGCGGCAAAGGCCTCAGCGAGGATGGCAGACAGGATGGTGACACACCACAAGGTGACGGCAGGCCACCCGAAATGCCAGAAACCGGCCAGTGTGGCGGGTGTCAGTGCCAGCATGACGAGCAGCATGACCCGCCCGACCGGGCGCGCGCCATGGGCGTGAGGAGAGGATACGGGGGTCATGTCGTGGTTTCCTCGACCTTGGCGGGTGTTGTTGCGGCTGCGGCGGCAGCCTTGGCCGCAGCAGCTTCTGCGGCAGCCGCCTTGGCACGTTCGCGCTCGGCCTTGCGCCGCGCAGCGGCCTCGGCCTTCTCGCGAGCTTCGCGCTCCATGCGGGCATCACGGGCTTCGACCAATTGCTTGATCGCGTCCTGCTTCATCTTGTTGCGATCCTGTGCGGCCAACTCACCCTTGGCGTGGTTGAAGTACTGTACGAGCGGGATCTGGGACGGACAGACAAAGGAACAGGTACCGCAACCGATACAGTCCTTGAGTCCGATGGCCACCGACTCCTTGAGGTCACCGTTGCGGATCAGCGCCGCCATTTCCAGCGGCATCAGGCCGATTGGACAGGCGCCAACGCAGGATGCACAGCGGATGCACGGGCCGGGCTCGGGGCGGCCGGCAACCTCTGCTTCGCAGAGCGCGAGTACGCCGCCGCTGCCCTTGATGATGGGAATATCGAGCGACTGGATGGAGAGCCCCATCATTGGCCCACCCATTACCCAGCGTGCGACCGGGCGCGTCGTGCCACCGCAGAATTCGACCAGCGCGGATAACGGGGTGCCGATACGGACCTCCAGGTTGCGTGGCGTACGGATTGCGCCGCCCGAGACAGTGACGATGCGTCGGGTCAGCGGCTCGCCGAATCGGATTGCGCGGTGGATGGCCGCGGCGGTGCCGACGTTCTGCACCATCACGCCGATGTCGGCAGGGCGGCCTTCAGCGGGGATTTCCTTGCCGGTCAGCCAGGTGATGAGTTGCTTCTCGGATCCCATCGGGTAGCGGCTCGGCACTGGTACGACAGTGACTTCGGCAAAGTCCCGGGCTGCGGTGCGCAGGGCTGCAGTGCGCAGGGCTGCGATTGCCTCTGGCTTGTTGTCCTCGACGCCGATCATGGCTTCGTCACCGCCGATGGCGCGCAGGATGATGCGCGCACCGTCGATGACCTCGTCGGCGCGCTCCCGCATCAGGCGGTCGTCGCAGGTCAGATAGGGTTCGCATTCGCCGCCGTTCAGGATCAGCGTGGGGATGCGGGTTTTCTGCCCTAGCGCAAGTTTGACCGCAGCCGGAAAGGTGGCGCCGCCCATGCCGACGATGCCCGCAGCGGCGACGCGACGCGAGATCTCGGCGGGTTCCAGGCTGAAGGGGTCGTTGGATTCTGCCGGGATGGCTTCGTCGAGACCATCCGGGGTCAGCAGGATGGCGGGGCCGGTCAGTCCGGAAGGGTGCGGCACGGCGACGTCGCCGATGCCGTCGATAGTGCCTGAGGTGGGGGCGTGCAGCGGTGCGGAAATCATGCCTTGTGCCTCGGCCAGCAACTGACCGCGCAGTACGCGTTCTCCTGCCTGCACCAGCGGCCGCGCCGGAGCGCCGATGTGCTGTGCCAGCGGCAGGATCAGTTGCGGTGGCAGGGGCAGGGTGGCGATCTCGGTTTCGGCGGCGAGTTGCTTGCGGCCTTCAGGGTGGGCGCCCCAGCGCTCGAACAGGCGACGCAGCAGTGAGCGTGCCGGTGCAGTGGAAAATGGCATGGTTCGCTCCTTACGCGCTGACCGGCTTTGGCCACACCCAGGTCTGCAGTGTGACCGGCACCGGCTTCAGTTCGATGGCGCCGGTGGGACAGACGTTCTCGCACTTGGCGCAGCCGGTGCAGGCTTCGCGGATGACCGCGTGAATCTGTTTGACTGCGCCGAGAACGGCGTCGGTCGGACAAGACTTGTAGCATTTGGTACAACCGATGCAGATCTCCTCACGCACTTCGGCAATCTGCGGCACCTGTGCCTGCATGGCGCCAGCGTCCAGGGTAACGCCGAGTTTGAGGGCCAGTGCTTCGGCCAGCGGTAGGCCGCCCGGTGGGCAGCAGGTCGGTGCGGCTTCACCACTCACCAGTGCGGATGCCGCGCCGGCACATCCGGGGAAGCCGCATTGTCCACAGTTGGTGCCAGGCATCATGGCCTCGATCTCGGCCTCCATGCCGCCGCGTTCGACGTGGAAGAAGCGGGCTGCAATGCCCAGCAGCAGGCCGAAAGTGATGCCGAGGACCGACAGGCTCAGGATCGCAAGTAGCATGGCCGTATTCCTTGAAGCGTTATCCGGTAGGAGGGGGAGTCCGGGGGTTAGTGATTGGTCAGGCCCGAAAAGCCCATGAAGGCAAGCGACAACAGACCGGCAGTGACGAAACCGATCGGCGCTCCGGCAAAGGCCGCAGGCACCTGCGCCAGTGCAAGGCGTTCGCGCAGTCCGGCAAACAGCACCAGGACCATGGTGAAGCCAACGGCAGAGCCCAGGCCGTAAGCCACGCTCTTGACGAAGCCCGCACCCTCCTGGATGTTCAGCAGGGCCACGCCGAGTACGGCGCAGTTGGTGGTGATCAATGGCAGGTAGATGCCAAGTACCTTGTACAGCTCGGGTGCATTCTTCCTGACGGCCATTTCCACGAACTGCACGGTGGCGGCGATCACCAGGATGAAGCTCAGGATGCGCAGGTAGCCCAGATCGTAGGGGGCCAGCAATGCCCGCTCCAGCACCCAGGTCACTGCGCTGGCCAGCGTCAGCACGAAGGTGGTGGCCATGCCCATGCCCAGCGCACTGTCTACCTTGCGCGACACGCCCATGAAGGGGCACAGGCCCAGAAACTTCACCAGCACCACGTTATTGACCAGCGCGGTACCCAGCACCAGCATCAGCCACTCGTTCATGACTCGGTACTCCATCGTTCGGACATCTTGTCGTCACAGACGCATGAGACATGCCATCTTGCAGTGCACTAAAAGTCACGCTAAATCAAATGATTGTCGATTTCGCGCGGCGCTCTTGGATGTATCGACTCCGCCATGTCGCCGGTGTTTGTCAGGTTTCCGACAGGCCAACTGAGCCGTTTGCGGATGCGGAGGTATCCGCGAATCGGGCGCTGAGCGCTCGATGCCTCGAATGCACCTTCGCGGTGCGTTGATTGTCGCGTTTGGCACACGGATTGCTTTGCTGTCGTATCTCTGCCCAACGAGACCATCATGTCCGCACCCGAGTCCATGTCCTCCGTTTTTGCCGATGCTGTTTTCCATGATGCGGTCGAGCAGTCGGCGATCGCAATTTCGATCACAGACGACAGCGCACGCATCCTTTATGTCAATCCGGCGTTCTGTGCGATCACCGGTTATGCCGCCAGTGAGGTCGTGGGTCAGCGCCAGTCCCTGCTGTCCTACAAGTCGACGCCGCGCTCGGTGTATCAGGCACTGTGGGGGGCGCTGAAATCCGGCAAGCCCTGGACTGGCCGGCTGCTCAACCGGCGGCGTGATGGCTCGCCCTATGTGGCTGAACTGACGGTGACGCCGCTCAAGTCCTCCCAGGGTGAGGACGAGCCGACGCGCTATATCGGCATGCACTGGGATGCCACCGAAGAGCATCGCCTGGCGCAGCAATTGAGCAACCACAAGCAGTTGATCGAGTCGGTCATCTCGGTTGCGCCCGTCGCCGTTGCACTGCTCGATGTGGATGGCAAGGTCGTGCTGGACAATCCCGCCTACCGTCGTCTGGTGGCCGAGATGAAGCTCGATGAGCCGGCGCATGCAGTCATGGAGGCCTTGCGTCAGAGTCTGGGCGAGGGCTTCGATCATGCGCTTGCCCACCGCCGTGCCCTGCTCAACCAGGAATTGCGCTTTGATCTCGGGCCGGGTGAGCCGCGCTGGTACGCGTGTTCGGTGTCGTGGTTCGAGGAGCGCCACACCAGTCCGGATGCATTTTACGGAGATGGTTGCTCGGATTACATGTTGCTGGTCATGCACGACATCAGTGCATCCAAGCGTCAGCATGAGGCCCTGCGCCTCGCTGCGATGCGCGCGATGCTGTCCGAAGGCGAACTCAATCAGAGTTTGCGTGAGGCTTTGTCCGGTGCCGTATTCCAGTTGCAGGGACCGGTTAACCTGATCTCCGCCGCAGCCAGTCTGCAGCGCCGCCGCATGGGGCCGTCTGCAGGGGGCGATCCGCTGGCCAAGGCCTTGCTGGCTGCTCAGGAGGCGGGCGAACAGGCCATCGCGACCTTGCAGGCAGCAATGCCACCCGAGCCTGCCGCGCCCTCCGGGCCGGTCAATGTTAACGAGGTGCTGCGGGATGTGCTGATGCTGGAGACCGAATCCTTCCTGTCTGCCGGGGTCACGGTGGATTGGACGCCGGCTCACGTACTGCCGTCGGTGCAGGGCAACCCGACCGAGTTGCGTACCTTGTTCCGGCAACTGATTTCGAATGCGGTAGAGGCAATGAATGTTCGTGGCTGGACCGAACGCAGCCTGAAACTGAGCACACAGGCGATCAGCGGTCATGTGCAAGTCGTCGTCACCGACTCCGGCCCCGGTATTCCGGAGGCGCTGCGGCTGAAGGTGTTCGAGCCCTTCTTTTCGACCAAGCCGACGCGTAGCGCCGGCCGTGGGGTCGGGCTGTCGCTCGCGCAGGAAATCGTCAGCCGTCATCGGGGCATGCTCGAGATTGATCCCGAGTATCACGATGGCTGCCGGCTGGTGGTCAGTTTCCCCTTGCTTAGCCGCAACAAGGCGGTCGCAGTGGAGGCAGGCTGATGACCGATGCGATCGACAAGGTGCAGGGCGAGGCACGTGCGGCCTGGCTGGAGTCGGCACTCGAGGCCTTGTACCGGGTCAGTCGGGTGCTGTCGCGCTCGCTCGAGTTGCGCGAGACCCTGTCCGAGGTGCTGCGGGTGCTCGACGAGGAGTGTGGCTTCAATCGTGCGCTGGTCACGCTGACTGATCCTGACGGGGAATCGATGGCGATCTCTGCGCTGCATGGTGTGGATGCGCCGATTGACCCGGACATTCGCTGGCGTGCCGGCGAAGGTGTGATCGGTTCGGTACAGCAGCGCTCGCGTCCGCTGGTCATCGAGCGCCTGGCCGACAATCCCAACTATCTGCCCCAGCGTGGCATGTTCGACGCAGAGGCGCCCTTCATCGGCGTGCCGATCCGCGCGGCCCAGGAAACCATCGGCGTACTCGCACTGCAGCCTCCGGTGGCCGTCCGTGACCGCCTCGATGATGACGCCCATTTCGCCGAAATGGTGGCCAACCTCATTGGCCAGACGGTGCGACTATCCTGTCAGGTGCGGCAGGAACGCCGCGATCTGTCGGAAGAGCGCGACAGCCTGCGGCGTACCGTACGCAATCATTTTGGCTTTGACAGCATCATTGGCCGTACCGTGGTCATGCGCAAGGTGTTCGAGCAGATTCGTCAGGTGGCAAAGTGGAACACCACCGTGCTGGTGCGTGGCGAGACCGGGACCGGCAAGGAGTTGATTGCCCAGGCCATCCACTACAACTCGCCGCGTGCTGCGGGGCCCTTCGTCAAGCTCAACTGTGCTGCGCTGCCGGAGAACCTGCTGGAGTCCGAACTGTTCGGGCACGAAAAGGGGGCGTTCACCGGTGCGTTGACGCAACGCAAGGGGCGCTTTGAGGCGGCCGATGGCGGAACCTTGTTTCTCGATGAAATCGGCGAGATTTCGGCGTCCTTCCAGGCCAAGCTGCTGCGGGTACTGCAGGAGGGCGAGCTCGAACGTGTCGGTGGGGTGCGTACCTTGCGTGTAGACGTGCGCGTCATCGCTGCGACCAACCGCGATCTGGAGTTTGAGGTCGAGGCCGGCAAGTTCCGCGAGGATCTGTTCTACCGGCTCAATGTCATGCCCATCATGCTGCCGCCATTGCGCGAGCGGGTTGAGGACATCCCCGAGATTGCCCGTTTCCTGGTGGACAAGGTTTCCAAGATGCAGGGGCGCCCGCTGTCGATTACCGACAGCGCCTTGCGCATCCTGTTGCACCATGGCTGGCCGGGCAACGTCCGGGAACTGGAGAACTGTGTCGAGCGTGCCGCGGTGATGAGTGAGGACGGCATCATCGATCGCGACCTGATCCTGGTCTCTGGTGTCGAGGAGCGGGTCACGCCATTGCGTGGCGGAGGCACCGTGGATCTTGACGACCCTGGGCTGGACGAGCGTGAGCGTGTCATTGCCGCGCTGGAGCAGGCTGGCTGGGTGCAGGCCAAGGCAGCCCGACTGCTCAACATGACGCCCCGGCAGATCGCCTACCGCATTCAGACGCTCAACATCAAGGTGCGTCAGATCTGATGCCGATTGGAGGCATCCCACGTGCGGCTGCTGTAGAACGGTGGTCGCACGTGGGTGCGTACCTCTGAAGACTGGACGCGTTCGTGCCATTGCAATGTGCTCGCGATACCGCTTGCCGTTGGCGAGCTCCCTCCGGTTGAAGTGTGTGGTCTGCTTTTTTGTTGGATGAGGTCGGAAGCTTGTGGCGTGTAGCACAGCAAGCCGTGTTCGATGTCCGACAATTTTCCCTTGAGGGAATTTGTAAGTTGTTTTAAATCAGTAATTTGCTTATTTTTCTTGCTTGGCACGCAGATTGCACAGAATCCCCTGTCTGACTTCACATTAGGGGATCGACGATGGAACTCCCGGTCATCAGCAATGCCGCACCCGAAGCAGAGGGTGGCGGTTGCAGCTCAAGCGGTTGTGGAACGGCGCCTGACGCGCTGTCCCATCTGCCGGATCATATCCGTAGCAAAGTGCAGGACCACCCCTGTTATTCGGAGGAGGCCCATCACTATTTCGCCCGCATGCACGTTGCGGTCGCGCCGGCCTGTAACATCCAGTGCAATTACTGCAACCGCAAGTACGACTGTTCCAACGAGTCGCGCCCGGGGGTAGTTTCCGAGCTGATGTCACCCGATCAGGCGGTCAAGAAGACGCTGGCGGTGGCGGCAGCCATCCCGCAGATGACCGTACTGGGCATTGCCGGACCCGGAGACCCCCTTGCCAACCCCGAGCGCACTTTCGAGACCTTCCGTCAGCTCTCGGAACAGGCGCCGGACATCAAGCTGTGTGTGTCGACCAATGGGCTGTCGTTGCCGGAGTCGGTGGACGAACTGGCCAAGCACAACATCGATCACGTCACCATCACGATCAATTGTGTTGACCCCGAGATCGGTGCGCAGATCTACCCGTGGATCTTCTGGGAAAACAAGCGTATCCGTGGTGTGGAAGGCGCAAGGATCCTGATCGAGCAGCAGCAGAAAGGGCTGGAGATGCTGACCTCGCGCGGCATCCTGGTCAAGGTCAACTCGGTGATGATTCCGGGGGTCAACGACCAGCACCTGAAGGAAGTCTCCAAGGTGGTCAAGGCCAAGGGCGCCTTCCTGCACAACGTGATGCCGCTGATCGCCGAAGCCGAGCACGGCACCTATTACGGCATCATGGGGCAGCGCGAACCGACCCCGCTTGAACTGCAGGAACTGCAGGACGCGTGCGCCGGAGACATGTCGATGATGCGCCACTGTCGCCAGTGTCGCGCCGATGCCGTCGGCCTGCTGGGCGAAGATCGTGGCGAGGAGTTCACCCTCGACAAGATCGACGAGATGGAGGTCGACTACGCCGCAGCCATGGTGGAGCGCGCCAAAGTGCATGACGCGATCACTGCCGAGCTCGACATGAAGCGGGCGTTGAAAGCCGCACCGAAGTTCGATCCCGATGCGATCGACGAGGGCCCGGTGACGCGCAACATCCGGATCGCGGTGGCGACCAAGGGTGGTGGTGTGATCAACGAGCACTTTGGTCATGCCCACGAGTTCCTGGTCTATGAGATCGGTCCCAAGGAACACCGCTTCCTCGGTCACCGCAAGTGCACGCCGTACTGCATGGGTGACGAGTCCTGTGGTGATGGCGAGACCGTACTCGGCGGCATCATTCGCTCGCTTGAAGGCGTCGAGGTGCTGCT
>Ga0075012_10002874_pt1 | contig 16694 bp, 16 predicted proteins | sample All_14_2_FD_71474 | JGI IMG/M metagenome (GOLD analysis project Ga0075012, IMG submission 71474) | Freshwater microbial communities in response to fracking from Pennsylvania, USA - Allegheny Zone_MetaG_DW_15 | ecosystem: Environmental > Aquatic > Deep subsurface > Groundwater > Drilled... | reverse complement strand
TCGCGGGCCTGGCCCGAAAGTTCCTCCAGTTCGGCTACCTGGGCTCGGGCCTTGACCAGTTTGCCCCGCAGCTCTTCGATCTGCTGCTGCAGTCGGCTCCATTCCTGAATGGCCAGCTCCAGTTCTAGAGCCTTGAGCTCGACCTGAGCCTCTTTGTACTTGCGATAGCGTTCCAGCTGCTTTTCGCTTTCTTCCAGCTGCAGTTCCAGTTCGCGCAAAATGTCGTAAAGGCGGGTCAGGTTGGTGGCCGTTTTCTCCAGCCGGCGCGAGGCTTCGCGTTTGCGGAATTTGTAGCGGTTGACCCCGGCCGTTTCTTCCAGCATGTTGCGGCGCTCTTTGGGATCGGTGGAGAGCACTTGATCCACTTCCTTGCCGCCCAACACCGAGAAGCTACCCGGCCCCACGCCGCTGCCCATGAGCAGTTCGTGGATGTCCCGCAGGCGACAGGCGGTGCGGTTGATGAAGAACTTGCTGTCCCCGTCTTCCAGTCGCCGAGTGATGGCCACCTCGGGCAGGTCCAGGGGCAGCACCGAGTCGCTGTTGTCAAAGATGGCGGTGACCTCGGCGTAGGGTGCTCCTTTGCGGGTGGGTGAGCCGGCGAAGACCAGCTCCTCGAGCTTGGTGGCGCGCATGGCTTTGACGCTGTGCTCGCCCAGGCAGAAGCGAATGGCGTCGGTGAGATTGCTCTTGCCACTACCATTGGGTCCGACCACGGCTAAAAAGCCGCGTGTGAAGTCGATTTCGGTCTTCTGCGAAAAGGTCTTAAAGCCGTACAGCTCCAGGCGCTTGAGGAACAAACTAGAAATCCTTCCGCGAATTTTGTTGAGTAATTTTCAATTCGCACGGGGTTTCCTGCGAAACGTCTGTTCGTACGTGACCTCCAATGGTGTTTCCTGCCGAGGAAATTTTGCTTCTCCGACTAATTTAGGAGCGAGATGGCACGTTTTCACTTTCAAGTGAGCGATACCGAGGGGAAAATACGGCGTGGCACCATGGAAGCCCAGAGCCTTTCCGATGCGCGCGAAATTGCCAGCCGGCGCGGCTACACGGTCATCGAGTTGCGCGAAGCGGTGGACGGCGTGCCCGAGCCTGTCATCAAGGTGCAGACCAAGTCGGCCACCACCCGCTATCACACCGGCCCGGCTCCGGCCCGCGAATTTGATCCGGGGATCCTGGAGCGTATCGGTGACTTGTTCTCCGCCAAAGCGGTGCGCGCCGTTATGAGCACACTGATCGTGGTGGGACTGATCTGGATGGTGGTGGGCTGGCGTTCCCCGGCCGCGCGCGGCGGAACTTCCGGCGCTCCCAAGCCGATGGTCACGCCCACCTTGACGGCCCTCAAGTTGCAGGTGGAAGGATCGGTCGAAGTCGTGGGTTCCAGTAGTGTGGGCGACGTCCAGATCACCATCGACCTGCCCGAGATCCCCTATCAGCAGACTTTTGAATGGTCCAAGCTCAAGCATCCTCGTCCCGGGCACTTCTTTGTAGAAGTCGAATTCGAGTCGACTCGCAAGGCGCGCCAGTTGGTCGTCCACGCTCGCAAGCCCGGCCTGGGCGAAACTTCCACCGAGGTCATTCGCATCACCCCGGACGGCGGCAAGCACGCCAATCTCAAGCTGGTCATCAAGCCCAAGAATTAACCCTCCCAGGGACGGACCCAGAGCTGGCGGTGCTGAAGCCACAGTTCCCAGGGTTTTCCCGGCTCCAGCAGCTCGGGCTGGCCCCCTCCCCAGACCCACTGTCCGCTGCTGTCCAATCCCCAGTTCAGGCCATCCCAGTCTCCCGGGGAGAGCACCAGCCCGAAGCGGAGCTTTCCCTGGCAGTAGCTCAGGCGGCCGGCCTCGCACTCCAGCCAGCCCTGGCCCCAGAAGCGACGTTGGGGCGCGTTTTCCAGGCTGAGCACCGGTTCGAAGGGCGTATGTCCCTGGCTCAAACGCAGCCTCTCCAGCAGAGGACGCTGCTCCTCCTGGCACAGAAAGCCGGCTTGCGAACCGCCCTGGCTGAGCCAGCATGCCGGGGCCCGTCCCAGCCACAACCAGCGAACCCGCAGTTGCTCAGGTTCGGGCATACCCAGCAGCGAAACCAGGCTGACCGCCCCGGCCAGGGCGACCGTGATCAGGCGGGGCCCCAGCCATACCAGCGCCAGAAAAAAGAGCCAGGCCAGCAAGCCTTCCGGGCCCGGGTCGGGTACTTCCACCTGGGGGGAGCAGGCGGCCCAGCGTCGCGCCGAGGCCAGCACCAGCCAGAGCCAGGGTTTGAGTAGACGCACTCCGAGTTGGCCCAGTAGAGGATGGAGCAGATCCAGCCCCGACAAACCCAGACCCACCGGCAACAGTCCCTCCACCAGGGGGCCCATCCACAGATTGGCCAGCGGAGCCAACGGCTGCAGCGTATGGAAAACAAATAACGAACAGGGCATGACGCCGAGAGTGCAGGCCAGCGAGGCGGCCAGGGCTTTGCGCAGGGGCAAGCGTTCGGGCAGCCACTGTTCCACCGGGTCGACCAGCCAGGCCAGACTGGCCACCGCCGCAAAGCTCAGTTGAAAGCCTACGTCGAAGACAAAGTTCGGATCCCAAAGCAGCACCCCCAGGCTGCCCAAGGCCAGGCAGCGACCCATGGACACCGAGTATCCCGTCCAACGGGCCAGTAAGGCCAGCCAGCCCATTACGCCGGCTCGCAACATGGCTGGCGCTCCTCCGGCCAAAACCACGTAGAGGGGCACAAGCCAGAGACAGAAACCGGCGCAGCGGGTGGGTCCCCAACCGGCGCGAGCCCCGAGCCAGCACACGAAGGCCACCAGCACGGCCACATTGCTGCCCGAGGCCACCAGTAGATGGCTGGTGCCGGAACGGCGAAAGTCATCCTGCAATTGGGCCGGCAGGCGACTCCCGTCGCCATAGACGACCGCACACAAGAGGGCTGAGCCGTCGCCGGGCAATCGGTCGGCCAGTCGCTGGGTCAGCAGATACCGCCAATAGTGGATGGGATTGTCGGCACTGGGGCGCAAGTAGCGGGCGTCGGCCAGGCGCAAATGTTGGGTTACCCCGCGCCGACGCCAATAGGCCCCGCCATCCCAGTCGCCGGGATAGGCGGGGGAAGGAAAGCCCACCAGAAATCCTTTCAGGAACCACAGGTCGCCCAGGGCTACCTGGCTGGCGTCACCCTCCTTCCAATCCACCAGCCAGCGGCCGTCATAGCCATCCACCCGGTCGGTCCAGTGATGAACCTCGACCACGAAGCGGCAGCCACGGGCGGTCGGCACAGCCGGTTCGCAGACGCGCGCCACCACCTGGGCGCGAGCGTCCTGGGCGGCGCTGAGCAAGTCGCGAGGCGGCGGTTGAATTCGCCAACAACACCAGGGTACCAGCAAACAGAGCAGAAGGCGGCTGCGGCCTCCCCCCACGAGGCAGAGCAGCATGGCCACCCACCATGGGCAAAATACGGTCACCAGGAGGGCGCCGAGCGCCAGGTAGGGCCAATTGTCCTTGGGCATGGAGCCAGGCTACCTGATTTGGCGGGAGCAGTGGTGAACTGGGGAAGGCCAAAACATGAACTTTGCTATTCACAAGTTAGAGGACATGTTCAGGACTTTGAGAAAAATTTCACAAAGGGTTATGAGGTAAGTCGTGCCTGCTATTCACAGTCATTCAGAGCGTATCGCTCGCGAAGCGGAAGAGCACCTCCCCGGTGGGGTGAACAGCCCTGTGCGCGCCTTTCGCGCCGTCGGTGGTCATCCGGTGGTCATTCAGTCGGCCCGCGGCTGCGAGATGACCGACGTGGACGGGAATACCTACACCGATTTCGTTGGCTCCTGGGGTCCCATGATTTTGGGCCACGCCCACCCCAAAGTGATCGGCGCCGTCCAGCAGGTGGCGGAGCTCGGCCTGAGCTTTGGCGCCACCTCCCCGCGGGAAGTTGAACTGGCCAAAGCCATCAAGCGTTTTTACCCCTCGATGGACCTGGTTCGGCTGGTAAGTTCCGGTACCGAGGCCTGTATGAGCGCCGTGCGGGTGGCTCGCGGTTTTGTGGAAAAGCCCGGCATTATCAAGTTCGAGGGCTGTTACCACGGCCACAGCGACTGTCTGCTGGCCAAAGCAGGCTCAGGAGCGATGACGCTGGCCCTTCCAGACAGCGCCGGGGTCCCCCCCAGCGTGACTCAGCACACCTATACCTTGCCCTTTAACGACCTGGCCGCTGTACGCGCCCTGTTGCTGGAAAAGGCCGCCGAGATCGGCACCATTATCCTGGAACCGGTGGCCGGCAACATGGGCCTCATTCCTCCCCAACCCGGCTTTCTCCAGGGTCTGCGCGACCTTTGCGATGAGAAGGGGCTGGTTCTCATCTTCGACGAGGTCATGACGGGATTTCGCCTGTCCCGCAATGGCGCGCAGGGGCTTTACGGCATTCAACCCGATCTGACCGTGTTGGGAAAGATCGTGGGCGGCGGCATGCCGCTGGCGGCCTATGGCGGCAAGCGCGCGCTGATGGAAAAAGTGGCCCCGCTGGGTCCCGTCTACCAGGCCGGCACGCTCTCGGGGAATCCGGTGGCGGTCACGGCCGGTCTCACTACCTTGGAGCAGATCGACGCCCAGCCGGATCTCTATGATCATCTGGAAAGCCTTGGCCAGCAACTGCAATCCGGCCTGGAGAAGATTCTCCAGGGCAGTGGACGGGTGCAGCGAGTGGGTTCGATGTGGACGCTCTTTTTCACCGATCAGCCGGTCACCGACTACATTTCGGCCAAGACTTGCGATACTCAGCGTTTCGCCAGTTTCTTCCGCGGCATGTTGGAGGCTGGTTTTTATCTGCCGCCCTCGCAGTTTGAGGCGGCCTTCTTGGGTGCGGCTCACCGCCCCGAGCACATCGAAAAGTTTTTAGGGGCGGCCAGCGCCGTGCTGAAAAGCGCGTGATGGCCTCTCATCCGGGCGGGGGAGGAAAGGTGTCCCCATGGTTATCTCTTCGCTGAAATTGGTCGAATCCGACCTGCTTCGGGTGGAAGAACAACTGGTAGGACTGCTGGAAAAGCGCGGCGGGGTGCTCAAAGGTCCCGCGGAAATGATGTTCCGGGGCGGCGGCAAGCGCCTGCGCCCGGCTCTGGTGTTGCTCTCCTCCCGTCTTTTCGGCCCCCAACCTGAGAGCGCGATTTCGATTGCCGCGGCCGTGGAAATGGTTCACGGCGCTTCGCTGATCCACGACGACATTATCGACGACACGGATTTGCGCCGGGGCAAGCCCACCATGAAGGCCCTCAGCGGCAATCGGATCGCCGTGTTGTTGGGCGATCTGCTGCTCTGCCAGGCACTGTTGGCGGTGTCCGAGTTGGACCGGGTGGTGCTGGTTCAGGTGGTGTCCCAGGCGGTAGCCGATATGACGGCCGGCCAGATCCTGGAGTTGCGCCAACAAGGCAATGTGGAAACCCAGGTCGACGATTATTTGCGAATGATCGGCGGCAAGACGGCAGCTCTCATGGAAGCGGGCTGCAGACTGGGGGCCTTGCTTACCCAGGCTACTCCGGCTCAGGTAGAGGCTTGCGGCCAATTTGGTCTCAACTTGGGAATGGCCTTTCAGATCAGCGATGACGTGCTGGACGTGTGGGGAAATCCCGAAGTGCTGGGCAAGCCCGTCGGCAGTGATTTGCGCGAGCGGAAGTACACCTTACCATTTCTGTATGCTTACCAGCAGTCGCTCAAACCCCAGCGGAATCTGGTGCGCCAGCTGCTCACTCAAGATCCGCTGGATTCAGGAGCCATGCAGGCCCTGATTCAGTGGATGGATCAGAACCACAGCCGCGAACACGCCATGGAATTGGCCGAGAAGTATGTTGGGCAGGCCCGGGCGGCTCTGCAGCAAACTCCTGCGGGGGCCACGCGCACTACTTTGGAAGAACTTCTCGACTATGTCGTGAAGCGGGAGCATTGACCGAGTCGATGGATGGAAATTACGGATACATCGCGCTATTTCTGCTGGGCGGAGCAGGCTTTGTGTGCTTCAACTTCACTTTGGCCAGTTTCGTCACGCGTCTGGTGCAGAGCCATCGGCCCAGTAAAACCAAGGGGTTGGCCTACGAGTGCGGCGAGCCCCCCAGTGGTGAAGCCTGGGTGCAGTACAATGTGCGCTATTACCTATATGCTATGCTGTTTGTCATCTTCGACGTGGAAGCGGCCTATATGATTCCTTGGGCCGCTCAGTTTCGCACCCTGCTCCAAGAGCTGGGATCATTGATGGTGATTGAAATGGCTGGATTTCTGGCGATCCTGCTGTTGGCACTGTGCTACGCCTGGAGGAAAGGGGCCCTGGAATGGACTTAATCAAGAAAATCCCCGCTTATATCGAGCGCATCCCCAACGGCGGTATTCTCATGACCGGCCTGGACTGGGTTCTCAACAACGCCAAGGCCAGCTCGATGTGGTACATGCTTTTTGGCCTGGCGTGTTGCGCCATCGAATTGATGGCCACCGGCGCTTCCCGCTACGACTTCGACCGGCTTGGCATGATTTTCCGTGCCACCCCCCGCCAGACCGACCTGATGATCGTGGCCGGCACGCTTACCTTGAAGATGGCGCCGCGCGTTAAGCTGCTTTACGAGCAGATGCCGGATCCCAAGTATGTCATCGCCATGGGCGGTTGCACCATGCACGGCGGTCCCTTCTATCACGATTCCTACTCGGTGCTGAAGGGTGTGGACAAGATCATTCCGGTGGATATCCACGTGGCCGGCTGCCCACCCCGTCCCGAAGCCCTGCTCAACGGCTGTATCGCTCTGCAAGACCTGATTCGCGGTGAGAAGGTGGGACGCAAACGCGACCGGCCCGGCCTGCGCCACGTCGACCCCAGCACCAATCTACCGCTATTGGTTCGCCCGGATACCGGGTTGATCCGGCCCAACCAGATTCTCATGCCTGATCAATTGCGAGTGCTCAGCTGATGAAGGCCCAGCAGTTCGCCGAGCACCTGGGCACACAGTATGAGGGAAAAGATTTCGTGTTGGACGAGTTCAACCGGGAGTGCGTGGTCATTCCCCTGGAAGTCGTGCCCCAATGCTTCGAATTCTTGCGCGACGACTACGCCACCCAGATGGACTACTTTGACTTTTCCACCTGCGTGGATCGGCCGCCCGATCGCATGGACCTGGTCTATTCGATGTATTCGACGGTGCACCGCCACCGCGTCCAGTTCAAGGTGATTTTGGACCGCAACAATGCCTGCGTGCCCAGCATCGCTCACCTGTGGGAAAACGCCAACTGGAACGAACGCGAAATCTACGATTTATACGGGGTCTTCTTTCCTGGCCACAAGGACTTGCGCCGCTTGATGATGCCCGAAGACTGGGAGGGTCATCCTTTGCGTAAAGACTACGCTCATCCCAATCTGGTGGTGCGTCCTGATTAGCGATAACGGCGGCGCCTTACGCACCGAAGAATTTGAGCTCAACATGGGTCCTCAGCACCCATCCACCCACGGCGTGCTCCGCCTGGTCTTGAAGATGGACGGCGAGCGCGTGGTGGATTGCGATCCGGTGGTGGGCTATTTGCATCGTTCCATCGAGAAAATGGCCGAGAACCGCACCTTCACTCAGGTGATTCCGGTCACGGATCGGCTCGACTACTGCACTTCCATGACCTCCAATTATGTCTACGTGCTGGCCGTGGAGAAACTGGCCGACCTCACCCCGCCACCCCGGGCCGAGTACATTCGCGTTATCATGACCGAGCTCAACCGCATCGCCTCGCATTTGCTCTGGTATGGCACCTTTTGTCTGGAAATTGGCGCCACCACGCCGTTCCTTTACTCGTTCCGCGACCGCGAGAAGGTGCTCGATCTTTTCGAATCGGCCTGTGGCGCCCGCTTGCTTTACAACTACATCCGCATTGGCGGCGTGAGTCAGGACATCAATCAGGCCTTCCTGGACCGCATGATCGAATTCCTGGACTACTGGGAACCTATCATCCCGGAGTATGAACAACTGCTGGACGAGAATCCGATTTTCTACAATCGCACGGTGGGGGTGGGCATCGTTCCCCTGGAGATGTGCCGTCACTACGGCGTCAGCGGACCCAACGTGCGCGCCTCGGGCGTGGCCGAGGACGTGCGCCGCGACGACCCGTTCGCGGCTTACTCGGAGTTGGAATTCGACATCCCGGTAGAGAAAGAGTGCGATGTCTTCGCGCGTTACCGCGTGCGCATGCGCGAGCTGCGCGAAAGCGCTCGGATCTTGCGCCAGTGTTTTGAGAAGATTCCCAGCGGACCCCATGGGCTGCCGCTTAACTATCGCTTCAAAGTCCCCGAGGGCGAGACCTACGTGCACATCGAATCCCCCCGTGGGGACATCGGCTGCTACCTGGCCAGCAGTGGGGGCGATATGCCCTGGCGCTGCAAGTTCCGCACTCCCAGCTTCGTGCACATCCAACTGTTTAAGAAGCTGCTGGAGGGCGTCCTCATCCCCGACATCATGGCCATCTGCGCCAGCTTTGACATCGTTTTGCCCGAGACCGACCGATGACGGCAGGATCCCTGGAGAGGCTGGGTTAACCACGGCCGATGTTTGACTGGGTGCAACTGTCCGGCGGGGATCATATTCTCGATTTCGTCACGCGCTCGACGGGTTACCAACTCCCCGGCATCGTGATCATGCTGGTCATGCTGGCCTTGATCCTGGGCTTTATCTGCGTTTCCTCGCTGGTGCTTATCTGGGCGGAACGCAAAGTGGCTGCCCGCATCCAAAACCGGGTCGGACCGATGATGACCGGCCCGCGTAAGTGGGCCGAGTTCTCCATGTGGACGGGTGGCTTGCTGCAAACGGCCGCCGACGCCATCAAGTTGCTCTTGAAAGAGCTGATCATTCCTAGCAAAACCGACGCAGTCCCCTTCATCGCAGCCCCCATCCTGATCGTCACCGTGTGCGTGACCGCCTTTGTGGTGATTCCCTTCGCACCCTCATTTTCGGTCAGCGACCTCAACATTGGCGTGGTGCACGTGGTGGCCATTTCTTCGCTTACGGTGCTCTCGATTGTGATGGCCGGTTGGTCCTCCAACAGCAAGTACAGCCTGTTGGGCGGACTGCGCTCGGCGGCCCAAATGCTCAGCTACGAAATTCCCCTGATCTTCGCCCTGCTCGGGCCCATTTTGCTGGCCGGTGGATTGTCCATGCAAAAGATGGTGCTGGCTCAACGCGAATACGGTTGCTGGTTTGCCCTGCCCAGCTTGCTGGGATTCCTAATTTACTATGTCGCCTCTATCGCCGAGGTCAATCGCCCTCCCTTTGACATCCCGGAAGCCGAGTCCGAGTTGGTGGCCGGGTATGTCTCAGAGTACTCGGGCATGATGTTCGCCATGTTCTTTCTGGCCGAGTTCGCCAACATGTTTTTGGTGTGTTCGGTGGCGGCCACCGTCTTTTTGGGGGGGTGGATGGTGCCCTTCATGGCTGTACCGGACCAGCCCACGGCCGGTTACATCGTGCTGGGTGCACTGGTTTTCTTCGCTAAGACTTCGTTTTTAGTCTTCATCATGATGTGGATCCGCTGGACCTTCCCGCGTGTCCGGCCGGATCATTTGATGAATCTGGGTTGGAAGTATCTCTTTCCGTTGTCGCTGCTCAACCTGGTCATTTGCGCCGGTGTGGCCGTGCTCAAGGATGTCTACCACCTCAATGGCTGGGGTATCAGCGCGGTCAGTGTGGTCTCACTGCTTCTGGTGGTGCTGCTGCTGCAACTGGTGCGCATCCCTCGTCCCACCTCGTTCCTGGAGCAGGCGTGAGCGAAGCCATCGCCTTCTACCTGCTCTCTGCCATGGTGCTGACCTCGGCCTGGTCGGTGGTGCGCAATGAGAATCTCTTCCATGCCGGGCTGTCGCTCATCGTTTGCTTCGTCGGCGTGGCCGGGATCTACGTCAACCTGGACGCGCCCTTCCTGGGGGCTATGCAGGTGCTCATTTATGCCGGTGCCATCGCGGTGCTGCTGCTCTTCGGATTCATGTTGACCCACGATTTGATGAAGGTGAAGCAAGAGCGCAATCAACATGCCGCCGGCATTTTCGGCGCTCTGCTCATGGCCAGTCTGCTCATCGGGGTGATCCTCAACGCCCAGTGGTTCCCGGCCAGTGGACAACTGGTGAAATTCGGGGTGGAGAGCCTGGCCTCGCGTTACATGAAGCAAGACCTGGTTTCTTTTGAGGTGGTGGCGGTGCTTTTGCTGGCCTCACTGATCGGAGCCGTGGTCATCGCCCGCAAGGAAGAGGGTGGCCGCGAGTGATCGGTCTTTCTCACTATCTGATTCTTTCGGCTCTGCTGTTTTCGCTGGGTCTCTACGGTGTGCTCACCCGCAGGAACGCAATCGGCGTCTTGATGGCGGTCGAGTTGATGTTCAACTCGGTGAACATCAACCTGATGGCCTTCTCCCACTACATGATGGATACGGCCGGACTGGCTTTCTGTATTTTTGTCATCACCGTGGCCGCCGCGGAGGTGACCGTAGGCGTGGCCCTGGTGTTATCCGTCTACCGCAACCGCAATCTCATCGACCTCGATCAGGTGGCCGAGCTCAAGGGGTAACTCAGAGTTCAGGTTGCGCGCCCAGTGGTAGCCTTCCAGAAATCCGATGGCCTTTTCCGCCTGCGGATAAGCCTTGACCAGAGCCCAGAACCTTGTGCTGTGGTTGGCCTCCAGCAAATGAGCCAGTTCGTGCACGATCACGTAGTCGATCACGAAGCCGGGTAGCTTGAGCAGTTCCTGGCTGAGGCGGATGCGGCCACTGTCGGGGGTGCAACTGCCCCAGCGCTGCTTTTGATTGCTCACCCAATCGATGGAGAATTTGAGTTTGCCCGCGAAATAGCGGCGGTTGAGGGCCTGGGCCCGGCGCATCAGCGGCGTTTCTGGACCGCTTGCCGGCTCCTTGCGTTGTTCAAAGCGCGCCCGCATGCGCTCCACCCAGTATTGTTCTTGGGCGCGCGAAAGTCGAGCGGGCAGGCGCACCACCAGCACCCCTTGTTGCATGGTGGCGCTGATGGTTTTCCGCCTTTTGGAACTGCGGACGACCTGGACTTCCAAGGCTATTTCAGGCTTTTGAGCACGGGAGCCACCGAGGGATCGCTGGCCAGGTAGGCGTAGTCGAAGCCCAGGCGGTCGGCCAGGAAAATGCCGTGCTCCATCACTTGAAGCCCGTCGATCCAGACATCGCAACTGCCGGTGATGACATCCACATGGGTGCAGCAGGTCCAGTCGGCGCCAGTCTGGCTGCCGTAGGGGTCGCCGAAAGCGATGTGAATGCCCGGCATTTTCTCGTCCTGCAGCAGATTGCCGGTAAATTCGAAGACGGCCAGGTTGGTGCCGATGGCGAATTCGCCCACCCGGTCACTGCCTTCAGCGGTGTGGCAATAGTCCCAGAACTCTTTCTGAAGCTCTTGATTGTCGCACAGCACCTTCTTTAGATAGCCGCCTTCCAGGAAGAGCGTCATGGGCGTCTTGTCGAGCACGCCATATTTGGCGCTGAAATAGTCGCCCACGGTACCATCCACCACGAAGATTCCGTCTACTGACCAGGGAGCCGTGAAAATCTCGCCGCCCGGCAGGTTGGACCAGACTTCCTCGATGATCCCGGAGGTTTTGCGCCAGGTAAAGTCGGGATTGAAAGTGGCCACCAGATCGGTTCCGAAGCGGCTTTTGACGACGATTTCTTTGGCCACTTTGGCCTTTTCCAGCAGGCGCTTGGAGACTTCGTCCACTTTGTTGAAGTCGGCGCGCATGCCCTGACACATAATGTCTTCGGTGATGCCCACCATATGAGCGTAACGTAGACCCAGGGCCTCCACGCGGCGCACAAATTGCTGGCGCGAAACCAGTTCGCCTTTTTGCGGGAAGACACAGTAGATGCAGACTTCACAGCTTTCCAGCGGATCCATAATCTCGGCGGGATAAAGGTTGGAGGGTCGCTCGACGTGGTCTTCAATCACGCGGATGATCACCGAACGGGCCACTTTGCGAGCTGCTTCGTAGATCGCCCAGCCCACGGTTTGGGTCTGGCGGTCGGTGACGATGTAGACCCGCTGCTCCGGTTGCACCTTCAGGCAGACTTCAATGGCGTTGCGTGCCCCGGGTACCAACTCGGGGTGATAGTGGGGTACGGTCAAAGTGGCCTCCGATTGACTCATCCTGCAAAAGCTCCTGGTTTCTCAAGGAATAAGCCGGACTTACCCAGGGCGATTGAGTCTTAATCATGGTCAAAGGAGATGGGCTAGGGGACAGAAAGTAGAGAATTGTGCGGCCTCTCGAGTTCATCGGCATTGCTTTCGGCTATTTTTTGCTGGGGGTTTTATGTCTGAATGTGGCCATCGCGCCCGGCTACGCCAGCCCCATCTGGCCCTCGGCCGGCTGGGCCCTGGTTACGGTGGTTTACTTTGGATCCCGGGCCTTACCCGCCATCTGGCTGGGTGCTTTCCTGCTCAACTTCTACACGGCCGGGGGACTTTATCTGGCCTATCCCTGCTGGGTCGCCTGCGGGGTCACGCTGCAGGCCGCCGTAGGCGCCTGGATGAGCAATCGCATCCGTCAGCGCGACCGCTGTCTCAACGACCCCTGGCGCGTGCTGACCTACCTGGTCACAGCCGGTCCCCTGGCCTGTCTGATCAGCGCCAGTGTGGCTGTGCCTGTGATGATCGCCATCGGTCCCCTGGCGGGCTACGATTTTGCTGAGAACTGGTTTCACTGGTGGATTGGAGATTCGCTGGGGGTGCTGGCGCTGGCCCCGCTGGGAGAAGTGGCTCTGCTTTTGTTGCCGCAGGGAAAGGGGCGCCTGCTGCTCTTCTACAGTTGGCCTTCTTTGCTCACTCTGGGATTGGCCGCGCTGCTCTTCTGGCAAAGCGAACGCTCCGACTACTCCTTTGTGCAGGAGCGTTTTCAGCACGAAGCTCGCCTGGGGATGCAGATCATTGAGCAAGATCTGGCCCAGGCCGACAGCGACTTGCGCCGCATTCAGTTGCAGGTAACGCGTCATCCGGAATGGCTGGACGGAGGCAGTCCCTTCGATGAGCAGTCGCTCTTCGCGCTTACGGTCGGGTCGGGACGGCTGAACGGGGTGGGATTGATTCGTCTGGTTCGGCATTCCCAGCGGAGTCAGATCGAATCGCTGCTGACGACCCGCTATGGTCGTCCCGTCGAGATTGTGGATGGGGTGGACGGCGGCGCCCTGCAACGCTCCCCGCGGCGAGACCGCTACTGGGTGCTGATCGCTCAGGCTCCGCAGCGCCGGCCTTCCCGCGAAGGCCTTGACATCGCCAGCCTACCCCACCGGCGATCGGCCATGGAGAAAGCGGCCGCCGCCGACCTGATGACCAGCACTCCCTTATCGCGCAGCTGGCTTTTTCCCCAACGCCGCGACGGGCTGTTTTTTTATTTACCCATCTATCAGGGCAACCCGCGCACCGAGAATCAGCGCCGCGAGGACCTGATCGGTATCGTGGGTGGTTCCTTATACGCCTCGGAACTGGCCCAACGCCACCTTCGCACCTTGTTGCCGGCCGGCATCGGCTACCAGATTACCGTGCGCGAAGAGCGCGTGGCCCTTCCGGGCGAGCAGCACGAGGGCCAGGTGCCGGGCATGTCCACTACCTTCAACTTTCCCTTTGCCGGCCAAAATTGGCGTCTGGATTTTTGGGCGACTCCGGCCTTCCTGGCCGCCTCTCGCAGCAGCCATCCCTGGCTGCTAGGACTCATTGGCACTTTGCTCTCCTGTCTGACGGCGACCTTGACGCTGCTGGCCGTGGATCGCCAGGCCGTGGTGGATCGGATGGTGATGGAGCGAACTGCCGATCTGTCGCTGCAGGCCGAGGAAGCCTCCCAGGCCAGTTTGGCCAAAAGTCGCTTTCTGGCGGTGATGAGCCACGAAATCCGCACCCCCATGAACGGGGTTCTGGGCCTGGGTCATTTGCTCTTGGGAACGTCCCTCAACGCCCAGCAGCGCGACTACGTGGAAACCCTGTTGACGAGTGGCAAGTCGCTGTTGAGCATTCTCAACGACGTGCTCGACTTTAGCAAAATCGAGTCGGATCGCCTCGAGGTCGAAGAGCGTCCGGTCGATCTCATCGAGCTGGTGGATGGAGTGCTCGACCTGTTTTCCAAATCGGCCCAGGACCGCGGCTTGAATCTGGAGTTTTGTCTGGTCAATCAGGGTTTGCCGGCCTACTGCCTGGTCACGGACCCTACCCGCTTGCGCCAAATTCTGCTCAACCTGGTGGGCAATGCGGTCAAGTTTAGCGAGCAGGGCACGGTTCAAGTGGAGCTAGAATTAGGCGCCCAGGAATGGCTCATCCGCGTGCGCGACCGCGGCATCGGTATCCGGCCGGAGCTGCTGGAGAAGCTTTTTGAGCCATTTTCTCAGGCGGATTCCTCGATCGCGCGACGCTTTGGGGGCACCGGTCTGGGTCTGACCATCAGCAAAGGCCTGGTGGAACGGATGGGGGGTCGCTTGTGGGCCGATAGTCTACCCGGACAGGGCTCGGTGTTCACCCTGCAACTGCCACGCCGCGACTGTCAATTGGACAGTGCCCACTGGCGACCGTTAACGCCCAAAGTGCTGCTCCAGGTCGAGCTGGATAATCCCGCCGAAGCCGCCCTGGCTCATTGGGTCGCGGAGCGTCTCGAGGCCAACCTGGCTCACCCCGAGGCGCGGGAGGTTGTTTTGTGCGAACTGCGAGCCAGCAGCGCTTGCCCACAGCCCTTTCTGGCCCTGGCCGATCAGGGGGAAGCCATCCCAGAGCATTTGTCGGAAGTGGTCATCGCTCGGCCCTTGCGGGCCACTCGCCTGGCGGCTATGTTGCGCAGCCTGGTCGGCTCGCAAGCGTCGGCGCCGGACCGACCAGATAGCACCCGCCTGACCATCTTGCTGGCCGAGGACAATCGCGTTAATCAGAAAGTGGCTCAGCGCCTGCTCCACGAGATGGGCCACGAGGTGACGGTGGTGGGCGACGGCATCCAGGCGGTGGACATGGCGTCGCAGAAAGAATTTGACCTGATCTTGATGGATATCCACATGCCGCAGATGGACGGGTTGCAGGCCATCCAACTCCTGCGCTCGCGCGGTCACAAGCTACCGATAGTGGCCTTAACTGCCCTGGCCAGCTTGGAAGATGAGCAAATGTGTCTGCGCGCCGGCGCCAATGCTTTCGTCAGCAAACCCTTCGATCCGGCTCGACTTGCCCGGCTCCTGCAGGAAACAGTCGGCACTAAGGGCTAATTCATGATAAATGCCGGACCGACAGGCCATTTACTCTTCCATGGCCGCGCTGCTGTCGGGAAAACAGCAGCTGGTTGTGCTTGTCCTCAAGCGGGGTAGCTGGGACACCCTTTTCAAGACCGGCTCTGGCTGGGACTTTTCCTCCGGGTCGCCGCGACTGACCGTCATTAAAAGGGCCGAGAATTCTCGCGAAGACGTGATGATCATGGATTCCCAGGTGGACGATCGCCTCCGAGACCATCGCTATTCCCCGTTCCGTTCTGCCTTGTGCCTGCCCATCGTCAAGCCCTGGGGCGTGGCCGCCCTCATCTTTGTGGAAGAGCCGGAGCGCGCGCAGGCGTTTTCTCATCGTCAATTAGGACCCTGGCAAGAATTGGCAGAGCAGTTGGGCGAGACCATGTCGGCCGAGCCTCCCCGGCTGGGGAAGCCCGGTGGGTCTCCGCGAGTGGTCGGCGTGATCTTAGTGACCGTCTTTTGCAGTATCCTGGCGGGCTGGATGTTGAGGTCGCCGGCGCCGCCTCCGAAGACCCCTCGCAAAACAGCCATGGGCAAAGCGGGCGAACCCACGCCGGAAGAGGTTGCCACGGGCTTTTTGGGGGCGGTCAACATCGGCCGTTATGACATCGCCTACACTTTGCTCAAACCGGATCTGCGCAAGTCTTTACCCCAGAAGAACTTTGAAGGTCGGATGCGGCGCTGGGTTGCCCAGCCGGGCGTGGTCGCCGAAATCGGCCAGCGCCGGGCTCATTCGCAAAACGTCGGCGCTGGGAACGCAACCATCGGCGTATACCGTGGTCTCAGCTCTGAGGATGCCTGGCATTGGCAGTTGACTAAAAGTCCCGAGGGCTGGCGATTCGACCGGGTCCCCGGAGAACAATAAAAGTTATGGTCAGGCAAAACAGTAGCAGGAGTTTTATGGATAGCCTGCAAACTGCCGGCTATGATAAACAATCCTGATTTACGAGAAGTCTCTGCTTATCGCTATGCTTCGGCCATCGCTCGACTGGCCTGGGTCCGATCTTTTGGCGATGTCTACTGGTCCGAACAAGATGGACTGGGTGCGGTCGAAGTCCACTTTCGCAACGCCGGGCCGACCTGCAAATGTTGTGGCGTGCCATTGGATAAGCAAAAGTGGCTGCGCACCATTTTGGGTGACTACGGTCCCGAATTCCGTGTGCTGCTTCCTCGCTGGGAAGGCAGGCTCTAACCGCTGCCTGCCAAAGGGCCAGGCATGACGCCCTGGATTACTTTGGGACTGGCGGCCTTATTGGGGTTGACGGCCGCCGGCCTGGACCCCGTGCTAGTGAATACCCCCTGGGCTCACCTGGGGAACGCTTTCCGCCTGGGCCATCCACTCTTTCTGGCCACCCTGGCATTGACGCTGATGTTGGCGGCAGTGCCTTTGGAACTCAAAGTGGGCCGGGCCGCCCTGCTGGCCAGTTGGTCACTGCCGGCTCTGCTGGTTTTTTGGAC
>Ga0075012_10002871_pt1 | contig 16706 bp, 13 predicted proteins | sample All_14_2_FD_71474 | JGI IMG/M metagenome (GOLD analysis project Ga0075012, IMG submission 71474) | Freshwater microbial communities in response to fracking from Pennsylvania, USA - Allegheny Zone_MetaG_DW_15 | ecosystem: Environmental > Aquatic > Deep subsurface > Groundwater > Drilled... | reverse complement strand
GGCTGCCGTGACCACGATCTCGGTGATCAGAACGGAGGTGGCCGCGCCCAGCGCACCATGGGCAGCCGTCAGCGGAAACAGGATCAGCACGTTCAGCACGCCGGACGCCATGAGCAGATAGGTGAAGGTGCGCTTCATGCCCAGCGGCAGCATCATGTTGATGCCGAGCGCGTTGCTAAGCCCGACTAGGAACGGGACCGCCGCCAGACACTGAACGACCGGGATCGCGCCGACATAGGCCTTGCCCAGGAACAGCGGCGTGATGATCGGCGCCGACAGATACAGAACGATGCTTAGCACCAGCGTAAGCCCGCCCTGCAGCCCCAGAAGACGCAACATGATCGGCACCGCCTTGTCGGACTCATAGGCGACCGCGTTGTTGATCCGCGGGTAGAGCGCTCCGCTGATCGGGCCCGTGATCCCCTGGGTGGCGCGGCGAATGCGCTCCGCGCCACTGAAGAACCCCACCTGGGCCGGCCCGGAGACGAAGCCGACCACCAGCAGGTTGATCTGGGTGTATAGGCTCATGGCTCCGACCGACAGAAACATGTGCCAGCCCTCGACGATGGTCTTGCCCGCGCCCCGGAGATCCAGGCGCGGCGGGCCGATCCGCGCGACGCGCGCGGCCACGTACAATGACACGAAGGCGGAGATCAGGCCGGTGCCGCCCTGTATGGCCGCCGCCATCGCCGCGTCGCCCGGCCCATGCACTAGGGCGAAGGTCAGGGGGACGCTCAGAAACCGCCCCACCAGGGATGAAATCGCGAACGCGCCCATCTTCTCAAGGCCCTGCAGAAACCAGTTGACCCCGAACACGCTGCTAAAAAGGTTGAGCGACGAGGCTAGGAGCACCGGCCAGATGGCTCGCAATGTGGGCGACCAGAGCATGGCCGCCAAAAGCAGAGCGATCGAGACCACGCTCAACATCAACTTGGCCAGCAGCGTGTCCCAGAATATGAGCCGCAAGGCTTCCGGCGAGCGGGCGCTGCGCGCCACCAGCGCCGTGGCGCTTAGCGAAAAGCCCCACTCGGAGATGATGGTGATGTATCCGACAACCCCGAGGCCGAACGCCATGGCGCCGAACTGTTCAACACCAAGGACGCGCGCCGTATAGGGCGTCGTCAGGAGCGGAACGATGTAAACGCCCGCCTGCCACATCGTCAGAGTGAGGATGTTTTTAATAGACCGCACTAATTTATTCTTTCACCCCGCGCGGAAATACTATGCGCATATAATTCTCGGCAAAACGAGGTGCGCTAAGTTCTTGCTCGTAAACATGTCGGTTAATCGAGCCCAGCCGCTTCAATTCGGCCGCACCAAGCGATTGAACACGATTGAGCGCATCTCTTAGGCCCGCCTCGCTGGGCTCGAAAAGAATGACGCCCTCCGAAAGCTCGCCAAGCGTTTTATTTCCACCTGTGGCGGATGCCACAATGACCTTACCCAGCGCCATGACCTCAAGCGCCACGAGGTCAAAGTATGTCCTCCTATTCGGAAGGACAAATACATCCGCGAAACTGATAAGCGGGTAAGGGTTTGAGATCCAGCCAATCTCGTGCCAGTCGGGGTGATCCGGCGAGAACATAGGCCCCTGACGACCAGCGACAAACATTTTAGCGCCGCTATCGCTAAGGAACCCCGGAACTGCGGCCGACAGAAGATCGTAGCCCTTTACGGAATTGTGCCTGCCAACAAAGAGCAACTTCAACCCTTCGCCCGGAAATTCGAACTTACCTTCGGAAGCACGCTCCGTGACATCCACCAGGCCAGTCAGGAGATATTGAACCTCCTTGCCCGCGATCAGTTCGTCAAAGCCGCGATAGGTTTCCCGGTAGGGGTCCAAGGCATCAGAAGAAGGAAATATCAGTAGATCAGCCGCGCGAAAGGCTGCTTCATCGACTTTCAAAAGGCGTTCATACGCCTTCTTCATTGCCGCCCGAGTCAATCCAGAAGCAAATAAATTATCCGCAATCTCGCGCGCTGGAATTTCCGGACAATGAGATGTCAGATAAAGTTTAACCTTCTCACGCTTTCCTATCTTTACAAGCGCGTTGTGGACAGAAACGAGGTCATGAGTAGTATGGCAGTGAATACTTTCATACTCGGAAATCTCCCCAGCCACACTCAAATCGATATTATATTCTTCTGGCGCCTTCAAAGAATTTGAGTAATTCTCCTTGACGCTGTTGGGAAGGTTCGAGCGCAGAAACCTCCAGGCGAAATCTAGCCTCTTTAAAGCGTCAACGTACTTCGCCAGAAACGAAGCTCGACCGGCCGGCCAAGCGTCCAACGCCCTAAGATCAATCGGTGCGTCAGGCTGGACTTCCTTTATTCCAGTCCAGAGATGCCACGTATAGCCAGAAGGCCCGCCAGCATTCCTGAGAACTGGCTGCGACAAATATATCAAATGCCTTCCAGTCAATTTCCACCTCCCCATAGCACTAGATTGCACAATCTTTTTCGTATTTTGACATGAGATCTCTAAATAATAAAACGCCATCAATGTTAATAGTCATAAGTTTACAGTATATTTTCAAATTGTTGAACGATGAAATTAGGCATTTTCGACCATCAAGAATCTCTGATGGCGCAATAATTTCAGGTATACGTCGCCTAAGCGGATCATATATTTTATTATACTTAGACACCGGCCAGTAAGGGCCCATCCAAGGTTTAGGCGAGCCCGAAAAATGTAGTATCATGGGCTTGGCGACGCGTTCCGAGCCCCACTGCCGGTGGATTGTCATGCTGTTCCAGCGCAATGACATTCGCAGACGGCCATCGCCGACGACGACATTCAGCGCGCTCTGGTCGTGAAGCTGGCAGAGCTCCGGGTGGCGGCGGAAGAAGGCGAACGCCTCCTCGGCGATGACGCGCCACGCCGACCGATCCGCCAGGAACACACCCGCGTTGAAATAGCCCTTGGCGGGATCGACGCCGAGCGTTGGGAAGTACCCCTTGGCGAAGTCCGCCAGGAACCCGCGTCCGAACACCGCGAAGGCCAGCGGATCATCGACGGCGGCGAACGCCCCCGCTGGCAGCGCGTAGTCCAGCAGCGGCGCCACGTCGCCGTCGACCAGCGTGTCGCCATCGATATACAAAATGCGGTCATAGCGCGCCGGCAGAAGGGGCTCGATGAAGAACCGCCCCAGCGTCGCCTCTGGCACGGGGTTGAACGTCGAGAACTTGGTGGTGTCGAACTGGCCCCGCCAACGCTTCTCCATGGCCACGACCTGGATGCGGCGCAGGGCGAACGTCGCGTTCAGCGCCGCGATCTCCTCGGGCGGGATGTCGAGCACGAAGACGAAGACGTCGACGTCGGGTCCGGTCAGGCGATCCTTCAGGCTCAGCGCGGACGCCAGGGAGGGAAACAGAAACCCGCGGTCGGAGACGTAGCAGACCGCGCAGGCGTCACGCTCGCGCGTGTTCATGGGATTGGGCGTCACGACTTCAGCTCCGGATCCTGGCTCGCCCTGTCGCCGCTCGCCCCGCCGCGCCAAAGCACGCCAAGGGCCGACGAGAACGACGGCAAAAGCACGTCGCCGCCATAGCCGCTGATGTGATCACCGTCGAAGAAGAGCGGCTGTGCCCCGCGAAAGGCGTCGCACTCGCTCCCGGGGCACAGCACCGGGAGCGGGTCCCAGATGACGACGCGCGGATTGGCGAGCGCTATGCGTCGCATGGCCTCGACCGGGGGAGCCCTCAGGGCCTCGAGTTCCGCCCGGGGCATGACGAAGCCATCGCGACACACCGGGTTCATGGTGTTGAACCAGTCGGCGCAACGGAACGGCGGACTCTTGAAGATCGGCTTGGGGGCCTCGAACACCACCCGGCCGCCACGGGCGGTCAGGCGCCGCAGCACCTCAGCGGCCTCCTGTTCGGCGCCCGCGCGGTCTTCTCCGCCGACCAGCCCGGTGGGCGCGACGGCCCCGTCGCCCCCTTGATCCTTGAAGCGGGGGACCCGCAGCGACGGCAGGAACACGATGTCGTCGGAACCGACCTCGCGGGCGAGCGCCGCGACAACGGCGCCTTGAAAGCGACGGCAGCCGACCTCCTCGTCCCGCATCGGCTTGCGCAGCCCCAGGAAGTTGCAGCCGGGACGGTCGTAGATCCAGACCTCGCGACCTTGGGCCAGGGCGAAGCGCTCCAGCATCCGGTCATAGGCCGTGGCGTGGGAATCACCCACGACGAGCAGTCGGCCTACGCCCGCCGTCGAGCAGCCCCGCGGCTTGAAGGTCTTGACCACCCCGTCCAGAAATCCTGCTCGCGCGCGGTCGAGACGGCAACGGTCGCCGTCGAGCGCAGGCCCACCGTCAGGATACCAGATTTCAACCTGACGGGTGCGGCTTAGCGTCAGGGTTTCCCTGAACTTCATCAGCGCGCCCGCCGAGCCCGCGCAGACCGTAACCACCAACACCGCGGCCAGGACGATGACCTCCCGCGGCACGCTCTTCAGCCGCGCGGAGCGGCGCGTCGGTTGTTCGATGAGGCGGTAGCTCAGGATCGCCAGCCCGAACGCCAGCACCACGGCGATCAAGTACTGGATCGGCGTCTCGAGACCCACGGTCCATCGCATCAGCACATAGACCGGCCAGTGCCAAAGGTAGAGCGAATAGGAAATCTGGCCGACAAAGGTGACGGCGCGCGCGCCCAGGCCGCGCGCCAGAAGTCCCTCAGGGCGCGCGGTGACCGCCAGGATCAACCCCGCCGCGCCGGCCACCGGCGCCAGGGCGAACGGGAACGGGAAGCTCGATCCGGGTGAGACCGCGAGGCCGCCGAGGATCGCCAGCACGCTCGCCGCCCCGAGGACCTCCACCCGCCCTTTCCGCGCCAAAAGCCAGGCTTTGATAGGGTCGTGGCAAAGCGCGAGCAGCATGCCCGTCCCCAGTTCCCAGAACCTGGCCGGCAGCATGTAGAACGCATGTCGCCACGCGTGGGGCGTCAGCCAAGCGCACAGCGCGAGCGAGGCCAGGCAAAGTCCTCCGACCAGCCAGAGACTGGTGCGCGCCCGAGCGCCCTTCCGATCCAGCTTTTGGAGCAAAAAGAGAACGATCGGGAAGACGAAATAGAATTGCTCCTCCACCCCCAACGACCATGTGTGGGTGAAGGGATTGAACGTCGCCTTGGGCGAGAAGTAGTCGTTGTTCGAAAAGGCCAGCGCCACGTTGCTAAGGCCAAAGAACGCTGCCAGGCCCGTCATGCTGGACTCGTTGCTGAGCCAGGACTTTGGAATGAACAAGACGAACAGCGTCGACGTAACCGCCAGGACGACGAGCAGGGCCGGAACGATCCGGATCACGCGCCGGGCGTAGAAACGAGCTTGAAAGTCGAGAACGCCGCTTACCGTCCATTTGGCCACCGACATGGTGACGACAAAGCCGGAGATCACGAAAAAGATGTCCACGCCCACGAAGCCGCCGGGGACGAAGCGCTCATTGAGGTGGTATAGTAGTACCGCAACAACCGCCACGGCCCTCAGCCCGTCGACTGCGGGAAAATAGGGATGACCGCCCTCCCCTTCGCCGGCTGGGCGAGACTTGGCGGCGGTCACGAGGGGCGCGGAGGGGCTCGCCATCACCCTTGACCGCGAACCGCAGGGGCCAGGGACTTCTCGAACAGGGCCAGGGCGCGGGCGCAGGCCTGATCCATGTTGTAGTAGGCGTAGTCGCCCAAGCGGCCGGCGAACCAGACCCGCCCGGCTAGGTCGCGCGCCTTTGCCTGATAAGGCGCCAGCGCGGCCGAGGTGTCGGTCGTGGGGATAGGATAGTAAGGCTCGTTGCGCCCGGGCACATAGGCTTCCGGATATTCCTCGATCAACAGGGAGGAGGGCGCCCTTTGGCCGGTGAGGTGCTTTAGTTCGGTGATCCGGGTGAAGTCGAACTCGTTTGGATAGTTGACCGTGCCGACGGGCTGCACCTGCGCCTCGGGCTCCTCGATCAGCTTGAATCGCAGGCTGCGATAAGGCAGCGCGCCATCCGAATATTCGAAATATTCATCGATTGGACCGGTGAAGAGCAGGCGTGCGTCGCCGTGCGCCCCCTTGACCTCATCATAGGAGGTGGAAAGCGAGACCGTGATGTTCGGATGGCTCAGCAAACGCTCGAACATCTTGGTATAGCCCTCGAGCGGCATGGCCTGATAGCGATCCTGAAAGTAACGCCCGTCACGGCTGACATAGATTGGAACCCGCGCGGTCACGCCAGGGTCGAGGTCTTCCGGCCTCAGATTCCACTGCTTTTGCGTATAGTTCTTGAAGACATGCTCGTAGACGTAGGTGGCGAGGAATTTCAGGTCGCCGTCTTCCTGTTCCATGAGCTTCAGGATCGGAACCTTCTTCCCAAAGCCATGCCGCTCGATCAACTTCCGGGTCAGGGTTTCAGCCATGTAGGGCGGAAAGGCACCGTAGATTGAATCGATGTTGAACGGGACCGGCAAGGGATTGCCTTCCACCATGGCCTGGACGCGGTGGAAGTACGGGCGCCACTGGGTGTACTTCGACAGATACTCCCAGACCTTGTCGCTGTTCGTGTGAAAGATGTGCGGTCCATATTTATGGACCAGAATTCCATCCTTGCCGGCGTAGTCGTAGGCGTTGCCCGCGATGTGGTCGCGGCGATCAATCACCAAGACCCGCTGATCCAGCTGCGAGGCGATCCGTTCGGCAAGCACAGCTCCCGTGAAGCCCGCTCCGACGATGACCCAATCATAAGCCCCCATAACCCCTCCGACTAAGAAATTTGAGCGCGGGAAGACGCCCGCGCGAATTGAGAATTGGCTTTTCCGAAACGACGCGTCGGTCGCGGGAGGGATTGCTTCCCAAGGGTCAGCGCTGTCGTGTTTAGCGTCGACAAACTCATAGCCGCGAGCATGAACGCCCCGTTCACGCCGAAATCAGGGCTGGTGCCAACAAGGCAGCCGACCGTGAAGCCTATGGGGTAGGCCCACTTGGCGCCCCTCTGAACGGCGGCCGCTGCGGGGTTATCCCGCAGAGTGGGCGAGAAGAGCTTTTGTAGACAGAAACCATAAAGAAGCGCGCCACCCAGAAAGCCGGTGTTGCTCAGCACCGCCACCACCACGTTCGATGCGCGCGTCGACCCGATTCCGACGCCGAACCCGTGCGTCTCCAGCAGCGCGTTCCACGAGATCTCAGACCACATCGAACGCTCCACAAAGGAACTTGAGGCGGTCTTCTTGAACACCATGGTGTCGACCATCTCGAAGACGGGCCGCAAACGGTCGACGTCCGCCATGACGAACACCGCCGCCCCAAGAACCGCGACGAGGGCGACGGCCGTCTCGATCAACAGCTGCTGGCGCGCTGCGATCTCCCGAGGCCCGCTCACGAACCGCGAGGCCCAGTCCAGGACCGCCATGCCGGCGAACACGCCAAGGCCGACATAGGCGGCGGAAGAGGTGGATAGAACGGCGAAGGCGAGCAAGCCCGTGACCACCAGCGGCGCCCAGAGGAAACGCATTCGCCCGGCGGGCAGCACCCGACCCATGAAGTGCAGAGACACGGCGGCGCCGAGCGATACGCCGCCGAAAGCGGACGCTTCGGGCATCAGGCCGACGATACGCTTGGCCCCTAGCACCTCGTTGTCGACCAGGAGCGAATAGGTCGCAGTGCGGAAGGGGTCCAAAAGCCAATGCAGGTTCACCCACTGACCCGCCACATCCAGCAGCCCCGTGACGATGATGACCGCCCCGCCGATCACCATGCTCCTAACCCACACCGTCAGCCCCCCCGGCTTGGTGAACAGGTAGGCGGCCGCGAAAACCGAAACGCAGGAGATCGTGAGATAGGCCATTTGCGATACATTCTGGGTCGTCGGCTGTAGCGGAACGGCAACCCGCAGCAGCAGCTTGACGGCCATGACGCTGACGCCCGAGAACAATCTCGGGGCGAAGAACGTGACAACGCACGCCGTGAGCCAGAAGAACGTCACGAGTCCCAAGCTTCTCGGATCGAAGGCGTTGCGGCGCAGGAAATCGAGGAAACCTCGCTCGCAGAAGACGCGAATGATCAGCAGGGCGCCGGCGATCGGCGCCGGCGTGAAGGTTAAACCTCCAGTTAGCACTGGCGATATCGCGGCAAAGGAGCCAAATGGAATCGACGCCGCAAGCAAATAGAGCAGACTAAAGCTACCCCTGAAGAAGCAGTATACGGCCAGCAACCAGAAGAGTATGAGCGGAAACAATCTATTATCTCACGATCGGCGCTTAGATGGAAAGCACGTGGCGTGCCAAATCAGAGAACTTTTGGTCGAAGACGCTCCTGGAGAATTTGCGCGCCCAACCTTGGCATCGCTCCGCAGTAAAATGGTCCTCGTCACCCTCGAACCGCTCAATGGCGGCAACGAGGGCTTCGGCGCTCGCCTCGTGAAAAAGAAGCCCCGAGACGCCGGGTTGAACCGTGTCGAGAGCCCCTCCGTAACCGAAAGCGATGACAGGTCTGCCAGAAGCCATGACCTCGACCGGGACGAGGCCAAAATCCTCGACCCCAGGGAAAAGCAGCGCCCGGCATCGGCGCATAAGATCGCGCAAGGTGTCTTGATCGACCTTCCCCAGGAAGGAGACCGTCGGGCCCGCCTTTTCCCGAAGCGCTCGCGTGTCGCCACCGCCGGCCACTATGAGCCGCCGCCCTAGTCGCGTGCACGCCTCGACGGCCAGATCGATCCGCTTGTAACTGACCACCTGACCCGCGCACAGGTAGAAGTCTTCCGGCTCGCCAGCGGTGTACTGATCGGTATCGACCGGCGGATGAATAACCTCCGCGTCACGGCGATAATATTGATTGATGCGCTTCTGGACGAAGGTGGAATTGGCTACGAACGCCGATACGCGCATCGAGGATAGCACATCCGACCGCCGGAGTTGCCCAGCGAGCATGTGGCCGACTGGCCGCAAGGGCGGTGGCAGCTTACTCAGGTAAAGGCCGCGCTGATCCCAAATATAGCGCATGGGCGAGTGGCAATAGCAGATGTGCTTGGCATCCGGCCTCGGTATGACCCACTTGGCCGGGCCGGACTCGCTTGAGATAATGAGTTCATACTCGTTTGCGTCAAACTGTTCGAGAGCGCCCGGCATAAGCCCAGTGTAGAGAGGGTAGAGTTTTTTCGCGAGCGGTAGTTTATTAATATAGGTGGCACGAATTTCTTTATCTAACAAACTGCCCGCGAGCAGCGACTCGTCAATGACGTTGGCCAGGAGGTCGGCCTTTGGAAATATTCTTCCTAACGCCTCCAGGACAAACTCCCCCCCTCGCATGTTCACGAGCCAGTAGTGAACCAGCAGCGTCTTTGCTTCGATTTCCGCGCCACGCGAGTTCATGCCAGACATCTGCTCATCGCTTTCAAATCGCGTCACGCTCTTGGAAGCGCGCCGACGCGCCGCCACTTTGTTATTTTCCGTGAAGACCACGACGCGGCCTTCATCCTGACCGTCTCTAGGCTGAGCCCTGATCGATCCGCGCGGCCTGTACGCGGTGCCATCTCCAGGCGCTGGCGAGGATGGCGTCGAGATCGCGCGAAGGGTTCCAACCCAGCTGCGCGCGGGCCTTGGCGTTGTCGCCCACCAGGATCGGAGCGTCGCCGGGCCGGCGCGGCGCCATCTGGACCGCCAGGGGTTTGCCGACCGCCCGCCCGACGCCGTCGACCAGCTCGCGCACCGTGGTGCCCGTGCCGGTGCCAAGGTTGTAGGATTCAGACGAGCCGCCGGCCAGGAGACGACTCAGCGCCGAGACGTGGGCGTCGGCAAGGTCCAGCACGTGGACGTAGTCGCGCACCGCCGTGCCGTCGCGGGTGTCGTAGTCGTCGCCGAAGATCGTGAAATGCGAGCGCTGACCCAGCGCGACCTCGATCGCCAACGGGATGGCGTGGGTCTCCGGCTCGTGCCACTCGCCGATGCGGCCTTCGGGATCGGCGCCGGCGGCGTTGAAATAGCGCATCACCGCGCTGCGGAACCCGACATAGCGGTCGTAGTCGGCCAGGGCCTGCTCGACCATCAGCTTGCTGCGGCCATAGGGATTGAGCGGGGCCTGGGGGTGATCCTCCGGCATCGGCAAGGTCACCGGGTCGCCGAAGGTGGCGCAGGTCGAGGAGAACACCAGGGCCTCGACCCCGGCCCGCCGCGCGGCCTCGACCAGGGTGATGGTCCCACCGACATTGTTGTCGAAGAAGGCGCCGGGGTTCTTCACCGACTCGCCGACCTCGATGCGGGCGGCGAAGTGCAGGACGGCGACGGGCTTGTGCTGGGCGAACACCGCGTCGAGCCGCGCGGCGTCACGGATATCCCCGACCTCAAGCGGTCCCCACTGGACGTGCTCGCGGTGACCGTTCGACAGGTCATCGAACACCACCGGCCGGAAGCCGGCCGCAGCCAGCGCCAAGCAGCAGTGCGAGCCGACATATCCGGCCCCACCCGCAACCAAAACGGCTTGCATCAATTCCCCCGTGACCGCAGACAGATCGAGCGTTCTTGTCCGGTTCCAAAGACCCCTAGTAGGCGTTTTCCGCCAACAGCAGGTGCGGCACAGTCAGCAGGAGGATGCGGACGTCCTCACCGAAGGACCAACGCTCGATATACTCATTATCGGCGTCGACGCGCGCGGCCATAGCCTCGATCGCGTTGGTGCCGCCTCGCAGGCCCTTGATTTGGGCCAGACCGGTCAGGCCGGGTCGGGCCCGGAAACGTAGATGATAGTTGGCGATCAACGCGCCGTATTGCGCGTCATGAGCCAGGGCATGGGGCCGAGGGCCGACTATGGACATGTCGCCCTTCAGCACGTTCAACAGTTGGGGAAGCTCGTCGATGCTGGTCTTGCGGATGAGGCGACCAATCGTCGTGATCCGGTCGTCGTCGCGACGGGCTTGGACCACCTTGTCGCCATTCTCCTGTACGCGCATGGAGCGGAACTTGAAGATCGTGAAGGCCTGACCGTTCAGCCCTCCGCGCGCCTGACGAAAGAACACCGGCCCACGCGATTCAAGTTTGATCAGAAGCGCGACCAGCAGAAGGAGCGGCGCGAAGAACAACAGAGCGCCGCCTGCCACGAAAACATCCATGGCCCTCTTGAGCGGATCATGGGCTACCGGCTGTGCCTTAGACACATAGCCGCGCTGCTCCGCGGACGGATTAGAAACGATCATCACCAGGTCCCCACCAGGCTATACATTCCGGGTCTTCGCCCGATTATTTAGAAAGCCTTTACTAAATCAATGTTCGTCGGACAACGCTTGATAGCGTCGGCGACGAGACTTTTTTGCACCGCAGCGATTTTGAGACACTGGAGAGCAGTAGGCGCTGCAATTGCAAGCGACGTGCCATCTGGGGAGCATCATAGACGCGGTTAGACCCCTCCAGTTCTAAGCGCTCACAGCCTAAAGCTTAGCTTGCATCAATCGCGGATTCCTTTCCCGCCTGGATACACATCCCAGCCCAGGCCTCCATCAATATCCTCCGCTTCTCGAAAAGGTCTCCTCGGCGATAGGCGGCCTCAACCTTGTTTCCAATGGCATGAGCCAGAGCCATCTCGACGACCTCACCCGGCAACGCCGTCTCCTCGGCCGCCCAGTCCCGGAAGGTGCTGCGGAAGCCGTGGCTCGTCAGGTCGCCACGACCCATTCGGCGTAGCACCGCCAGCAGCGCCATATTGCTCAAGTCCTTGCCGGCCCGTTGCCCCCAGAAGACCGGCCCTATCGGCGCGGTCTCACCTTCCCTCAATGTCTTCCGATACCGGCGCGCCTCGATCTCGAACCACGCCTCTCGCTGGCGCTTCAGGATTTCCAGCGCCGGTTCGCTGAGCGGCACACGATGCTCTCGCCCCGCCTTCATCCGTGAGGCCGGCACTGTCCAGACCTTGGCCTGGAAGTCGATTTCGCTCCAGTCGGCGCCGATCACCTCGCCGGTGCGCGCCGCCGTCAGGATCACGAAGCGGAGCGCCTGCACCCCTACCCCTCTTTGCTCGCGCATCGACGCCATGAAGCGCGGCATCTCCTTGTAGTCGAGTGCGGCGTGATGCTTGACCTTCGCGACCTTGCTCTTGGCCGGGAGGATCATCTCCAGATGCCCCTTCCAGCGCGCGGGATTCTCGCCCTGACGGTAGCCGTGCACAGTTCCCCAACTGAGCACCGCCTCGATCCTGCCACGAAGCCGGCTGGCCGTCTCGGACTTAGTCAGCCAGATCGGCTTGAGGGCATCGAGCACGTCGTTAGTGCCGATGTCGGACAGAGACTTCTCGCCGAAGTGAGGCACGGCATAAGTGTTCAGCGTGCTGGTCCACTGGGCGATATGCTTGTCGTTACGCCAAGCGGCCTTGTTGCCGTCGATGTACGCGATCATCGCCTCGCCGAAGGTGACCCCTTGTGCCGTTCGCTTGGCGGCCCTGGCCTTGACCTCCGCCCGCGCCCCAAGCGGATCCTCGCCATTATACCGCTGCAGGCGCGCGGCTCTCGCCTTCTCGCGAGCTTCGGCGAGAGACACGAACTCCAAGGGGCCAAGACCCATCTGCCGCTCACGTCCGGCCGTGTGGTAGCGGAAGATCCAGGACTTTCCGCCACTCGGGGTGATCTGCAGATAGAGACCACCTCCATCCGGATAGCGTCCCGCACCTTGCAGCTGCCGGACTGTCATTGCCGTGAGTCGTTCGTAGATCCGGGCCACAAGTCACCCCCATTTGAACCCACAGGGGATCTCCCCCCATTTTCACCCCCACGACTGTTCATCATAGGGGCGGATGTTCATGGACGCGTCCAGACACGGAAACGCGAGTTTTCCGTGATGAATCAAAGGCCTTATGGCGCCTGTGGACGCTGCTGGATTGTGCTGGAAAGCGGTGGTGGCGGAGACGGAGCAAAGGCAAAGCCTCCGCCAATGCTCGTCGAAAAGCTCATCTTACGCGAAGCGCAGGCCGAGGCCGTTAAGAGTGCCGCACCGCAAGGTCGCGTCGGGAGCTGGCTTTTTGGCATGCGAACAACGTATATACGTTTTCAGTACTCGGCACGGAGAGCGCCTGATGGGTAAAGACGCCGTCTTCACCATGAAGCTCGAACCACAGTTGCGCGACGCCTTCATCGCCGAAGCACAGGCTGCCCATCGGCCGGCCTCGCAGATCGTACGCGATATGATGCGCGACTATGTACAGCGCCAACGCGAGATGCGTGATCATGACGCCTTCGTCCGCGCCAAGGTCGAGGCCGGTCGTCTTGATCGGGTCGCGGGTCTGGATTGGTCAAACGACGAAGTCGAAACAGAGTTTGCCGCACGCCGCCTTGCGCTTGAAGGAAAGGCGGATGAGGCGCGAAGGTGAACGTCCGCTGGACGGCCTCGGCCCGTTTAGATCGTCTCGACATCATGGACTACATCGCCGCTCAGAACCCGCGGGCGGCCTCGCGCATGGACCAGCTGTTTTCTGGTGCGGCATTTTCCCTGGCCGACTTTGCGGCGAGGGGACGACCCGGTTTGGTCGCGGGGACGCGCGAACTCTTCCCCCATGAGTCCTATCGGCTCGTCTATGAAGTGGACGGTGACACGGTGTGGATCCTGGCGCTGCTACACGCTTCGCGGCAGTGGCCCCCACTGCGCGAATAGAACTCGCCTGCGCGATCGCGCCCTGAGGCCCACTTGCGATGGGGTGGACGCCCCCTGACGGCATCGAAGTGCCAGAGTGGAGGTGTTGAAGCACCACTTGAAGGAGGCGTCCGTGGGCGAGGTTACGACGATTGGGCTGGATCTGGCGAAGAGCGTTTTTCAGGCGCATGGCGCCGATGCGGCTGGTGAGGTCGTGTTCCGCAAGAAGCTGAGGCGCGATCAGGTGCTGCGCTTCTTCGCCAGCCAGCCGAGGTGCTTGGTGGCGATGGAGGCGTGCTCAGGTGCGCACCATTGGGCGCGGGAGTTTATGGCGCTCGGCCATGAGGTCCGGCTCATTCAGCCGCGATACGTGAAGCCGTTCGTGAAGCGGCAGAAGAACGACGTGGCTGATGCCGAGGCCATCGTCGAAGCGGCGCAGCGGCCGACGATGCGGTTCGTCGCGCCGAAGACAGCGGAAGCGCAGGGCGCGGCCATCATCTTCCGCACCCGGGACCTGCTGGTGCGCCAGCGCACGCAGCTGAGCAACGCCTTGCGCGGTCACTTGGCCGAGTTCGGTTTCGTCGTGTCCCAGGGCGTTGGCCAGGTCGGGCGGCTAATCGCGCTGGCCGTCGACCCAGAGACCGATCTGCCGGCTCAGGCCCGACCAATCCTTGCGATCATCGCCGAGTGCATCCAGGCGCTGCAGGCGAAGATCACGATGCTCGATCGGGAGATTAAAGCCCGAGCGAAGGCCGATCCGGTCGCCAGGCGGTTGATGACCGTCCCGGGCGTGGGGCCGATTGTCGCCACAGCGCTAGTGGCGCTTGCGCCACCGGCCAGCACCTTCCGGCGTGGTCGAGACTTCGCCGCCTGGGTCGGCCTCACACCCCGGCAGAACTCGAGCGGCGGCAAGGAGCGGCTCGGCCGGATCTCGAAGATGGGCGACCGCAACTTGCGGCGGCTTTTGATCCTGGGAGCGAGCTCAGCAGCAAAGGTCGCGGCGAAGGACCCGTCTCAGGCCAGCCCATGGCTGGCTGGCATGCTGTCGCGAAAGCCACGCATGCTGGTCACCGTCGCTCTAGCCAACAAGATCACGAGGATCGTCTGGGCGCTGATGGCGCACGGCGGATCCTACAGAGCTCCGGCCGCAGCAGCCTAATCGCTGCGAGGGTCTGAGGCGTCAGAGGAGGCAGGAAGGTCAGACGAGACGTATGGCGCAACGGTCCACGAGACGGGGCCCGGAAAACCAGAAACGGCAGCTGCGCCTCGAGCGCGCAATTGCGGGATGGACCGGGTCCGCGAACTCCATACAGGCCAGCGGCCGGGATGAAGGCTGCATCAACAGGCCGGACACACGGAAGCACCTGAACCTGCGCGCCCTGCCCTCAGAAACCTCTTGCATCCGATGGGGCGTCCACACACTGCCGTTGGCGCGCCTCCAGGAGCTAGACGCCCGCTAGGGCGGAGCAGCGCCCCCGGACACGCTTCGAACGAATGAGTTGGGCTTAGATCGAATCGAGATAGCGGCGCCGTCACGCCTGCTCGCAGGTGACCTGCTTCACTATGGCGTGCAAGTGATAGCCCATTCCTCCATCAGCCCTCGGCGCTTCTCAAGTAAATCGCCGCGCCGATAAGCCGCCTCAACGCGATTGGCGATGGTGTGTGCGAGAGCCATTTCCACGATCTCGCCAGAATAGCTTGTCGTCTCGGCGGCCCAATCACGGAAGGTGCTCCGGAAGCCGTGGGTTGTCAGGTCACGCCGGTTCAGAGTTTTGAGCACCTTTAGCAGGCTCATATTGCTCAACCCCTGCCCTTCCCGCATGCCTGGGAAAACTGGCCCTGAAAGAGCATCCGCTCCTCGGTCGAGCGCACGTTTCTTAGCGTCGTTGAGTATGACAACCGCATGCGATGAGAGCGGAACACGGTGCTCCTTTTGGCCCTTCATCCGCCCAGCGGGGATGGTCCATAGCCCGGCCGTCAGGTCGATCTCAGACCATTCGGCGCCAATGACCTCACCTGTGCGAGCCGCCGTGAGGATCGTGAACTCCAGCGCGCGCGCCGCAACACCGTTGACGCCAGCAAGCCGTTTCATGAACGCTCGCATCTCCGCAAAAGGAAGGGCCGGGTGATGCGTAACCGGCGCGACCTTCGACTTCGCCGGCAGTATCATCTCGAGATGCCCCTTCCAGCGCGCGGGATTCTCACCCGACCGATGTCCCTGAGCCGTAGCCCAGTCGAGGACGGCCTCCACGCGCCCGCGCACTCGGCTGGCTGTCTCGGATTTTTCAATCCAGATCGGCTGCAGGGCCGCAAGCACTTGCTTTATCTCGATTTCATGGAGAGCGAGAGCTCCCATGTACGGAAAGGCGTAAGTCTTTAGCGTGCTGGTCCACTGCTTGGCGTGCTTTTCATTTCGCCAGGCGGCTCGGTTCCCATCGATGTACGCCTCTACCGCCGCCGCAAAAGTGAGAGCAGTCGTTGGCCGCTCAGGCACGAGCTGCGCAGGCTCGGAGGCCGATGGCGCTGCCGAATAAGACTCAGCGCCGTCTCCGACCTGCCTTCCACGCCTTTCCTCGAGCGGATCGACGCCTTGGAACCGTAAACGGCGCGCGCGCTCTGCTGCATCCCGGGCCTCGGCGAGCGAAACCATATGCAGCGACCCTAAGCCCATGCGCCTTTCGCGGCCCGACACCCAATAGCGAAACACCCAAGATCGCCCGCCCGCGCCGGTGACCTGGAGGTGGAGGCCACCACCATCCGGATAAAGCCCAGGCTCAGCGAGTAGCTTGAGCGTCATGGCATTCAATCGCTGAACCAAGCGAGGCATGACCGCACCTCAGTCGTTTATACGGTTCTTTATACGGTTATTTATACGGTGTGGCAACTCATAGGAGCGGATGCGGATGGACGTGCCCGGACTCCAAAAACACGAAAAGGCATCCTAAACGCTTGAATAAAAGCGATTTTAGGCACAATTCTGGACGGGCCAGGACGCGATCGGATGGCAATGAAAGGGAGGTTTGGCGGAGACGGAGGGATTCGAACCCTCGATACCCTTTTGGGGTATGCCGCTTTAGCAAAGCGGTGCCTTCAGCCTCTCGGCCACGTCTCCTCCTGAGAGGGAGCGGCTGGATAGCCTG
>Ga0075012_10002868_pt1 | contig 16733 bp, 24 predicted proteins | sample All_14_2_FD_71474 | JGI IMG/M metagenome (GOLD analysis project Ga0075012, IMG submission 71474) | Freshwater microbial communities in response to fracking from Pennsylvania, USA - Allegheny Zone_MetaG_DW_15 | ecosystem: Environmental > Aquatic > Deep subsurface > Groundwater > Drilled... | reverse complement strand
GCAGCTTGTGCATCATCTCCGCTATCTTTTCTTTCGCCTCTGGCTTATCAGGGCTTTCGCTATGGCGTGGCTGTGACAGGTTGCCAAACTTTACTATCATAAATACCTCAAATACTTTCCATTTGTATAAACGCTCCAAGGTTTCCAGTTAGTCCCTTGATTCGATATTTTCCATGCCCATTCCATGTTTACTTTCGGGTCTTTCAGCTCATCGCACGATGGCCTCCCAGCCAAAGTCCTAATCTGCCACAATCCACATGATGGTGCGTAGAGACCAGCAATGACATAGTTGTCGCCAACTGCGTCATGCCGTCCACCGCTCTCTGCCATACAGATTGCTCGCATGATATTGTTATAGGCTATCTCACATCCTGCAGCGACAGGTGCAATCGCTACAGGCTCACTTACTGGTTGAATCGGCTCAACCACTTCCATATGTCTCTCAAGTTCTGTCGTTTCGATCTTAGTAGCAGCGACAGTACTAACTACTTTTGGTCTTTTAACTCACTCACCAGTGACTTCGCTTCGCTCTTTACGTTACTAGCATACGCATTGCTAGATGTAACGCCGAGGTAGAAGCCTAGCCCTAGAGCGACAATGACTGATACGCTCCAGATGATAGTGCTTAGTTTTACTGTTCGTGGTGACTTTTCGCTAGTAGTGGTGGGTACTTTCGATTTTACCATTGTTGTGACTCCTTATTCTATTAAGCGTATGGTGCTAGTAGCAAGCTTCCGTCACTCAGTACCTTGCGGCATCATCGTCACCGATTCTAACGGTGTATCTAATGAACCCGTCTTACTACCAGCACTACTACGCTTAATTGATAATATGCACTCGTCGAGGCGCTTGAGGCTCTACGTTACTTGCGCTTACAAGTCGGCAACGGGTTTGAACCGTCAGTTGTATCAACTCGCTGATGATACAACCTTGCCTTGCGTTCCCCGAAGGGTGCATATTATCTTAAATTGTTAATTGGTTAACCGCTGCGAAACCTTATGGCTGTATGGTGTGCGAGCCTATATCGCTTACTCGCTTTGGTTGTTGTTCTAATCCTTTCTGGATTACTTATCAGTATAGCGCAAGCTATGTTAAATGTCAATACCCTTATGCCTATAATGTTCTATCATCTCTTTAATTTCGTCAATCTTCATAGGCTTTAACCGTTGTTTATGGATAGCTTTTAGATACTCCCATCTGTCGGGGAATGTATCTGTATACCATTCACCTGCCTCGATTGGATGCTTATGCCACCAGTTGATGTGGTCGTGATAGCAGAGGACTTTCATATTGAGCGGATCGAACTGTAGCCTACCACTACGAGATACTGGTATAACATGGCTTGCATGGCAGTTTGAACCCTCGACTTTTTTGCCGCAGCGTTGGCAGGTATAGTTGTCACGCACTTTGACATAATCTTTTACTAATATCTCTAACCGCTTTTTAGCTGCTGTCAGTGACTCCTTGCGTTTCTTAGTGGGTGTCTTTACCTTTTTAACCGCAACCCGCACCACAGAGCGTTTAACGGGCTTCCTAGGCAAAGAAGGACACCACGTCTTGTAATGTCCTTCGAGTTTGCAGTTCTTACAGGTCGGAGTTTTTGCCACGACTCTCGCCTCCAATTTTTCCTATGCTCCTATAGTACTCTTTATCGCCACGACGCTTGCTATAGCCAGTTGCCTTGCCGCCTTTGCGACCCTGCTCTGCTTTAGCTTTGCGCCAGGCTTCTTCCGATCCGTATATTCGGATACCGGCTTGTTTAAGCTTCTCTGCTCTTGTTTCCATCAATCCTCCTTACACTCATGAGTATCTATATCTACTGTTTGTTTGCAGGTAGGGCATTGACCTATTGAACCTGCATTATATAGAAAACTATTTTGAATTCTCTGTAGCCAAGTAGGGAAGTCATAGTAAGCATATAATGGTGGCTTCATTTCTTCTTGCCACTGCTCGTACATGTACAAGGCAACTTCAACACACTCTTTCGTTCCAAGTTCTACATCTTGATCGTATATATCTATCTTCCTCATACTCACTCCTTACTTAATTTGAATGTTACTAGATTCTTTGAACTGTACACCATTTACAATCTCACCGACCTTGAGTGCCTTAGCAATCTCTGTCTTGTCTGGTGAAACGGTTGTAACGGTGCGTAGGTACTGTTCAGGTATAAGTGTTTGATCGACGACTTCTACGCTTGTACTCTTGCGGTATGACACGTTTACTTTAACAGTTTCAAACTTGCTACCGTTAAGCGCTGAGTCAAGATACTTCTTGAGTGAATCAGCTTTTGCCTCTGCACGTTTCTGCTTTTCTGCGAACACATCTTTTTCAGCTTTGTATGCTGCGGCTTCTGCGAGTAGGTTCTTGTACCATAGGGCTACGTTTTCTAGCTTGTCATTCTTTTCGAGTTGCAATTGGTCGAACTTTTTGGTGTCGATAATCTCGCCGTTAGTTAGATCTATGCACTCTAGTATCGCTTTGTTAATGTCATATAAATTTGCCATGTTTTCCCCTATACTGAGCTTTCTGCTCCTAATTTTGCTGATATTGCTTCTTCTAGTGTCTTATAACTACCCACATGTATTCGTTTTCCGTTTACATAGATAGTCGCTACATAGCTTTTGCCTCTATAATTCACATGGGGGTAGTTATTTGTATCTTTTCGTGTTCTTTGATTTCTTGCCTGATCGGTCCGACTTGCCCACCGACAATTCTCTGGCGAATACCCCCTGTCATTGTCTATACGGTCAAGGGTTAGACTCTGTGCTGGCTTACTCCCCATATCTTCAACGAAATTACGGAATCCAACGCCTTTTTGAGCAGACCATCTGTCACAAACTTTGATACCTCGACCGCCGTAGTTATCATATGGTACACTATTTTTATCGTTGCATCTCTGTATCATATTCCTATAAGTCGAATACAAGGGGTGTTTCGTTTGACCATATAACCATGGCTGTACGCTACCCGCACTGCCCGTTCGCCTGAGTCTTGCGTAGTGCATACTACACATTCCAGCTCTCATATTTTTATTGTTTGCACATCCATTTATGCTACAATTCATGGTAGTTCTCCTTGTTTGCTTTAGTAGGCCAAGGGGGACTTTTTTAGTCCCTCTTATACTTTAATTGTAGCATACTTTAATCTCGCCGGTATCTAAGTCCATTGTATCTAGTAACTGTTGATTGATTTCATATAGGCTACTCATTATGCTGACCTCCATCCGTATACACGGGTCTTCGTTTTCTTATTCTGTATTGCAAGGGCTTTTATAACCCCATCAGTATATTCTATTGCTTCGATTTCAAACTTGTCATAAGTAGCAAGCTTTCCTTGCTTGTTCTTATAAGTTGTAATGTGCTTTGCGTCTACCCAGATAAATGGGCTTGTATAAAGCTCCCTACCGATGCCCCAGTTGAAGCAGGCACGTTTAAATGAATCACTTGCTTCGCCCTTTACCGCTTCGGTGTTACTCTCTGCACCAGCGTCATCTTTCCAGACCCATTCGTATGAACCGGTATCAAGCCCTACACCGTCTACTTTAATTCGGATACCTACAGAGGCATATATATTACCTTTTAACTCGTAGTGTTTACGTTGCCATGCGCCAGGGCCTACTTCTTCATCGAGTACGCGCATATCGCATCGTGCATCTTTGTAGAGCAACAGTATAGCACCCTTTTCAGTAACCTGCTGTACTCGTACTTCTATTTCATCTGCGTTAAGTGTTCTAAACTTCATCATCATCGTCTCCATCATAATACTCGTACCAAGGGTAATCCTCGCTATCTTGCATAACTATGCCCTCGGCTTCACTGTATAAGTTAATCCGTCTGTAGTACCTAGTGGGTACTCGCTTTTAATCTGTTCTACGTTGATACTCATTTTGTTAATCCTTTCATTGATTGATACCCTTAGTATAGCACAAGCCATATTCTATATCAACAGGACGTTTCTTTTCTTAGCATGGTGGCGACGTGAACTATCATTATGGCATGTGCGACAAATTCGTCTGCCACTATGGATAACAAGATTGTCACCAATGAGCTCGTGTTGATACTTGCATAAATTACGAGGGATTTTGTTTTTGTGATATGGATCAGTTCGTCTATTATTGTGGTAACGTGTAATGTTTTCAATGATAGACACAGGCTCAAGATGAAATGGGTTAACGCAACCTTTGTTTTCACATAAATGATCTAGTGTCAGACCTTCGGGAATAGGTGAGATAAAATATTCGTATGACAATCTATGCGCCGAATACGCCTTATAGTAGACATATTCAAGCTATTTTGGTACTATTACGGTGGAGAAGTGATTACTCTTTAACCTTCGGGTTGGTTCTAATCCTTTCAGCTTCTCCATCATAAGAGCTGGAGCCCACCCTAGCTCTTTTTGATTTCCATAAGTAGTATGCTAAATACATAGGACGGCTGCGGCTATCCTGGTTCCTTGCGCACGGCCTTACTGAAATAAACATTACGATCAAACTACCTGTCACTCCACGGCGGGTAGTTTTAATTTATCAGCTTGTGGTATAATAGAGGTGCGGTAGTTAAAAATATAAGTCTCTAAATCAATCGCTAACCGTCTATCGCAACTTATATTGCGGTTGGCGGTTGTTTTAGATTACGGGATAGGGATGTAATGGTAGACAAAGAGAGGGTAAGCAAGTTCGCTCATTTGCAGTATGCTGTGCTGCATGAACTAGAAATATCTATACCTGAATACTGGTATTTGGATATGGTGTTCCAGCTAAGCAGATTCGGCTGGTGTAATAAGAAGCTTGAGAATATAGCAGAAGATATGCGTATGAGTAAACGTGGAGTGATCAAGCTACGTGACAGGCTCATAGAGAAGAAACTTATAGTTAAGGGTGTAGGTAATAAAGTTCGCACCTCTGAAAAAGTGAACAAAGTGTACTTTTCTGACAAAGAATATGAAAAAAGTGCACTTAGTTCCAAAAAAGTGAACAAAGTGCATTCAAAAAGTGCACTAAGTGTCTCGAAAACCCCCGTTGAGAATAACAAGAGAATAACAAAGAATAGCGTTGGTAATTTATTTAGTCTGGATCGCTACAAAACCCCATCGCAATTAGGCATGCCAGATATAGCAGGAGGTAAGAAATTATGAACAGCAACTATATTATACGGTGGGTAGATGACCGTGGCGAAGATAGAAACAAGGTCTACGATGACTACGCCACAGCTAAAAAGGCGTATAAGTGGCTCCTAGGCAATGGAGTGGAGATAGTAGACATTGCTATACTAAAGAAAGTAACAGAACCAGAAGATTACTCTGGATAGCCGCCATGCTCAGGTAACATTCCTAACATCTGTAGAGCATATTCACGTTGGCTTGTAGCGTATTCTAGTTGTTTCTCTGCCATCTCTTGAACCTCTGACCAGTATGCAGCTTGTGAGTGGAAGTACTCTGTCTGCTCAGGTGAAAGCGCACGTTTGGCAATGTCAGTCATGTATATTATTTCGGCTATTGAATCAGTCTCTTGCGCTTCGTGTGTTTTTATCCGTTCCATCACATCCCCTTGTAGTTTAATTCTAGTTGTCCGGTAATAACTTCTTGCTCATTCATCTCCCGCTGTCTCATTAGCCCCTCAAACGCTATATATGACATGACCGCCTGCACTTGGGTACGGCGGTCTTCTGTCAAGAACGGCTCTGCTTCATGTTGCTGCAGGCGCGTAAATTCGCATTCTAATTGTGGGAGAGACCAGTTAACGTAGTCCCGTTCCATTTCAGTTCACTTTCTTCTCAGCACCATTAGCGGTGTCTGATTTTTTAAAGTAGCCAGCTGCTACTGCGATGAGTGCGACAACAAGGTTCGACCAGTTGTCATCCAGGGTGACGCCAAATTGCGCAAGGACTAGAAATACGATCGATGCGGCAAAGCCAGCTGCGCCAACTGCTTTGATCTTCGCTGTTGGTGTGGCTGTTGGCTGTACGTATGTTGTTACTGCTTCTTTTGGGTCCGTATCCGGGAATGTCATATATCCTCCTATTTAAAAACCGAATTAAATTTATCTTTGAGCCATTGAACGATCGAATTGGTGTTGGCTATCTGGTCTTTGGTTGCCTGATCTATACCACCCTGGCTTGCTTTTAGGCGCTCAACCTCTTTTGTAAGTTCGACATTGCGCTGGGTGAGGTCTTTTATAGCCTTCTCGCGGCCGGGCTTCTCATTAAAGGCTGCGAGCCACGTGTCTTTATTCGCTCGGTACGCTGCGCCCTCATCCCAAGCTTGCTGAGAGTATTTGAGGAATCCGTTTATTGGATCATCGTCTAGGCCAGCGAGGTATTTTACTTCTTGCTCGTCAAGCCTGCCAGAATGCACTTCATTTCTATTCCATCCCTTTGCCTCTGAATTGAGTACTCTCAACGGGTTCCTAAATCGCTCCGCATCTGATAGTTTCACGTTATCTCCTTCTATGAATTGATCAGGGTCTATACGTCCGGCGTAACCATTCTTAAAATTAGGTGCTTTAGGTAGAGCCTCGAAGTGGAGATGGTTGCCTGTGGCTGCTCCAGTTGCCCCCACGTAGCCTATTAATTGACCCTTTGCAACTCTCTGACCTTTATTCACGATTGAGGAACTAAGGTGTGCATAGCCCGAGTAGACACCACCATTATCCAGGAGCACACAAATACCTGCAGGTGCTCCCATCCATGAGTGATTTTGTCCCCAGCCTTCGAATGTCACCGTGCCTTCGTCTGCTGCGTATACAGGTGTGCCGGAGTTCGCCGCGTAGTCGTCACCGTTATGGCCAAGGTATCCGAGTACCTGTTTGTAGTACCATTTGCCGTTAGAGATGAAGTCAGCACCAAAACGCTGAGTGATAGTAGCGTTTATGGGTTTTCGGAATGCCATGTTATTTGCCTACATTCGTAAAGAAAAATATGACTAGAAAAGTAAGGACTGAGCCGAGAATAGCTGATAGAGAGCCAGTAACCCATACCTGTACGGCATTGCGAGTTCTGAGCTTCTCTACATCACTCTTTGTTGCATATGTTGGGAGTAGTTTGTCGAGCTTGCCATTTAGGTCTTTAAATTCACTCGATTGAGTTTTTTGGTTCTCGAGAACCGTGTCCATTTTTGTTTCAAGTGCCACGAGTCTCTCTCCATCGTTATAATTAGGCATCGTCATTACTGCATTACACCCAGTCGCTGACTTGGTTAGTGAAATCAAGAGGTAGCATATTCATACTTCTAATTATAGCAATACTGGCAGGGTTGGTATCTTGCCTATTCATACTCTTTATTATGGGTAGGTCGAAAAAAGCCGTATGGCGTAATAGCTTGTCTGAATGTGAGATTATCCGCACGACTTCTCCTTATTACAGGGCCGTCGTTGCGGTAAGCTGCTTTACTGTTATTATAGCATAATTACGCACTCAAGTTGTCCTCCAAGACAACTCCGTGACCAGTGCAAAGCTTGCCCCAAGCAAGACGACTGATGCAAATGGCTGGACTGTCTACGACTACGGCACCTTCAAGGAGTATATAAAGCTATTCACAGGCGGATCGGTATCGTCCCTCGGCAACGGCTCGGCAGCGACCGTCTTTAATAACATGAACTTACCTACAGGTAAAACTCGCGGCGGATTATACCTATTCACTGGCAGTAATAATGACACATCAGATGGCACGAGGTATGCATGGGCACACAACGGTAATAGAACGGGCACCGATACCTCAACAACATTCATAATCTCCGTTAGAAACATTACAGGTTCGGCTCTTACGGAGTCTGGATTGACCTGTGCCATTAGGGCTGTCGATAGGTAGTTATGTCTTCGTATACCAAAGTGTGATATAGGAAGTTGTGTAGCTACTCCTGTCGCCAGTCGTAGTCAGTTGAATATTCGGCCCCTCTACATAGATGGCTACCATGACACTGGTAGTAGGGTGCGGATAGGGCAATGCAATGAAGCCTGGGGTCGCGTTCTTGGCCCATCCGGCTATTTCTACTATATTTTCGAAACCCGTTATACCATGGGCTACGTACTTAGAAGTGGAGTTAGGCAGAGCTCCACAGCTAATAGTCTTCTTATATATATTCTTATTATCTACCCATTTAGCACCAGTATTAACCTCAGTAGTTGAATAGGATGATTTAACGATAGATTTTACTTCGGTTACGGAGTTGTCTTGGAGGACAACTGCACCATCGATACTTCCCGGTGAGAGCTTCGGTGTCGTGACTGCACCATCTTCAATGGCAGCAGTAGTAATAGTATCAGCAGGGAGGGGGGCACCAGTAAAGAAATCTTCACGAGTTATTTTCTTAGTTGTTGCAGCTGAGGTGTCTACGATTGCAATTTCATCTGAATCATCGGGACTTGTTAAACTTGGCAGTTGGCTAATACGTGGCATATATACTTTTCCTATCTATTATGGGTGTGTCTAATGATACTCCTTATTATAGCAACATTGGCTTATTCAATGGCTTGTGCTATACTTAAAGCATGAAGCTATTTTTCACACTATCGGCATTTTACATTATAGCTATAGGCTTGTTGGTAGCCGTGCCTATTGAAGCAAAACCAATAGACGGTCTAGACCCCTATCTAATCTGCAAGCGTGAAACGTATGCCAGTGAAGTACATTGTTTAACCAATCAATATCGAGAAAAACAGGGTTTGCCACCTTTACAGTACAGCTCTAAAGCAGAACAAGTGGCAAAAAGCCGCTCACAGCATTTATGTGATACGAACACTTTTACTCATGATGGTTGGTTGCAGTTCGTAGGTTTCGAGTATTACAAGGTAGGTGAAAACCTTGCAAGAGGCTATGAAACACCGTCTAAGGCGTTAGAAGCGTTAATCGCAAGTCCAACCCATAAAAAGAACATCGAAGCACCGTGGGACGCATTAGGGGTGTATACAGTCAACTGTAACGGCACGAACTACACTACGCAGATATTTATGACGGAGAAGTAGGAATATTTTGGTTCTCGGTAACTACTAGGTTTCGTCGTACATCTTCAAGGCGTTTATTGATAGTAAGTGGCTTTGTTTCGAGTTGTAACTGCACAACGTCAGGTGTGTAGCTTAACCCAACTATATTCATATTTAAATCGTCAACATATGATCCGAAATTCCTAAAGCCTACAGTATCTCCAACTGCTATGCTTTCAATGTCGTATTGTTTTGACAAAATCTCTACTGTAGTTCGATATTGTATCTTGTTACCCTCGCTGATCTTACCGTCTGCGATGATTCCCGCAGAATCGGTAAGCGTGACACGTGCATCTGATATTACTTCTAGTCCCCTACGTGTACGTGATGCTGGGGTTACTTTTCGCTGGATATAAAGGGCAGGGTCGCCACCACCAGTAAATAGGACATTATTTACCACACTAAGCGTCGAGCCTTTAAGGTCTAACGCTTTAATGTGTTTACCTAAATAAAACACATGGTCGGCGTTAGTGTTTGTTTGACGTAAGTATACGACGTTGTCACCAAGCCCGATGCGGTAAAACCAGTTAGCAGGGAGGAGCTCCAGTGTTTTATCGAGTAAGTCTTTGTACGTATTATTGCGGAATGTGTACGATACAGTCGTGCCGGATGTCTGTATAGATGTCGTTGTTTTTGTCGTGTAGCTTACTTGGTCTAGCGCAGCACGTTGCTCGAACCGTTCAATAGCAGTAGATACTATGTCAGAGGGGTCTGTCGAGTTAAACGGTACAGTCGTAACGTCGTTATTATAAGCAGTTGTAACTGGGAACTGGTCTAAGTCCCAACCGAACGACGTTAACTGCACGACGGTTGTCTCGGTATTGCCATAGCGTGAGTTAATCTCACTGATGAAACCTGTGAATACCCTTCTGCCGTTTGGAGCACCTAAATCTGCAAGTAATTGTTCATCATCTTCTGTAAGTATATCATCCATGCTTTCGGTCAATAGTGGTTCGACACTACCATAGTAAGCTGTAATATCTACTCGGTTATCGTAATCTACACTAGAACCAGAGCCGATTTGATTTCGTGATTCGGTCGCGACTAAAATATCTTGGTCGTCCTCAGTCGTTATTTTTTCATCATCTTCATCTAATAGCGGAGAGGTAACAACTCCAACCGTATCAGAGTTTCTTGCTAATTGAAGGGTGGTCGTAGAGCCAATGGTGTTGATTTCATGCGTGAAGTTAAGCTCATCTATAACATCTTTCCACGTTTCAATATAATTACCTTCGGGGTCATAGACTTTATACAGGTATGTTTTATCTTGGATTACCTCGGCATCTCTAATGACTACAATGCGAGTATCGCCACCAAATACTAGAGTACCGCCAGCTGTACGACTAGCAAGTAATCTCCTAGCAGTACCGCCGCCAAGTAATAAAGTACCGCCAGCTGTACGACTAAAGTCGTTTATAGTAGTAACGATGTAGTTTGACTTTGTAACGGTCGTTGAGCCAACTGAGTTAGTCACTGTTAGCGTTACGGTAAACGTACCAACTGATGTATAGGTGTGGGTAGGGTTTTCCTGTGATGAGCCTGATGAGTCGCCAAAGTTCCACGAGAAAGTATCGCCACCCGACGATAAGTTAGTAAACTGGACTGCAAGCGGTCTTGCTCCAGAGGTAGTATTCGCTGTAAAGTTCGCTATTGGAGCGGTCTGGGTGGTGTTTAGAGAGCCAGGTAAGCCACTAGAGCCGTCTTGTGCCCATTCTGACGTATTTCCAACTCCACCTATGCCTTTATTGCCGCCACTACCGCCAGAGCGTGTTAGTGTGCCAGTGGTGTTTATGGTGTCGTTATAGACTAATTGTATATCCCCGCCGCTTCCACCGCCACCGCCACCGCCAGGCATACCCCAGAAGTCCCGCCAGCCATCCAAGGTTCTACTTCTTCCACCATTGCCACCATTACCGCCACTTGTTCCTGAAGTGATGATAGTGCCGTTAATTGTTATGGATGGTGCTTTTAAGACTACATGAACGCCAGAACGCCCAGCCCTACCGCCACCTCCGCCGCCGCCACCGCCATACCAGTTGTAGCTACCACTACCGCCTGTATGTGTATGCGACCCTGAGCCATCCGCTCCATTCGCACCATACCCCTGACCCCCACTACCGCCAGTAGCAGATGTCGTACCTGTGTAGTTTGTCCCCTGTCTATAGGCATATGCCACCCCAGAGCCTCCGTTTACCCTAGCTGCGTCGTTTCTGTTAGAACTAGTACCATTTGAAGTCCTAGCCACAGATACAGCTCCACCACCAGCAGCAGATGTTGAACCTACTCCTCCGTTTCCAGCCCGATACGTTGTACCACTTAACAAAGTGATGCCGACGCCAGAACCACCACCGCCAAATCCAGCTGACTGAAATGCGCGAGTTTGACCAGTATAAATATCGCCATATCCACCATTAGCTACACCTGGGCTTGAGTAGTTTTCACCGTCGATGGTAACACCCCAAGTATTATTACCATAATCGACCTTATTTGAAACGTTGATAGTACCGTTTATGGTGATGGACTCTGTCGCCAGAATATAAAGCACTGCGCCAGTAGTTGAGTTGGTGCTTAAAGTTGCCCCACTAGAAACATTTACAGTAGTATATTGAAGTTTGGTATTAAGCGGTAAGTAGGTAGTACCGCTGGTAACATTTAATGCACCCTGAGAGCCATCACCAAACGGATTCATCTACTAGCTCCCTGACAGGCTTAGTGTATGCGCCCCGATTGGGATTTGTAGCTGGTCACCTGAGACAGCAGTAATTGGATTGCTTAACGCTCCATATCCTTTCATTGTGCCACCTGTCGAAGCGTTAAATACTGCGTAATGAGTGATTGTTGAGTTCGGTAGGTTTGTAAAAGTAATAGCAGATGAATTACTCATCGCACCGCTTGTAATTGAGCCATACGTGATTGCTTGTCGTGCGTAAGAACCGCCGACTTCCGTTCCGCCACCGCCAGCATTAGGTGATGCTGTGAATAGAGCTAGATAGGGTGTGTCGCTTTTGATGTCGCCTAATACATCATTGATTAGTGCGGTAGAGGGTAAAAATGGCATTTGTTATATCTCCTGTATTTATTATAACTAATTAGACAATACGTGTTTTTGCTGTGCCTGTAATAGATACGTCACGGCTGCTGAACGTATCACTATAGCCGACACGCTGCGAGCCGGGAGGGAACACCGGGAATAGACCTTCAAAATCTGTCGAAGCACCATTTACAAGTACGGTGTAATTGTTAGAGTCTATTTCGATAATATCGCCATCAGAGAAGCTACCAGATATAGTAATCCCCTGATTCGTCGAGGCGTTGAATATAGACAAGCTCCCTGTGCCACCTGTCACTGCGTTTATCGTAATCGCCGTAAGAGGTTCTGCTATGTAAGAACCGTTCACTATAAATGAAGCACCGTCACTACCGAGCGTGGTATCAAGACTGAATAAATTATTGGTTGCGACACTCGATGCTACAGGAGTGGACGCTATAAAAATGATAGTGACATACGCATAACTTGCGTCCCATTCGATATTAAATTCATTCATCGTCGCCGTGTACTGATATTGCTCGCCGGACTGTTGAACCTCTAGTGTACCGTTCTGTGGCTGTAAGAGTCCTTTAATCTGCGTTAAAGTTGCTTCGGTGTCTTGCCTATCGCCTGAACATACTCGTAGGAATACAGGGATTGCTTTCTGTGAATACTCAGCAGAAGTAATAATCGAGAGTGACCGACGTGCAATCTTGTGTATCTTTACATCTCGTTCAGGTAGTGTCGTAGCATCATAGTTATACAGCCAGACCCCTTGTATTTCTGATATGTCATTACTGTTGAATTTAACGGAAAGGTTTTTCATATTGAACTTCCTATTATAATCGGTTTTGTATTACCCCAGTTAGTCGCTCCCTCGTGATATTCCCTGCCAAATGTTTTCTTATAATGGCATGCGATACATAGTGTGACGCAATTATTTAAATCGAATCTCTTATCTGGGTTTTTTGACCAAGGCTCTATATGCTCAACATGAAGGCGACCGCCAACTGTCTCACATATTACACATGTGTAATTATCTCTACTTAAAACCTTCTTCCTGAATACTGAAGTAAACCTCTGTCGTGCGTAAGAGCCTTCATCCTTAGCAAAACCAGACCATTCAATCACGCCGAAATTAGATTGTAGTTTTTTACTTATATTTACACGATGTTTATAAGAAAGTGTTTTACCCGTATGTGATTTAGAAATTTTAGCCCTACATTCATCTGATAATGTATGCCCTAGTGCCCTTGTGTTACCATAAGATGCTTCTCTCAGGCTCCTAAGTCGTATCCCATAACTCCTGAGCCATTTAGCTACCGTAACACTGCTCACGTCAAGTATCTTGCCAATCTCTAGAGTAGAAAGCTTTTTATTAATATACATATCCTCTAACACATCACAGCTTGGCTTTTTGCCTGTCGAGTTAGCAATAGCTATTTTTATCTTTGTGGCTTCTGTAAGTTTCCTGCCCATATCTATCCTTACATATAACTCTGGGTTGGTACTAACCCATTGCTTACTATTTCTTGATTGCCACTTAGGCGACGTAGCCATCGCTCGCCGTCTACTTCTGAGGCGATTGTGACATTCTGTATATTGTTAGTGATGCCACCGCCAGAACCGCCACCAAATATTCCTTCTTTTGGCAGCCCAGTTGTCTGGTTAACCATACGCTGCGGTAGGACATATTCCCCTTTGTGAACTACACCTGCTGGTTCATTCATTCCGCCTCGACCTGTATAGCCACCAGATGAAAACCCACCGCCAAAGAATGTCTGACCATCTTGTTTCCAGGCAGTAGTGTCCCCCACCACCGAAACTCTCGCAGATGTTCCATTGAGATTATTGAGTGCTTGTCTAACATTGTCTACATTTAATGCTAGTTCGCTGAAACTAGCCTTTGTCTCGTCGTTGGCTCTCTCTAGATCGCGGTTAGCCTGTTTTAAGTCAAGTGCTGCACGACGTGCCTCGTCGGAATCTCGACCGTACTGCCTTACTGCTTCGTTGTACCTGTCGGTTGCATCTTTTAGATTCAAGGCAGCCCTTTCAGCCCCAAGTTGTGCGTCTTTTAGTCTATCTTCAGATGCTTTTGCTGCATCGGCTCTTTCTTTCTGTATACGCCTCGCTTCATTAAGTCTTTCCGTTGCACTTGTTGACCTGTCCGTTGTGCCAATCACCGTCGCTAGTACAGCTATAAGTGCCACTGCTGCACCTACTACTAGACCGATTGGGTTGAGCATCATAACGGCATTCCACGCACCCTGTGCTATCGTTGCGGCTGTTACAGAACCTCTTACTGCAATAACAGCACCGTTGTATACAAGCATACGAGTACCGGCGAGTGTCATGATTGCACTCTGCACTGCCATGACTGCGTTAGATGCGATAATCGCGATACGGTATCCCGCCCATGCAGCGGTAGCACCAACGATGACGACTCGCATATCCCATAAAAATTTACTGACGTTGACAGCTATACGACCCATCTCTAGCATAACTTCGAGTGTTTTCTGCACTGAATTTACAATATTGTCGGAGTTAGCATCAATCCACTTCGTCATATCACCGAATCCGTCCCGGACGGTATCAATCGGGCCTTTGACAATCTTCTCACCAACACGGCTCATTGCCGCCAGCATATTTTCCCATGCACCACGAGTTGTTGACCCACTTTCAAGAGCTGCCCCACCAATATTTTTTTCAATAACTTTTCGGAATGTTTCAGCATCGACTTTACCGCTGCTAACCATCTTACTTAGCTCTTCTGAGCTTACTTTATACTCTTCCTGTAGCCATTGAAATATAGGGATACCCCTGTCGGCAAGCTGGTTTAGATTATCCGTCATAGCCTTGCCGCTGGTGGTAACTTTGTTTATGATTGAACCCATTTCGTCCATTGATATTCCTGCAATGGTAGCAGCGTCTGCAGTGAGCGTAAGATACTTTGTAAGTTCCTTGCCTGGCTTAATTCCAGCAGCTACAGCACTTGCTGCGGTCGTGGCAGCAGCGTCAAGCCCATATGCAGTACCTTTGACTGACTTGAGAGCGGAACTCATGATTGTCTCCACTGATTGTGCGTCATGCCCCAAACCTTTGAGTTTTGCCTGTGCATCTTCAATATTTAATGCTCTGGATATACCGCCACCTATCGTCATAGTAGCTACCGTTGCAGCCATCGCAGCAAGCCCAGCACCGGCAACTTTAAGACCCGAACTTGCCATGCTGCTCAAGCGGTCATTAAACTTGCTCGTAGACTTGTCTGCACTATCTGTTGAGTTCTCTATGCCCTTGTTTGCATCTTCAATAAGCTTCGCACCACGCTTATACCTACTGCTATCAATAGTTGCAATTACTTCAACAGTACCGACGGTTGCCATTAGACCATATCCCTCTTATAACTTGCCATTATTTTATCGAAGTATGCACCCTTATGAACACCAGCAGCACCAGCTAGCGAGGCATTCGCGTGGTCATATATCACACCGTTGTGAACACGGCGGGCAGAAGTAAGCAATGTCTTCGCTTGGATAGGGTCAATATAATCATCTAGCACAGCTCTCACCGCATCAAAGCCACCAAAGTACATGAGTTCACCTAAGAAGTCCCAGTATACGGACTTCTTTTTCTTTATCTCCGACAATTCATATTGCTTCTTGCGATGCTCTACGAACTCTTTAGGGAGTATGTCGTCAAGACTTCTCATCATCCTTTGCCTCTGTTTGACTGAATACTTCGTCAATAATACTAATTATATCTTTGTCATCGAGGCTTCGTACAAGCGCTCGCGATTTTGATTGATCGCCACCATCGTCGAATAGCCCTATTAAAACCTCTGCCGACGCTAGAGCTTTTTGATTAACAAGCTCCATGTCTTCTGGGCTAATGTCCGTATCTTTTGCGTCTTTAGGGTACTTATCAATAATAGCTTTGATTTCATCTTGAGCCTGTAGAACCTCAAGACGTTCTATATTTCCCATTCGACGAACCACATATTCATGGTCATCAATAACTGCCCTGCGACGGCTCTTTAATGTATTCGTTTTAAAAGAGGGTAGTGACATTCATTAGCTCCGTTAGTATTCTTCTACTCTAATTATAGCGCCAATGAAAATAACCCCGACACACCGCCAGGGTTATTAACATTTTCGTGACTAGCTTCCTACTGGCTCGTATTCGCCTGTAGTAACATCAAACAATGTTTCTTCGGTAAGAGAACCTGTACCGTATACTGCTACACCACCATTGATGTCATCGCTTGGCTGTGCGTAAGCTGTAATCTCTACAGTGAGTGGGTCACTTGCGTTTTGCGTAACGCTTGCGTTATAAGATACAACTGCGTTCGGGATGTAAATATCGTCGTCAGAGTTGTTGTCGCATGAATAGTGGACTACAATCTTAGCAGAACCACGTGCAGAACATTCACTTGAACCGAATACAGTCTGCCCTGCGACCGACGGTCGGTCTACTGACGCTGTGTATAGGTCTGGGAAGATATTTTTAAGGTAGTTCATGTTAGGTAGAACGACACTAAATACTGTACTTGCTTCTTCAATAGTTCCGCTTGGCGTTGTGAAGTTACCAGCCATAGTGTTGATTTCACGAGTGCCCTCAGTGATGGTAGTTGTTACACCATCTTCTGTCAGGTAGTGAGCAGGAATAGTTACACCTGCACCGCCTTCTGGAACGATAGACACATCAACTTTACCTGATTTGTAAGTTTG
>Ga0075012_10002866_pt1 | contig 16738 bp, 16 predicted proteins | sample All_14_2_FD_71474 | JGI IMG/M metagenome (GOLD analysis project Ga0075012, IMG submission 71474) | Freshwater microbial communities in response to fracking from Pennsylvania, USA - Allegheny Zone_MetaG_DW_15 | ecosystem: Environmental > Aquatic > Deep subsurface > Groundwater > Drilled... | reverse complement strand
GGTCAGAATTCCCAGGTGAGGCCGGCCAGCAGGTAATGCAGCCAGGCGAAGGTGTAAACCTCTCCGGCGCCCGAGCCGCCCTCGAGGAAGCGGTAGCCGGCGCGCAGGCGCAGGCCCGGCCCCACCTCCCTGGTCACGGCCAGCATCACGTCCTCGGCCCGCCCCTGCGGCGCGCCCAGGGCCTCAATGTCGAGCAGCAGCGTGTAGCCCGGCCTGAAGGCGTATTCCCCTGAGAAAGCCGCCAGCGGCACGAAACCGGTGTTTTTGGATTCGCTGCTGGTCGCGGAATTCGTCAGCGTGACGCCGGCGTGGCGCAGTTTAAGCGCGCCGCCCCAGCGCATTACCAGCCCTTCGCGGTTGTAGAACTCGTAAAGATACTTCAGCCTGTAGGAGTTGAACCGGTAAACGGCCTCCGTGGGCAGGCCGGCGGCGAAGACCGAGCCGTTGAAGGCCACCGCGCGGTCGAAGGAGCCCTTGGAACGCAGAGTGAGAGGCGCCGCCAGGAAGGACACGTCGCTCTTCTTGAACTTGCGCCCCACGCGCAGGCGCAGGTACGGCGCGGCGTCCGACTTCAGGTCGTCCGTCAGGGAGAAGCGGTTGCCGCCGTCCAGCGGAATCTTGGCGGTATTGTGCCCCGCCCAGACCGCGCCGCTTTCAGCGTCGAAATAATACTGCGCCTTAGCGCCAGCCGCCTGCAGCAGAAGGACCGCGCCCGCCGCCAGGACCACAAGCCTGTTTTTCATAGTCATAAATCCCATAAGCCTATTCTACAAAACAAAACCGCGGGGCTCCCCGGCGGTTCAAACCAGGAGGATTTGTAGAGGAACATGATATTGTATAGAATACCCACGGGGAAGCATTTCAGGTTAAACGGGGGGACAAACAAATGATCCAGATACGCTTAGCCGTATCAGCACTACTGCTGGCCGCGTGCGGTTCCGCGGCCTTTGCCGCGGACTGCGGAGGAAACAACCAGAAGCCATGCACGATCAGCGAGGCGACGAAGGTCGGCCAGAAACTGAGCGTGTGTCCGAAGGGATCGTTCTTCGACCCGATAGACGGCGGCACCTGCTGGGAATGCCCGGAGCACAACAACCGCACGGCCTATCACGTCAAGAGCGACAAGGCCTGCGTGAGGCCTTCCTACGAGAAGTTCAAGAAAGCCGACAAGAAGCGCAAGAACTCGCGGGTAGGCCAGGGCTGCCCCAAGGGGCAGTTCTGGGACGTGAAGGGCGGCGACGGCCTGCTCGGCGCCTGCTACGACTGCGACGATTATAACCGGACCGCCTACCCGGTAGACCATGACCGCTCGTGCGTGAAGCGGGTAAAAGAGGACCTGAACAGCGCCAAACTGGTCGCCTCCCTCTCCTGCCCCGACGGCAGTTTCTTCGACCCGATAGACGGCGGCACCTGCTGGAAATGCCCGAAGGACTACAGCCGCTCCGCCACCCATGTGAAATCCAAGGACGCCTGCGTAGCGGCGCCGTTCGCCGGGCTCGGCGCGGCCTTCGGCGCCTGCGATCCCGGCTACCTCAACATCCGCGGCACCTGCCGCAAGCAGGGCGACTGCGGCAAGAACGGCGAGCGCCCCTGCCTGCTGGGCGAGCGCATCCCCTCCTGCGACGACGGGCTCAAGGAGAACTTCCAGCAGAACGTCTGCGTGCCGCTGGCGCCGGGCGAACTGCCCTTCTTCGCCGGGCTGGCCTCGCTGGCCGATTATTACGGCGACGGCATAGTGCTGGCCTGCCGGCAGGCCCTGGGGCCCCTCAACCTCAAGTCGGACACCGACCTCGCGGTAGGGGCCAACTGCTCCAAGAACGTGGTGGCGGGGGCCGCTTGCGAACTCCTGGCCGACAAGATGGGCCGGGGCACGGCCAAGACCGTCAGCATGGTCCTTAAAGTGCCGGCCACGGCGGCCAAGTTCGACAGCGAGGTCGACAAGGCCTTCAAGAAGGACTGCGCCGGCTTCCAGGAGAACCTGACCAAGGCCAAGAACCACGGCGCGGCCAAGACGTTCATGACCTGCGGAGAAGGGCAGTTCTGGGATTTCAACGGCAACTGCTACTCCTGCCCGAAAGGCCACAACCGCACCATGTATCCCGTGGACACGGACAAGGCCTGCGTGGACACCGTGGGCGGCAACCTGGTCCGGTCTGCCTGCAGCGTGTACAAAGCCACGGACAACATGTTCGTGCAGAGCAACAAGTGCACCATCCAGGTGCTCCGGAACGGGGAATTCCTGAGCGAACCGCTCGACCTGTCGGGCGCCGACCGCGAGGTGTGCATGGCGGCCGGCGAGCTGAGCTACGGCGTCTACGACCTGATCAAAACGGCGTCGTCAAGCCCGGATGCCGTGGGCGTGCAGCTTGAAACCAAGCTCTCGCAGTTCATCAGCGTCGCCAAGAAAGCCTCCAAGTACGCGTCGGTAGCCGTCAAGGCCGGGACCGTCGCGGAGAAAGGCAAGAAGTTCAAAGACATGATGGAGTGCCGCTGAGGCGCGCCGGGAATACGGGGCGGAAGAGCAAGCTTCCAGCCGCCGTATTTTGAAACAAAACAAAACCGCCGGGCTTGCCCGGCGGTTTTAGTTAGGGATTAGGAATCAACGTCCCCCATCAGGGTTTGGTCTTGAACGTGTACCTCACCGGGAACAGGGGCACCCCCTCGGCGCTCCTGAAGTTGGTGTAATCTTCGCTATTGAGGCCCAGCACGTATTCCCGGCCCGGCTGTACCTCCACCGGCAGCGAGAAAACCTTCTTCCCCTCGTCGAAACCGTAGCCATCGAGGACCTTGGGGTAGCGTTCCACGCCTTCAAGCTGCACCATGGAGAAGCCGCCGGCCATGGGCCTGTCGAACACCACCGTTATCACCTTCAGGTCCGCCGGCACATCCGCGGCGCCGTTCTCCGGGGACATCGAGACTATCTTCGGTCCCGTTTCGCGCCAGGCCGCCATCGACTCCAGTTTTTTCTCCTCCCCGGCCCGCGCCTTTTCCTTGTAGCCGTTTATCTCCGCCTCGGCGCGTTCGGCGTAGGCGTTGAAGTAAGCGGCTATCTTCGGGAAGAACTCGTCGAGGTTCTTGTATTTGCGGGGTTCGGCGTCGTATTCAGCCAGGACGCGCCCCAGGCCGGGCACCCAGTAGAAGCTCCGGGAGATCTCGTAGTCTTCGGCCCGCTTCCGTGCGTCCGGGCCGTAGTAAGCCGCGTTATAGCGCTGCTCGCAGGCGCGGTTGATCGACTCGTACATCATCGTCCGCCAGTTGCCGTAGGCCTGCCCTTCCATTTCCTTTTTCACCAGCGGGTAGATCTTCCTGCCGGCTTTCTCCAGCTTTTTCACGTGGCGGTCCACCAGGGGGTTAGTGTAGGAATGCGTGAACTCGTGCACCACCGTGGACACGGTGCCCTGCGGAAAAACCGGCGTGCCCTCGGCGTCCGTCTTCCAGACGCCTATCACGGAATAGATGGCCTCGCGGCCGTCCGCCAGCGCCACCCGCGGCCCGTAGCTGCCGCCGCCGTTGAGCAGGCCCGGCACCACGTTGAAATCCGCGGCCTTGGCAGGCCCGAAGAAACTGCCGAACCACTCGAGATGGGCGTTCTGGTCGAGCAGGTCCTGCAGGCGCCGCGCCGAGACCTCGTAGAGCGGCTTATGCGCCGCGTAGAACTCGTTGAAGCCGGTGTCCTTCACAAAGTCCCGCGCCAGCGACAGGAATTTCCGCGCGCCTTCTATGGTCCACCTGTCGTCGAGCGTTTTGGGCTTGGGCGAGAAAGGCACGCGCTCGGCGAGCGTGACGGTGTCGGCGGCATGTATGCCCATCGCCATGACCGCGTCGTAGGAAACCCCGCGCGTCTCCCTGAGCTCGGCCGCGTATTTTACGGCCGGGTGCTCCCTGAAGGGCCCGAAGTGCTTTTCCACGTCCTTCACGTAGGAGGGCACGGCGCCGCGGTTATATTCCTTGTTGCCGGCCAGCCGGAAGATGACCGACATAAGCTCCACGCGCGGGTCCGCCGCTACGGTGATGCGCGCGGCCTTCCCGGCTTCCTCCGCGCCCGCGGCTCCGGCCGCCAGCATAAAGAGCGCCGCCGCGCCGATAAATTTATTTTTCATTATAGTCTCCTGTCGCCCAACCCCAGGACCTTCTCCCGCACTTCCGCGAATTCGCGGTAGGACTGGGGCTTGCCGCTCAGCGCGGCGCTCTTCTTAAGCGCCGCTTCCATCTCTGCCAGGCGGCCTAGGACGCCCAGCGCCAGCGCGTAGTGGACATAGGCGTTATAGTAGTCGGCCTTGAACTTGAAAAAGTTCTCCCAGGAACTTACGGCCCGGCGCGCCCACAGTGCGGCGTAACCGCGCCGGCCGGCGGCGGCGTGCCCGTAGGCGTAGTTGGCTGCTCCTACGCCCTGCCCGTAATAGCCCCACTGATGCCCCCCGGCGGCGGATTCCAGCCCCAACTCATACTGCTGGCGGAACTGGCCGGAATGGTAATAGTATTCGTTCCGGGTCGAGATATTCCATTCCCACCTGATATTCCCCAGCTTTCTTGTAAGCTTGCGAAGGATGCCGCAACTTTTACGTTTGAGCCGCTCCTGTTCCGCGCCGGCCAGCCCGTCTGCATAATCGCCCAGGACCATGGCGTAGGTTTTAACCACCTTGAAGTCCCCCGGATATTTCCGGTAGAGCGGCGTGATAATGTCCATGGCCTTTTTATAATCGGCGTCGGTCACCGCCTTCCACATTTTATTATAGGCCGCCGCCCATTCCGGATACGGGATGACTCCGGGAGTATTGAGGAATGTGGGCCTTGGCACTGAAAGCCTCAGGCAGTCCACGCTGAAGCCGGCTTTCCGGAAGAACCCCTGCGAAGCCGCGTTAAAGCTATCCACCCCGGCCGCCGCTGCGCGCTTTGTTTTGCGCTTCAGCCAGGCAAGCATCAGGCGCTGGGCGTACCTGCGCTCGTTAAGGTTCAGCGTCTTGCGCAGCCAGACCCAGCCCACCAGCGTAACAGGCTTCTCCCTGTATTTCCAGTCCAGCAGCAGCATCAGGGCCACCGTGCTGCCGCCGCGCACCAGCCGGAAGCCCATGCCGGGCGAAGCTTTCTCCAGGTAGCGGCTATCTTCGGCCAACTTTTTTTGCCAAAGCCTTTTAGGATAATAGAGTTTAACGAAGCTGGGGAAAACGGTGCGCCTGAATTCCCCCACCATCTCCGCCCTGCTCCGGAAGGGTTTGAGTTTTATCTCCGGGCAAGCTGGGGCCGCCGCCGGCACGCGTATGGCCCCTTTCGGCGCTATATAGGCGAGGCGCGCCATGTATTCCGGCGGGATATTCTTCTGCAGCAGCGCGTACAGCCCGTCCACCGGCCTGCGCGGATAAAACACGAGCGACTTAACCTGCCGGCCTCTTTTTATCTTTGCCAGCCGCTTGCCGTCCACCGCGGCGAGCGACGGCACCTTAAATGAAAGGCTATCCTGCGCGGCGGCAGCTTTTTGTTCTTTTTTCGGCATGGTTAAGGTGCAACCTCATTTCCTGGCGCGCAGTTTTACGGTGCGCCCGGCGATGAGGAAATCGGGACCGCCGCGGTGATGGAAGGTGGCGGGGTTCTTTTTGGAGGTGTCCACCCAGGCCTTCACCACCTTGAGGATGAAAAGGTTGTACTTGCCGGCCAGGCGGGCGTCGTGCAGGCGGCATTCCAGGCTGGCGTAGCATTCCTTCACCAGCGGGGCCTTTACCAGCGAACCCTTCACCGGCGTCAGGCCGAACCTGGCGAACTTATCCGCCCTGGCGCCGCTCACTTCGCCGCAGGCCAGCGCCCGGGGCGCTATTTCGCGCGTGGGGATGTTCACCACGCATTCCTTTGACGCCTTGAGCAGCTTGAAAGTCAGGCTCTGGTCGCTGATCACCACGCCCACCAGCGGCGGATCGAAGTCTATCATGGTATGCCAGCTCATGGGCATGACATTGTTGCGCCCCTTCCAGGCCGTGCTCACCATGATGACCGGCCCCGGCTCCAGCAGCGTGTAAACCTTAGCCAAAGGAAAATTATTTTTCATGCTCCCTCCGTCTTCCCCTTATTCTATAAAACAAAACCGCCGGGTTTCCCCGGCGGCTAAAGTCAGGGATCGGGGAGCAGCGTCGCGCAACTCCCCGAGCCGTCAGTACCCAAGGACAATATACAGGTTCTGTCCTTCAGGGTATTTCATACCCACCGCATTATGCTTATAATATACCCAGGATGCAAAAATGAATCAAGTGAACATCACCGTTGGAACAAGGATTAGAACTTTACGCAGACAGGCCGGCCTGACCATCTCCCAATTGGCGGAACTGGCCGGGATAGACGGCGGGTTCATCAATTGCATCGAGAACGGGAAAAAGACGCCCAGTCTACGCACTCTTGCCAAGGTGGCCAAGGCCCTCAACGTGGCCATAGCGGACATATTCTCCGGTCAGGAATTCAAGGTAGATAACGTTTACGACCACCAGGTCTCCAGCCAGATACGCGCCATCCTCAAGGGAAAGCCTCCGGACGAGAAAGAAAAGTTCCTGACGGTGCTGAAAACACTTAAAAACAGGGAGATCCTTTCCGCCTTTTTCGAGATCCTGCGCACAGGCCCCCGGGGCCGCCGCCAGTTCAATACGGATTGAAACCCCGTAAAGCTCGCGCTCCCTTAACAGCAAGCCTGTTTTGCCGCATCCCCGCCTCACGCCGTAAGACAACAGGAGGACCGCATGAACATCGGCGAATTAAGATTTCTGGCCATTGACGACGGGGAAGATACCCTGGACGAATTGCAGGCCGCGATCGCTCACGCGTTCCCCGGCTCCAAGTTCTTTTCCGCCCGAAGCGGGGCGGAGGGGATACAACTGGCCCTGGCCGAAAGTCCCGACCTGATCCTCCTGGACATCCTGATGCCGGGGCTGGACGGCTTCGAGACGTGCAGCCGCCTCAAGGCGGAGGAGCGCCTCAAGGACATTCCGGTGGCGTTCCTCACGGCGGTAAAGCCCGACCAAGCCATCTGTGAAAAAGCCGCTGAAGCGGGAGCCGAGGCGTTCATTTCCAAACCGTTAGAAACAGGGAAACTGCTGGTACAGTTGCGCGCCCTGCTGAAACTCAAAGCGGCCAACCGCTCGCAGCAGGCCGAGCGCGCACTGCTGCAGAGTACGGTAGAACTGCGCACGCGCGAGCTGGCGGAGCAGTTGTCGCTGCGCGGACGCGCGCTGGAATCGCTGAAAGAAAGCGAGGCCCTGTTCAAAGCCGTATTCACGGAAGCGCCCATGGGGATTTGCCTGATAGACGGCACTACCGGGTGCTTTCTGCGCGTTAACCCGCTGCTGGCCTCCATAGTGGGCAGATCTCCGGATGAACTGGCCCGGACCGTGTGGAAGGACATAACCCACCCCGACGATATAGCCCCGCAGGCGGCCGCCCTGGCCATGCTGGCGGAGGGCAAAACGCAGGTACTCCGGATGGAAAAGCGGTATTTAAGGCCGGATGGCCGCATAGTCTGGGCAAAATTGACGGCCACCCCGTTGCCGGTCTACGACAATTCCAACCCCCGTTACCTGGGAATGGTGGAGGATATAAGCGCCGCCAAAGCCGCGGAACTGGAAAAACAGCAGTTGGAGGAGCAGTTGCGCCAGTCCCAGAAAATGGAGACCGCCGGCAGCCTGGCCGGCGGCATAGCGCATGATTTCAACAACCTGCTCTCCGCCATCCTGACCTACAGCGACTTCCTGCTAAATGCCCTGGACAAGGACGACCCGAGGCGCGGGGACGCGGAGGAAATCAAGAAAGCCGGGCTGCACGCCGCCACGCTGACCCGCCAGCTCCTGGCTTTCAGCCGCAAGCAGGTACTGCAGCCGAAGGTGCTGGACGTCAACCTGGTGGTCAAGGGCATGAAGACCATGCTCAACCGGCTGCTGGGAGAGAACATAAAACTTACGACGCTTACCCGCAAGGACCCCCTGCGCATAAAAGCGGACCCGGGCTGCCTGGAGCAGGTGCTGCTGAACCTCTGCGTTAACGCGCGCGACGCCATGCCCGGAGGCGGCAAACTTATCCTTGAAGCCTCCCCGGTGCGCGTGGACGCGGAATACATCCACCCCTGCGGCACCTTAGCCCCGGGAGACTATATCCTGCTTTCAGTCAGCGATAACGGCCAGGGAATGAACGCCGACACCCTCTCGCATATCTTTGAGCCCTTCTTCACCACCAAGCCGCGCGACAAGGGCACCGGCCTGGGGCTTTCCACCGTGCACGGCATAGTAAAACAAAGCGGCGGAAGCATAGTGGTGTACAGCGAGGAAGGCCGCGGAACGGTATTCAAGATCTACTTCCCGCAGGCGGCGGGCGAGACCGCGGAAGCGGAACAGCCCGCGCCCGGAAAGAAATTCGGCGCAGTCAGCGGCACGGTGCTGGTAGTGGACGACGACACGCAGATAAAGGCCCTGGCACGCCGCACCATGGCGGAGGACGGGCTTGATGTGCTTGACGCTTCCAGCGCCGAAGAAGCCCTCTCCATATGTAAGCGCAGGAGCAGGCCCGTGGACCTGCTGCTCACCGACATGGTGCTGCCCAAAATGACCGGCATAGAACTGGCCGAGCGCCTTAAGCTGATATTCCCGGAGATAAAAGTCATCTACATGTCGGGATACACGGACCACTCCGTGCTGACCAACGGCCTGCTGCCTCCGGACGAGAAATTCATCCAGAAACCTTTCACGCTGGACCTGCTAGTCCAGAAAGTGAGGGAAGCCCTCAGTTCCCGGGCCGCGCGCCGACCGGACTCCGCCAAACACCCCTGAGCCCCCGCACCGGCCCGACTCATTGACCATCGTCATAGGTTCTGAGACCTACCCCGGCACAGGCCATGGGCCCCTGACCGAACTGTGTAACTTATGTTACACTTTAAGAGCGCCGGCATTGCGGCCGGCGCGCATGAGAAAGGGCAGGGGGGAGCACGCAATGCCAAGAAAAATACTGATAGCGGACGACGACGCGGAAATGATCAAGCTCTATACGCGGATATTCGCGGACACCGGCCACCACCTCTCAAAAGCCTCCAGTTTCACCGAAGCAGCCCGGCTTATCGGGGAGAACACCTACGACCTGCTGATAACGGACCTGCTGCTGCAGGACGGGCTGGGCACGGACCTGATAAAGCTTTTCGAGGACAAAATGAAAGGGGCCAAGAGCCTGCTGGTGACCGGCTCCGTGGAAAAAGCCGACCCGGAGCTGCTCCCGGAAATATACATGGAAAAGCCGTTCAATGTGGAGCTTTTCCTGCAGGCAGTAACGCGATTACTGGGCCCGGAGCAGGCCGCTGGCGAAGCGCCCGCCGCTTAGTAAAGAATTATAGTTCAACCTTAAAGCTTTCCGCCAGGACCGCTACCCGCCTGCTTGCGGTCCTGTCGTGAATAAAACAAACCGCCGGGTTTCCCCGGCGGCTCAAGCAACTTAAAAACTAAGCAGCGTCCCCCAATCCCCCCTTACTTCGGCGCCTTGCCTTTCTTGACGAAGGTGCCGTTCTCGTAATCCTCGAAGGCTTGGCGCAGCTCCTCCCTGGTATTCATTACCACGGGGCCGCGCCACGCTATGGGCTCGCCCAGCGGCTTGCCCGAAACCAGCAGGAAGCGCGCCCGGGCGCCGCCCGCCGTCACCTTGACCGCGCCGCCCGCGCGCTCGTAGAGCACCACGCTCTCCGCCGGCACCAGGCAGTCGGCCTTGAAGTCGAAATAATTGACGCCGGCCACGTCGTGGTCGAAGGGGCCGCGCTCCTCGTCGAAGTAGGCCCCGCCCTCCACCACGTAGGCAATGGCCGTATGCCCTTCGGGGATCGCGTGCTCGAAGACCTTGCCGGCAGGCACGGTCACATCGAGGTACTCGGGATCTATGACGATGTCGCGCACCGGGCCCTGTACGCCGCCCACCTTGCCCGCCACCACGCGCGCGGTGACGCCGCCGTCCAGTTTAACCTCGGGTATGTCCGCCTTCTTCACTTCGCGGTAGCGCGGGTCCATCATCTTTTGCGAGGCGGGCAGGTTGGCCCAGAGCTGGAAGCCGCCCATCGCTCCCTTCTTGTCGCCCTTGGGCATCTCCTGGTGTATCACCCCGGAACCGGCCGTCATCCACTGCACCTCGCCGGGGCGTATCACGCCCTTGTTGCCCATGCTGTCGCCGTGTTCCACCGTGCCGGCTATCATGTAGGTGATGGTCTCTATGCCGCGGTGCGGGTGCCAGGGAAAGCCGGCCAGGTATTCGTCCGGGTTCTCCGAGCGGAAATCGTCGAACATGAGGAACGGGTCGAACTGCGGCACCTCGGCGTAGCCGAAGCCGCGCTTGAGGCTGACACCCGCCCCCTCCATAGTGGGCTGGGCGCGGAATATCTTCTTAACTTTTCTTGCCATGTTTCCCCCTACCGGCCGTCCGGCCGCCAGACCGCCGGCCTACCGAATATTACAAAAATATCAGCCGCCTAATCAGGCCGCCGGCGGAGCGGCGGAAGAAGAAATAACCGGAAGCGCAAATAAAAACCGCCGGGACTGCCCGGCGGTTTAAGTCAGGAACCGGGGCCCCGCGTCCCCTATGACCCTCTTATGACTATTTAAGGCAGATGTCTTTGTCGGCCAGCACCACATTAAGCCCGGACTTTCGCAGATCATGGACGTTGCCGGACCAATCCACCTTCTTGCCGGTAAAGCAGATGAACGATACATTAAGCTTAAGGGAGAGCTCATCACTTCCTACCGCCATCATCTCCCTCGGTTTATCCTTGGATAACTTCCCCCCGATCTTGTGCTTCGGCCTGCTGAGCGTCCAGGCGGCATAGGCCAGGCCTTTGTCGTTCCTATCTCCCCACTGAAGCCCGCTGCCGTCTATAGTAATGGTCTCGAAAGGCAATGAAGGTGCGGCCATGAGGTTATTCCCCTCCGCCTTCAACGGCATGGATTCCGTCGCTACCATCGTAATCTGCCGATCGGAATTCAGCGACCGCGAGGTAAGACTGTAGGAGAGCTTTACATTAAGGCCCTTGATGTCGGCCAGGGGGGCCGACGGGAAATTCACCTGTCGAACGGCATGGCCGCGCCTCTCATACCAGGCGCCCGGCGCGGGGTCCGGCTTCCAGGAGAATAATTCCGCCCGGGCGGGGGCTGGCTTGCCGGCGCTGTCGGTCAGAACGGCCTCGAGCCTCACCAACAGCGCTACTTCCGCCATATCCTTGCTTAATTCGGGCAATATCACATAGACCCTTTCCGGCGCGGCCGCCCACAGGCCGGAGCCGGCGGCGGTCAGCAGCAGCGTCAATGTCGCCAATTTCAGGTGTTTCATTTTTTTCCTTTATCCGATAAATCACTCAGAGCGTTACCGCACATGTTTAATTTTACAAAACAAAACCCCGCGGCCGCCCGGCGGATCAGTCGGGAAGACGGGGCTCGGCGCTCCCCGTCACCCCTTTTATTATCGTGCCCCCTTATCCGCTCAGGTAATGTCGTGGAAGGCCCGGGGGTAAACGACATCCCCGGCCACGCCGTTGAGCGCCCCCGGCGCCAGCTCCAGCACCTTGCGGATAATGTCATAGTCCGCCTTGGTCTCTGGACAGATAATTACCGCATTGTTTTCCATATTTAAAATCCTTGTTAACCCTCGGCTCGATATTGTGAGAACCGGATAAGCCGGCGGGCCCTTCTCATGAACTGAATTCCACCTTTTCCCCCGTCCGCCTTCATAAACTATGCTGTGCGCCTGCCGTAATATATAATATCGGCTATATCCGGATAGGCGCGGCCGCGCACGGGGGACAAATGAAAGTAACACTGGACCTGGACAAATTGCTGCAGAAGGGCAAGATAACCCGCGAGCAGTACGACTTCCTTGAACGCATCTCCCGGGAAGAGGCCAAATCCCACGCCTTCGCCATTCTGATATTGCTGGCCGCTATCGCCTGCGTCATAGGCTTTGTGGGGCTTAACCCGGAATTCTTCAGCAGCATCGTAAAGTCCCTGTATGAACTGCTGGGCTCCAACGGCTTTTACGCCCTGGCCTTCCTGGCCACCATCGGCGGCGGGGCCGCTGCCCGCAGCGGCTTCCTTGTCGGCAGCAGCAGCCTTATACTGCTGTCGTGGATAGGAGGCAGCGCTATGTACTCCCACGCCGCCTACTTCATAGCCATACGGGAACCGGCGCCCACGGTAATAGTTTTCTCCTGCCTGGCGCTGGCCGGCTTATGGGTATCAGATAAGCTGCCCTGGGACATGCAGCGCCTGGCCCTGATCTTCGCGAGGACCTGCCTGTTCATTGTTAACATGGGCTTCTGGATAGGCTCGCTCTGGGGCAGCCAGCTGGGCAGCGGGAACGTCCCGGCCGTCATCTTCTCCGTATTCTGGGCCATGTCCATACTGGCGGTGGGCTACTGGGGCGCCATAGAGGGCAGGCTATTCGTGGTCAACCTCTGCGCCGTCTTCGGCTCCATACACTTCTACACGCAGTGGTTCGAGACGCTGGGCGCCTCGCCCGGTTCGCTGCTGGGGGCCGGCCTGACCGCGCTGCTCATCACCTGGCAACTGCGCGAATACAACCGCCGCGCAAAGCTGAAAGCCCCGCCGCCTCCCCCCGAAGAAAAGCCCGCCGAAAACAGCGTGGCGTAGATCTCACCGCAAAACAAAACCGCCGGGCTGTCCCGGCGGCGTCTTCTGTCTTACCTGAGTTACCACTTAACTTTCAGGGTATTCTTTTTGGAATTGTAGCTGAAGGAGAAGTCGCCTAATTTCTGCGGCAGGGTTTCGGCGCGGGCGTCTTTCATCTTTTCGAGGAAGGCGGGGGAGCAGACCTCTTCCAGGTCGGCCAGGTCCCCGGCCAGCCAGGGGTGCGTGCGCGCTATCAGCTGCTTGGGGTAGCCGAGCGCCAGCGTTTCGCTGACGGAGAAGGAGCCGCTCTGCTCGGGCAGGTTCAGGTTGGAGCCCTTGTAGCCTAGGAAATGGCCGTTGGAACACAGCACGGTGGCCCAGGAGATGGCCGGCGCGGGCAGGCCGCGGGTCATCCTGACGAACAAATGCGCCTGGTCGCCCGGCCCGGCGTCGCCGAAGGAGGCCTTGGGGAAGCCGATGGTCAGTTCGCCTTTCTCCTTGTCCATCTTCAATTTGATGGAGGAGGACAGCTGTATATAGCTCGCCTTATCCGCGGGCGCGGGGGCTATGACGGCGGCAGGCGCCGGGGGCAGGTCGGAGGCTTTCAGGGCGTTCAGGTCGAAATCTGCGGCGGAGGCTGGTGCGGCTAAAAGGAAGACAAGCGCGTATTTCAGCATGAATAAATTATAGCGCGCGCGCCAAAACCGCGACAGGGCCCTTCTGCCTTTTTTTTAGTAGGCCGAAGGGGCAACCGCGCGGCCTGGCGCTGTTGTCCCCCAGACCGGATTTGTTTTCCGGCGGCTACTGTAGTATTATTTTTACATGCAAAAGATAAAAATTGAAAACCAAAGCCTCACCGGCCTGTCCTGGATCTCGGGTTGGCTTTTCACCATCGGCTTCCTGCAACTCACCTTCTGGAAAGGACTGCTGGCCCTCATCCTGTGGCCCTACTACATAGGGGTGTACGTAAAAACCCTTGTAGCGGCCTGACCTGCGCGGATCAATCCGCGTTCCAAAAGCACCGCTGCCTTTCAAAAACAAAACCGCCGGGATTGCCCGGCGGAGCAAATAACTTAAAAACCAAGCAGCGTCCCTATCCCTGTTCCGTCAGTCCTCCGGCGCCGGGGAGGTTGTAATTCGCCACGGGGTCCCGCCGGTATACTCGATGAGGCGCTGAAAATCGCCGAAGGCCGGCCCATTGGGCGCGAACCGTTCGCGCGTTTTCATATTGGCGAAGAGCGTATTCAGGTCGAAGAGGTCGTGCGAGTACTGGAGGCCCAGCGCCCAGCAGGCGTAGGCGAAACCGTGCTTCTCGAAGATTTTGAAGCTTTTCAGGGCGAAGTCTTCGCTGTGCGGCATGGTCTTTAAAAAATCGTTCCAGTCCTTTACCGGGACCTTCTTCTTTTGGGCGAACCGGACCACGTCCCGGTTCGTCTTGATCTTAAAGGCGGATCCGCCGGCAGAGCGGCTTATTTTTTTCAGGACAGTCTCCCGGGCGGGCTCGTTAAGCCACTCCTTAACCCCGTGAAGCCCGGCCCACTCGGTAGTGATAAGGGCGCGGTCCGTGTGCTTTTTGACGTAAGAAATAAGTTCGTCCATCTTCTCCGGAGGCGTCACCAGGAAATGGAGATCCACATAGTCGCAGTACTTGTTGGATATATCTACGATCTCGCCCAGAAGACTTATTTTCGGGTTCGAGTGACGCGCCGGTATCATGCCCCCCTGTAAGGCGACCTCGCCGATTCCCTGCCAGACCGGGGAAGCTATTTTAAGGTGGGATAGCTTTGGATTTTCAGAGATGGAGGCCCTTACGCTCCTGGCCACATCCTCGAGCCATCGGCCGGCGGGCGACCGCCCGTCCGGTTTTCTCAGCATATCGGATTCAGCGTAACGGCCGGGGCCGCCCAGGCATTCGTTCTGAATGGAAACGACGGCGATATGCGGTCCAAAATCGGCCAGGAACCGCTTAAGAAGAGCGAGCGATCTCTCGCGGTCGGCCCCTTCCGGGACCCTGTCGAGCAGGGAGCCGGGATTATCCGCACCGCCTACCGTTTCGCCGCCGAGGAACGCTTTCTCTCCCTTTGGCCAGCGCAGGGTGACGATAACATCCACACCGGCTTTTTTGAACTCTTCAAGGAACCCCAGGGCTTTTATCCTGCCCGGAGCTTTACCGCCGTCCAGGTCTTCGTAAATTCTCTTTATTTCGAAATCCTTCAGTATCTTCCGGGTGACTTTCAGCCCGGCCTTTTTGAACAGGTCCGGTTCCGGCAGATTAAAAACTCCGAGTTTAACGACGGTTCCAGCTTCGGCCGCTAAGCACGGGACAGCCGGCGATAAAAAACAGGCGGTCAAAACCAGGAGAACTATCTTCATTTTTATTTTCATGGCGGTTGTCCCGGGGGTTCATGGCTCCAGGGACGCCTTTTCAAGGCTTATAGTATCAAAAAGCGGCTCATGCCCGCCGTCTCACGGAGGCCGGCTATCCTGTGGCCTATCAGCAGGCGCCCCAGCGCCCCGACAAGGACTGGCGGCCCGGCTCAAGGCTTGAAACCGGTTATCCTTTTCGGCTCCGGCCCGGCAGGCGGCTCCATCAGGGCCTTTATGGCGTCAAACACGCTTTTAAACTGGGCGTCGTAGCGCTTCTCCAGCTCCGCCAGCTTGCGCGCTAGTTCCCGGTGCGAATTCAGCAGCTCGCGCAGTTTAACGAACGCCCGCATTATCTGGATGTTCACCTGCCGGGCCCGCCTGCTCTTGAGAACGCTGGAAAGCATAGCTACCCCCTGCTCGGTGAACGCATACGGAAATTGCGGCGAGTATTTGATCGCCGCGAGGTGGTCACAATTTGTTACCACCTCCTTTTTCTCGTTCGCGTCGAGAGAGAACATGAAATCCGCGGGGAAGCTCTCCAGGTTGCGCTTAACCGCCTGGTTAAGCGCTTTTGTGCTGACCTCATAGAGTTCAGCCAGGTCCCGGTCCAGCATTACCCGGTGCCCACGTATAAACAATATCTTCCGCTCTATCATCTCCGCCGGGATCAAATCTTTCATAACCACTCCTTCCCATAAATAGCATAGCAGGTCACCCCGACTGGCCTATGGCCGTGCCGCATCAGGAGCTATGCTCATCAAGCGGCCAAGGGGCTGTCGGGGAAAAAAAGAAAACCGCCGGGACTTCCCGGCGGTTCGGACCCGTCTGTTGTACCGCTTAGATGGAGCCCCAGACTTCTTTTTCGGTCCTGTCGGTTATTAACTGTATCTCCTTAAGATAATCGCGGCTGGACACGTCGGCCATGGAGGGCATGTTGGGTATCTCCGGTTCGTCGGACACGGTGCGCACCAGGTAGAAAACGCCGCCGCCGGTAGCGGGCAGCACGCAGTAGAAGAGCACGTCTTTGCCGGAAGCGTACAGACGGCTTACGGCGGTTCTCATGGCCCGCTGGGCGTTCTTTTCGGAGCGAAAGATATTGCTTACCAGCACGTCCCTGTCGTCGGCCATCTCCTGCCTGTAAGCGGCCCAGTCATTGGCCACTATCACCGGCGCGGGAACGGGCGCTATCGTCTCCGCCACGGCGGCAGCGGCGGGGGCGGCGTCAGCCAACACCGTTTCGACCGCGGGCGGCGGCAGCATCTCCGCGGGAGCGGCCTCCGGCGTCTGTACGGGGACGGGGATATCGGCTATGGCGTCCCTGAAGTCCCCCAGCGACACCGGCTTCCTGTTGTTCTCCACTATCACGAACGCCAGCAGCACGTTCAGCGACATTGAAAGCAAAAGCACTATTTTAGTCGTCATTTTTCTCCTCGTCCCAAGGCTCTCCCGGGGCGCTTACACATTATTTAACTTTTTAAGCCCGACGGCAAGGCCTTTGTACCCCGTTCCCGCGCGGCAAGCCGCACAACAAAACCGCCGGGTTTCCCCGGCGGCTTGAGTTAGGAATCAGGAGTCAGCGTTCCCTATCGCCCACGCCCAAATTCCCCATAAATAGCATAGCAGGCCAACCCGACAAGGGGCTTACGGCGCAATTCCGCGTTGTCGAACAGGAACCTTTTGATCTTGTTGAAGGTCCGCATTATCTGTATATTCACACCGATCGCCCTGTCGGTGTTAACTACGCTCGAGAGCATGGAGAT
>Ga0075012_10002862_pt1 | contig 16746 bp, 21 predicted proteins | sample All_14_2_FD_71474 | JGI IMG/M metagenome (GOLD analysis project Ga0075012, IMG submission 71474) | Freshwater microbial communities in response to fracking from Pennsylvania, USA - Allegheny Zone_MetaG_DW_15 | ecosystem: Environmental > Aquatic > Deep subsurface > Groundwater > Drilled... | reverse complement strand
GAATGGTGTTCCTGAAAGATCGATGGTGCGGGGCATGGCAAAAGGACTCCTGATGGAAGGCCGCGCGCAACGCGCACGCCGCATGCGATCAGATGGTGGATGGAAGCGACGAGGGATCGAGCGGGAGTGGAGCCACGCGTGCAGGCGCCGCCCGCTCAGTATTCGCTGGGGAGCAGAACGGTCAGAACGCGGATCGTGACCGATGCGTCCCACGGCGCGTTTGAGCCGAACGTGAAGCTGCCATCGTCGCCGTAGCAGTCGATTTTCCAGTAGAGGCGTTCGCCGAGGAAGGTGACGACCCCGAAATCCCGCTCGCCGTAAGGATCATCGCCGTCCGCGATCGGCGCGTTGCCGATGTGCCGCATGAGCCGTTCCTGGTTGATGATGACACGGGCCATGCGCGCGGGCTCGATGGTTTGGCCCTCGGCCAGCAATTCGATGACGCCCTGTGTAAAAAGGATACGAGAGCCCGGCGCCTTGCCTTGCCGGGTTTCGTCATTAAGGCGCGCAATCTGCAGCGTGCGCTCCTGCAGGATCTGTTCAGGCGAGGAAGGTGGGGGATTGCCGGACATGTGTGATCTCCACGTAGGTTCACACCCGCTTGCCCCCTCCCCTCCCGAACGCCGACCGCCTAACGAGACGTCAGGCACGTTTGCGATAAACGCCCTCACCGTTCGACATGGGACCCAGGCAGTCGTACTCGGCGAACAATTGATCGAAGCGCGGGGCAATTTGGCAGAGCCAGTGCTGCGCCTGCGGCTGTAGCGAGTGGCGACAATCGGCATCGTGGTAGGAACCATCGGTGCACTCGGCCATCCATACTGCGGCAAGGCCGCCATAGATCGATACACCGAAGTCAGCGTAGCGGTTGCGCATGAGGATCCGATCGTCGCTCCCTCTCCAGCCGTCACAGGTTTCAAGTGAAGGAAAAGCCTGCCGCGCCCGCGCGATCAGATCGCCGCGCAGGCATTCAACTGCAAATTCCCAGTCGTCATCGTCATCGATCGCCTGGTAGGCAACCAGTGCACCAGACGGATAGCTGATGGAGCGTCCCATGGGTCCCTCCGTCAGGCCGCAAGTGCAACGTCGGGCGTATCGCCGGGATCGCCAACGTCAGTGACCTCCGCCTCGTCTGCGGTCACGCGGCCTCCGAGCCTGAGCAGCATGCTCGCCGCTTCCTCGGCCTTGGCAGCAGCCGTCAGGATCGCCCGGTCATCCTGCCTGAGGACGGTGAGCCAGTGATCGATATAGCTTGCGTGATGATCGAGATGGGTGACCGGCAATCCCAATTCGGCTCCAAGCATTGCACTTGAAAGTTCGGCGATCAATTCTTCCATCGCATAAGCATTGCTGCCGAAGCGGCCTTTCAGATCACGGTCCAGGCGGGACTTATGCCCTGCCCAATGAGAGCATTCGTGCCCGAGCGTTGCGTAATAATGATCGAACCCTGAAAAGAGCGTTGGAGATGGCATTGTGATGCGATCGACGACGGGTTCGTAGTAGGCCTCGTCGCCTTGATGCCGCAGGTTTAGCGGGAGCGCGGCGAAGTAGGCGTCGAGTTCAGCCTGCCGACCTTCAGGCTCGATCGACGAGACCAACGGTGCTTGATGAAACCGTTCAGGAAGGCCATCGACCTGATCTGCGCTGAACACGGCATAGGCCTTGAGCACCCGGCGCGCTTCGCTCGTGCGCTCGCCGCTTTCCGGGGCTTCGACTTCCTTGGCGTAGCTCTTGTAGAAGATGGCAATGGTGGATTTCTCACCCTTGCGCACCTGCCCTCCGAGCGAAGCTGCCTGCCGGTACGTCATCCAATAGGGCGACGCGAAACCGCAGATGTCGGAAATCATCCAGAGCCAGAATACATTGAGCCCGCGGTAGGGAATACCGCACGCGCGCAGCGGACGCGTGGTGGTCGTCCCGCGCCAGGGCCGGATCCAGGGCTTTGTGCCCGCTTCAAGCCGGGCAACGATCTCGCGGGTGATGCGCGCAGCAGGGCTCTCGCTAGGCTGGCGCGAAGCAAACTTCGACATTGGGGCCTCCTGACAAGCCGACAGGCACAAGCGCCGTCTGGCTCGCCACAGGCAATGCCCCCTCTCCTCTCCCCCCGCCCGATCGCGCCGATGCGTGATCAGAAGGCCTCAAATACAGAGATTTCAGCGCCCAGTCTTGAGAGCGTATCGCGTTTGTCGCAACGCATTCACCAGCGCTGGCACTTGCCTTCCCTCCGCAGTCACGATCACGTTGAAGGCCTCGAACGCCTCATCTGAGAGATTGGACGTGGTCAGGCGCTGTTCGATATCCTGAGGACGCAGCAGCGCCGCCTGACGAATGAAGTCGGCAACCGTCATTCCCATGGCGGCTGCGGCAGCGGAAATCCGATCTGCATCAGCACTGTGAAAGCGCACCTGCTTGCGCACCGCCATTTTGCCCGGCGTCAGCGCAACGGCATCAAGAGAGAACATCGCGGATTTCCTTCAAGATCCGTGCCGCGCTGGCTCGGAGATTCAATCCGATCGTCCCCAAACAACTAGAAGTGCGCGGGAATAGGCTTGCGTCCTGCTTTGCGTGCACGCTGATCCATGCGTTGCAGCATTGCTCGTTTGCGGGGGGTTCTGGTTCCGCCCTTGTTGCGAAGGGCTTCGACAGTAGCAGCATCCTCTGACAGCCCCAGCTCACGCTTCCGCTGCTCAGCCTCTGTGATGAAGGCATAGAAATCAAAACGCATGTCCCGCCTCCTTCATCACTGCAAAACACTGAAGTCGAGGAGGCCCAGATCACCGCCCTCTTCATTCACTCGCCTCTGCAGATAATCCATGTCGACCGATTTTGCCATCGCCAAGAGCATCTGCGCTTGATGCATTCGACTATCATCACCTGAACCTGCAACTGCGTGCTGCCCCAGTCGATCGGCTATAAGATCCTCGAATGCGGGTAGCGTCAGACTGTTCTCGCCCCGGAAGACAGGCTTGAGCACACGCGTCCAATCGGACCGACCATCGAATGCCGGTCCAGAAACCAGTTCTACACCATATTCCGGGAAATCAGGATGATAAAAGCCACCGAGCAGCTTGCCTTCACGCTCGTCAATTTTGAAACCGGCAGTGGCCATGGCCCTGGCGAATGCAGCATCATTGCCTGCGATGATGTCAAAATCGCCCGACATGAACGCGCCTGCGGTCAAAATGGCTGTTGCGGCGCCACCTACCAGCATGGGAGAAATCCCGGTTTCTACCTCATAACGGGTGAAGGCCACCGCGAGCTTTTCAAGCAGCGCCACGTAGTCCGTTGGAAACGCCACATTCCACCTCGTCATTGCACCGCGATTATCCGCTCAATTATGCTCCATGAGCAAGCCCCTTGCCTGACGGCTCCCATTACAGCAAATGCCGCGCTTCATGCGGACGTGACGGAACCGGTAGACGTCGGGGATTTAAAATCCTCTGGGCCTTGCCCGTGCGGGTTCGAGTCCTGCCGGGCCCACCAACTTGCGTACCGACCGGACTGTTTCCGCGGTTATTACGGGCGCAAGCTTGCAGCGGCGCAGATAAATGGAAGAAGCGGCCTCTTCCCCAAAAGGAAGAGGCCGCTTCGCCAGAACCCATGCGCCTGTCAGGAGAGCTCAGGCAGCGCGGGCCTCCGGAACCTCACCAAGGGCTTCGTCGGCTGACGCAACGACTGCAGCATCGCCATTGCCGCCAGATCCATCGGCAGGGGTGTCGGTCGCATTCGCGGCACTGATCTCGCCGAACCGCATCGCGACAGGAACCCAGGCCAGCGCCCGGTCGCGGATCTCGACTTCGGTGATATAAGAACCTGCGAAGACCCGTTCAGCGCTCATCGCGAGATCGCGCTTCTTCACCGCCGCGAAGCGGCTTGAAAGATCTGGACCACCAACGTCACCGAGTGCGTCGAGGATGACCTGCTTCGACACCCTGTCGAAATAGTTCGCCGCAGTCGGGCGCCACCAGCGCGCCATGTCGATGCCGACAAGGCCGCCAAGGTGATCAATGAACGCAATACGCCTGTCGCCATCGAGGTTCAGACTGGCTTCGAGCGTTCGCCCGACCAGAAAACCGAGCCACGAAGCGCGGGCATCGTAATCGAGCGCGCGGAACAGATCGAACCGGGCAGCAGGATTTTCACCGGTACGCCAACTTTCATCGAGACCTGCCTTCAACTCGGCAAGACCCGCACTTGCAGGTGTGTCAGTCGGCTCGAAACCGATGATTGGCCCGTTCGGCGTCCCGCCGCGCAAGGTTGACGCGGCCCTGCTTTTCCAGTCGTTCGTGTCCGCATCGGCCAGCGTGAACACCAGCACCTCGAGCGCGAGCGTGGGGTCGGACGCGACATGGAGCGAAAGGACGTCGCGGCGCTGCATGGCGAGTTCATCGACCAGCCGCTTCGACAGTACCGAACGGCGTGGTCCAGCACCGCCCTTTTCCGTGACCGGCTCGACGCTGCCCTCGTCGTCCTCACTGGGCTGCGCGGAGCACTCGCCATAAAAAGTGGGCTGCAGGACCGGCGTCCCGTCGCGGCCCAAGGTAAGGATCATGCCCGCCTGCGGGTGCAGGTCAGGGGCTATCACTTGCGGACGATCGCGAATGACGCGGCTTTCATGCTCGATCCGCTCCAGTTCCCCCTCGGCCGCCGCGATCGCATCGTCGTCGCTGTCTTCGTTTTCCAGAATGGCGGCATGTTCATCATACGCTGCATCCAGGGCTTCGAGCCGCGCGATATCATCGTCGGACAACGGTGCCGGTTGGCTGACAAGGCGCGTGAGACCCATCGTCAGTTCATGGCTGGCATAATTGTCGAGCGTCGGACGGACCCAGGCCAGGCCATGCTGTTCCGCCAGGGCGCGGGCTTCAGCATCCATGCGCGCGGACGCGAGCTGTTCGAGCAAAGCAACATCGAGCCAGGCTTCACTATCTTCATCGTCGAAGAGTTCACGTTCGATACGACCGCCCGCGGCTTCATAGGCCTCGCGCCCGACAAGCCGCGCGCGCGGATCGTTGCCGCGGACAGTGTCGGAAAGGACCATACGGCGGATGCTGGCCGCATTGAGGGCGTAATACGAGGTGGACACCTGCCCATAGACGCGCGCCTGGATCTCGCGATCGGATGTCGCGCCGAAGGCTTTGGCGAGGTCCAGCGTGATCTCGCCTGCGGCCAGCGCATCGAACACGACCGGCGCGAGGTTTGCGAGCCGCAGCCGCCCTTCGACAAAGCGGACCGTCAGCCCGAACCGCTGCGCGACATCTTCGGCGCTCGCGCCTTCGGACACCAGTGTGGCGAAGGCCTGCGCCTCATCGGCCGGGTTCATGTTCAGTCGCTGGAAGTTTTCGGCGAGGCTCGATTCAACAGCGGTCGCATCATTGGCATCGAGCACCAGGCACGCCACCGGGTGATCGCGCGGCAGTACCTTGTCGTCGGCAAGCGCGATGAGCGCCTTGCGGCGGCGTTCGCCGGCTTCGACCGTGTAGCGCCCTTTGGGCGCAGCGCGGACGACGAGGTTCTGAAGCAAACCCACCGCAGCGATGCTGGCCTTGAGTTCCGCATCGGCGCAAGCATCCGAATGCTTGCGCACATTGCGCGGAGATGGCGCGAGCTTGTTGAGAGGAATTCCTGAAATCATGAACTGGCTCCTGATTTGCGAGCCCGATTGCGCCGACCACCGGCCTGCCAGGCTCACACCCCCGCTCCCCCTTCCCTCTCCTGGCATTGTCACTCCTGCCGCTCACCGGCGCGGCCTCCCATTCGAGAAAGGGCGCATAGCTGGACGAACCCACCTCACCGGGTTAATCGTGTGCCGACTTTTGGAGGGCCAATCACGATGAACACCGCCGAACTTACTGACGCCGTCGCTGCCAGCGAAGGTCTGACCAAGACCGATGCGCGCAAGATGGTCGATGCCGTTTTTGCCGCAATCGCTGATGCGGCCACCAAAGGTGACGAAATCTCGCTGAATGGGTTCGGGAAGTTCAAGATCAAGGACACGCCGGCGCGCGAAGGGCGTAACCCTTCGACCGGAGCGACAATCCAGATCGCTGCATCGCGCAAGCTGACTTTCGCGCCGGCCAAGGCGGTGAAGGACAAGGTCAACGGCTGATCGATCGGGCGCCCGGTCCTACCGGGCGCCCAGTCTACTTCGTGCGAATGGACGACCGACCTGGGCATTGTCAGCCCGACGATGCTCGAAGCGGACCAAGAGCGGCTCGCGGTCGATTTCTGGCTCGAAAAGGATCGCGGCCGCCGGTTCGCGATGTGGGCACTCATGTACATCCTTGGCAATGCCCCCGATCTCGATGTCGCATTCAAGGATGCCGCCGACCAGAACGCTGCGCGCGATTTCATGGACATGCTGGGCCGCGTGACAGACGCCTGAGTCAATCAGGCCCGGAAAACGATACGCGAAAGCTCGTTCTCCGATGCGGGCGGGACGCATATTTGCACGTCGCGATCTGCTTCAATGGGACCGCACGCGCTCTTGAAAATCAACCTTTAAGGTGTATATGGCGTGGCGGTAAAGAAAAGGCCCCATCACGACCTTGCCGCCATTCAGGCCAGATTCTGTGATGTGGAAGGCCTGGAAATCACGTTGAAGGCGACACGTGATGCCCAGGCCTTGGGTTACTCGCTCGAGGATGTAGTTGACGTCGTACAGGCGCTTGAACCGGGGGATTTCGTGAAGTCGGAAACGGCCCACACCCCTCCGAATGCGAGAATCTGGCACGACAGCTGGGCACCCGCAAAAACCCCGATTCCGATAAATCAGATCCATCATATTCAATGACTTGGATCCTGGAAACTTAGGAACCCCGAGGTTATTGCGGGTGCCAAGCTATCGCATCCCGTTCGATGGACTGTGGCTCTATCTGAAATTCGCCGGTGAAACGTTGATCGACATCGTGTTGACGTCGTTCAAGGAGGCATGACCGTGACGCAGACCCGCATTCACCCGGAAACCGGGAAGGTCCTGAGCCGTTCCGTGCGGTCGCAGGCGATCAGCGTCGGCTCGCTCTCGCGCACGGTCGAGGTTCCGGGCTGGTATCCCGACGACGACAGCGATTCGATCCATTCGGGTGCCGACCTCAAACTGCTTGATGGTGCCTTTGAAGAATTGCGCGCTGCCTATGCCGCACGCGTCAGGTCCGTACGGAAAAAGCTTCGTCTGACGCAGGAAGAGGCCGGCCGGATCATCGGCGGTGGTCGTCGCGCATTCCAGAAATATGAAAACGGGTCCACACCGCCCAGTGATGCTGCTGTAGGTCTGCTGGAAATTCTAGACCGCCATCCTGACGAGGTGGAAACATTGCGGACGATCCGTGCTGCAGTTTTCGCCTCGGGATCGCTAGCGGATCAGATCGACTATCGGCAATCGGGGCGGACCAAGGCCAAGCGAAGTCGCACAATCGCTGCTTAGCAGAAAATAGGGACGCGATTTACCCCTGATATCGACACACCGCTCGACTGCTGACCCACACAGGATGCATATTCTGCAAGCGATGCAGCGCCGTTCGCACTTGCAGCATTTAGATGCACAGAATAAAAGAAGGGTGCCTTTCAGGCATCCTCTCCCAAACCTTTCAAGGCCGGTCGCAAGATCGGCCTTTTCTTTTGGCAAAGCCGTGCAGTGCCGCCAAACTGCCCAAAAAGGTCGCGTGGTCATGCACACGCCTGACGGCACGACCTACCCTGGCCTCAGGCACTCATTGCCAGAATTGCTCGCCCCAATCCTGTTGGTACTGGAAATTCACTTGGACTGACGCTATATACCGTCAGTTATTTTGAAATCGAGAAGTGAAATGAGTCTGGAAGCCTATGTCAGCCGAGGTGTGTTCGATCCCAAGCGGATTGCCGCAGCGCTGTTGACGAGTTCAGACGATCTCGCCCGGTCGGCCGGCCTTGGCAAGGATGCGATCCAGCGTGCAGCTCGGGTGCGCCAGCCCCGGATCCAGCGCCGCCTGCGTGAACTCGTCGAGGTGCTTAACAAGGTGGAGCCGCGGTTTGGTTCACCTTTGGTCGCCTACGCCTGGTTTCGATCCCAGGTTCTTCCCGGCTTCTCGGGACAGACGGCCATGCAGCTGGTTCAGGCTGGCCGGGGCAGCGATGTCCTCGAGTATATCGATGCAGTCGACGCCGGCATTCACGCCTGACCACAATCAGCTCGTTTCATGGAATTCATCGGAACGCTTTACCGTGCCCTGAACCCGTTATGGGCACGCGAACCCTTGTCAGGTGCGGGTGCCGCGCAGTTTGGTGGGCGTTTCAATGCCAGGGGGACACCCGCACTTTACACAAGTCTTCGTCCTGAAACGGCGATGCGCGAGGCCAATCAGGCAGGCGCGTTTCAACCAATCACACTGGTTGCCTATGCGGCCGAAATCGAGAAGGTCTTCAACGCCACCGACACAGGTGCGCTGGCATCAATCGGGTTCGACGCTGCCATGCTTGCCGATCCATGTTGGCGTGACACGATGTTGACCGACAAGATATCTGGGACGCAGCGGCTTGCACGGAGTTTGATTGAGCAAGGATTCTCCGGGATGCTCGCGCCCAGTTATGCGCCGCAGGCAACAGCAGAGGATCGCAATCTGGTGCTATGGAGTTGGGGCACCTCGCTTCCCGCCAAGTTGCGCCTGATCGACGATCAAGGTCGCTTGGGCTACCTTCCGTCATGACGAGCCCCATTGGGTAGGCCCGAATAGCGCCGTATTGCTACTGAGGCGCAAGAGATGGATCAAAGATCTGCCTTTTGGCGCAGAGCATCAAGCCAAGTACGTGACACTGCTTCCACTGTGTCGCGGAGCATGCAGATCGCAGATCTGATCGCCTGCAGATCATCACTGCTGATCGCATAGCTGGACGAATATCGCGCCTCGACATAGGCGCGCCTGGCCAGCTCGAAACGGCGCCGGTCCAGCTTGGTGGCGCGCGGCCAACATTCGATCAGGCGTGGCTCTTTGTCTTCAGCAAGCGAGCGCAGAAACTTAAGGTTGTGCGAGCGCGGCACGTAATGGCTGCGGACGAGCAAATAGCAGATATAAGCGCGTTCGGTCGCTTGATGCAGTGTAAACGCGGCAAGGTTGGGGTTATTTCTTTCAAGATAAAGTTCAGCGCCAGCGAGAAGGTCGTCGATTCCTGGGAACCATTGGTCAAAATACGCCTGCGCCATCGTATAAGCGTCAACCGGAGCCAACGGCTTTGGCATGGCTAGTGCTGAACCCGGCAACTCATACAGAGCGATTCCATCCCGGGCGATGTCGACCCAGAAATATTCGCCGCGCGTCAGGCCTTGATTTACCTCATCGAGCGTATGGACGATGATGTTTACAGGCCGCCCGATTGCCGGATCACGCAGGATCCTGTCCTCGGCAACGTACCAGTATTCTGCAATATCGGTCAGATCCGCGTGGCTAACGATGACGAGCAGGTCGTAATCGGACTGGTAGCCATTCTCCGGCTCATCAACCCAGTCGGCCCGACTATAACTGCCAAACAGAATGATCTTCTGGATCTTGCCGTTCTTTTTCCAGGCTTGCGTTGCGCGTGATATCGCGGTTGCAAACTCGTCCATCAGGATTTGCGTCACTCGGTCCAGCTCGTCCTGCTGGGCCAACGGCAGATGATCAACGTCCATTTTCACGCACGGATTCTTGCGCGGTACGCCAGTTGACGCAAGCCTTCGTTGCAATCGCCCGGGATAAGGCTGCCGGTGCCCAAAAACTTTCACCAAATCAGCGATATCTTGCATTGCAACATAATCGCCCCGTGATAGAAATATTCACGCAACATTTGGACGATCCAAGGTCCTGAGAAGCCGCGGTGCCTCCAACCTGGACAGCGAAAGGGCGATCGGCAGGATATCGGCAATTGGAGATGCTCCCTTCCGTCGTGGCACAGCCAGGCCACCATGCAGGCATCAACGCAAACACTACTTGGTCTTGTCGAGAGTGCAGGAAGTCGGGACGAATTGAGCCTCGTCATGAACGAGGTCACACGGGCGCTGGGCTTTCAGTATTTTGCCCTTACCCACCACGTTGACCTGCCCAAGGCTGGCGGCACTGCCATCCGGCTGCACAACTACCCCGACAAGTGGGCCGACCATTACGATCGACAATCGCTGTCACTGAGTGATCCTGTCCATCGCGCGAGCCAGGTTACAGGGTTTGGGTTCCAATGGTCGAGCATGCCCAGGCTGATCCCTCTTGGCCGTGGAGACCAGGCGATTCTCGAGGAAGGCCGCCGCCAAGGGATCGGCGATGGCTACACTGTTCCTGTCAACATACCTGGGGAAGCCTGCGGCTCGTGCACATTCGTGAACCCGCGGGGCGAAGCGATGCCGCTCGAATTCCTGCCACCGGCGCAGGTGCTCGGCGCCAAGGCCTTTGAAGTCGCACGGGGACTCTGGTTTCCACAAATGTCTTTGGAACGCCGGCAACGCCACATTCTGACCGAAAGGCAACGCGACTGTGTATTGTGGGTCGCACGCGGCAAATCCGACTGGGAGATCTCCAGAATTCTCGGAATTTCCGAGGAGACCGTCGCCCAGCACATTCGCATGGCCTGCGACCGCTACGGGGTGAACAAGCGTGTGGCCCTGGCCTTCTGCGCCGTGGCCGATCGAACAATCACGATCCATGACGTGGGGCCCTGGGTCTATAACTCTTTTCCGGGATAGCCCGCCCGGCCCCCATGAGGTGATCCTTGCCCCGACCCCACCGGTCAAGGAGCACTTCTGTCATGCTGAACATCATTTCGCCCGGCACCGAGCCGGATGCTGCGGCCATGCGCGCCATGTTTGCCGCGCGCAAATCGGTTTTCGTCGATCTGCTCGGATGGGATGTGCCCGTCCTCGACGGGCGCTACGAGGTCGACCAGTTCGACAACCTTCATGCATGCTACCTCGTACTGACCGATGACGCCGGTGCGCATCTTGCCTCGGCGAGGCTGTTGCCAACGGTGCGCGACGGCATCCTGTCCGGCCTGTTCCCGATGCTGTGCGACGGCCCGCCACCCGCCGCGCCTGAGATCTTTGAAATCACGCGGTTCTGCCTCGACCGCAAACTGCGAGCGAGCGAGCGCCGCATGGCCCGCGACGCCCTGGTGGTTGCGCTGACAGACTATGCGCTGGCCAACGGCATTTCCGCCTATTGCGCGGTCGCGGAGACCGCATGGCTGGGCCAAATTCTCGAATTTGGCTGGCAATGTGAGCGATTGGGGGCTGTTTGTGATGTCGGTGGCGAGCATCTCGCGGCCGTACAGATCGTGATTGGACCGCACACCCCTGCCCTCTTGGCGGATGCAGGCATTCGCGCCTCAAGCCTCCCCAGCGTGTCCAGCCAGATTGCTGCCTGAGAAAAGGAGATTGTCATGAATGCACCGCATTCAGATCTCGCGGCGACGCTGGTCGACCGCCATGCGCTCCAGTTGCTATCCAAGGGTTTCACGATCGTACGAGGCGCACTGCCGCCGCAGACCATCGCCAAGCTAGACGAGGATCTTGCAGGGCCATTCGAACAAACACCGTTCGGCACAGGCAATTTCTACGGCACGACGACGAAACGCTTCGGCCGCCTGCTGATCCGCTCAGAGCATGCGCGCGCACTGGTGTGTCATCGCCTAGTCCTGTCGGTTGTGGAACGGGTGCTTTCGCCGTGGTGCGAGAGGATCCAGCTCAACACCACGCAGGCGATTGCGGTCCATCCCGGCGCACCTGCACAATTTCCGCATCGCGATCAGGACATGTGGCGCGGGCCCGTCGGCGAAATAGAATACCTGGTCAACGTAATGTGGCCGCTGACCGCATTCACGCGTGAGAACGGCGCGACCTGCCTGTGGCCGGGGAGCCACGGGGCCCATGCCCTTGATCCCGAACCCGGCGGAAATGCTGTCGCCGGCGAGATGGCGCCCGGTGCGGCGCTTATTTTCCTGGGTTCGACCCTGCACGGCGCGGGTGCCAACATGTCCGCCATGACGCGGCGCGGAATCGTCATCGGCTATAGTCTGGGCTGGCTCAAACCATACGAAAACCAGTGGCTTGCTTATCCGCCCGAGATCGCCCGCACTTTCGATCCTGAACTCGCAGCCCTTGTAGGATATTGTCAGCACCGGCCCAACCTCGGAAATTTCGAGGGTCAATGCCCGTCGGTTCTCCTACGGGACTACGACGGCCGGCCGCTCGGGGCGATTGACGCGCTAAGGCCAGATCAGATGGCGGCTGCAGGCGCCTTTGCAGGTCCACAGGCTGCGGCATGAGCGCTGGACCGACAGCCGAACGGATATACGAGAGCGTTCGGCATCTGATCGTCAGCCATGGCTTCCGACCAGGTGACAGGCTTGACGCAGCCTATCTGGCCCAGAGACTCACATCGAGCGTGACCCCGGTCCGCGACGCGCTCAACACCTTGGTCGGTGAAGGTCTCGTCGAGTCCCGCAGGGCCGGCGGATTTTTTGTGCCGCCGCTGGATGAGCCCGCGCTCAAGGACATGTATGCCTGGGAAGCACAAATCCTGCGCCTGGCCCTCAAGGACGCGCGATTGGTCAAACCTGGTGGCACGGTGTCACAGCTGCCTTACGCCGATCGGGTTGCAGAGGTCTTCATGTCAATCACGAAGGCCTCGCCCAACCCGGAACATACAAAGGCCTTGGGAAACCTTGGCGCCCGATTGCATGCGGTGAGGACGCTCGAGGTGGATATCATCGATGGAGCCGGCGCGGAGCTTGGCCATCTGGAATATGCCCTCGACCTTGCGGACCGCACTGCCCTGCGCAAGCTTCTGCATCTGTACCATCATCGCCGGACACTGGCGGCGGCAAGGCTGGTCCGCGCTGCCTATCGGACAAGCTAACGGATGGGCCTCAACAATCGCGAAATCAGCGCCGTATAAAATTCAGATCGCGAAGCGCCGCTCATAGCCTGAACGTGACTGCAATTGTGCGGTCAGTTGAAGGAGTGAAAGCCATGGAACGCAATCACGACGATCAGGTCGAACAGATCGAACACCTCGGTGCCGCCAGCATCGAAACGCTCGGCGCGCCCGGCAACCAGATCGAGTTCGGGGTGATCAACCGCGTGCTCGGTATCGACGCCGAGTGACACAGGTGCAGGCGCGCAGGATTCAAAAGGCCCCGCGCGCCTGTTTGCCCAAAATCCCGACATGATCCCGCTCTCCAGTCATGATCCCGGCCACGACGGCAAAGTACGCTACCGCCTTACCGATGGTGTGGGGGTCACGGCGTTCGACGGGTTCGTCCTTGTCCTCGATGTTCGTAACGACCGGTACTGCCGACTTGGCGGGGACGCAGCGGCTATGCTGTCTTCCCTGCAGGCTGGCGGAACCATAGCGGACGAAGCGCGATCCACTGACATGCTCAAGGCAAAGGGATTGATCAAGCGAGACCCGGCGCCAGTAAGTGGGCCCTGGATCGCACCCGGCGTGATTCCGCGGCCGACTACCAGTTTACTTGAAACAGGCGCTACCCATGCCGCGACAGTCGCCGATGTCGCAGACATGATGTGGGCCTGCACCGCGACCCGGCTGCGCTTGCGGGTGCAATCGCTTCATCACATTCTCGTGGGATTACCCGCAATACCTGCAAGGCGACCTGCCAAAGGTCTTGTCGCGCTGGCTCACGCGTTGGACCGTGCCCGACGTATTTCGCCATTCAAGCCACGCTGTCTGCCCGACGCTATAGCGTTCGTACGTCGCGCACGACGGCAGGGTCATGCCGTCCACCTTGTCTTCGGGGTAAAGGCGTATCCCTTCGAAGCCCACTGCTGGGCACAGGCAGACGAGACCGTGCTTACCGACCCCCTCGATCGCGTGCTGCGCTTCGAACCGATCCTCGCGCTATGAATCCCGAACGCTATCTCGCTGTTATCGGATCTCTCAACGATACGGACTTGCTGCAGCCTATCGAAGCCCGGATCGCGCCGTTTGGCCTCGTTCGGTGTGACATTGCGATGGGGCTGGCAGTGTTTGCGCGTGCGGACCTACCGATTGCTGCAGGCGGTTCCGGGTTGGTGATCGGACAGCATTTTGGCGACACCGCCAAGTCCCCCGGAGACCCAATGTTCCCGGAAGTCCTCACAACGCGAACGTGGGGCAACTATTGCGCCATCGGCCTTGACCGGCAGGGCGCCGTGTCCTGGATCCTTCGTGCCCCACTCGGCCATCTCCCGGTCCTGTTGCGGCAGAAGGGGCCGCTTCTGTTCGTTGCTTCACATGCTGACCTGCTGCTTGATGCCGTCGGCGAACAACCGGAGCTCGACTGGACTTTCGCGGCCCAGCACCTTGCCTACGCCCATCTCCAAACCGAACGAACGGGGATTGTCGCAATCGAGGAGCTCTTGCCCGGTGAAATGCTGTTCAACACGGCAGCACAGATGTGGCGGAGGCGAACCATGTGGTCGCCGTGGAACTGGACAACGCGCGACCTGGAAATCCTTGATCCTGCTGATGCTGAAACATGCCTGCGCACCAAGGTGGAGGCCACCGTTGCCGAGCTCTCGCGCGGCGCCCGCGCGCCATTGCTGGAACTGTCGGGCGGTCTGGATTCCTCGATCCTAGCCGCCAGTCTTGCCGCCGCCCATGCTCCGGCTCGTGCGGTCAATCTCGTTACCCGCGCGACAGAAGGTGACGAGCGTGACTACGCCCGAGCAAGCGCGGCGGCGACAGAATTAGCGCTCGAGGAAATCATGGTCCCGGACAGCTTCGAGTTGTGCCGCCCCGCGCTGGTTCGCAGCGCCCGCCCCGGATTGCCGCAGTTGCTTATTGCTGCCGATCGCCTCCTGACAACACAGGCCCGGTGCAATGGAATCGATGCCTTTTTTAGCGGCGCAGGCGGCGATTGCGTGTTTGCTTCGCCCGGATCGGCTGCGCCTGCTGCCGACGTGCTGCTACGTTTCGGGATAGGCAGGCGTTTTTTGCGCGCAACCGATGCGCTCGCCGAAATTCACCATGCCAGTGCATGGCAGGTCGCGCGCATGGCCTGGCATCAGTCAAGGCGCGGCCCAATCCATGCGCGCTGGCCGACAGACCCAATTTTTCTGGCGCCGGATTGTACGCCCGCAGCTGCTCCCGACCATCCGTGGTTCGACGAACCAGAAGGCATTTTGCCCGGAAAGCGCAGCCACGTGCGCGCCATCCTTGCCGCACTCGCGCATGTGGATGGCTACCCCCGGCACGAGGTTGCGCCGTCGCGTTATCCGCTACTCAGCCAGCCCGTCGTCGAAACCGTGTTGCGCATCCCCTCATGGCTTTGGATCGAGGGTGGACGAGAACGTGCGGTCGCCCGTCGTGCATGGGCTGACGTGCTTCCTGCCAAGGTGCTCGGTCGCCGCAGCAAGGGCGGGCTCGACGGCTATTCGATCGCGATGATCGAAAGAAACAGTGATGCATTGCGCCCCTTTCTGCTCGAGGGTCATGCGGCACGAAGTGGCCTGATCGACCGTTCTGCGCTGGAGGCTGTCCTCGCCGGTCGGCCACGGCGCGGCGATACCGCCATTTATCGGCTGTTCCCATTAATCGACGTTGAGGCTTGGGCACGCGCCTGGCTTGGTGAGCCCTGATACATACACAGAGCTGACATGCGACAAAGCAAGGCCGGCTGCTGAGTCTGCCAGCGGCCGGGAAAGTCGTTTTGTATACTTGGATCGCGGATTGCTCCTTCAACGCAGTTCAGTGTTGACGGACACGCTCGTCCGTACCCAAAGAGAGCCAACGCGCATATTGCTCGGCCTTTGCCGGATCAGGATCAGCTTGACCGGTCAGCCAGAAGCGAAACCAGTCGAGGTTCCGCGCGTTGGCGGCAAGCTGGTGGCGGGGTTGCCACTTGATGTGCATTTCGCCGGGAAATGCCCAAAGCTCGACGGGTTTCCCCGCCGCCTGCAACCGCGCCAGTAGCTCGACATTGGGGCGATATTCATGCTCGGGCAGCTGCATCAGAAGCGGCGCAGCAATTCGGTCTGCGTTGAGGGCGGGAGAGACAAGCCGCCAGCCCTTTCGGTCAGTGTCGGGGTGGCCAAGCCCCCAGCCTGCCTTGAGAACGCTGGGTACCTCGCGTCCCTGGACCGCATTGAGCCAATAGTAGCTTGGCGTAACCATCACATTGGCGACGGATACCGCGCGCAGGAGCGAACTGTGCATGGCGAGCCATACCGCGACTTCGCCTCCGAAGCTCACTCCGCCCATGCCGACGCGCGTGCGATCAATCCGGCCCTCGCGCGCGAGGTTGTCGATGACAGCGGCAATGCCGTCCGCCGCAATACGATAGGCTTCGATATTGCCCCCGACACCCATTTCGCCGGGATGGCGGTTGATGCACAACGCCGCGATCCCGGCACGCGCCAGATCACGCAAGGGATATTCATCGCCAAGTCCGCCGCGCAGGAAGCCGCCGCAGGAATAGTAGTTGATGAACAGCGGCACCGGACCCACGCGGTTCTTGGGCATCGCCAGAAACCCGGTGAAAGTGTGGCCTTGCGTATCGCTCCAGGCAAGCGGTTCAAAATGGGGGCCAATCGTCTCGAGCGCATGGTTCGGTGCAGCCAGTACCCGCTGCTCATCACCGTTAGGACCCGCACCGTCCACAGCCGGGATGGCAACGACCTTCGGCGGTTCATTTGGCCCGGCGGCAACGCAAAGGAGCATTGTCGCGGAAGTGGCGCAGCCCTGCCCGTCATCGCCTCCATTGAGCGAACCGACTGCAGTCACGAGCGTGCGCACGTTGCCCGAGGCGATG
>Ga0075012_10002859_pt1 | contig 16752 bp, 17 predicted proteins | sample All_14_2_FD_71474 | JGI IMG/M metagenome (GOLD analysis project Ga0075012, IMG submission 71474) | Freshwater microbial communities in response to fracking from Pennsylvania, USA - Allegheny Zone_MetaG_DW_15 | ecosystem: Environmental > Aquatic > Deep subsurface > Groundwater > Drilled... | reverse complement strand
GTATACGGTTCTGCCAGAACGCCTGGCTCTCCGCTTGCCCCTGCCGGAAGTGACGCCCCAAGCCGCTTCCGCCACCGAACCGTCCGCCGCTATCGCCCCAGCGTCCACCGCCTCCGGAATCGTCCTCCGACGGCGGTGCAAATCTATCAAGTCCATTTCTAGCCCTGAATTCCGAAGCACGATAACCATCGTGCGGACCGTCATCATCAGGCGTACCGTGATGATAACGGTACATGCTGGCCGCATAACCGTTGGGTTGATTCGGATTGTCATCACGCCAGTTCGCCCAGGCATCCTCGCCTTGTAGGAGCACAGACGTCACAACCAGGCAGAAAATAGCTCTCATGCAACTGGGCCTAGCCACTACTGGTAGAGGCAACAATGCTCTCGGTTTCAGCTTCGATGACAAACCAGAACGTTATATTTCCTAGCTTGAGCGTGTCGCCATCAACGACTTTGACGGGGCCGGTGACCTTGGTTCCATTCACGAAGGTACCATTGCGGCTCTCGGCGTCCTCAACGGAGTATTCATCATTGGTTCGTTTGATGACGGAATGAAATCTCGAAATCGACGTATCATCAGCGAGAACAATATCGTTTTCGATGTCGCGACCAACACGACACACGGGTATAACAACAGGAATTTTCCGCTGCGATTCGAGGTCAAGCAGAAAGGCCGCGCCAGAGGTGTTGATTTCGTTGTCCATACTAACGCCTATTGAGTTTTCGACATTCTAGCACCGCCCCGCATCATTCCGCCTCTTGGAAATCCCGGAGCTTAGTCTTTATCGTCGTCGACCTTAACTTCGGTGACGGCGCCGGTATTTGCATCAAGGCGAACTTGTTTTTTTGCGACCTTGCCATCAGCTGGTTTAACATCGATATACCAGAAGATACCTGTCTTTTTCTTCTCGATATCAGCGTCTAGTACGGTACCAGGTACTTCCTTCAAAGCGATGGCTTCCGCCTCGGCGCGTTTGATTTTGACGTTTTTGCCGACCTTATTGTCGCCATCGGCATAGGCAGCGTTTACCGAGATTAGCAGCGCGGCAGCAGCTAGCAGTAGCTTTTTCATTGAAACTCTCCTGTACGTCGCAATTTGACAGGGAGAGATTCTAGCACAATCCCCGAAACCGCCATATAACCGGTAAATTCTATTTAGTCGTTCTTCTCGGCAAGCGGAACTTCGACGATTCGAAGCTGAACAACATCTCTGACCCATCTGGTCTTTGCCGAATCCATTTTACAAATCAACTGCGGACCACTTTCAATCTGCTTGCCATCACATTTAGTGGCAAGAATGTACCGATCGCCGTCTTTGTTTTTAGCAATTTCAAGCGCAGTTACAAGCCCAGGATAACCGTCATCACCAGTGACCTCAGCAACCAGCTTCCTCTGAGCAAGAGCCTTCCAACCAATGGTCGTATCAAGATCCGCATCCGGCGCTAGCTCCGAAATCAAAACGCGCAGCGGAACGCCCTCATAATTGGTTTTAGAAACGCCATCATCGGCGGTGACTAGAATAGATTGGTACTTTTCCAATTCTGCAAAACTAATTCGCTTAGTTGCGTGAACATCGGCATTCTCAGCAGCAAACGCAGCGTGCGTAAATCCGTTTAAAAGCTTCTGGGTGTCAAAATTCCGTACGGTCTGATTACGTGTGCCTGAATTGGTCGAGTGCCCCATCAAGTTAATTGGCATAAGGGCTGCTGCTAGTAAGAGGATTAAGCACACGTATCTGGTTCTGAACATAAAACTCCTCGATACTAAAACCGGAAAGCCATTGTACATTTATGTCGAGAATTGTCCAGCTTCACAACCGTATTATGAGCCGGTTTAAACAGGAGTGCAGCCTTAGAAATATTTCTTGCCCCCCATATCAGATGACTGCAAACAAGCTAAATTCGCTTGCAAGCTTGATGATAATCTCGGGTACAAAGTAATAGGACTCACCTGTGATGAGAACAATGAGACACTGGAAACTGAGCAAGAACATGATTTTGTCGATCGCCCTTTCGACAAACCTCTTCGCACCGGCGTTCGCTCAGAGCCAATCTCCCGATCCCAACCAGTTTCTGCCGGAGCCCGTAAGCGAATCTGAGCCTCAAGAGCCTGACAAACCGTATGCAGAGTCAAAAGACACTCGCCACCACAAACAAAATCAAAGGGTGAAACCACTGCAAGGCGGAATTGAACAAAGTGAAATCACTGGCGGAGCAGACGACACAATTTTAGAAGGCGGCGCCGGCGACGCCAACTGGCAGATGGACGCCCAACAGGGAATCCAAGACCGCGGACAACCACTCCAGGGAAATGCGACTGATACCACTTTGTCCGGCAGCGCATCAGACGATCCGGACGACAACAATCAAGAACTGGCAATTGAGTGGGACCGGTGGCGCAACAACCTGATACAGGCTATCCAAGCCAATACGATTAAGAACATCAATGTCCACAACAATATTCATTTCGTCTGGGATCCACGAACTCAAATGATGCAGAGCCGTTATCCAAATGGAACTTCAGTCTGGTACTTTTTGAACGTTCTTCCAAATCGAAAGATTATCAACGTTCGGCTGACGCAAAACTCACAATTCCCTTCTTACGATCAGGCTGTTATACAGGCTATTTACGCGCTCAACGGCAACAAAATCCTAGAGTATCCGCGTGGTTCAAGACGCCAGATTGTCGCGCAGGAAGCTAATGTCAGCACGGCAGCGCAAACGACTATTCAGAACTTCAACTTCGGAGACGTCGAAAGACAACAATACTGATATCACCCGAGCAAATTGATGTATGCGCAGTGGGTGTTTCTTAGACGTGATTTAATAGAAGCATGTCATTCACCGCATGCAAGACGACGTCGAATGCAAAAGCAGTCTCTTCACCTGAAACTAGCAATGGCAGTTTTAACAGCGACCTGTTCGATGTTGCACTCACCAGGCGTTGCAGCTGATAAGCCGAAAGCGGCTACTGATAAACTTGTCGACTGCATACTGATCGATCAGGACGACCAAAAAATCGGCAAAATGAAGCTGTACCTGGCACGCGATCACGCCAGACTCGATGCTATGAACGGTCTTTTGCATGTGGTTTCATCAGCACCGGACTGGGACGTTCACTGTTGGAACCACGACAAGCAATCGTTCTCAATCTCACAAAGAGAATGGCATGAATCAGGCATCGAGTCACTCTCGGCCTCGAATCGCAAGCTATTTGATGACCCAAAGAATCCGCCGCAGAAGTTGACATTCATGGGTATGCCGGCATTGAAAAATAGCCGCATCAGCCATACCGGAAGCGGTTATGTGGGCAGTTTCTATCGCTCGTCGAGCGAAAAAAGACAGCCTACGAGAATGACCTTCATCGCAACCGCTCATCTCAAGCTCAGCCGAGGTGCCGCCGCGTTCTGTGAGGGATTATATCTGACCACTCCAAACTCCAGCGTTGTTCTCGAAGCTCAATCGAAGGCAGTAGGACAGCCGGCGAAGACGAGTCTTAAGACAAACTCAATCACAAATGTGAAAAAACCGGTCGCATTCTTCTCCGCTCCCACACAAGGTCTTAGACCAGCTCCCTCGCTGGCGGCCGTCGTGGCAGGCAAAGGAATCGAAGAAATGATGCTCAACTTCTCAGGCTCGAAATAAAGTCCTTATTGAACCGTATGGTACAGCCTGAAAATCCAAGATAGCTCATACAGTAAAGTCACCGCAACAAAGCCAATTTGAAAAACCTCGCTGCGAATGAACATCGCAGCAACGCACAGTACAACACTGACAACATTTCGCCAGGGAAACTCAAGACCGAGATGAGCGATGTAAGAGGATCCTTTGACTAACCCATCAAAGGTATCAAGCACGAAAGTGACCGCGAGAATAGCAAAAAACCATTTGCGCCGAGACTTGAAGTAATCCTCGAAGCCAGCGTACTCACTCATGTCGTCGGGAAATAACAGCGTTGATAGAAGAAAAAACGATATGACGTAGGAAACTATCAGCAGATAAGTTTCAAATGTCCAATTCTGAATGTCTTCCAGGCGAAACTCCCACCACCAAAAATGCACGAGAAACAGGAGCAGGGTAAAGACCCAGCCGATGTGTACTGGATAAACTTTGATTTTCGTCGGATGTTGAATAAACCGAGCGGAGCCGTTTAGCAAGCGAGCCAGTGCAAGGCTCATAATCATACCGACAATCAAACGAATATGCTGGAATAGATCATGTGATATCACGGGCGGTTCGCTCCTTCATAGAGTAAACCAATGATACACCAGCAAAAAATTCCACGTCCTGGTGTGATGAGTTTATTGTTTTCGGTCCAGGTTACGAACGCAAAGTCTTTCTCACATCATTGCAGGGAAATGCGGAGCAAAATCGTTTACAGCCAACGAAGTACTGACTCGTCCCTTCTGGCTCGGCGGACCTGCAGTTCCAATTTGGGTCGACACCCCTATCTGAATACGTATTTCTTCGAATTTAGTTGCCACCACATCCCGTACCACCAGCACGGAGCAATTTGCTTTGTCAGCAACCGCTTCCGAGACGCTGCCATGAATCAATTTATCCATGCCGGTTCGACAATTTGAACCAAGCACAATTAGATCAACCGGCCAACTTTTTGAAAGTTCGAGAATTGAAGCACTTGGAAGACCATCGGTAACAACAAATGGTATCTGAGTTTTTTGAAGATGCGAGGCGCACAACTCACTCCAACATTGAGTGAGGTGTGCCAAACGAATTTCTTCCCGCTGCTTACGCAAGAGTGATTCCGAGGCAGACTCCACACTGCTAAACTCCGATTCGAATGATAATGGAAGTTCGTGCATAACAGATAGGAGAGCAAGGTTCTTATGTTTCGCCCAACTTTGATTGGAGAGCCACTCCACGGCCGCAGCCGAGCTATCGCTATCATCAGCCGCGACCAACACATTATTCATTGACGCAGGTTCGCCACGAAGCACCAGAACCGGGCAATCAGAGTTTGTGAGAATTGACCGCGCCACGCTTCCCAATAGAAGCCGCTCTAAACCGCGCTTATCGCTCGTCGCAACAGCAATCAAATCAGCTTCCCATTCGGCGGCATATTCTACTATGCGGGTAGCCGGATCACCTTCCAGGTAGATGGTTTCCACGGAACTGGCGTTGGTTAGCAACGAAATCGTCTCATTAAGAAGCGGAGACACGTTCTTCGCAAGTTCACCAACTTTCATTACGTTCACAAAACGCACCCGAGCGCCCATGGAAATTCCACTCAAGCGCAGATGTCTGACCGCTTCTCTACAGCATTCGGAACCGTCCACGGCGACCAGCAGCTTCATTTTTCTCTCCAATTTCGTCCAAACTTTTATCCATAAAGTTGTATAGCACAACTTCCGTGGTCGAAACCTTTGAAGATTCTCGAATGACTCTTCAACACGAAGGGAAGCAAGTAATTGCTTCCCCTCGCGTAACTTTCAGTAAATTGTCGTAACACCGAATCAGTTCTGCTCACCGCAAAACGTCGTTGCCTAGCGATACCAGTACGGACGCTTGTGGTTTCTATTCCACTTACGATCGGTGTCTGAGAGCTGACGATTAATTTCGACACTGAGCTTCGACAGCTGAGCATTTAGCGAGTTGCGTTCTCTGAACGAAAGACCGTGTCGGCGCATATTGCGCTCGATGTCCGCGAAGCGATTTAGTTTAAATTGCAAATCATTTGCCTCGCGTCGTGTCAACGCACCAGTTCTAATCCCCATATTTACGCGCGCTTGTAATTGCGCCTGCGACATATTGATATTGTTGTTCCAGATATTTTGAGCATCGGCTGCCGGCGCGAAGAATCCGCTGGTGACAAGCGCTACAGCTGCGATAGATAGAAGACGTTTCATAATAACTCCTTTGATTAAACGCGATAAGTTCAACGCAATTAACAACCAGTGATTTCAGTACCGAACAAAACACTAGACGCAAGAAGTCCGCCTGTGTTTCCACCAGAAATTTATCCGCAAGATTTTCTATCCTCGCGAACAGCGGGGCTCAAAACTCTGCCCCTGTGACCATTTTGCCGCGATACTCCCTTCTCCTGACTATTCCTTGTATAGGAGATTTGAAATTCATTTCGAGAGACAGCGGAAGCTATATAATCGGTTTCAGACCTTGACTCAAAGCCGTGAGATTAGCTAATCGATATAGCAAACGCGCACCGACGTTTGCATCCCATTCGTCTTCTCCAGGAGCTACCTCATTAACGTCGAACGAAACAATCTTCTTTCCGCTTTCAACCAGAACCTGCACCATATACAGTGCCTGCTCTAGTTCCAAACCGCCTGGGACAGGAGTGCCTGTATTGGGACAGAGTTTCGGATCCAAACCGTCAATGTCGAAGCTCACGTATACCTTATCGGGTAACGTTGCAATTGCCTCCTGACAGATAGATTTCCAGGAGTCGCCGCTATAAATTTTGGCCTTTAAATCGCGATCGTAATAGGTAACGACTCGTCCATTTGATTGATCAATCAGATTGCGCTCGTCTTCACAGTAGTCGCGGATCCCTATTTGAACCAGCTTCTTCAACTGAGGAACTTCACGAAGCGCGTTATACATAATCGACGCGTGAGAGTATGTAAAACCTTCGTATGCATCACGGAGGTCAGCATGCGCATCGAAATGCAAAATTCCAAATTCGCCGTACTTTTCACCAACCGCCTGCATGAGTCCAAGCGGGGTCGAATGATCGCCACCGACCAAGGCCGCAAACTTTCCCCGGTTTAAAACTGTTTGCGCAGTTTCCTTCACCCAGGAATTCATGACTGTACATGACTGGTTTACCTCAGATAACAGTTTTTCCATATCTGAGTTTGTTTCAGGTGATTCACCATCGCACAGTAAATTGATATAGGTCTCAGCCTTGGCGCGCATCTCCTGATTTAGCAAGACCAGCTTCTCGGGAAGCTCCATCATCGCAAAGCCGATTTTCCAGGCGTCTTTCAGCAGAGGCTCGAACAGGTCAACTTGCTTTGATGCTTCCATAATGGCTGCTGGACCACTTGCCGTACCCGCGCGATAGGAGACGGTAACTTCCCATGGCACGGGAATGAGCACCAGTTGCGCCTCTTCAGGAGAGAAGGGCAAACCGAAGATGTTGGAATCCTTCTGACCGAGGCTGTTCGGGTCAAATGAGACTACTTGAGAAGTTGTCATAACGTTTGTACCTGCGGGCTTTTCATACGGCTCACATTTTACAGGCTTAAGGTACATGCCGTATCTAAACGGTCATAGCCGTTTTCAAGAATTTACCATTGTGATGAAAGGTTAGGACAGTTCAGTGATTTCGTTCAGTATTAACAGCGTTCCAACGCTATTCATCAAAGCCTTCACATCCGGAGATGTCGAAAGTATTCTGGAGTTCGTGCGCGAGGCTAATGCGATGCGCTCCAGCGCAAGCGATACCGTACTTTTCATAGACACTCCCATCACACTGCGAACAGTAGAGGCAGTAGTGAAGCTAAAAGAGGAAGGTTACAGAGTTTTCTTCCGCGATCATCACGGCATTGACGGCGAAGCCGTCAATCAAAGGGACGTGTTGGTGCAGCAAGGCACAGCCAAGCTGGAAAAATTGCTCGGTGATGATTGCGTAATTACGGTCCGCCGGCTTCACCCCGCGTGCAGCACATTGGTGGAAGCCGGCGAGTTCAAGAACGCCGTGGCAATTATCGCCGACCCTGATCCGGACGGTCTCACGGCCGCCATGAAAGCAGTAGGCATTTGTTATCCCGAGCTTGACGGTGACGCAGCCTTGCTCGATGGCGAGCCCTTTCTGCAAGTGACGGGCAGCCCTATTTCACAACTGCTTGCGAAGGGCGCGGCAACGCTTCCATCATATGACGCAAAAAATCACGACCATAGAGAACGATCAACGCAAAAACTCTTCTCAGACTGGGTAGCCGCGGTCCAGGGAGATAAGGCCGCAGAAGAACGACTAATGAAGGGCGTCGCAGCATATGATGATGCCGTTGTGGTGGCGCAAGACTTATCTAAAACCGCAAAAGAGGTGCTACCAGGTGTGGTGCTCGTCGATTGCACCGATCAGCCTGTGTATGACCCCGGCACCCTGATTTCAATTCTGGAAAGGGCTCACGACTGCAGAATTAGCGTTTTGAGAAAATCGCTAGGTCCGATAGCTGCACATCATGGAGTTCAATATAGCCTCGCTGTTGCGAAGCCCTATCAGGACAAAGTCAATTTGCAAAAGCTAATGCCTCTAGATACTAGAAGTGACCCGCAATACGGCGTCATCACTAATGTGTCGTTTCTACTGCACGTATCAGAATATTTCTGGCACGAGCAAGTCCTACCTGGTCTGCGCGCCCTGATAGAACAGAGTGCGTAAAACTTGCTAGAGAACACTACTTCTCCGCTTTCGGTTCCAACGGTTGATAGGGATCATCCGGCCATTTGTGTTTAGGATACCGTCCCTTAAGGTCTTTCCTGACCTGCGGATAGGTATTTTTCCAGAAGGACGCGAGATCTTCGGTCACCTGTTGAATCCGATAGTTAGGAGCAAGCAGATGCATGGTCACTGCTACGCGAAAACGCGCTATTCGAGGAGTTTCCCGCAGTCCAAACAACTCCTGGATTCGTGCTGCGAGAACCGGAGTTTTTCCGACCTCATACTGAAGTTTTACCTTCCTTCCGTTCGGAATAGTTATGAATTCAGGTGCATCGCGCTCAAGGCTCGTCAACTGCTCATATGAAAGCTGCGACTGAACAGCTGAAATCATCGACCTGGACCTAAGTTCACTGATGCTCGTAGCTCCGCTGCACAACGCGGGGAGAAAAGCTTCCCAGGGTTTCTCGCCAAACTCAGGCAATTCGAGTTCCGGAATCCAGTTGCTCAAACAAATCAAGCGATTCAAGTATGCCGTCGATTGCTCATCTACAAGCGTTTCGACGTCATAGTTCGCAGCAACAGCTTCGGCAAGAACAGCCCCTGGATCAACCTGCGGAGGAATACTCGTAATGCTTTCGTCCAGCACAAGGTCGCAAAAGCGCGTGCGTTTGAAAGCTACGACCTTTTGTCGCGTGGTATCGAATACGACATCAACAGTTTCAGTAATTTGCGACCGCGGCAACCAGTCCCGCTCTACCAGGGATGCACGCCTGACCACCAAGTCAGACTTGTTTAAGTCAATCAGATCTATCGCCGCGAACAATCCACAGTCGAATAAATTAGACTGTTCCGACAGCAAAACGCCTTTGCCACCAACCATGACAGCGCGACGATCTTTTAGCTGCCGGCGTTTACAGATTCGATCGGGAAAGGCTGTCATTATGGCCCGGAGAACGGCTTCATCTGACGAGAGCTGTAATTCAGCACCGACACCACTCCTCCCAGGCAACAGAGGTTTTGTGACGGAATCAGAGCCCAGGTCGGCGTCTTCAACCAGCCTCATCAACTGGCTCTTTGTCCGAAGAATTTGCCTGGCAGCACCAGGAACGATCATTCCCATCATCGAATCCCTGGTTCCGTGCGCATCGAAGTTTTCAACTGCGCGCACTTGCTCCAGCACGTCAGAATCGGTTTGATGTGATCCTGGAGTAGCGGAATCAATCGCTCGGAAGGGTGGTTTCTCGGATAGTAGTGCAGCGCATAGAGCGGAACGTTCCGACTGACCTGCTCTTGCACCGTCAATCAGCAAGCGAGCCATTCTCGGTTGAAGAGGAAATCGAGCCATGGTCCGCCCGAGATCAGTCAGCTTGCCATGGCTGATTGCATCAAGCCGGTCCAAAAGCTGCAACGCATTCTCGATCGAAATCGCAGAAGGTTTTTCAAACCAGGGAAACAATTCCACATTGCTCTCGCCCCAAGCAAGCAGTTGCAAAATACATTCAGACAAATCTACTCGCTCAATTTCCGGCAATTCGAATTCCGGCAAAGCAAAATGCTCGCGCTCAGACCATAGGCGAAGGCACGTTCCGGGCGCCGTGCGACCGGCTCGTCCAGCCCTCTGCGCCGCAGAAGCTTTGGATATGCGCGATAAGGTGAGACGGTTAATTCCCACCGTCGGCTCAAATCTGTTCACCCGAGCGTAACCGCTATCAACAACAGCCGTGATACCATCTATGGTGAGTGAAGTTTCTGCGACATTGGTAGAGAGAACCACTTGTCGATTCGGTCCCTCGCGCAACACAGCCAATTGATCTTGCAACTGCATCTCGCCATAGAGTGGCATTACGTCCACATTTCGGAGCTCAGAGTGTGACTCGAGCAACGACTGCGTTTCGCGAATTTCTCCGACTCCCGGCAAGAACACGAGAATGTCGCCGGACGTCGAGGTAAGGATTTTCGTGACCCCCTCGCTTGCCAGTTTTTCGATAGGGGCACTGGAAGCAAACTGCAAGTAGTCGATGGACACAGGAAATGTTTTTCCGGGGCTCTCAACAGCGGGGCAGTTATTGAGAAATACCGCAATCGGAGCACTGTCCAACGTCGCAGACATCACAACGACACGAAGGTCCGGTCGTAAATCTCGACGAACCTGAGCGGTCAGAGCCAGAGCCAGATCGGAATCTATGCTGCGTTCGTGAAACTCGTCAAATATTACAACCGCAACATCTTCGATTAAAGGGTCATCTTGCAACCGTCGCAAAAACACGCCCTCGGTACAGACCAGAATACGAGTTTGTTTAGAAGCCTTTCCCTCATGCCTGACGCGATAGCCGATTTCGGCACCGAGTGTGGTGCCTCTTTCCTCGGACATGCGCGCTGCTGCAGCACGAGCAGCGACACGTCGAGGCTGCAAGACAACGATCTGTCCAGGCTGTTTGTTTCCAAGTTCGGCCAAGCCGGCATCCAGGATTGCAGGAGGTACGCGCGTCGTCTTGCCTGCACCAGGCTCTGCCTTTAAAACAACAGCACCATCCAGCGTCAGTTGCTGGATCAACTGCGGAAGAATGTTATCAATTGGAAGAGATTTAAGATTCATTTTATAGATTCGACTGGACAGAATAGCAGGTCGATGTCTCTGTCACATCGATGTCACCGACGAATGATACATCTGTGTTAACCGAGCTGATTCCCCATCTATCCTTTAGGTCAGTTACTATGCCCCAATTTTCCTTTGGCGATAACATCGCCCGTCCGTCCAGCGACGGCGCGCTCAGTCGCGCAAGCTCGTTAGAAGCCGGCTCATTCTTGCCACCATCCGCAGAGTCGTTGAGCATCCAACGTGAGGTTCAAACCTTAAATCAAGCAGAGGCGAGCAGAGCCGCCGCACCTTATTTGAGCAGCATGCGGATTGACTATGGAGTCGATAACCCGACGCAACCCAATAACCCCGGACAAGGCGATGAAACCGCCCGTAGACCTGGTAGCGAAGAAAAGCCGAATCCATCGGAGCCGCCCGCAACGCCGGAAGAACAGCAAACAAAGCCCGAGCAGCCGGTCAAGCCCGGTGACCAGCCGGCAAAGAAACCAGAAGCTCCGGAAGAAACCGAACGTCCAAGGAAGCCCACCAAGCGCAGCGGAGGTCACCGAAAAGGCGGTGGCCGTAAACGCGTCGGTCGCAAAGGCGGTAAAGGTGGCGGTAGCAAAGGTGGTGGAAAACGATCAGGCAAACGCCACGGTAAAGGTGGTCCCGAAAGCAAACACAGTCATAAGGACAATGAGGACCAGGAGGAAGAAGATGTCGAAGATGCAGAAGGAGAAATCGAAGCTCCAGCCGTACCCGAGGCGTCCGGATAACTGAACCATCAGAACAGCCGGGACTCTCCGACACAAAAGTGAGCGGAGAGTCCCATACTTAATTCAAAAACGACTTACTTACTGAGCAGGAAGCGGATTGATCTGTCGCAATGCAGTGCTCACCATCAAGTGAGTTTCGTGCTGCATAGGTAACAGGTCGGTATCGATAACTTGCTTAACTTCTTCAGGCACAAAACTTCTAGCATTCTCGTATTGAACTAGCCTTTCAGCCTCGAAGAGTTCCAGCTGAGACAAGGCATCATGCGCGGAGCTCTGGGAATTTTGAACGACTTGAGCAAACGCACCGAATGCGCCACCACTCTCATCCGGTGTACCACCTGAACCCAATACACAATTGACGAGCTTGTCGACGCGAGCGGAATGAGAATCTCTGCAACGCATCAGCATGTCGACCAGGTCAGCGCTATAGTCGCGCTTCAATGCGAGGTCATATGTTTCGACCGCTGAAATTTCACCTGCCAGGAGTGAATTAAACTCGTGGGAATATTCGGTGCTCATTTTTATCTCCTCGTTAACATCGTTGGTCGGGTTCAAACTCTATTGACTACACGCCCCCGGCGCTTTGACAGTGGGTTGAAACCCAACATCAGCGGTATAGCAAATAACCCCGGAACCGGCGCCAAACTCTTAGGTATAGGTAGGCAGTCCTTTCCACTGAAGTAACATAATCGTCGTCGCGATCGATACGCCTCGATCACAGCTTTTTCGTTTGAACAGTGGAATAATTGGCGTTTTAGTCAGAATGAAACGGGAGATTCTATGAAACTGACCGGCAATACCATTTTCATTACCGGCGGCGGCTCCGGTATCGGACGCGGACTCGCGGAAGCTCTGCACCAGCGCGGCAACGCGGTTATCATCTCCGGACGACGTAAAGGACACCTTGAAGAAGTGTGCAAAGCGAATCCAGGAATGCATTATGTAGAGCTAGACGTCGAAAACACCAAAAGCATCGCCGCCGCTGCGGAAAAACTAATCAAAGAGCATCCGAAGCTCAACGTTCTAATCAACAACGCGGGCATCATGCAGGCGGATGATGTCGCAGGCGTGGTTGAGGATGCACTAATCGTCTCGACAATCACAACAAATTTGATGGGACCAATGCGCATGACGAGTGCTTTGATTGAGCACCTGAAAGAACAGGAAAGTTCTTACGTCATCAATGTGACATCCGGTTTAGCCTTTATACCGCTAGCCATGTCGGCAGTATATTCATCGACCAAAGCCGCAATGCACTCCTACAGCCAGTCTCTAAGATACAAATTGAGAGGGACCTCGGTAAAGTGTTTGGAACTAGCACCGCCCTGGGTCAAAACAGAACTAATGGGGAACAACGATGATCCTCGCCAGATGCCTCTAGATGAGTTCATTACAGAGACTATGCAAGTTCTCGAAAGCGATAACGAAGAAATTCTAACCGAGCGCGCGAAGATGCTCAGAAACAACGCCGGGCCGAACGAAGCTGCATTCGTCATTCAATTCAACGACATGCTTGCCGCACCAGCGAAGGAAGGTTCATTGTCACACTGAGTCGGTTTATAAACAGAGCGACGTCCGGCTTTTGACCGGACGTCCACCATTGCGAGAATCTGAAGAAGAAAACTTGTTCAACTATTGATTAATCCTCGTCCTCGTCCTCGTTCGGTTCACCGCAAGAACATCCCTCATAAGAATCATCTTCGCATTCTGGCGTTACGTTAGGAGACTTCTTCAGCTTGTTGAAAATCAGCGCCGCCTCTTTCGTGCGATTCTGCCGTTTCAGATTATTCGCGAGACTTCGCAAGATCGACTCGCGATCGTTTACCTTGCTCACACCCAAACCTTCTCGCAAAATCTGCTCCGCAATTTGTACGCCGATAGCATCATTACGACCTTCATAACACTTCGCCCACGCGACGTATCCCTTTCCCCATCGCTTGTCCTCGGCAAGCCACCCTTTATACAATCGAGACGTCGTGTCCTCCGCACCAAATCTGAAGCAGGACTGAGCTAGAGACTTTCGCAAAAAACGCATGAATCGCTCGTCTTCGCAATCAAGCAGTTCGAGCATCTCCTCACAGACCTCCACGCGCAATTGATGATATGAGTGATCTTTGTCGCCCAGTTGTCCGAGAAGAATGACGAAACTCTCCGCCCAGTGAATAGTGCAGCGCAACGCTTCAGAAGCCTCATCCAGCTCAGCTAGCGTACGAATTTTGGTCTTCTTCATGAGGCGAATCATTTCATCATAAGCCTGCTTCCACAGTGCAGCTCGCGATGCTTGCTCATCCTGTTTCATCTTGAAATATCCATCTTCTACAAGACCGATATACCGAGCAAAATAGGGCTTCTCAGGGAACCAGCGGTCCCAGAGTTCCATTGTGACTAGCATGATGCTGTCGACATCACTCGTATCATCGAGTGTGTCCATCGCTTTCTCTACCCAGGGAGTTACAAACTCATCAATAGAAACATGCTTCTCGCACAGTTTTTCAAGCGAGGGTCGGTCAATGTTCACACCAAAAGCTTTAAGTTTTTCGAGCAGAGCATAATCGCTCATAGACTTGAATTCAGACTCATTTTTCTGAATTTTTTGTGCGAAAACAGCAAGCGTTTCGAGAGCAGCGCTCGAAGGCGACTTATCGCTCCCCTGAACACTTTGACCTGCGAGAATCTGAGATAACACATCGATAACCATAATTAGTCAGCTCCATTCGGTGGCAACGAGAACAGCGTGCCACGAATGGAAAACTGGCGCGACTGGTTTTTGAGCCATTTTTGTCAAGGTTTGCCTGTTTCTAAACCGCCTGCGTAATTGCTCTTACCATGCGACTTTGTCTAGAGGGGTCTCGTCCAAACTAAGAAACTTATCCCGGACCGAAGTTGCCCTCCTCGAATACACGTGTCTAACCGTATTCGGACGTCAAAACGGCAACCAACCCAGTTTTTCGCATCAAGCTAAATTAAAGACTATGAAAAGGGTGTCGAGCCAGGGGTTTACATACAATCAGATTTATGAAAGCTCAGACCTGATCTCCTCAATAGTGCTATATTCAACCGCCGAACACAGACCTAAGAGACGCCATGAAAAAACACATTACGCTTTTCCTCGCAACAATACTCGTCGCAGGCAGCCTATCTAGCTGCGGAGCGCCTCGCGGACCGGAGTCTGTCGAACACTATGTTTCATCGCAGGTAAAAGGCGAATCGGCCAAGATCAACCTGGATGAGGTGAAGGAAGCATTTTGGAACACAAAAGGTAAGGACTTCAATGAGTGGATGGGAGCGTTCGAAAAACGCGTAAATGAGATTTACGAGGGCAATGAGGTCGTTTCCATCGATGCAAGCCGAAAAGCTGGTAGCCTGACCGTAACTGGTTACATAGAGAACCAGAAGGAACAAGGGTTTCAAGACGGCGAAGAAAAACTGTTCACAATCGAACAAACCGGCGACGTCACAAATAACGAACTTCCATATAAGGTGAGCGACCACTCCGGACAGCCATATTATGCTGGCTCTCACAGTATTCTGGACAGCCCATTTGTACAAATGATGGTGCTTTCGCATCTTATGGGCGGCTGGGGCGGCCGCTACTACACGCCTTACAATCGAACGGTAATCATCCGAGATGATCGCAACACTTTTAGAAATAGCACCGCATATAGTGGTCAGAAGACGTCAAACGAGTCTTTTAATTCTCGCTATCAGAAGAAGGCGGCGGGCAGCGGATTTACAAGTAAGCGTGGTTTCGGCACCAGCTCAAGCACAGGCACCACGGGTACTACCACGAAAAGATCGTGGGGCGGCTTTGGCAGCAGTTCAAATAATTCGAGTTCTACTAGTTCGCGTTCAATCTGGGGTGGACGCCGCTCTTCCGGAAGTATTTTCGGTGGCGGCAGATCTCGCGGATGGGGCGGTCGGAGACGGTAAGCATGCAGTTTATCCTCCATGTTGCCGACGCCAGTGGGCAGCACATGGCTGTGCTTACTCTCGCACAGCGTGATGTGCAAAAGAGCGCGATCGACCTGGTTTTCGACTATCTGGGCTGCGAACAGCCAGCTCGGCTAATTGAGAACGGCATCTTACCGCAGGGGCAACTAAAAGATTTTGAAGCCATCCAACAAATCCTGTTCGATAAAGACGAACAGGGACTGTATATTAAGGACGGCGTCAACTTGAAAGCTAATGGGTTGGACCTGGATCCGGACGACACCATATATGGTGCGTTCCGTCCCGCATCTCACGACGGCGTCGAGTACCGCCGGTGCGACCTCTCAGTTTCCGATACCATTTCCGGTATTGCATCCAGTGGCTCCAACGGTACTGGCTACGGTACTAAAAACGGTGGCACTGCAAACGTGAGCTCCCAGACAGGCTCTATCGAAGAGCTTTCACGGCTGATGTTTCTTCATCAAGTTGGCGTCGGAAAATTGATCGACGTTACGAAAGAACTTGCCGAGCTTCATGACATTATCAAATGGGCTGAAACCGAAGGTCTTATCGAAATCGACGTAGAGAAGGTCGCTTACAAACTTACAGAAAAGGGCAAACGCCGCCATGATAGCTACATCGAAGAAGCGCAAAATCTGATTATTCGCTACGACATTTTTTCGGACGTCGACATAGACTCATCCGAGCACATTTTCTTCGACTCCGGCCATGGAAGGGATCTTCGAGTTCCAATATACGAACTGGAGGGAATTGACCCATATCGCGCTCGCTTCGTCCTCGGACTGAATGATGGTGAATGGGACAATCTTGACGACTGGTCTCAAAAATGTGTTAACGAAAACTGGTATCGCGAGATATTCGAACCGATAGACAGCGCCCCAGCACTTGAGAACTTCAGAGAATCTTTACTGGTGAAAGTATTGGAACAGGGCAAAGCAAAAATGCGACAAGAGCAGTGAGAGCGCCACTCGACCTCCTCTTGAGAACGGCTTGCAAAGCAGATTCTTAATCCAAGATAACTCACCGTTTTTGCTAAACGGTTTATAATGTCAATCACTTTCAAGGTAAGTAAACCGT
>Ga0075012_10002858_pt1 | contig 16756 bp, 9 predicted proteins | sample All_14_2_FD_71474 | JGI IMG/M metagenome (GOLD analysis project Ga0075012, IMG submission 71474) | Freshwater microbial communities in response to fracking from Pennsylvania, USA - Allegheny Zone_MetaG_DW_15 | ecosystem: Environmental > Aquatic > Deep subsurface > Groundwater > Drilled... | reverse complement strand
GGTCAGCACCATGTCCCGGTGCTCCACCGTGCCGGACAGCAGGCGGCAGCGGCAGGTGCCGCAGATGCCGCGCCGGCACAGCGTATCGACCGGCAGACGCGCCTTGTCCAGAATATCCGTGATGGCGCTGCCCGCCGGCACCTCGAAACGGCGCCGGCTGCGGGCCAGGTCCAGGGTAAAGGCCTGGTCCGAACCGGCGGGCGGCGCGAATGTCTCGGTCGCGATCCGGTCCTCCGGCCAGCCGAGGGCGAGCGCCGCCGCCCGCACCCGCTCCATGAAACCGGTCGGCCCGCAGAGATAGAGCCGGTCCCCCGCCGCATGGGGCCCGAGCGCGGCCATGATCTCCGCCTCGGCAAAGCCCCGGCCATGGTCGTGATGCACGGCCACCGGGCCCTTGAAGGCAAAGCGGCTGAAATCGCCGCCAAAGGGCGTGGCCGCCGGATCGCGGGCGAAGACATGCAGGGCAAAACCCCGCCCAAGGCCCTGCGCCATGGACAGCAGCGGCGTCACCCCGATGCCGCCGGCAACCAGCAGGGACCGGCCTTGGTCGGAAGCATCTTGGTCGGGGGCCAGGGCGAAATGGTTGCGCGGCCGGCCGAGGGTGACCTCGGCCCCCGCCCGCCATTGCGCGTGCAGGGCGATGGAGCCGCCCCGCCCGGCCCGATCCCGCTTCACCGCGATCTGCCAGGGGCCGGCCACGCCGGGCCGCCCGATCAGGGAATATTGCCGGACCAGGGAAGGCCCGAGCAGGACATCGATATGGGCGCCCGCCTCGAAGGCCGGCAGATCGCCGCCATCGGCCGCCTCCAAAGTATAAAGACGGATATCGTTGGCGATCCCCTCGACGGCGGTGACCCGGGCTTCGATCCAGGGGCTTTCGACGGCGGGCAGGCGGTCGTAGCGGCCCTCGAACAGGCTGCGGAAATGCACCTGGCGGCCCGCCAGCAGGGGTTCCGCGGCGCGCCAGCCCGCTTCCAGCCGGTAGAAGGGCAATTGCGGATAAAGGTGATGAATGAGGTGAGCGCTCTGGCCGAGCATGAAGGACAGCACCAGGGGATTGCGGTCCAGCATCACCGTGGCGTGGATCGGCCGCATGTCCTGCTCCACCCCCGGCGGGTGCTGGATATGGGCGAAAAGATAGGTGAGAATCGTGAGGCCCAGGCGCTGCGGCAGCAGCCAGACCAGGAACCAGTCTCCGGCATAGGGCGAGGCGATCCAGGCCGCATGCCAAAGGGCATAGAGGCTGAAGCCAAGCAGGAAGCGGGCATTCTGCAACGCGGTCCAGCGCCGGATGCGCTTCACGTACCAGAAGAACCAGACCGCATCGATGAACATCATCTGCGGCAGGGCGCCGGGCAGCGGCCGCACCAGAATGTCGTCCGGGTCCTCCGTATGATGGCCTGTGTTCTTATGGTGTTCGAGATGGAGGTGGCGATAGACCGCAACCTCGATCCCCGGCAGCAGGATCTGCCCGCCCAGGGTGCCGATGATGTCATTGATCAGCGGGCTGCGCGAAATGGCGCGATGGGTGCCATCGTGCAGGACGGTGAAGGAGGCATAGACGAGAACCGCGCTCACCGGCACGCCGATGAAGGACGAGAGCTGACCACTCAGCATGGCGTGAGCCGACAGGGCAAAGCCCAGAAGACAGGCCAGGGTCAGGGCGATGGTCGGCACCGGGAACAGGGGCAGGCGATGCAGGCGCTGTAACTGCTCCGTGGCGCGGGCCCGCGCGACGAGGCCCCAATCGGCCAGGGCTTGATGGTTCATGGTTCTCCTCCGCATTTTGGGCCAAGGTGCGGGCAGCGGGAGGCCTCTTCCACCCCCTCGTTCGGGTTGCTTGACGGCGGGGGGTGCCTGGCTGTTCCCTCGGCAAAAAGAGGGAGGCTCCACATCATGGAATTCGACTATGTCATCGTCGGCGGCGGCTCGGCCGGCTGCGTGCTGGCCAACAGGCTGTCGGCCGATGGCCGCAGCAAAGTCTGCCTGATCGAGGCGGGCACGGGGAAATCGTCGCCCCTGGTGCGCTGGCCCGGCATGTTCGGCATGAACATGCTGACCCATAAATACAATTGGGCCTTCAATTCGACGCCCAATCCGGCGACCGGCGGGCGGCAGCATTTCCTGCCCCGGGGCAAGGGCCTGGGCGGCTCCTCCGCGATCAATGCCATGGTCTATATCCGGGGCGATGCCTCGGATTACGACACCTGGGCCCAGGCGGGCAATCGGGGCTGGGCTTATGAAGATGTCCTGCCCTATTTCCGCAAGGCCGAGGATAACGCCCGGGGCAGCGACGGTTTCCATGGCAGCGGCGGCCCGCTGCATGTCTCCGACACCCATTACGGCTATGTCCCGAACCTGAAGTTCATCGATGCTGCCGCCGAGGCCGGCTTTCCCCGCAACCCGGATTTCAACGGCGCCCAGTTCGAAGGCGTCGGGCTTTACCAGTTCACCATCAAGGACGGGCGCCGCTGGGGCGTGCGCCAGGCCTATCTGGAGCCGGCGCGCAGCCGCACCAACCTGACCGTGCTGACCGATGCCAGGGTGATCAAGCTGGCCATGGACGGTCGCCGTGCCGTGGGCGCCGTGATCGACCTCAACGGCGAACGCCAGACGGTCAAGGCCGGCCGGGAAGTGATCATGGCCGCCGGCAGCTTCGGCACACCGCAAGTCCTGTTGCTGTCCGGCATCGGCCCGGCCGCCGAGCTGCGCGCCAAGGGGATCGGTGTCATCCATGATCTGCCGGGGGTCGGGCGTAACCTGCAGGAACACCCGGATGTCGCCGCCGTCTATACTTCGAAACAGAGGGACGGCTTCGTCATGAATGGGGCCGGCCTTGCCCGCATGGCCGGCGCTGGCCTCGCCTATGCCTTCGGCCGGCGCGACAATATGCTGGGCCGTTCCGTCACCCAGGCCGGCGGCTTCATCAAATCCGACCCGAGCGTCGATGTCGCCGATCTGCAACTTCACTTCGTGCCCCTGATCTTCGTCGATCACGGCCGCGACACCAAGGCCATGGGCAAGCACGGCATGTCGCTGCATGCCTGTTTCCTGCGCCCCTACAGCCGGGGCAGCGTCACCCTCGCCTCGCCCGATCCCTTGGCCGATCCGGCCATCGACATCGGCCTGCTGTCGGACCAGCGCGATGTCGACCGGCTGGTGCAGGGCCTTCGCCAATGCCGCAAAATCATGCGCCAGCCCGCCCTTTCCGCGCATATCGACAAGGAATTGATCCCCGGCCAGGAAGTGCAGAGCGATGCCGAGATCGAGGCCGCCGTCCGCCAGCATTGCGAACACGTCTATCACCCGGTCGGCACCGCCAAGATGGGCCATGACCCGATGGCGGTGGTCGGCGACGACCTGAAAGTGCATGGCATTGCCGGGCTTCGGGTAGTCGATGCCTCGATCATGCCGACGCTGGTCTCGGGCAACACCAATGCGCCGACCATCATGATCGCGGAAAAGGCCGCCGACCTGATCCTCGGCCGGGCTGCCCTGCCGCGCGAGGAAACCCGCAACGTCGCCTGAAGAAAAGGGGCGGGCCGGATCGCCGGCCCGCCCCCCGTTTTCCGCCGCGCCTCAGTGCTGGGCGGCGGGCAGATGCACGGTCATGCCGCTGAGACAGGGCGAGACCCTGATCTGGCAGGCCAGGCGCGAATTCGCCGTCGGATTGGGCGCGAATTCGATCAGCGAGGCTTCCATCTCGCTTTGCACCGGCAGGCGTTCCAGCCATTCCGGCTCCACCTGGATATGGCAGGTGGCGCAGGCACAGGCACCGCCGCAATCGGCATCGATGCCGGGCACCATATGGGCGACCGCCGCCTCCATCACGCTCTGGCCGTCGGCGACCTCGATCTCGTGCCGGGTGCCATTGTGTTCGACGAAGATGATCTTGCTCATGACAGGATACCTCAGGCGGGAATGCGGACCGGCAGGGTTTCGTAACCCTTGACGAAACTCGAATAGACCCGCTTCGGCTCGCCCATCACCTCGATCTGCTTGTCCGGCCAGCGCTTCAGGATTTCCTCCCAGACGATGCGCAGCTGCAACTCGCCCAGCCGGTTGCCGACACAGCGGTGGATGCCGAAGCCGAAGGACAGATGCTGGCGCGGACGGGCGCGGTCGATGATGAAATCATTCGGCCGCTCGATCGCCTCTTCGTCGCGGTTGCCCGAGACATACCACATGACGACCTTCTCGCCGGCGCGGATGGTCTTGCCGCCCAGCACCGTATCGACTGCCGCCGTCCGCCGCATATGGGCGAGCGGGGTTTGCCAACGGATGATTTCCGGCACCATGCTGCCGATCAGCGCCGGGTTCTCCCGCAGCTTGCGGTATTCCCCCGGGAACTGGTTGAGCGCCAGCAGGCCGCCGGTCAGCGAATTGCGCGTGGTATCATTGCCGCCGACGATGAGCAGCAGAAGGTTACCGAGGAATTCTTCAGGCGACATGTGACGCATGGCGTCCGAATGGGCCATCATCGAGATCAGGTCATTGCCCGGCGGGGCATTCACGCGCTCGTTCCAGAGGCGGGTGAAATAGGCCCCGCATTCCATCACCTCGGCCATTTTCTGCTCGTGGCTGTCGACGATGCCCGAGCCCGGATGGGCCGTTGCCACATCGGACCAGCGGGTGAGTTTGCGCCTGTCCTCCCAGGGGAAGTCGAACAGGGTGGCCAGCATCTGGGTGGTCAGTTCGATCGAGACCCGCTCGACCCAGTTGAAGGTCTCGCCCACCGGCAGGCCGTCGAGAATTTCCGCCACCCGGCCGCGGATCGTGCCTTCCATCTTCGCCAGATTTTCCGGCGAGACGATGGGGCTGACGGTCTTTCGCTGCACATCGTGTTTCGGCGGGTCCATGGCGATGAACATGGGCAGGCCCAGCTTGGCATTGCCGTCCTCGATATGGATGCCGCCCAGTTCCGACGAGAACACCTGGTGGCTGGTTTCCACCTGCATGATGTCCTTGTATTTCGTCACCGACCAATAGGGCCCGAACATGCCATTGGCGCACCAATGGACCGGGTCTTCCTTGCGCAGGCGCTCGAAATAGGGCCACAGGCTGTTGTCGCGGAACCGCGCGGGATCGGAGACATCGATCTCCGACAGCGGCATGGACCAGGCATCGGCGGTGCTGCTGTCCAACCTCAAGGCTGCTTCACTCATTTCTCACTCCCTGTTGCCCGGACGGGCGAGGACTTGTGGTCTTGGCGGGCGCACCCGCTGTCGTATCGAGGCCCGGGCCCTGGCCCAAACCTGATCGACTGTCACTTTCCCGCAGCGCTTGTTCCCTGCCCTCCCCCTCGTTCGTGGGGATCGGTGGGCGCCGTCCGGCCGGTTGAGATTTATTTCAATTTGGGGGAAATCGCCGACAGCCCAACCCCTATGGGTGGGGGGCGCTTCCAGCCCATTCAGGCGCAGGCTTTGGCCACGGCACGACAGCGCAGCAGACGTTGCGGCCATAACAAAAGCCGCCGAACCAACCGGCAGCATGAGGGAGGAAAACATGACGCGAGACATCGCGCCCGATGACGGCTGCCTCGTCCGCCGTCCAGCCATGGGCTGTCCAGCCACGTCCGGGGCCACCGGCACGCCAATTCACCGCTAATCCGTCCGACCACTCTCCGGGGGCTCGTGGACCTGTGCAAAATTTCAGCTATCGCCTGTCGCATGCGATCATGACCAATCGAGCATTCTCGATTCTGGTCATCGCGCTCATCACCGCCTTCTTCGGCTGGGGTTGCCGCAATGTCGAATTGCGGACGATCTTCTCCGATCTCCTGCCGGCGGATCATCCCTTCGTCGAGACGTTCAAGGATCACCCGAATTTCGGCAATCCGCTGACCGTCACCATCATGGTGAAGCGCACCGATGGCGACATCTACAATATCGAGACCCTGCAGAAGGTCTGGAACCTGACGCGTGAAGTCGACCTCGCGCCGGCCGTCGACCACGATCAGGTGATCTCGATCTCGACCGAAAAGGTCCGCTATGCCGAGGCGACGCCGACCGGCATCGACACCCAGCCGGTGATGGGCGACACCATCCCCTCGACCCAGGCCGACCTCGATGAATTCAAGCGCCGGGTGGATATGGCGCCGCTGGCACGCCGCTTCTATATCTCGGAAGACGGCACCGCGACCCTGATCACAGCGACCTTCATCGAACGCCTGCTCGATTATGGCGAGACTTTCGAATACCTGCAGAAGGTGGCCGAAGCAGCGCGCGACGACAGGCACGAAATCCATATGGCGGGCATGCCGGCCCTGACCGGCTGGGTCTACCGCTATCAGCAGCAGATGCTGGGTATTTTCGCCATCACCGGCTTTGCCCTGCTGCTCTGCCTCATTCTCTACATGCGTAACTTTGCCGGTGTTGTCACGCCACTGGTGACTTCGCTGATTGCAGCGCTTTGGGGCTTCGGCTTTGTCGGCTGGCTCGGGCTGGCGATCGAGCCGCTGATCATGGTCGTGCCGCTGCTGCTGGTCGCCCGCTCGTTCAGCCACAGCGTGCAGTTCACCGAACGCTATTACGAAATCTATCTCCATGTCGGCGACAAGCGGAAGGCGGCGGAAATTGCCCTTTCGGTGATGATGGCCCCGTCCATGCTCGGGATTTTCACCGATGCGGCGGGCCTGCTCCTGATCGCCCTGGCGCCGATCCCGGCCATGGAACGCTTCGCGATCTTCTGCGGCTGGTGGGCGGCCATGCTGGTGCCGGCCAATGTCTTCCTGTCGCCGCTGATCCTCTCCTTCCTGCCGGCGCCGCGCAATGTGCGGAAAATCACCGGCATGGATGGCGACCACGGTTTCCACGCCGGGCTGAAGAGTTTCCTCGGGCGGATTTCCGCAATCACCTATGGCCGCACCGCGCGGATCACCACGGTCGCCTTCGTCATCATTACCGGCGTCTCGACCTATGAATTCCTGCAGATGAAGGTCGGCAATCCGGTCGAGGGCAGCAATATCCTCTGGGAGGATGGCGAGTTCAACACGGCGGTCGCGGCGATCAACCGCAACTTCCCGGGCGTGAATACGCTCGAAATCGTGCTGGAGGCAAAGAACCCGATCAACCCTAACCGGGTGGCGCGCCAGGCGGAAACCATCGCCACCATGGCCCGGCTGCAATATGCCCTGGAGCATATGGACAATCCGCCCCGGGCGACCCTGTCCTTCGCCGATTACCTGCCCGAGGCCAACCGGCTTTTTGCCGGCGGCAACCCGAAATGGGCCCCGCTCGATCCGACAGATGCCGCCACCGGTGCCGCCGTCGGCGCCGTGATGTTCGGCACCAGTCCCAAGGCCTTCCTGCATGTCGCCGACTTCGAGCAGCAGAATGCCACGGTCTCTCTATGGTATCGCGACAACAAGCAGGAAACCGTCGATATCGCCCTCGAACAGGCGCGGCAAGCCGTCGCCCTGGTCGGGGCCGACCATCCGGAATTCACCGTCCGTCTGGCCACCGGCACCATCGCCCTGCAACAGTCGATCAACGACACGGTCGCCCAATATGAATATGTCATCCTGGCGGCGCTGAACGTCATCATCCTGGTCGGCTGCGCGGTTGCCTATCGGTCCGTCGTCGCCGGCTTCTTCCTGCTGATCCCGGTCAACCTCGCCAATCTCTATCTCGGCGCGGTCATGGTGCAGCTCGGCATCGGCCTCGACGTCAATACGCTGCCCATCGCCTCCATCGGCATCGGTGTCGGTATCGACTACGGCATCTATCTGCTGTCGCGCATCTGCGAGGAATATCAGGCGACCAAGCGTTACGACTCGGCCATCCGCGCCGCCGTGACCACCACCGGCAAGGCCATTCTGTTCACCGCCTCCATCGTCGCGGTGGGCATCCTGCCCTGGTACTTCCTGTCCGACCTCAAATTCCTCGCCGACATGGGCCTGCTGCTGGTCATGGTCATGACCATCAACATGGTGCTGGCGATTGTCGTCGTGCCGCTCCTCGTCTGGCTGGTGAAGCCGCACTTCGTAACCCGCGACGATCTTCTGGTCGGCGAATCCATCGACCTGTCGCAATACACCGAAGGCCGCAATCTCGATCAGCCCGCCTTCGCCAAATAAGCCAGAACAAGAAACTCACCCGGGAGGAAAGAACAATGCATATCTCCAAGTTCGACAAGGGTTACAGCCGGCGCCAGTTCCTGACCAAATCGGCTCAGGCGGGTCTCTCGCTCGGCATGCTGACCTCGCTCTGGCCGGAGATCGCCCGTTCCGGCGATATCACCAAGGTCTATCCGGAAGAGCTGCTGTCGATCGAGGCCTATACCAAGGGCAAGATCAAGACCGGCGATATCGTCGATGTGAACAATGTCGATATCGTCAAGGACCTGCTCGATCCCATCGCCTACAAGCAGGTGAAGGAAATGGGCCGGAAGATCCGGATCGTGAAAACCACGACCGACGTCACCCGCATGTTCCCGCACAAATATCTGGAGGCCACGCTCAGCAACAAGGGCAAGGCCAAGATGGATGGCACCGGCAATGTGGTGATCGAGAACGGCGATCCCTGGATCGGCGGCAACCCCTTCCCCGATGCCAAGACCGGCGTCGAGGCTTTCGCCAATATCACCCTGTCCTGGGGCCGCCACGACCAGACGCTTTATGCCGTGAAGGACTGGGACATCTCGCCGAATGGCACGCTTTCCTACCAATATGACTTCTGCTGGTGCGAGCAGAATACCACTGGCCTGCTGAACAGTCCGGATGGTCCCTATTGGAAGGGCAAGAAGGATCGCGCGCGTTTCCAGTCGGTCTGGTTCGTCTCGCCGAACGATGTGCGCGGCACCTCCTTCCTCAACGAATGGTACTACGACCAGACCCAGTTCCCGGACCTGTTCGGTTACCTGCCGGCGTTCAAGCGCGAGCGCCGCTTCCCCACCAACCAGCGCTTCGAGCCGCTGGTGCCCGGCATCACCATCTTCCTGTCCGACGCCTGGGCGGCGGGCGATCCCATGCTGACCTGGGGCAATTACAAGGTGATCGAGACCAAGCCGCATCTGGGCGCCGTGTCCGAGAATTGGGCGGGCGACGATCCGAACTGGGAAAAGCCGGCCCATGGCGGCCCGAAGGATCAGACCTTCTGGCTGTCCAACATGGAACTCTGCCCGGAGGTGCTGGTGGTCGAATGCGAACCGACCGGTTACCCGCGTGCCCCGGTCGGCAAGAAGCGGGTCTATATCGATACCCGCAACATGATGTTCATTGCCTATCTGACCTACGACCGCCGGGGCGAGATGTGGAAATCCTTCGAGCCGGCCTTCAGCCTCTATGACACCGGCAAGAACAAGGTGATGGATGGCGATCATGTCCATTGGTCCTGGGGTCATTTCACCTGCCACGACATCCAGTCGAACCGCATGAGCCGGGCCCTGAAGGCCAAGGAAATCACCGGCGGCTACAAGTCGGGCTTCAACCAGGGCGACGGTATCCACGACCAGTTCCTGACCATCCAGGCCATCCGCCGTCTCGGCGCCTGAACGACATCAAGGGGTGGGACCGGCCGCGTCAGGCGCCGGTCCCCGGCAGGACAGACAGGGGTTACGGGAATGGCAATCAGGATCTGGGGCGGGCGCCCCATCGCGGGGCTGATCGCCGGCGCTGTCGCGCTGGCCACCGGCGGGGCGCTGGCGGGCCCGGCCATCGAACTCGACACCATCCGCCAGGGTACCACCCATGAGGCGATCTATTGCCTGGCGGGTCACGGCAGCGACCGGCTGGCGGCAGGGGTGCCCAATCTTCTCTTCACCAGTAATGACGCCGGTGTCACCTGGCAGCGCGTCACCGAGATCAGCAGCGAAAGCGCCCTTCTCGGCTGCACCATGACCGGCAATGTCAGCCTCGTGGTCGGGCAGCAGGGCATCATGCTGCGCCATGATGCCAAGGGCTGGGCCCGGGTCGATGCCGGGACCGACGCCAGGCTCTTTGCCGTCGATGCCAATGAGGCCGGCCGCGCCGTCGCCGTCGGGGCCTTTGGCACCATTCTGGTCTCAGCCGACAGCGGCCAGCGCTGGCGGAAGATCGCCTTCGACTGGAGCCGCACCAACGACCAGGGTTTCGAGCCTCATCTCTACGGTGCCTCGATCGACGCCGATGGCGCCATCACCGTGGTCGGCGAATTCGAACTCATCCTGCGCTCCGCCGATCAGGGCGAGAGCTGGGATGTGGTGCATCTCGGCACCGCCTCCCTCTTCGATCTGAAGATCGAGCCGAGCGGCATCGGTTACGCGGTCGGCCAGACCGGCACGGTGCTGCGCAGCCGCGACCACGGCAAGACCTGGGAGACGGTGGGCAGCGGCACCAAGGCCAATCTTCTCGGCATCGCCCGGGGCGAGGATGGCCGCACCCTGATCACCGGTCTGCGCACCATGCTGGAACTGGACGACAGCGCGGCATCGGCCACGCCCATCGTTGCCGGGGACATCGGCACCACCTGGTACCAGCCCGCCGTGGCGGCCCAGGGCGGCGGCTGGCTCGTCGGCGGTCACACCGGGCGGATCGTCCGCGTCGGCCAGCACTGAAAAAACAGGAAGGGGGGGAGATATGGCGAAGAAAAGGACTAACTGCGCTGCCGCGACGATCATCGCCGGCAGCGTGGCGGCCGGCGGCCTGTTCGGCCTGGTGATGCCGGTGCTGGCGATCGATTTCACCATCTCGGGCTTCATCCGCCAGGAGATGGCCTTCAAGCTCAGCGACAAGGAGAATCAGGCGAACAATCACGGCAATCCTTTCAACGGCAAGGATGTGCCGCTGGAGCCCCTCGGCCTCGATCTGTCGACGGTGACCGGGGTCAACAACCTGCTGTCCGGGCTCGGGTTGCCGACGCTCGGCAATGTGACCCAGCCGCTGTTCGGCTCGGCCGTCACCTTGCCGCCCACGGGGCGGCGCAATGTCCGGACCGCCGACAATGATTTGAACCTCTTCGCCACCCGGCTCGAGGTGAATATGTCGGCCGCCATCGATGCCAATTGGAGTGCGCGGCTGACGGTTCGCGGCTACTACGATTGGAATGCCTATGATGACAACGGCGATACCAATTTCTTCGACACCCAGTTCCGCGAGGGCGGCGGCGGCACCCCGCTCGAATATGCCGGCCAGAATTTCATGATCGACCTGCCGGTCGCGACCATCGAATATACCAATGGACCGCTTTTCGTGCGCGCCGGCAACCAGCAGATCGCCTGGGGCGAGGCCATCTTCTTCCGGGTCATGGATGTCCCCGCCGGCCTCGACTATCGCCGCCACCTGATCTTCGAGCCGGCCATCGAGGAATATGGCGACAAGCGCGTGCCCGGGCTCGGCATCCGCGCCTCCTACCAGATCAATTCCGAATGGGAAGTCGAGGGCTTCATCCAGAAGTTCGAGCCGACGATCTATCCCAATCCCTCGACCCCCTATAATGTCGTGCCCGACCAGTTCACGGTCCACGAGCGTTACAAGGGCTACGCCGACGATCTCTGGAATGTCGGCGGTCGCATCCGGGCGCAATTGGGCAATCTCGGCCTGCAATTCATCGCCGTCTCCCGCCACAATCCCCATGGCGTGTTCCGCTGGACCAAATCCGGCGTGAACAAGGATCTGCCGGTGCTGCCCGGCTCCGGCAAGCAGTTGCAGAACACGGCCTTCGAGGTCGATCAGGAAAACGGCGTGAAAAGCCAGGAGGAATGGTACTGGTACGCCAACAGCATCCGCCTGAACGGGACCCAGGGTCTGAATGCCGCCGTCGATGATTTCCAGCCGGCGACCGGCGCCCTGACCGCCTATAATGTCGGCCAGAGCGACAGTCTGGCGCGCGGCGAACTCGATACATTCTTCTGGCTGTCGGGCGGCTTGCGCGGCCATATCGAGCGCCTGTTCCCCTATGAGAATGTCTTCGGCGCCAGCGTCAATTACGTCTTCGACGGCGAACCCGGCTCTTTCATCGAGCAGCTCATCGCCCGGCTGGAAATGACCTATACGCCGGAACGGACCTTCACCAATCCGACGCTCGGCCAGGAGTTCATCAAGGAAGACCAATGGGCCTTTGCCGCGGTCTTCGAGAAGTGGCATCGCTGGAGCGAGGATTTCCCCGCCGCCTATATGGTGCTGCAATTCATGTACAAGAACGGCAGCGATATCTTCGATGTCGGCACCCGGCACTTGTCTGGTTATGGCTCGACCTCGACCACGACACCGAAGGGAGTCGATTATTCGGCCGCCATCGCCTTTGCCGGCTTCCAGCCCTCGCCATCCCTCGAATGGAAATTCGAATGGGCGGTGCTTTATGAGCTGGACGGCGGCTGGTTCTTCCAGCCGGGCCTGCGCTGGAAGCCCAACGACAGGTGGGAAGCCAATATCTACGCCAATATCGTGGTTGCCGAGGAAGACGGCCGCACCGCGATCCGCCTCGTCGATTATCTCGACGAAGTAGCACTGCGTGTGACCTATCAGTTCTAGCGTTTGATCCCCCGGCCCCCCAGCCGGCACTCGGGGAGGAGGCGAGCAATGCCCATTCCTCCTCCCCGCTTTTTTTGCACAATGGGGAAATTCCGCCTACCAATGAAGAACACCGGCAAAAAGCCGAAATCACATGGGGGAAACGATGGGGACGAAATCGCCGCCATCCCTGATCCGCAGCGCCAAGGCGCGGCCGACACCGCTTCGGCAATGGACCGTGCGGCGCAGCGATCTGCTGGCGCGCCTGGCGCGGGAAGCCGCCGACATGCAGACCATCGTGATCGAGGCGCCGCCCGGCTATGGCAAGTCGACGATGATGCGCCAATGGCTGGAAATCTGCACCGAACTCGGACGCCGCACGGCCTGGCTGTCGCTCGACACGCTGGACGACGAGCCCTCGCGCTTTGCCTCCCTGCTGATCGGCCTATTCCCCGGACTGTGCCGGGAGCCTGTGCTGCTTGGCTCTGGCGAATTGCTGGAAATCGATGCGGTGGTGGACCGGCTGCTGACCCAGGATTTCTCGGACCGGCCGGCCGCCCTCTTCATCGATGATTTCCACGTCATCGCCAATGGCGCGATCCACCGGGCCATCGGCCGGCTGGCCGCCATGGCGCCTGAAGGGTTCCAACTGGTCCTGAGCAGCCGGATTGCCCTGCCCATGGCCCTGGTCAAGGCCCGCCTTGCCGGCCATGTGGTGGTGCTGCGCGCGGACGACCTCGCCCTGAACACGGAGGAGGCACGCGATCTTCTACATAACATCTGCGGTCAGGATGTCGATGCCGGCCAGGTGGAGCAATTGCGCCGCCGCGCCGGCGGCTGGGCCGCCATGTTGCAGATGGCGGGCATGGCGTTGGGCGCCAGTGCCAGCCCGGCCCGCTTCATCGAAGAGTTCTCCGGCACGGATGTCGAAGTTTCGCGCTATCTCTGTGAAGTCACCCTCGACCTGCAACGGCCCGAGGTGCGGCGATTGCTGCTGGCGACATCTCCGCTCGACCTGTTCTCGCCCGAGCTTTGCACCGCGCTGACCGGCATCGAGAACAGTCGCGCGCTGCTCGGCGAGATCGAGGACCGCCACCTGCTGCTGATCCCGCTCGACCGTCAGCGGCGCTGGTTCAAGTATCACGCTCTGTTCCGCGAATTCCTGGAAGCCCGGCTTGAGGTCGAGGCCCCGGGCGAGCGGCAGCGCCTGCTGGCCTCGGCAGCCTCCTGGATCCATCAGGCGGGCGAGATCGAACTGGCGGTCGAACACGCCCTGCGGGCCGGCGATCACGAGCGGGCCGCGGCCTTCGCCTCCGACCGGGTAACCGATATCGCCCTCAGCCGGGGGGAACATGCCACGGTCCAGCGCTGGATCGCCAATCTGCCGTCGGAAATCCTCGACCGCTATCCGTCGCTGAAGATCGGCCTGGCCTGGGCGCTCACCTTCCGCCAGCGCCATGCCGAGGCCAGCCGTCTCCTGACCAGTGTCGAGGCGGATATCAATGCCGCCCTCAATCTCGACAAGATCACCGAGGCCCAGGCGGCGGAAACCCTGGCAACCTGCGACATGATCCGGGCCATTGCGGCCACCGCTTCCGACCAGCATATGGTCTCGAGCAAGCTGTTCCGCGCCTTCGACCGCAAATGGGGTAACAGCGGGTTGATCGAACAGGGCTCGATCATCATCGCCAGCGCCTATACCGCCCTGGTCCTCGGCCGCCCGCGTGAAGCCCGGCGCCTGTCGGAACAGGCGAGCGAGATCGTCGGCCTGTCGCGTTCGCCCTATGCCTTTGGCTGGAACTGCATCGTGCAGGCCCGCCTCGCCTTGTTCGAGGGGCGGTTGAACGATGTCGCTGCGCTGTCCTGTGCCCAGCTCGACGGGGGCGATGCCGCGATAAAACCCCATGGGTTCGTGGCCGAACTGCTCGCCATCTGCCTCGCCGAGGCCCATTACGAGGCCAACAGGCTGGAGGAAGCGCGGCTTGCCCTGCAGGATGCCGGCGAATCCGCCCTTGGCCATGTGACGGTGGAACTGGGGGAATCCGCAACCCGCGTGCTGGCCCGGCTGGCACTGGCGGCCGGCCGGCCGGACGAGGCCCTGCCCCTGCTGCGCCGCTCCATCGGCCTGGCCCAGCACATGGGCCTGCCGCGCCTTGCCGACCTCCTGGGTGGCGAACTGGCCACGGCGCTGCTGCGCCTCGGACGCACCGAACAGGCATTCCAGGTCGATCAGGAAATGGGCCTGTCGCTACCGACCACCGAAGATTTCGCGCCATCCATGGATATGCGGCAATTGACCCAGGCCCGGCTGTCGCTGGCGCGGGGCGATGCCGCGCGGGCCATGCGCCTGGTCGGCAGCCTGTTGAACCGGGTGCGTTCCACCGGCTGGGTACGGCTGGAAATTTCCGCGCTCTGCCTGGCCGCCGCCGCCCAGGCCCGGCTGGGCGATCGGGCGGAAAGCCGGCGGCTGGCGACCCAGGCGCGGCTGACCGCCGCCCAGGGCGGCCTGCGCCGGTCCGTGATCGACGAGGATTACCTGCTCGCCCCCCTGGTCGAGGCAGCGCCGGAGCCGGAATTCACCCTGCCCGAAGGGGCGCCGGCGGCGGGCGGCAACGGCCTGTCCCACCGCGAGGGCCATGTGCTCAGCCTGATTTCCCAGGGTCTGACCAACCGCGACATCGCCGAAGCGCTGGTGCTGTCGGAAGAGACGGTCAAATGGCACATGCGCAATATCACCAAGAAGCTGAACGCGCGGAACCGCACCCATGCGGTGCAGATCGCGCGCCAGTCCGGCCTGCTGCACTAGGCTTTGACGTAATCCGCAGTCGAGACCAGGGTCGCATAGGCGAAGCCGAGCGCGGACATGAAAGCGGCATGGGCTTCCGCCGCCGGCACGATCTTGCCCGCGAATTCGAGATCGCGGGTGGCGCAGGCGTCATGAACCAGCGTCACCTTGTAGCCGAGATCGGCGGCGGCGCGGGTCGCGGCATCGATGCACATATGGCTCATGGCGCCGACGATGGTGACATCCTCGATCCCATCGCGCTGAAGAACGGCATTGAGATCGGTACCCTTGAAGGCATTCACCTCGTGTTTCACGATCACCGTATCGTCGGGCCCGGCGCCCAGCACCTTGTGCAGCCTCGCCCCATCGGTGCCCGGGGCGAAGAAGGGGGCATCGGCGCTTTCGAATTCATGGGCGATGAAGATCACCCGGTCGCCCGCCGCGCGGGCCGCCCCGATGACGGCGGCAGCATTGCTGCCCGCCTGCTCCATGCCATCGAGCGTCCAGCGTCCGCCCGGGAAATAATCATTCTGGATATCGACGACGATCAGCGCCCGCTTGCTCATGGCTTCGCTCCCACTTCTGTCCAATGGACGGCCCGCCGGCCGCCGATGACAGTGATAGCGGTTTCGCGGCAGACTGCGGATTGGCGGAACTGACATTCTTCAGGCTGAAACCGACAAATGACCCTGAACCCCGAGGCCGGCGTCGGCCTATTGCTTTACCCGGGCGCCCAGGCAGCGGCGGTCCATGGCCTGACCGATCTCCTCACCGTCGCGGGGAGGCTGGCGGGGACAAGTCTCAGGGTCAGCCATTGGCAACCCATGGGGGCGGGCCTGCGGACCGCCTTCGACACGGCGGCACAGGGCCCGGCGCCGGCGGTCGTGGTGCTGCCGCCCAGCCTTGGAGAACCGCCGGGGACAACCGCCACCATCACCGCCTGGCTACGCCAGCAACAGGCCGGGGGCAGCATTCTCTGCTCCGTCTGCGCCGGGGCTTTTCTGCTGGCGGATGCCGGGCTGCTGAACGGCCGGCCGGCCACTACCCACTGGAGCTATGCCGAGACCCTGGCAGCCCGGCACCCGGCGATTGCGGTCGATGTCGACCGGCTGATCATCGATGACGGCGACATCATCACGGCGGGCGGTGTCATGGCCTGGACCGACCTCGGCCTCATCCTGGTCGATCGTTTCTTCGGCCCGGCCCTGATGATGCGGACGGCACAATTCTTCCTGCTGGACCCGCCCGGCCGGGAGCAGCGCTTCTATGCCCGCTTCCGCCCCAAGCTGGACCATGGCGACAGCGCGATCCTGAAAGTGCAGCAGCGCCTGGCCCGGGCCACCGATCTTGCCGTCGCCGAGATGGCGGTGGAAGCCGGGCTGGAGGAGCGCACATTCCTGCGCCGCTTCCGCAAGGCCACGGGCCTGCGCCCGACCGAATATTGCCAGCAGCTACGCATCGCCTTTGCCCGCGAACGGCTGGAAACCACGCGCGACGCCATCGACCGCATCGCCTTCGACGCCGGCTATCAGGATGCCGGCGCC
>Ga0075012_10002853_pt1 | contig 16768 bp, 17 predicted proteins | sample All_14_2_FD_71474 | JGI IMG/M metagenome (GOLD analysis project Ga0075012, IMG submission 71474) | Freshwater microbial communities in response to fracking from Pennsylvania, USA - Allegheny Zone_MetaG_DW_15 | ecosystem: Environmental > Aquatic > Deep subsurface > Groundwater > Drilled... | reverse complement strand
GCATAAGAGTAATAACAAACACCCCTCTTTTTCATAAAAACTGACTTTGTACCTTTGCGCCTCGTTACTATAACATAGCTCATGAAGAAAATAAAACTATATATAGGATCTGTAATCTGTTTGCTGGGTTGTGTAACATTGCTAAACAGTTGTACAGATAATGGAATTTCAGGCCCTGATACATCCGGCATTCAACTGGAGCTGAAAACATACCGGTTTGACACTGACCTATATGCACTGGATAGCAACAATATAGAGACCGGACTTGTGAAACTAAAAGAAAAGTATCCTCAGTTTCTGGACTTTTTCCTTGATACCCTGATGGCATATGGACTGAACGGCAATTACTCAGACACTATGCCCGGCATAAGAGAAGGACTTATACCATTTATCACATTCAAGGATTATGCTGAGCTGGAACAATATATAAAACAACAATATCCTGACACTAAAGAAACAGACAAAAGTCTCACTGAGGGATTCAAAACTCTTAAATATTATTTTCCAAATATCACAGTGCCAGATATTTACTACCTGAATCTGGGCCTGAGCAGATGGACTGCTTTTCCTGTAGACAGCAATACACAGTGCATTGCTCTGGATATGTTTCTGGGGGATGATTTTCCACATTACGCTTCTGTGAATGAACCAGCGTATATGAAGCAGCACAGAAGGTCTACATATATACCTGTTTCTGTATTCAGCTCACTATTCAGACTAGCTTACCCACTTAAAACACAGGAAAAGAATCTGCTGGAGCTGATGCTGCAGAGAGGTAAAGAGCAATATTTTCTCCATTGCATTTTGCCAGGCACGCCTGATTCAGTACTACTGGGCTTTAATGCTGAGCAAACAAAATGGTGCGAAGAAAACGAAGCTTTTGTATATAACTTTTTTGTAAGAAACGAACTACTATTCAACAAAGAAGCCATGACCATTATGTCTTATATAACTGATGGTCCGTTTGCAAGGGGGATAGAGCCACCCTCCAATGAAAAGAAAGTAACACCTGGCAACATAGGTACCTGGCTTGGGTATAAAATGATAAAATCGTATATGCAACAGCATAAGGATATGACACTGCAAAAACTTCTGGCAACAGAATTTAATCCAACAACATTCCTTGCAGATGCTAAGTACAAGCCACGCTAGATAACACAAATCAAAACACACAAATTAAACAAGAATGAAAAAAAATCTACTGATTATCACATCATTATGCGCATTATCTAATGTGTTACGTGCGCAGATAAATAAAGTGGACGAAGTAAAAAAGTCACTTGAAACAAAAAATGCAGATACTGTGGCATGGATACACAGTGGTGTGCTAACGATAGGAACCAATGGTGGTTTTCTGCACAACTGGGCTGCAGGTGGTGAACTGGGGTCATTGCTTGTGAATGGCATATTTTCCGGCAGGCTGGACCGTCTGAATCACAGAGATATATGGAGTAACACGCTGGACATGACCTATGGCCTTACCTATAACTACTCCAGTTCTTTTGTACCAAGAAAAACAGATGACCGTATTGACTTTACTTCTAAATACGGTAAAGTAATAGATACGGGAAGAAACATATTCCTGACTACCCTCTTTAACTTCAAATCTCAGCTTACGAAAGGTTATGATTACTCCCTGCCAAACTGGGACAGCATATCTACCTCCAATTTCCTGTCGCCGGCATTCTTTACACTGGCTGTGGGTGGTGAATATCGTAAAGGGAGTGATATAACATTATTCCTGTCGCCGGTAGCTGCCCGCCTAGTTACTGCCGACAAATACTATACCCTGATGAAACCAGAAGGCATGTTTGGCGTACCATATGGCAAAACCACCGCCATGCAGCTGGGTGCTTATTTCTCTGGCCGCTATACGATAAACATCACTAAAAACATGGTTTTCAAAACGCGCCTGGATCTGTACTCAAACTACCTGGCAAAAGACACAAAGGACAGCACCGGGACCGTAATCAAAAAAGACAATCCCGGCAATCTGAATGTATTGTTTGACAATCTGTTTTCATGGAAAGTATCAAAAGTATTCAACATAACTGTAGGTGCTACTGTAATGTATGACAACAACATACCATACAGCAAAACATATGTAGATGATATGGGTAATACAGTAGATAAGAATGAACCCGGTGCAGGACTGGGCTGGATACAACTGAAGCAGGTTGTAACATTTGGACTGGGCTTTAAGTTCTGATATTATACGATAAGATAAAAAGGTTACTTTTGTTTTACTGCGTCAATGAAGTACATGCATCCGATGCATTTCATTGACGCAGTTTTTGCCTGTATTACTACATATAAGATAATGTCAGCTACCTACCAGATAAAGCTTCCTCAATTTGAAGGTCCATTTGACCTGCTGCTATTTTTTATAGAGCGTGACGAACTTGATATTTATAACATTCCCATAGCAGGTATTACTAATGAGTTTCTGGGATACATACATACACTGGAGAGTCTGAATATAGAGCTGGCAAGTGAATTTATCCTTTTTGTATCTACTCTGATGCGCATAAAGGCAAAAATGCTCCTCCCCCGCAGAGAGATGGATGCACAGGGTAATGAAATAGACCCCAGGCAGGAACTGGTAGATAAGATACTGGAATATAAACGCTTTAAAGAAGCATCGGAGATGATGGCCCTGATGGAGGCCGACAGGCAGATGCAGCAAAAGCGAGGCAATATAAAAAATGAGATAGACGACCTGAGTGAGTCATACTCTGAAGGAACAGAGATACAGACAGTAACTATGTATAAGTTACTGCAGGCGTATGAAAAGGTAATAAAGCGGTTTAATGACCGTAACCTGAAACCGCAACATGTGGTTGTAAAGTATAACTACAGTCTGGAAGGGCAGCGTGCATTTCTACAAAATGACCTGAAAGAAAAGAAGCGTGTACCATTTGACCAGTTATTTGCGGTATGTGAGAACCGGATACATGCCATTTTTACATTTCTGGCTATGCTGGAACTGATACAGCAGAAGTATCTTATGATACTTATAGGTACAGGCCGTAACAACTTTATAGTAGAATGGAACAGTGAGGCAGATACCGATAATACAGAATCTGCCAAAGTCCCGGAAAGCACTAATGAAGTGTTAAATGAGGGGCAGGAAGATAATAATACACCATCAGAAGACGGTAGTCTGGCACAATAATTGCATTATTTTATATGCAGTGTAACTGCAAAATGATTTCCTTGCGAGGCGCTGTCGGACAGTAGGCCAGCAAGGAATTCTGCTTTACAGCACATTCCATCAACAATTATACTGAAGAGTTATGCTCTTATTCAGGTTTAGGTTTGGGAGTAGCATCCTGCATGAGAGCCTGATGTTCAAAGTCGACCATCTGTAACGCGAGGCTTTTTATAGAAGGGTAAACAAGGTCATATACTCCTTTTTTGCCCGGAGATACGTCTGTATCTTCCATAGCTACTATATATATGATGGAAGGTGGAATATCCAGTGATTCACATATGCGGTTAAATGTACGCTGGCTGGGCCGCTTCTTTCCGGTCTCAATCTGAGATAACGCGGTTTGCGTCAATTCACACTTTTCTGCAAGTTCAAACTGACTGACACCAATCTTTTTACGAATAGACCTGATAGCTGCACCAATATTCATAACATTTACAATTTTAAGTAAGTATATAAATCTAAGATGTAAAATTAACTGTATGATAAAAATACATACGCAATCTAGTGAACTTCGTTAATAAAGTATGTTTTATTAATGTACACTTTGTGCACATTCACCCCAAATTGCCATTTTGTGACAAAAAAGGTGATGTATCAGTATCAAAAAATCCAGTAAAACCGGCAACCGGAAGCATCATTATGCCATTGCTGCCAGACTGTCTTTAGCAGCAACTATGGTTTTTGCTACTTCATCACCACTTACTGCACTACTTATGAACCATGTTTCAAATGCTGATGGCGGCAGATATATACCTCTATCCAGCATATGATGGAAAAATGAAGCAAATGAAGCATTGTCGGCAGATGCAGCATCTGCAAAGTTTGTTACAGGCTTATCGCTGAAGTGCACACTAATCATAGACCCAAAACGATTTATGACATATTTTCGGCCGGATGCGTTCAGTACATCACTGAGCCCCTCGTGCAGTTGTGCGGTAGTAGCATCAATAGTTGTATAAATATCTCTGTTTTCGTTGAGGGTCTTTAGGGTTGTGTATCCTGCAATCATAGCTATAGGGTTGCCACTCAGCGTTCCTGCCTGATAGACATTGCCCAGTGGCGCAATGCACTGCATAATGTCGGCACGGCCACCGAATGCACCTACCGGCAAACCGCCACCTATTACCTTACCATATGTAACGAGATCGGCACGTACGCCGAGCCTTTCCTGGGCACCGCCAGGTGCCAGGCGAAATCCTGTCATTACCTCATCAAAAATGAGCACAATTCCCTCTTCGTCACATATACTGCGCAACCCTTCCAGAAAACCGGGTTCGGGAATAATGCATCCCATATTACCCGCTACCGGTTCTATAATAATGGCGGCAAGTTCTCCCTTATTGGCAGCTACTATCTCACGCACCGCTTCAAGGTCGTTGTATGGCGCTGTAAGTGTATCATTTGCGGCACCGGCGGTAATACCCGGCACTGTCTGAATATTAAATGTAGCAAGGCCGCTGCCTGCTTTTACCAGAAAAGCATCGGCATGGCCATGGTAACAGCCTTCAAATTTTATAAACTTATTACGCCCGGTATATCCTCTGGCCAAACGTAATGCACTCATGCATGCCTCGGTACCACTGCTCACCATACGAATCATATCTACACCGGGCACCATTTGCCTGATAAGCTCTGCCATTTCAATCTCCAGCTCTGTAGGTGCGCCAAATGAGGTAGACATTCCAGCCCGCTCTTTTATAGCATCTACTACAGCAGGGTAAGCATGCCCCAGTATCATGGGTCCCCATGAGTTAATATAATCTATATAACTGTTCCCATCAGCATCATACATATATGCCCCGCGGGCGCTGCTCATAAAAACAGGTGTGCCACCTACTGACCTGAACGCACGTACAGGAGAGTTAACACCACCGGGAATAGACTGCTGTGCACGACTGAATAACTGACTGCTCTTTGATACCATATACTTTGAAATAAAACGTGCCGCAATTTCCGAATAAAATGCATCAGAACCGAGTAAGATGTGCCATAATATTGTCTTTTCAGAGGTATAGGCACTCACATTGGCATGACTTTAACACCCAAGCTATGTGTAAAAAGAAAGGACTGGCATATTTATTGTTTCAGGCAGACCATATCTGTACAGAATTATTTTCCTAATCTTGTATTTCTAAAACACACATTCTTAAAATGAAAAGTTCATGCAGTCTGCTGTTTGCTATGCTCCTGGCAAGCTCAGCCACTTTTGCCCAGCGAGGCTATCCTGGCAATTACCATCAATACCAGTATGAAAATATGCAGTATGACAACAGTGTACTATCTATTTTCTCAGAAAATGGCGAACCATTTTTCCTCATACTCAATGGCATAAAGCAAAACCTGACACCGCAATCCAAAATAAGGGTTGAGTATCTGCCAAAATACCAGAATGATGTGCAGATAATGTTTCCCAGCGGAAGAACACAACCAATAAGAAGAACTATAAATATAGCAGACCCAATAGATGGAAAGGCTGTAAATCTGACACTGCGTATATCGCGAGGGAGAGGTGGAATGCCCCGGTTAAAGTTTCACAGGATGACAGAATGCGACAGGAACTATCATGGGCCCAGAGATGAGTATGTTATGTATTATGGCAAGCCGCAGCAGATAAACACAGTAACAGAAACAACATTCATGGATCCGATAACCGGCCAGTGGATAACAGAAACAACGACGACGACCACTACAGACAATAATTATGGACAACATCATAATAACGGTCATTATGGTGGTGGCCAGAATGGCAACTATGGTGGTGGCCGTAACAATAACTATACCCCGCCCCCACCACCGATGCCAATGGAGATGGATGCACGCTCATTCAATGATGCGAAGCAAAGCATTGCCAACGCCTCTTTTGAGAACACTAAACTTTCTACAGCGCGCACCATTATCAATGGAAACTATATGAGTACCGGCCAGATAATGGAAGTGTGCCGTCTTTTCTCCTTTGAAAACACTAAAATGACGTTTGCAAAAGATGCATACAGCAGATGTACTGACCCTCAGAACTATTATAAAGTAGCATCTGTAATGGATTTTGACTCCAATAAAAAAGCACTCAACGACTTTATAAACGCAAACAGATAGTATCTCTGCAAAGAAATAACAACAGAAAGCCCACCGCATTTAAGAACGGTGGGCTTTCTGTATCTAAATAACGGCATTATGCTGCAAGGGACTTCCTGTATAGCTGATAAAAAAGCATAGGAAGAAAAACAAAGTTCAATAATCCCATACCTAATACGACCTGCATATTGGCCGTAGGGAATGAACTGAGCTTAAACAGATTGCCGGAAGCAATCAGTATGCCAGCTGCCAGCCCGGCAAAAATGCGGAGATTGGTAGTAGCATTCATGTTTTTCAGTGCTTTTAGCGAGTTATATACCATAATGAACATGGTGCATAACAGAGATGCAAAACCAGAGATAAGTATTACCCTGGCACCTGGCCAATGCATAACCCGGAACATAATTCCAGTAGAAATCAAAAACGCGGCTGTGAAACCCAGCCCATAAACTGCTCTTTTCATGTTTGTTTGTTTTTTATAAGTTAAAAGAAAATATAGTTCTTCCTGTATTTCGTGTATTCCATTGGGAGATATAGCCTGAAACGCCTTACCGTAAGCTGAATCAAAATCAAGACCTTCATCCATCTGCTCTTCTACAAAGCAGCAGTAATGGTCCAGGAGATCTTCCATCAGCCCGGCATCTGAAATGTCTGCAGCTATGCGCATCTCCAGAATGGCTAATTGCTCATCAGAAAGCAGGCTCATATGCAGACAGTGGTTTGGTTGTGATAAGAATATGTATGGTATTCAGAAAATCAAGCAACTCATCTACAGATGCCTGAGTAGCACTTTTACCCGGCGTAGTAAGGTGATAATATTTTCTTACCCGTTTGCCAACATAGACCTGCTCTGTCCTTACCAGGCCATCGGCCTCCAGTTTATGCAATGCGGGATATAATGAGCCTTCTTTCAATAGAATTTTTTCGCCCGACATATTGCGCACCATCTGGGTTATTTCGTAGCCATACAGCTTTCCGTTACTCTCCAGCAGCTTGAGAATAATAGTAGATAATGTTCCTTTTAATAATTCTGTCTGATTCATAGATTCCAGTTGCATCTTGTAACAATGCATCACAAAACTATGTATTAATTTTAAAACAACAAAAAATATAACAGAAATCTCCCTGTTCCATATCTGTTACTGCTGCTTTAGATTTGCAGGAGTTATGGACATAGATTGCAGCGCTGAAGAGCTAGGACTATTTGAAGTAATAGGAAAATCGGCGGGAGAGTCGGACACAACCTGCTATGTAATAGGTGGGTTTGTACGGGATAAGATACTGAACCGTGCGACAAAGGACATAGATATTGTGTGCATAGGAGATGGCATAGCGCTGGCACATTCTGTGGCAAGAAAACTACCAGGCAGACCGCATGTGAGTTATTTCAAAAACTTCGGTACGGCTCACTTTCGTTATAACGGCATAGATGTAGAGTTTGTAGGTGCACGTAAAGAATCCTACCGGCAGCACTCCAGAAAACCGGAAGTAACACCCGGCACGCTGGAAGATGACCAAAAAAGAAGGGACTTCACTATAAATGCACTGGCAATAAGCCTTAATGAAGGTAGCTATGGCAAGCTCATTGACCCATTTGAGGGAATGAAAGACCTGTCACTGAAAAAAATACGAACACCACTGGAGCCTGATACAACTTTTTCGGATGACCCATTGAGGATGATGCGTGCCATACGGTTTGCCAATCAGCTGAACTTTGAAATAGAGCCTGAAATATTTGCATCCATAAAACATAACAGAGAGCGGATACGCATTGTATCGCAGGAGCGGATAACGGACGAGCTGAATAAAATAATGATGTGCAGCAAACCCTCTACAGGGCTGGACCTGCTGTACCGATCAGGACTATTAAAAGAATTCTTCCCTCAGATGGTAGTGCTGGCGGGGGTAGAAATACTGGAGGGGAAAGGCCATAAGGACAACTTTTACCATACCCTACAGGTAATAGATAATACCGCATCAAAAAGTGATGACCTATGGCTAAGATGGGCAGCACTGCTACACGACATAGGGAAGCCTGCTACCAAAAGATTTGAAGATGGGCATGGATGGACCTTTCACGGTCATGAAGTAGTGGGGGAAAGAATGACCCCAAAAATTTTCAGACAGCTAAAGCTGCCACAGAATGAAAAGATGAAGTATGTGGCAAAACTTGTAGCGCTGCATCTGCGACCTATAAGCCTCACTAAAGAAGACATAACGGACTCTGCAATGAGGCGACTACTGTTTGACGCAGGTGACGACCTTGAAGATCTGATGCTACTGTGTGAGAGCGACATAACATCAAAGAACCGTCAAAAGGTAAAGCGATATCTGGAGAATTTTGAGCTAGTAAAAATACGGCTGAAAGAGGTAGAGGAAAAAGATAAGATAAGAAACTGGCAACCACCTATAAGTGGTGACGACATAATGCGTATCTTCGGCATCGGGCCATCGAGAGCTGTAGGTGTACTCAAAACCACTATAAGAGAAGCAATACTGGATGGCGATATTCCCAATAACTATGATGCTGCTTATAACCTGCTAATGGAAAAGGCGCAGGAAATGAACATGACACCCGTAGATAATGGCAAAAATAACACTGACACAGGGGGACATAACACAGATAAAAGCTGATGCTATAGTAAATGCAGCCAACACCTCTCTCATGGGTGGTGGCGGAGTAGATGGTGCTATACACAGGGCTGCCGGGCCTGAGCTACGCCAGGAGTGCGCCCTGCTAAACGGATGCCGGACCGGTGAAGCCAAGATAACCAGCGGATACCTGTTGCCTGCAAGATATGTAATACATGCTGTGGGGCCTATATGGAGCGGCGGTAACAAAAATGAATCTGAACTGCTGTATGCTGCATATAAAAACAGCCTGCTGACCGGTCAGCAGAATGGAGTACGTACCATAGCATTCCCAAACATAAGTACCGGGGTATATAATTACCCCAGGGAAGAAGCTGCTACCATTGCCATAAGTGCTGTAAATGATTATATATCCCAACACAGCAATGCACTGGATGAGGTAATATTCGTATGCTATGATGACGATAATTACTTACTATACCGGCAGCTTCTGGGACAAGTGAATATCTGATGAATAACCGACAATTATTTCTGAGACATGTAGCTCAGACCTCCCCTGCCCCACTGGCACTGGAAATAACAGATGCCAGCGGATGCTACCTGACCGGTGCTGATGGCAAAAAGTATCTGGACCTGATAGGGGGCATAAGCGTATGCAATACCGGACACCGGCACCCGGCTATTACCAATGCAATAAAAAAGCAGGCAGACCATTACCTGCATGTAATGGTATATGGAGAACTGGTGCAGAGCCCTCAGGTAGCCTATGCATCACTACTATCGGAGCATCTACCGGCATCGCTAAACTGTGTGTACTTCACCAACTCAGGCGCTGAGGCTACTGAAGGAGCGCTGAAACTGGCGCGCAGGGTTACCGGCAGAACTGACGTTGTATGCTGTAATAAAAGCTACCATGGCAGCACACTGGGAGCGCTGAGTGTAATGGGTGATGAGTACTGGCGTAATGCGTACAGGCCACTGCTGCCGGGGGTATGGCATTATGATTATAACAGTGAAGAACTGATAGCCGGAATTACCAATAAGACTGCATGCGTACTACTGGAAACGATACAGGCAGAAGCCGGCGTAAATGAACCGGATACAAACTGGCTACAGCGGGTAAGAGAAAAGTGCCATGAAACAGGCACACTCCTGATACTGGATGAAATACAATGCGGACTGGGAAGAACCGGCCGGCTATGGGGCTTTGAACACTATAACATAGTACCGGATATAGTACTGCTGGGCAAAGCACTGGGAGGCGGTATGCCGCTGGGAGCGTTTGTAGCAGACCATGCAATGATGCAATCATTCACTGCCGACCCTGTACTGGGACATATAACTACCTTTGGCGGGCATCCTGTATGCTGCGCAGCAGGTATGGCGGGCATGAATGTAGTACTGGAGGAACAACTGCATGTAACTGCCGAAGAAAAAGGACAGCTATTCAAAAAGCTGCTGAAACATGATAAAATAAAAGCAGTGAGGGGAAAAGGCCTCCTGATAGCAGTAGCACTAGCGTCAGGTGAGGAGGTGATAGCCGTACTGGAAAGGTGTATGAAAAGCGGACTCTTTTCAGATTGGTTCCTTTTTGCCCCTGACTGTATAAGAATAGCACCGCCGCTTACTATATCTGATGAAGAAATAGCAGAAGCATGCAACATACTTCTCAGCTGCCTGTAAGCGGGGAGAAGTTCAAAAAAAATAGCCGTTTTTAAATGATGCTGCTATTTTTTTGCTATTTTGGCAATTCTGCATACACACAAAAACAACCAACAACATGTCGCTGAACCTGTGCATTGACTGGGGTAACACCAACATTAAAGTATCCTTATTTGCCGATGGCAAAATGCAAAGGCCTGTCATATTTTCGGAAGACTCTATTCTGGAGCAGATAACAGGCATTATAGAAACACATAAACCTGACAAGGCTATACTATGCTCTGTATCACAACACAGCATAGAGCTGGAAATGATGCTAAAGTCTAAAATCAAAAGCTCATTAATTCTCACAGGTAATACCAATGTTCCGTTTAACAATGCTTACCTGTCGGCAGACACACTGGGTGCTGACAGACTGGCACTGGTAAGCGGTGCATATGCTGATTATCCGGGCCGTACAACACTGGTAATATCAATAGGCACCTGCATTACCTATAACCTGCTGCAGGAAGGGCGTACCTTCAGAGGTGGTGCCATATCGCCAGGGGTGCAGATGCGCCTGAAAGCAATGAATGCATTTACCAGTTTGCTGCCCGACCTGAAGAAAGCAGATATGGATGCTCTGCTTTTAGGTTATGATACTGAGACCTGCATACAGAGCGGTGCAGTGAACGGAATGGCTGCAGAAGTAGATGGTATGATAAATATGTATAGCGAGCGCTACAGTGATTTTAACGTGGTCTTAACTGGCGGGGATGCTCCCGGCTTTGCATCCAGGCTTAAAAATAGGATATTTGCCGACCCTGACTTACTCATGAAGGGGTGCAACTTAATTCTGAATCATAATGTGCCTTCGCCGCAATAAGTATTTTTTTGTTTTCCTGACTGCTGTAATCAGCACGCCTGCGATGGCGCAAACGACTACATCGTATAGTAACCCTATAAATGGCAGAGACAATAATCCGTATTCAAAATACGGATTAGGGGAGTTGCTTAACGGCAACAACGTTGCCATGCGTGGAGCCGGCAATGCAACATCGGCATATGCTAACGGCTATACGATAAACACTGACAATCCGGCATCATATTCACTGCTGGAAAGGACAACGTTTGAATTAGGAGGCGTAGCATCTACCCGCAACACTACAGGGTCTATAAACGGCAACCCACAGTCGTACAGGACAGGTACCGCATCTATAGCCTATATGACTATGGCCGTGCCAGTGACACGCCATGGTGGTCTCTCTTTTGGATTCAGGCCCTATGCACGTACCTACTATTCTCTGCGGGATACGATATCATCCGGCACAACGCCACCATCGCCTATAGACAGTGCCGAAATGATATATAAAGGTGAGGGTTCACTCAACTATGCATTCATAGGGGGCAGCGTAAGGGTAAAAGGACTAAGTGCCGGGTTTAACTTCGGCTATCTGTTTGGCAATACATATAACAGTACACAGCTTAACCCTTATGACTATACCAATGCTACGAGGAGCTATGTATCGGAATACAGTACTCAAACCCGAACAGGAGGTATAATGTGGAAAGGTGGGCTTATGTACACTGCAAAGCTGGATTCATTTATAACACTGAGAGTAGGTGGTAGCATATCTCTGAGTCAGAAGATAAACCAGCACTTTACGGAATACCACATAAGCGGTTACAACTTTGGCGATACAGTGATAAGAGACACCGCATACTTCCAACCTGAAACTAAAGGTAAGCTGACGCTGCCTACAAGTTACAGTGGTGGCTTTATGCTGAGTAAAGAGAACAAATGGGCCATTATGGCCGACTATAGTGCTACTCAGTGGAGTGAATTCAATAGCGACCTGAATAGCCATATGAACAGGAATATTGCTGCAAGCTCGTATAAAATGAGCCTAGGCACTGAATACATTCCTGACGTTAACGATGTAAAACATATACTATCCCGCTGCACTTACCGACTGGGCGGATACTATGGCACTGATTACATAACACCATCGGCCACCACGCTTAACTATTATGGTGTAACGGCAGGCATGACACTACCCTTCCGCAGGTTTCAGACACAGATGTCTTACCTGCATGCCGCCGTTGATGTGGGCAGGCTGGGCACTACAGATAACGGGCTTATGCAACAGAACTATGTACGATTCTCTATAGGCTTCTCCATGACATCGAAGTGGTTTGAGCGTGCGAAGTATCAATAACATTTATGCCTGCCACATGGCAGGCATTATTACTACACAGAGAAGGTGCCTGGATAAACATGTACGATAACCTGGTAAAGCACATAAAATCAATAACCAATACAACAAAACATACATTTGTTGTATTGGTTATTGCACTTACAGCAGCCGGTTGTAAAAACGACCCGGAAGCGATACGTGCACTTACCGGTAAGCATAATGCACAGGAGGACAAAGCGAAAGGTGTAACATTCATTTACAGCCAGAACGGAGCTGTATCTATGAGGGTATATGCACGTGATTTTGTGCGTAATAACAATCCCCACAGGCCTTACATAGACATGAATAATGAGCTGAAACTTGAGTTTTTTAATGACAGTGGTGAAATACAGGCTGTACTGACGGCAGACTCATCGAGGTTTTATGAAAACCAACATGACTTCATTGTGTGGGACAGTGTAGTGATAATAAGCAGTAAAGGTGAGCAACTTAATACTGATGAGCTGATATGGAATGAGAGCGCACAAAAGTTCTTTACAGAAAAGCCGGTAAGGATTACTACGGCATCGGAAGTACTGTATGGTGATGGCATGGAGGCCAACAGGGATTTTACATGGTATAGAATACTTCGCCCCAAAGGCTCACTGCAGGTGGAAAAGGGAGAGGTGCCGGAATAATCGCTACCGCTAAGTGAATAATATTCCCAATAAATAAAACACAGGCAACAATTGTTGCTTAGATTGCAGACCACATACGTATTACTTTATATGAAGAAAGTATTCAGAATTACCGGATTGAGCCTGCTGGCATTACTGATAATCATGCAGTTTTACCGCCCGGCAAGAAATGAGAGCGCAACCGTGCCCACATCAGACATCATTACTGCCTATGCAGTTCCTGACAATGTAGCGGTTATACTTAAAAAGGCATGCTATGACTGCCACAGCAGTAATACGCACTATCCCTGGTATGCCAATATCCAGCCGGTATCTATGTGGCTGGAGCACCATATAGATGAAGGTAAAGATGAGCTGAACTTCTCGGAATTTGGCAACTTCACAACCAAACGGAAGCTGAAGAAACTAAGAGAGATAGTAGATGAAGTGGAAGAAGGAGAAATGCCGCTAAGCAGCTATACTCTCATTCATAAAGAAGCTGTGCTTACCGAGCAGGAAAAGCAGCTTCTTACCGACTGGGCAAAAGGGCTGACTCAGAAGATCACTCTGGAAGAGGGAGCTTCTGTGCAGCCTAAACAATAATCTCTTCTTACTTTTTCTTCTCTTTGGCCCAGGTATCTTTGAGCGTTGATGCCCTGTTAAATATCAGATGCCCTTCCCTGCTTTCTGTATCAACACAGAAATAACCTTTGCGCATAAACTGATATGTATGTCCCGGCTGAGCTGCGGCCAGTGACGGCTCTATATATACCTGTTCCAGCACCTGCATAGAATCGGGGTTTATGTATTCCTTGAAGTCACCATCCTCATTAGAGGGGTCTTCTACCCTGAACAACCTGTCATAAAGCCGCACTTCTGCATTATGTGCATGAGCTGCACTTACCCAATGTATTGTTCCCTTTACGCTAAGGCCACTTACGTCATTACCGCTTCTGCTTTCGGGCAGGTAGGTACAGTGTACCTCAGTTACATTCCCGTCGGCATCTTTTACGCAGCCTTCGCACTTAACGATATAGGCACTTTTAAGCCTTACCATATTGCCGGGTGTAAGCCTGAAGAACTTTTTGGGCGCTTCTTCCATAAAATCTTCCCGCTCTATCCACAGCTCACGACTGAATGGCACCTGTCTCGTACCGGCAGCCGCATCCTCAGGATTGTTTTCCGCTTCAAATATCTCGGTACTTCCTTCGGGATAATTTGTCACAACCAGCTTTACCGGATCCAGTACCGCCATAGCCCTGTGAGAAGTTCTGTTGAGTACATCTCTTACACAAAACTCCAACATACTGATATCGACGATGTTCTCTCTTTTGGCAATACCAATGGTATCGCTGAAGTTGCGAAGCGCTTCGGCAGGATATCCGCGGCGCCTCATGCCACTGATGGTAGGCATACGGGGGTCGTCCCAGCCAGCTACATGCCCCTCATTTACCAGCTGTAGCAACTTACGCTTGCTCATGACAGTATATGTGAGGTTTCTCCTGGCAAATTCATACTGCTTTGACGGAAAAATGCCCAACTGCTCTATAAACCAATTATATAATGGCCTGTGATGTATGAACTCAAGTGTACAGATAGAATGAGTAATTTCTTCTATACTATCGCACTGCCCATGTGCAAAGTCGTACATGGGGTATATGCACCATTTATTACCTGTACGGTGATGAGCTTCATGTTTTATGCGATACATTAAAGGGTCGCGCAACAGCAGATTGGGGTGTGCCATATCTATTTTTGCACGCAGGGTCTTTTCTCCGTCACGATATTTACCTTCCCTCATAGCTGCAAAAAGCTCCAGATTTTCCTCAACACTGCGGTTTCGGTAAGGACTGTCTATACCTGGTGTAACCGTATTCCCTTTCATTTCGGCAATCTGAGCAGCAGTGCTGTCATCAACGTATGCCAGCCCCTTTTTTATAAGCGCGACAGCAAAGTCATATAACTTCTCGAAATAATCTGAAGCATAAAACACATTGTCCCACTGAAATCCGAGCCATTTCACATCATTCATGATGCTTTCTACATACTCAGTTTCTTCTGTAACGGGGTTAGTATCATCAAAGCGCAGGTTGCACTTGCCATTATACTTTTTAGCCAGCCCAAAATTGAGGCAGATAGAAGTAGCATGGCCTATGTGAAGATAACCGTTGGGTTCAGGAGGGAACCTTGTATGTACACGTCCACCATTAATACCAGCGGCTATATCTTTTTCAATTATTTCTTCCAGAAAGTTCAGAGAACGCGGTTCGCTCATAGCATGAAAAATAAGAGTGCAAATGTAAGCGTTGCCAATGCTATTTAAAAGAGCCGAGTCTGATTACGGCATAAATTGCATAAAAGGCAGCATTAATATGCAGATATCAATATGAAATAGCCGATTTTATATAAAAATCCTCAAAATGCAGTCCTGTAAAGGATAAAAGCTACTTTTGCAAGCCAATGAGATATAGATGTAAAAAATTAAAATCGCATTAAAAAAGAGTCCTCATTTTTGCATTTTCGTTCAGTGTATCTATATTTGCAGTCCTTGAAAAATTTATTGTTTAACAAAAAATAATTTCTATTATTTTATGTCCGTAAAGATTCGTCTACAGAGACATGGCTCTAAGAAGCGCCCATTTTATTTTATTGTAGCTGCAAACACTACAGCTCCTCGTGATGGTAAGTTCATTGAAAAGCTTGGAACTTACAACCCACTTACAGTACCTGCTACCGTTCGCATTAACCGTGAACGTGCACTTCACTGGCTTGACCAGGGTGCACAGCCTACTAACACATGCCGCAGAATTCTGTCATTCAAAGGTGTACTTTATCTGAAGCACCTTATGCGCGGTGTATCACTTGGTTTATTTGATCAGGAGACTGCACTTGACAAATTTGAGCAGTGGAATGGTGAACACGAAGAACTGGTTGCACGTCGTGAAGAAGCTCACCGCAAGCACAAAGCGGAAAAGCGTCATGAAGCAATGAAGGAGTCTGTACGTAAGATAGAAGAAAAGAATGAAGCCCGCGCGGCAGCTGCAGCAACTGCTGCTGGTGAAGGTGAGGCTACATCTGAAGGAGAAGCTACTGAAGCTCCTGCTGCTGAATAAGCTTTAAACAGCTAACAGCATATACAGATATAAAAATATAGTCGTAGCAAGGCTACGACTATATTTTTACGACATTGTCCCTTTTTCATATAGAAGTATCAACTGACGTGCAGTAACATTCCTGCTGGCCTTTTTGCAAAAATGTAAGCCTACAGGTGCACTATACAGATACTGCATAAAACCAGTGATTACCCATATATGCGTTGCTTGCAGCACAGCATCTAAAAAAAAACTCTATAAGTTTTTTACTTTTGATGTTTTTTGTTACTTTTTAATTACCTT
>Ga0075012_10002852_pt1 | contig 16768 bp, 13 predicted proteins | sample All_14_2_FD_71474 | JGI IMG/M metagenome (GOLD analysis project Ga0075012, IMG submission 71474) | Freshwater microbial communities in response to fracking from Pennsylvania, USA - Allegheny Zone_MetaG_DW_15 | ecosystem: Environmental > Aquatic > Deep subsurface > Groundwater > Drilled... | reverse complement strand
ATAGACGGTCATCTTTTCCTTCTTTCCTGCATGAGTTGTTTCACGGGGTCGGCTTCAAGCCCGAATCCGCCGATCTCCTTGAGCTCCGAAGCCGGACGCGTCGGAGGCACGAGCGGCAGCCGCCCTCCCCCGCCATCTTCCGCCATAAGCCGCGCAATCACGCGCTTGTGGCTGGTGATCAGCACCTCCTTGCCTTGGCGGGCTACGCCGAGGTAGTGGCTGAGCTTCTGCTTGAGTGTGGCTGTGTTGACCGTTGTCATGGACATAATATAGACACGATGTGTCCACTATTTCAACCCCAAACTGTCCTTACCCCCACCTCCACCCCCTCACTCCGATTGTCGAACTCCCATATTCTGATCCCCGCCCCCGAGCGCCTCACCTTTGCGGTTGCATTGGGCCGCGGAAGGTGCTAATCCATTGCGCGACACGAAAGGAATCCGACATGTTGCCCCGAACGCTTGAACTCAACGCCTGGACCTCCGAAAAGAAATGCCGCCAGCTGGTCGAGAACTTGACCCGGAAACATTTCACCGCCGTCTACTGCGCCACGGCGCAGGAAGCCGCCGACTACATCCTCAAACAGGCCGAGGGCGCCACGAACGTCGGCTTCGGCGGATCGCTCTCCGTCGCCGACCTCAAGCTCACCACGCGGCTCGCCGAACAAGGCAAGGAGATCCTGAACCACGGCTTCCCCGACCTGACCTTCGAGCAGCGCGTCGCGATCATGAAGCGCCAGCAGACCTGCGACCTCTTCCTCAGCGGCACCAACGCGGTCACGCTCGACGGCTGCCTCGTCAACATCGACGGCAACGGCAACCGCGTCGCCGCCATGATCTACGGCCCGTCGAAAGTCATCGTCGTGGCCGGCCGCAACAAGATCGTCGAGGGCGACCTCGCCGACGCGATCCGCCGCATCAAGGACAAGTCCGCGCCGCCCAACTGCCTGCGCCTCGGCAAGCAGACGCCCTGCGCAGTCACCGGGTTCTGCGCCGACTGCGACTCGCCCCAGCGCATCTGCCACGTCACCACGATCATCGACAGCAAACCCAGCCAGACCGACCTGCACGTGCTGGTGGTCAACGAAGACATGGGCCTCTAGCCCGTTGCCCGTTGCCGATTGCCGATTGCCCGCTGCCCGCGGTTTCCCCATGAAAGCCCACGACCACCTCGCGCTCGACCCCGTCATGGCCGGCCTCATCGCCCGCCACGGCAAACTGCGGCTGCGGCGCTCGCGCACCGAGCCCTACGAGGCCCTGTGCGAGGCGGTCGTCTACCAGCAGCTCCACGCCAAAGCCGCCGCCACGATTTACGGCCGCGTCGTCGAACGGATCGGGGCGGGCACTTTCCCCGCCCCGGACCGCCTGCTCGCGGCCCCGGACGAGGCGCTGCGCGCCGCCGGCCTCTCGCGCAACAAGCTCGCGGCGCTGCGCGACATCGCGCGGCATGCCGCCGACGGCCGGCTCCCGTCCCGCGCCGCCTGTGCCTCGCTCAGCGACTCTGCGCTCATCGCGCGACTCACCGGCATCCGCGGCATCGGCCGCTGGACCGTCGAGATGTTCCTGATGTTCCACCTCGGCCGGCCCGACGTGCTGCCCGTCGATGACCTCGGCGTGCGCAAGGGCTTCCAGTCAGCCTACCGCAAAAAAGAGCCGCCCGCCCCGAAAGCGCTCGCCGCCTTCGGCGAGCGCTGGGCGCCCTACCGGACCTACGCCGCCTTCTACCTCTGGCGCGCCGCCGACCAGGGCGAGGCGTAAACTTTACGGCTCGCGCGGACTGACCGACAGCAGCTCGTACGTAACCGGCGGATAGCCCGAAGCGTCTACCCAATAGTCGACCCACTTGATCAGGCCGTTACCCGGACAGACCCACTCGTACCAGTCCGAACCCGATTGGCCCAGGATTCGCTTATGATACTTGAAACACCGGAACGTGCCGGCCGGGACAGTCACCTCTTCAATGGCCTCAATGCTGACCACGCGGCTATTTGAGCTGCCTTCGTAGTTGACATTCGTCCACGTGGTCCCGACAAAGCCTCGCTGGAATTCCAAAGTCTCGCCACCCGCGCCCGGCGCATAGCCGAACACCGCCGACCCCGTGGAGCGCAACAGCATGATCCCCTCGTCATACCCGCCCTGCTCCATGACGGCAAACTCGTTGGCGCTGGCAAGCGGCCTCACGTAGTTCAGGACCGCCATGTTCTGCGTGAACACATTCCCGACCGCGTTGGAAACCGAATAAGCCCTTTGCAGGTTCAGAGGCAAAGGCATCAGGAGGTCCGCTCGGGCCTTCACTTTGAAGAACATCGGCACATCGACGCAACCGGAGCTCCCCTCAACAGCCAGACCCGAGAGGCTTCCCCACGCGCTGCGCCAGTCGCTCGTCAGATTAGGCGCCCACTCCACAGAGAAGACGCCCCCCGCAAGCGCGGGCGTGTGATCCCAGCTGAGCGAACCGTTCGCTTTCAGGCTCGTGATCTCGACCGCGCCGGAGGCGTAGGGCATGAAGCTGAAATCGTCGAAAGAGTACGCCGCCGTGAGGTTCCTGGGGCCTGAGGTTTGCAGGGTCACGCTGTCAAAGCCCACCGCGTTGCTCCCCGAATAGACCGTCACGCCGTCGATCGAGACCACCTGGTTCGTCGGCGTCACGCTCAGTTTGTAAAGATGCCAGCCCGCGCTGCGTCCGACGGACGCCGCACCGCCAGACCCGTTCAGCGCATTGTAATAAAAGTGTGCAGAGTCCCAGTCCTGAACGCCCACCGACGACGAGAGCCGCAAACCGGTGTTGGCCACGGTCAGATACGAGTAATAGGCCGTCTCGTTGCCGTAGAACCACACGCTCACGTCGCCGAACTGCGGTTCGGAAAAAAGATGGTTCAGCTGCAGCGTCAACTGCCCCGTCGTCGAACGGACCATCCGGGCCGACCTCGTTCCCGCATGTGCGGCCAAGGTCGAGGGCTGGATCGTCCCGTTGCCCTGGACCGCCGTCCAGAACGGGTCGAGCGCGCCGCCCTCAAAACCGTCCGCATATGCGCCGTCCGCCAGACAGCGATCCCACGTGCCCGCGGCGACCGCCAGAGCCAACGCCTGAAACAGAGTCTTCATGCCTGAACCTCCCTTCCCCTTATCTTCCCGGCGACATTCACAGGACTCGCTTTCGCGGAGCCCCGCACGGCCTGGACTCAGGGCTTGCGGGCAAACTCCGCCTGCACCTCCTGAGGCGTCAAGGCGCGCGTCCAGACCTTGACCTCGTCCATCTGCCCCTCAAAAAATCCGGGCGTCTTCGTGGTGGCCGGGTCGCCGCCCCACTGCTCGCGGCCGATGATCAGCGGCTCGTAGTTCGACAGCCGGTCCGCCGCGTTCTTCTTCTCCGCGACCGCCTTGCCGTCGGCGTACAGCGTGATGCCCTTGCCGCGCTCGGCCACCGCCGCGACGTGCGTCCACTGCCCCTCCTTCAGCACGGCCGGAGACTGGAAGTTGAACGCCCAGCGGTGGTCCGCGTCCGTGGCCTCGAACCCGAGCGCCGCCCCGCTCTGCGTGAAGATGAAGGGCGCCTCCGCGCCGCCGAAGCGCTTGCAGACCAGCCCCCGCCGCCCTCGCACCGTGGCCGGCTTGATCCAAAGCGCCGCCGTCAGGTCCGGCGCGTTGAACACGCCGGGCTCGTCCACGCGCAGCCAGCCCGTGCCGTCAAAGCGCGCACACCCGCCGCGCACACCGCCCGCCGCCGCCGCCGCGCCGCCGTTGCGCCCCGCGCGGAAACCGTTCCCCGAAAAGTCCTCGAACTTCTGGGCGCCCGCGTCGTCGAAGCTCCAGGCCGCCACCGGATCGGGCCGGTTGAGATAGCGGCGCAGCTTCTCTTCCGCCGCGCGCCGCTGCGCCGGCTCGTCCGCGACCTCCTTCACCACGTTCTCGAAGCTGTTCGCGCGCAGCAGCACGTTCGTCGCGCGGCTGCTGACAAAGATGCCCAGGTCCGCGTTCGCGACGCGGTTCGCCTCGACGACCGCATCGCGCGAATCGCCGTCCACGCGGATGTGCGAGTTGCCCTCCAGCGCGTTGCCGCGCACCACCGCGCCGACGTTCATCGGCCCGGTGTACGGCAGATGCCGCATCCCGTTGATCTCCAGCACGGAGTCCGACACCGTGGTCCAGTGGTAGTAGTTGCCCTCGGTGAGGGCGTTGCCGCGGAACTCGCAGTACCAGTTCGGCTGGTAGCCGTGATACCAAAGCCCCTTGCTCCGGAAGCCCGACATGCGCGCGCCGGTGTTGCCGGCCACGACGTTCTCGACCGCCGTGCCGTAGAACTGCATCGGCCCGCAGTCGGCGAACTCGTTGCCGATGATCAGATAGTGGCCCTGGAACATCGTCACGCACAGGAAGGAGCCGCTGTCCGGCGCGACCTCCCACGGGCGGTCGACCGTCACGGACTGCCCCTCCTGGCTCACGACGCGGCGCACCTGGCCCGCGCCGCGCCCCCCCAGGATGAACACCGCCGCGCCCTGCCAGTCGCGGTTGCGCCAGTTGGGCTTCTCCGCCAGCTCGAGCGTCGCGCCCTTCACCGCCGCCGCAAAGCCGGAGTAGGCCTCCCCGCCCGCATCCGAGGTCATGGCCTCGCGGTCCCAGCCGTGCATCAGGTGCAGCCGGTTGTTGGCGTAGTAGACGTTCTGCGAGTAGCGCGAACCGTCGAGGCAGTTGAGCCCGCCGCCGGTCGACATCAGGTCCGCGCCGATGACGCGGTTGTCCTCGAAGATCAGCCCGTCGCTGCCCGAAATGCAGTACCACCCCCAGCGGCCGTTGAAGAAGCGGTTGCCGGCGATCCGCCCGCCGCGCACGCGGCTGAGGAAGAGCGCGCGTCCGGTGCCGTAAAAGTCGCACTCCGTGATCTCGATGTTGCGGCCGCCCAGGCGCACCGTGTCGCCCCCGCCCGTCGACCACTTCATCTCTTCGCGCAGGTGCGCGTCGACCTCCTCGACCGTGTGGTGGCCGCGGTACGAGTTGGCCCGCACGCGCACGCGCCGCAGGAACACGTCGCCCGCCTCGGGCTTGTCGCCCAGCGCCGCCGCGATCACGTGCTTGTGGTGGTTCGCGTAGAGCGTCAGGCTCTCGATCCCGAAGGCGTTGGTGCCCTGCACCAGCGCCTCGGGCGGCGTCGCGAAATCCGGCCACGCCAGCGCCACCAGCCCCTGCTGCTCGCCGCGCAGCACCGTGCGGCGCGGCACCGTCAGCATGTCGGACAACGCGTACCGCCCCCGGGGGAAGAACACGACGCCGCCGCCGGCCTTTTCCGCCGCCGCCAGCGCGCTCTGGACCGCCGCCGTGTCGTCCTTCAGTCCGTCCGCCTGCGCGCCGTAGTTCGTCACGTTGAAAACCGTCTGCGGCCACGCCTCCCGTCGCGCCACCGCGAAGGACACCGGCTCGCTCCACCCCGCCGCGCCGCCGTACCCGTTATGCACCGACAGCCGGTACGTGCCGGTCGGCAGGTCGGCGGGCAACTCCGCCTTGACCGCGTTGGGCTCGGCCACGACCTTGAAGGTGAAGCTGCGCGCGCCGTCCAGCCGGATCTCGGCACGCGCCTTGTCGCCCGTCTGCCCCAGCTCGAAATTCTTGCCGAACGCGCGCACCCAGCCGCCCGGCGCCGCCGCCGTGCCGCCGTCGCCCTGCGCCCACCAGACCTGCGGACGGTTGAGCACGCGCACCGCCGCGCCGCCCGGCGCCGTGACGCGCACGGCGTAGAGCCCCGCTTCCCATCCGGCCGGCACCGCGAACTTCACCGACTGCGCGTTCGGCTGCTGCGCCTCCGCCCGCTCGCTGCGCCGCGGCCAATCGAGCTTCGCCTCCGACGGCGCGCCGGACCGCCCGTCCGGCAGGCGGGCCACCTCCACCGCAGGCGCCTCGCCGAAGTCCTCGCCCACCGCCACCGCCGTCTGGCCCGGCAGAACCGGATCACTCACCCAAAAAACCGCCGGCAGCCCCTCGCCCTGCACCCAAAACGCCGCGCCGCATACCGCCGCCGAAATCAGAGTCCGCTTCACGTTGTTCATGCTTTTTCCTTCACGCCCCGCGGGGGCTCACTTCCCGTTGTCCCGTCCTGCCTTCGCCCCGCCGGCCCAGCCGCCTTTGGCGCGGTATTCGTACATCGCCTCGCCCACCGCCCGCGACACGCGCGTCATCTCGGGATAGGGCGTGTCCGCCACATCGACAAAGCCGATCGCATAGCCCTCGCCGTCCCAGCGCCCCGTGAGCGGCTGGTCCCGGAACTGAAACCAGTGCGCGCCCACGATGTTGGGGTGGGCCAGCGCGCCCTGCAGATAGCGCTTGAAAGCCAAGGCCCGCTCGGCCTGCGTGATCCCCGCGGGACAGAGCCCGGCCGAAAACATCCCGCGGTCGATCACGCCGAAATGGAACTCGCCGACCAGCACCGGCAGGTCCGGAAAATCCGGCGCGCCGAAATTTGCCGGGCTGTGCGCATAGACGTTGACGCTCAGCACGTCGCAATAGGCGCGGCACGCCTGAAAGAAACCGCGGCGCACCGCATCCGTCGCGATGAAGCGGCAGCCGAGATAGAGGCGGTGCGGCGCGCGCGCTTTCACCGCGTCGCGGCAGAGCCGGAAATACTGGTCCACCGCTTTGCCGAAGAAGGCGTCCGAATCCGCCTTGAAGCCCTTGCCCGCCGGCACGGCCGTGGAGTGCAGCAACGCCTCCCAGCCGGCGTAGCGCGTCTCCCACGCCTCGTTCAGCCGCCCGATCTCGCCGTATTTTGCCTGCACGTCGGCCACGAACACCTTCTTCGAGGCCTGGTCAGCCGGACTGCGCATCACGTCGTCGCCCAGCATTTGGCGCCCGCGGTTGCCGAAGTCCAGCTCGTTGTCGATGAAGTAGCCGATGCAGAACGGATCGGTCAGCGAACGCTCCACCGCCGGGTCGCGGCGCGCGGCGTCCGCCACCAGATTCTGCATGGCGCGGACATAGGCGGGGTCGAACACATCGTAGAACTTGAGCTTGCTGCCCGCGATGCGCGGCAGCTTGGGATTGTAGTCCGTCAGCTGCAGCGTGTACGACGTGCGCCCCAGCGCGATCAGCTTGGCGTTGCCCCAGTTCCCGATCGTGTTGAAGCCCCAGTGCTCCAGCCGTTGCGCCAAGGTGTCGTAGAACGCGGCCTCGTAGTCCGCCGCGCCGTACTTGAGGCGCAGGTTGCGGTCCGTGAAATCGAGCACGCCCGACGCCGGGACCGGCGAGCGGAACCAGCGCTCGTGTCCGGCCGTGCGCGTCGCGTCCGTGCGGGCGTGCAGCACGTCCAGCCCGAACGAGAAGAACAGCCGCCCCTCCGGATCGACCAGCCACCAGCGGCCCTCGTGCTTGGCGGTCCTGAAGTTGCCGGTGGCCTCCAGCCGGGGGCCGCTCAGCCAGCCGCCGAAACGGTCCCACGCCGCGGGCCGGGACGAGGCCTCCAGCTCGCGCTGCTCGGCCGCGCGCCGCGCCGGAAGCTCGCGGCCGTCGCGGATCTTCTCGGGCCACTCGCCGTGCGCATATTGGCCGAATTCGTCGACGAACGGGAAGAACGCCGCCTCGCCGGGCGTCGGCGCGACCGAGGAGGGCAGCGCCTCGCCGCGCAGGTTCGCGATGCGCGCGTGCAGGAGCCCGGGCTGCGAGCCCTCGAACGGCCACTGCATGTACAGCTCGACCCACAGGATGTTCGCGGTGTCGAGCACCTTGGGTCCCGGCACGCCGTCCGGCGTGCCGTAAAGGGTCCGGTGCGGCACGCGCAGACGCAGCGCGCGGGTCTCGCCGGGATTCAGCGCAAGCCCCGAGTTCACCTCGCGATAGCTCTTGTCCTTGCGGCTGCCGCTGGCGATGTGCATCGTCAGCCGCAACTGACGGTTCGTCGACAGGTTCGTCACGTCCGCGGAGAGCACGGCCCAGCGCGACAGATCCCACACCGCGGCACCCTCCGGCGGCTTGATCCGCACGCCCGAGTCCCAGCCGGCGTCATCGAAGCGGAGGCCGATGGTCCCCTCCTTCAGCTCGACCTGCGCCGAGCCCTTGCGCTCCAGCTGGGACGCCTGCAGAGGCAGGACATCGGCCCGGAGTGCCAGGCTCACGAACACCCACGTGATGACGAGCCACCCGCTGCCGCTCTTCTTGTGGAAGGCTCCCCTCATCGCTGTCCCCTTCTCCTCACGCACCACGCCGACCGCCCCTCATCGGCTCACCGGCCACGCCCACGTTTTCAGATCGTCGCTCCACGCGATCCCGAGGCTCGCGAAGGAGTCGAAGCCGCCGCGCGGGTCCTCCTCGGGATAGTCCGAGCCGTGGAAAAACATCAGCGCCTTGCCCACGCGCGGATCGCGCCGCAGATCCAGCACGAACCCGCCGGTCAGGCGGCCCTGTGCCCAAGGCCAGTCGCGCTGGCCCAGCGTCAGCACCCCCTCGTCGCGCCAGGCCGCCAGATCCCGCGAGCGCTTCACGCCGACGCCGTTCGCGGGCGAATGGAAGAGCACATACTCGTCGCCGTCGACGATCACGCAGGCGTTCTCGCCGGCCGGCGCGTGCCCGACAAAGGTCCACGTCTTCAGATCCCGCGACCAGGAGCGGCTGACGCCGTTCTGCTTGAAGAAACACCACCATTTGCCCGGGTCGTCCTTGTCGGCCAGCAGGAACGGGTCGATCATCCGCCCCATCCGCTCGCGCGGCACGTCCGGTCCCTTCACGCGCAGCAGCTCCGGCGCGCCCCACCTCTCCAGATCCGCGCTGCGCAGGGTCCAGAGGCGCGAGTCCGCGTTGCCGTACTTTTCGCCGGCCGGCCGCGGATAGGTCTGCAGACACAGCACCCACTCGCCGTTGACGCGCACCCCGTTGCCGGGGCTTCCGAAGTTGAGGCTCCGGTCGCGCGGCGTCAGCACCGCCGGCGCGCTCCACGTGACCAGGTCGCGGCTCTTGCTCCAGGCGAGATAGGAGTACGGCAGGCCGTCCTCGATGCGCACCCAAGTGAAAAACAGGCGGAACCAGCCCTCCTCAAAAAGCACGGCCGGATCGCGATAGGCGTTCGACGCGTCGCCGCGGAACAGGATCGGCGACCGCAGCGCCTCAAGGTCGACCCGTCCGCCACAAAAACCCTGCACCGCCAGCATCAGCCACACGCCCAAAGCCCGCCGCCAGATCATAGTCATTCCTTCCGTTTGAGGCCGGCTCATGGCAGCGGCTTGCTGGTGAGGAGACCGATGCCGCGGCCCTTGTTGCCGCAGGCGCAATAGTAGAGATAAAACGTGTCGTTCGCGGGGTTGCGGACAAGCGAGATCTTGTGCGCATACTGCTTGTCCAGCCCGCCGGGATGCCCGCCCGCCTTGTAGAGCGGCTCGGGATGGGCCGTCCAATGCACGAGGTCGCGCGAGAAGGCCGCCATGATATGCGCCCCGCCGCGCCCCACGCCGAAGTAGAACATCGTCCAGTGGTCGCCGTCGCGGAACACCTTGGGGTCGGACGCGAACTTTTCATCGTAACCGCCGGCCCGCACCGGCACCGCCGGATTGGCCGGATAGCGCACCCAGCTCAGCAGGTCGGCCGAAAAGGCCAGCCCGGTCTGCTCCGTTCCGCCGCAGGCCGCGTTGTAGAAATTGAAGAAGCGGCCCTGGTGCTCGACCAGCCACGGCTGGTAGATGCAGTCCCGCTCCCACGCCGCGCAGTCCGGGTCCTGCACCGCGAGGACCGGCTCGTCTTTCGCGCGGCGCCACACCAGGCCGTCGTCGCTGACCGCCACGCCCTCGTACCCCGGCCGCAGCTCGTAGCCGCCCTGGCGCGGATAGGCGCCGTAGAGCGACCAGAAGGTGCCGCCACGCCTCTTCAGCACGCGCGGCGCGGCGATGTCCGCGGATTCATACAGGTACGCGCCGAGCACGCGCCCGCCGTGGTCGAAAGCGCCCGCTGGACCGAATCCCATCGCGAGGCGCGGGCGCGTCCAGCGGACCAGGTCGCGGCTCTCGGCGACGAACGAGTTGTACCCCTGGCCGTCGAAGGCGATGAAGCTCATGTACCAGAGCTCCGGCGCGCCGGGCAGCTGATAGACGCACGGCACGTCGGTGTTCTTGAAGGCCTCGTACCCGGGGATCTTCGGCTCCGCCGGGATCACGTGGTCGGCGTGATACGTCCAGCCCCGGTACGGCGCGGACCAGCGGTCCAGCGTCTCGCGCCCGATATCGGAGGCGAGCGCCGGACCGAGGACCGCCAGGGCAAGCCCGGCGCACAGCGCCGTCTGGAGGGCTGACGCAGACATGCCGGCCCCCTAGATCGTCCAGCCGCCGCGGTATTCGCGCGACAGCCACTTCGCGTCGCCCGTGCCGTTCGCGAAGCGCAGGCGCTTGGGGTCCCAGTCGAAGCTGGCGTCGTGGACGTACGACATGTTGCAGAGGTGACACAGCACCGCCGCGCGGCCGCCGACCTCCTCGTTGGAGCACGGGCGCTGGCGAGACTTGACGCACGCGACGAAGTCGGCCGGGTGGCCGCCCTTGGTCTTGTACAGATGGGTCTTGTAGGTGCTGTCCGTCAAGAACGCCTTGCGGGCCTTGGCGAGCGCGCCCTCCAGCGAGCCGCCGTCCTCCTTCTTGGTGAAGCGCGAGACCTGCTCCTTGCCGTGCAGCATCTCGAACTTGCCGCGGTTCACGGAGACCGTGCCCTCGGTGCCGTAGAACACGGTGCCGAAGAGCGAGAAGGGATTGTGTTTCAGCTTCACGCCGTTCGCGAACTCGAGGACCACGCCCGACTGCGCGCGGCCGCCCAGCTCAGCGTTGGCCTTGTCGGCGTCGCTGCGCTCGGCCTTGACCACGCGGACCGGACCGCTCGCGTCCATGTCGAGCCCCCACTGCGCGATGTCGAGGTGGTGCGCGCCCCAGTCGCCGCAATAGCCCGAGCCGAACAGGTCGTCCATGCGCCAGACCATCGGGAAGAACGTGTGCACGCCGCGCGGGGCCAGCTTGTCGTTGTACTTCACGAGCGGCGCGCCGCCGCACCACAGGTTCCAGTCCAGCCCGGGCTCCAGCGGGATCTCCTCTTTCGGGTCGACGTGCGGCCGCGAGGGGCCGCCGAAGTTGCAGTCCACATGGGTGATCTTGCCGATGCAGCCGTTGCGCACCAGCTCGGCCGCCGTGAGGAACTCAAAGCCCGAGCGCTGCATCGCGCCGGTCTGCAGGATGCGCCCCGTCTTCCGGACCGCGGCCATCACCGCCGTCGCCTCATGGATGTTGTAGGTCAGCGGCTTTTCGCAGTAGACGTCCTTGCCCGCCTTCATCGCCGCGATCGTGATGATCGCGTGCCAGTGGTCCGGCGTCGCCACGCATACGGCGTCAATGTCCTTGCGCGCCAGAACCTCGCGGAAGTCGTTGTAGGCTTTGCACACGCCGACGGCGCCCTTCTCCGGATGGGCGGCGTAAAAATCGTCGACGCGCTTGACCGCGTCGTTGCGGCGGTTGGTGTCGACGTCGCAGATGGCCAGCACCACCACGTCCTGGCTCAGAAAATTCGACAGCAGGCCGCGCGCCTGGATGCCCATGCCGATGAAGGCCATGTTGACCTTCTCGTTCGGCCCCTTGACCTTGACCGCGGCCGGCGCCACGCAGCCCGAAAACATGAACGGCGCACTGGCGAGCGCCGCGCTCTTGATGAACGTCCTGCGAGATGTACTCATCGTCATTCCCTGATTCCTTCCTTTCGTCTACCTTCGATCCTCAACGGGCATCCCGTATGGCTCCCCATTGAAATTTTGCGCTACTTTAACACGAAGCGGCGGACCCGGTCGAGCGGGGAAAACATCCCCCTCGTCCCTCCTCACTGCCCACTGCTTACTGCTTACTGCCCACTGCTTACTGCTCACTGCCCACTGCTTACTGCTCACTGCCCACTGCTTACTGCCCACAGCCCACTGCTTACTGCTCACTACTTACCACCCCCCCCTCACAGCCCCCCTCTTCCCGGTTGCCGAGCGCGCCTGTTCTGTGGTTTAATGCGGACACATCTAATCTGGAAAGGGGTTTGCCGATGAAAACGCTGTTGACCGTTTCTGTGCTGGGGTGCCTGTTGAATGCCGGTGCGGACGAAATGTCCGTCAAAGCCGTGCCGGTCCGTCCGGCGGAAAAAACCGCGCTCTTCAACGGCAAGGACTTCTCGGGCTGGACCAAGGTGATCACGGCCGAGCCCGGCAGCTGCCCGGACAAGACCTGGACCGTCGCGGACGGCGTGATCCGCTGTACCGGCAAGCCGTTCGGCTACCTCATGACGCAGCAGAGCTACGCCGACTTCAAGCTGCACGTCGAATACCGCTGGTACGAGAGCGCCGAGCAGATGAACAGCGGCGTCTTCGTGCTGAAGACCGGCCCCGACACCTTCTTCCTGCCCAAGGCCATCGAGGCCCAGCTCAAGAAGGACAACGCCGGCGACTTCGTGCTGCTGTCGCAGGCCACGCTGAACGGGCTCGTGAACCCCAAAAACAAGCGGGTGGAAAAGAAGGGCGCCTCGTCCGAAAAGCCCCAGGGCGAGTGGAACAGCGTGGATGTCGTGGTCAAAGGCAACACCGTCACCGTCACCGTTAACGGCGTGCTGCAGAACGAAGGCAAAGACGCGTACACCGACGCCGGCCAGATCTGCCTGCAGAGCGAGGGCGGCCCCATCGAGTTCCGCAACGTCACGGTCGAGCCGCTGCCCTGAGCCCAGAGGCCTGGACGAGCAGACGCTCGTCCCTCCCGCACGGGTCCGCGCGAAGCGTTGGAGGGGCGTGCGTCTGCACGCCCTCGCCCGCTACAGGCGGCACTGCTTCACCAGACACAGGTCGCCCTGATGCGACTCCAGCTGGATCGTCGCGTGCTCGATGCCGAAGCGCTCGTGCAGCTCGTCGTGGATGCGGGCCAGCAGCCCGTTGTTGAGCGACGGGTCGGCGAGTACGACGTGGGCCGTCATGGCCACGTCGGTCGTGCTCAGCCCCCAGATGTGCAGGTGGTGCACCTCCCGCACCTCGGGAAGCCCTTTCAAATACGCCTCCACCGCCGCGGCGTCAACCGCCGGCGGCACCGCGTCCAGCGCCAGGCTGACCGACTCCCGGAAGAGCGACCAGGTGCCGGCCAGGATCACCCCCGCGATCGCCAAGCTCACCAGCGGGTCGATCACCATGGCTCCCGTCCACGCGATCAGCAGTCCCGCCACCACCACGCCCGCCGAGACCGCCGCGTCGGCCAGCATGTGCAGAAAGGCCCCGCGGATGTTCAGGTCGCCCTTGCGCCCCCGCATGAACAGGAGCGCCGTCGCGGTGTTGATCACGATGCCGACGGCCGCGACCGCGATCATGGTCGCGGACTGCACCTGCGCGGGCTCGCGCAGCCGCCCCACCGCCTCCCAGGAGATCGCGCCGATGCTCACCAGCAGAAACAGCGCGTTGAGCAGCGCCGCCAGCACCGAAGACTTGCGGAAGCCGAAAGTGAAGCGCGGGGTCGGCTGCCACTGCGACAGGCGGCTCGCGCCCCACGCCACGACCAGGCCCAGCACGTCGCCGAGGTTGTGGCCCGCATCAGTGAGCAGCGCCAGCGAATCCGCATAGAAGCCGCACCCCGCCTCCACCACCACGAACACCGCGTTGAGCCCAATGCCGATCGCGAACGCCCGCCCGAAATCGGCCGCTTCATGGTCGTGCCCGTGATGGTGATGGTCGTGTCCCATGGCTGACTCCTTTTCCCCTCCTCCGCACCGTCAGCATGGTAACAGGCTCCTCGCCCGACCGGCAAACCGAAACGTGCGGGGACTTATTCGCACTTGCGCAGGACCTGCCGCATAACGGGGCCTCCGTGCCCATGCCTCCCGTCTGGAAAGGTCAAGCCGCGAATCGCGCACATACGGCGACTGGATGAGCCCGCCCGGGCGCACGGTCCGCTCGCCCCCGCATCCCCGTGGCATGGGCATCCTTGCCCGCGTCCTCTCCTTCCCGTGGCATGGGTATCCTTGCCCATGCATCTCCCTTCCCCGTGGCATGGGCATCCTTGCCCATGCATCTCCCTTCCCCGTGGCATGGGCATCCTTGCCCATGCTCCCGTGCGAAAAGCGGTGCCGCGCCGCGCTTGTCCCCGCACGCCATGTTCCGCAGGGCGAGTCACGCCGGCAGAAACGAGAACAGCCGCCCATCGCAGCGCCGAAGCGCTTTGTTTAGGGAAGGTGCGAGAAGGAGCTGGCGTGCCCCGAATCGGCGATGCGCCGGCCGAGTTGCGCCCCCAGACAAAAAGGCTTGCCTTTTTCTCTTTTAAAGGCTAAATAGGCATTCCTGTCTAAGTCTTAAACGAGGAGGAAAACATGACAGAGAAAACCGTACTGATCACACACAGCGACGCCGAACGGCTCGTCGCGCTGCTGGAGGCCACGCAGTCGGCCGTCCACAGGGACCGGACCGCGGCCGCCCCGCTCGCCGAAGAGCTGCGGCGCGCACGGCGCGTCGCATCCGACGCCGTGCCCGCGGATGTCGTCACCATGAACTCGCGGTTCGTCGTGACGGATCTGGACAGCCGCCGCGACATGGAGTTCGCGCTGGTCTATCCGGCGGACGCCAACGCGGACGAAGGCCGGATCTCCGTGCTCTCGCCCGTCGGCACCGCCGTGCTGGGCTATGCCGAAGGCGACGTCATCGAATGGCCCGTCCCGGCCGGGCGCCGCCGCTTCCGGATCCGCAAAGTCGTGTTCCAACCGGAGGCCGCGGCCGCCTGTGCGACAGCCTGAACACCCACACCGAAAGGAGAGCTGAACATGAAACTGGCTATCTTGGCAGAACGCGTCGGCAACGACTGGACCTTTTCGATCCTCCCGCCTCAGCTGACGGCGGCGATCGATCTGTGCGGCAAGCGCTCGGCGGGAGGATGCGGCTCAGCCGCGATCTTTGTCTCGTCGCCGGGGCGCAAAGCCTGCGAGGCCTTCGAGCCCGTGGTGCACTTCAAACAGTACGCGCCCGACCGTTAGAGCGGTTCATGCAAACGTGCAGCCGTTTGGGTAGGGCTGCCTCCCCGAGGCGGCCGCCCCTTCGGCTGCCTCAGGGCTGGCGGCGGGTTCGGTGAACCCGCCCGGCCCCTTATTGGAAATCGACCCGGCTTGAACTTCATCCGGCTCCGCGCGCGGAGCCGGGGCTACTTCGCCGCCGTGAGCAGCACGCAGGCGCCGCCGCCCGGGGCGAGCTTCACGCGGATCTTGTCCGCGCCCGTCACCGTGCGCGCCGCCGCCTTGTAGCTCTCCTTGTGGGTCCGGTAGTCCGAGTCCTCGCCGTCCTCCATCACCAGCGCCTCGTAGCGGCCCGCGCCGAGGAAGTCCAGCGGGATGTCGAGCTCGCGCGGGTCTTCGTTCGTCGCCGCGCCCACCAGCCAGGCGCCGTCCGCCGCCTGGCGCGCCATGACGATGTGCTCGCCGATCACGCCGCTCAGCGTGCGGCTCTCGCGCCACGGCTGCTGCTGCGCGGCGATGAACCGCAGCAGCTCCGGATGCTTGCGGTAGTTCTCCGGGATGTCCGGGATGACGGTCGCGCCGGAGAAGGTGATCAGCGTGCGGGCCGCCTCGCCCGCCAGGGTCGAGGGCACCGCCTGCGCCTGGTCCACGCGGTTCGCCTGCGTCAGGTCAGCCAGCCCGTTGTTCATGTCGATGGGCCCGGCGAGCATGTTGACGAACACGGTCGTGACGAACGTCTTGGGCTGAAACACGCGGTGCGCGTCGAGCTGGGCGTGACACAGCTCGCGCGTCACGGCGTTGGGCCACGTGCGCATCTGGCCGTAGGGGTGCACCGGCCCGTCGTGGAAGTCGCAGAGCAGCCGGTTCTTCGCGCACAGCTCGGTGATCATGCGCGTGCGCTCGTTCTTCTCCTGCGGCGCGCCCTTCATGAAGCCGTACTTGATGCCCGCCGCGCCCCACTCGCCGTAAGCCTTGAGCGTCTGGTCGATCGGATAGGCGCGCCCGGCCACGTCGTTCAGGTAGAGCCAGATCCCCACGCCTTTCTGCTTGGCGTAGACGATCAGCTTCTTCGCGTCGCCGGCATACCCGCCCTTCATCGGATCCGACTCCGGGTTGAACTCCTTGCCGTACCAGTCCGCGTCCAGCACCAGATAGCGGATCTTGTTCTCCGCCGCGAAGTCCACCATGCGCACCCACGACGGGTAGGACATCTCATACTTGAAGCCCTCGACCTGAGCGCCGTTGATGCGCCAGTCCCAGACCGCCACGCCCGGCTGCACCCAGGAGAAGTCCAGCCCCTCCGCCGGCGGCGGGTTGAGCAGCTCGACCAGGTGCGAGTCCACCATCGCGCCGGGCGTGCGGCCGAACAGCAGCACGCGCCACGCCTCGCTGGGCTTCGACGCCACGCTGAAGGCCGTCTCGCCCTTGCGGGTCTGCAGCGCGAGCGGGTCGCCGGCGCCGAGGTCCGCTTCGAGCACCGCCAGATAGGCGTCCTCAGCGGCCTTGACCGTCATGGGCGGCAGGCGCTTGCCGTCGCTCTCCGAAAGCTTTTCGGGGCCGAGGTTGTGGTGCTCGCCGTTGTAGAACCACGCCGTGAAGTCGCCCGCGAAGGCGAACTGCGTGCGCTCCGCGCCCGCGCCGCCCAGACAGCGGAACGCCACGCCGTCGTCGTAGGCGCGCGCCACGAGGCGGTAGGTCGTCAGGTCGAGCGTCACCTCGTTGAACCGCTCCGGCACCGCGGCGCGCTTGCCCCAGACCGGCTTCCAGACCGCGTCCACCGAGCGCGGCTTCACGCCCGCGAGCGTCCCGCCCTCGTAGCCGAC
>Ga0075012_10002849_pt1 | contig 16779 bp, 13 predicted proteins | sample All_14_2_FD_71474 | JGI IMG/M metagenome (GOLD analysis project Ga0075012, IMG submission 71474) | Freshwater microbial communities in response to fracking from Pennsylvania, USA - Allegheny Zone_MetaG_DW_15 | ecosystem: Environmental > Aquatic > Deep subsurface > Groundwater > Drilled... | reverse complement strand
AATTATCCGAATCTCAAAGCGCATTTTGTGGTGCAACATGAAATGAAGGGACAGTCTCACGCGCTGTGGCTTTCGCGTGAATATCTGACGGGTCCCATGATCATGTGCTTCTCAGATACGCTCATGGAGACGGACTTCTCCTTCCTTAATAAGGAAGAAGCGGATGGTGTCGCCTGGGTGATGCCGGTGGAAGACCCACGTCGTTTTGGGGTGGCGGAAGAAGGTACAGACGGCTGGGTGAAGCGTTTCATTGAAAAGCCGCAAAGTATGGACAACAACCTTGTGGTGGTTGGGTGTTATTACTTTAAGAGTTCTGAGCAATTGCTCGCCGCGATCGAAGACCAGATGAAACGCGGCGTGATGCTGAAGAACGAATACTTCCTGACCGATGCCATTTCGATCATGATCGAAAGCGGAGCAAAAGTCCGCACGCAGAAGATCAGCACCTGGCTGGATACAGGCACGATCGAAGCGACGTTGGATACGAATAAGATTCTCTTGGAAAAGATCGGTTCACAAGTTGGCAAGTTTGAAGGTTCGAATGTTGAGATCATCGAGCCGGTGGCTATTCATGCGAGTGCAAAGATCAGTAATTCAAAGATAGGTCCGTTCGCATCGATCGGTGCGAATTGCATGATCGAGAATTCGCAGATCGCTGAGTCGATCGTCGAGCCGGATTGTGAGATAAAGGATGCGGCGTTGACTCGCTCCCTGATTGGCAAACAAGCCAAGGTCAAGGGAAGAGGCGATGGTCACGTCATGAAATTAAATGTTGGGGATACGAGTTCGATAGAGGTTTAAGTCCGCATGGAAGCTGTTGAGTGCAGGTCAGATACAGAATATGCGGAGCGTCCGCTTTCGCTGGTGTGGGAAGGACAGCGATACGAGATCGCGGAAATTTTTTCGCGCTGGCGCGGACCCGGTGAAAAGGGATTTTGCGTCAAGACCACGAATGGTCTGGCGTTTGAATTGACGTACCAGGAAATTTCAGACGACTGGCACGTACAACCCCTATAAGGAGGCTCAATGCAGGAAATAGGTGCAGTACAAAGACTTTCAAAACGTGTGGCGGGTTTAAAACCCAGCGGGATTCGTAAATTTTTCGACATTGCCGCAACGATGAAGGATGTGATCTCGCTTGGCATCGGCGAGCCGGATTTCACCACACCCAAACCCATTTTGGATGCGGGCATTCGTTCGCTGCAAAATGGCGAGACCCATTACACCTCGAACTCTGGCAAGATGGAATTGCGGCAGGGGATCGCTGACAATTTGAAAAAACTTTACAACGTGAAATATGACCCCGCCAACGAGATCATTGCAACGGTTGGTGTTTCAGAGGCGTTGTATCTCACGTTCACCGCTGTGCTTGAACCGGGCGATGAGGTCATCATCCCTACCCCATGTTTTGTTTCGTACCAAGCCGAGGTGATCCTTGCCGGTGGCGTGCCGGTGGAGATTCCCGCACGCATTGAAAATAACTTTACTATTGACCCAGACGATATCCGCAAAGCGATTACACCCCGCACAAAGATCATCTTTATTGGTTACCCTTCGAACCCCACAGGTGCTGTTGCTCCGCGTGAAGTGATGCTTGAGATCGGAAAGATCGCAGAAGAATATAACTTATTGGTTGTATCCGATGAAATCTATGACCGCCTCGTGTATGACTTTGAACACGTCTGCTTCCCGGCTTTGAGTGATAGCTTGAGAGAACGCACCATTCTGTTGGGCGGCTTCTCCAAAGACTATGCGATGACCGGTTGGCGCATTGGCTACGCCTGCGGACCTGAAGACATCATCAAGGGATTGGTGCGCATTCATCAGTACACGATCATGTCTGCACCGACCACTGCGCAAGATGCCGCCATTGAAGCGTTGAAGACGGGCGAACCTTATGTAATGGAAATGGTCGCGGAATATGATCGCCGCCGCCGCTTATTGGTGGGTGGATTGAACCGCCTCGGTCTGACGACCTTTGAGCCGAAGGGCGCCTTCTATACCTTCCCCAACATCCGAGCCTCTGGCATGGACGATGAGACCTTCGCTGAAAAACTGCTGCGTGAAGAGCATGTTGCTGTCGTGCCAGGCAATGCGTTTGGTCCGGGCGGTGATGGTTTTGTCCGCGCTTGTTATGCCACTTCTTATGAACAGATCGAAGAAGCTCTGCGCCGTATGGAACGGTTTATGAGCAGGCACGGATAAGTAAAAAAAAGAAGTGAATAGGTAATAGTAAAAGTGGACAGGTGTTGAGCCTGTCCACTTTTTGATTCTATCCGCCAGCAATTTTTACTTTGTAGCCTAGCTTTTGGAGCACCTCCGCCATGCGTTGACGGTGTTCACCCTGAATTTCTATCGTCCCATCCTTAACAGTCCCGCCTGTTCCGCATTCTTGCTTGAGCTTCTTGGCAAGAGTCTTCAGGTCCTCTTCAGTGAGAACAAGGTTTTTCACGACCGAAACCACCTTCCCTCCCCTGCCGCCAGATTCGCGGTGCAGGTAAGCGGTCTGTTGTTGCGGCGGTAGGGATTTGGTGTGTGAGGTTGTTTGTTCTTTTTTGCGAAGGTCTCCTGAGTCAGAAGACCAGACGGTTCGATTGTTATCAGCCATATCATTCACTCATTCGTCATCAACTTTACGTAAATTTCCTCCAACGCCGACTCGCGCATGGATAGGTCTACCAACGTCCGACCTTTGGCAGAGACGGTTTCGAGCATGTGGGCAATACCGTCCACTTCATGCGTGCGGAAGACATAATTGCCGCCGAGTTGTTCATACTCCAATTTATCGTCCGAGTGGAAGATGACTTGATACTCGCGTTTGCCCAGCCTACCGCGAATGGCATCCATGGTATCGAAGACCAGCAGATTACCATTCTTGATGATGGCGACCCGGTCACAGATGGTTTCCACGTGGAATAAGTTATGTGCACTGAGCAAAATGGTCTTGCCTTCGCGCTTGAGGGTCTTCAGATAATTGATAATGAAGAAGGATGTCAGCGGGTCTAAGCCGGAGTTGGGCTCGTCGAGAATGAGCAGATCGGGGTTATGCAAAAGTGTGCGGGCAATGGCGGTCTTGCGCTTCATGCCTTTGGAAAATTCGCCAGTCAGTTTGTTCTTCTGCGGCAGGTCAAGCGATTCCAACAGACCGTCGATGCGGGAGAGGGCTTTGGCACGCGGCATTTGGTATAGCTCTGAAAAGAACATAAGATATTGCTGCGCGGTCATCGCCTCATACAGCGGACTTTCCTCCGGCAAGTAGCCAATGCGCTGCTTGACCTTGAGATTATTCTTCCACATATCCTGCCCCATCACGCGCACTTCACCCGAAGTCGGCTCGACCAGCCCGGCGATCATCTTCATGGTGGTACTCTTCCCCGCGCCATTGTGCCCAATGATGCCGACGATCTCGCCTTCATCGATCTGTAAGTTCAGTTGATGAACGACTGTAGTATTATCATAACGCTTGGTGACGTCCTTAAGTTCGATCATGAAGCAATTTTATCTCAAAGTACAACACGAGCGTGGAAACCAATGAATCAGATCCTTGTAATTGCATGGCGTGAGATCACTCGTTTGCGAAAACGTTTCAGCGGCGGAGCCAGCCCAGTGGCGGTTCTTATCTTGTTAGCCGTATTGGGTGTTTCTGCATACTTTCTGAGGGATAACGTCACATTAGGGAATGGCTTATATCGAGTTGGGGTATCAGGCGACGTGCCGCCCATTCAAGACAGCCGCTTTGAGGTGATGGAAGTCAGCCCGGAGGAAGGGCAGGTTTTACTGGCAGAGAAAAAGCTGGATCTGCTTATCATCGATGCAGAAGTCTATGCACGCGAAGATGATAAATCTCAATTTGCTGAACGGGCGTTGAAACAATATATGGAAGAAGCGGAGCTCATCCGCGTGGGAAATTCGTTCGCAGAAGATGAGGCGTTCCCGCTGCGAGTGGGAATCAACTACCTCGGAGCCGAACAGCCTGCGGCGGGGAATGATGCGGGAACCGGTCAAGGCGAGACCGCCACGCCTCCCCCTCCGCCGACAACTAAGCCTGAAGAAATCATCATCCCTTCGCTGACGCCGCCTCCGGCTCCGTTTACGCAGGTGCTGGTTGCGTTGATCTACATTCTGCCTATCACGTTTATCAGTATCTTTTTTACCAGCAGTTTCATGGACGAAAAGGCGAACCGCCGTTTGACGGTTTTGCTCTCTGCGCCGGTTTCGCCGTTTCAGATCATCCTCGGCAAGATGCTGCCCTATGCGGTTTTTGCGATCTCTACAACTGCGTTGATCGCTTATTTTACGAATGCGAATGTACCGCTGGCGCTTGCAATCTTTGCGCCAACAACCTTGTTCATCTTTGCGATCTATTTGATGGTGCCGTTGTTCTACCGCACGTTCAAAGATACGACGTTCATTTCCATGCTTGTGACGACTCTGACAACGGCATACCTTGTTTTCCCTGCCATGTTCACGAACAGTAATGACCTTGCTTATATTTCGCCGCTGGCATTGGCAGTGAAAATGTATCGCAATGAACCATTTGGCTGGCGTGAATATCTTTTGCCGTCGCTGCCCATGACGGCGATCTTTGTGTTCGCCATGTTCGCAGGGACGCGCCTGTTGAACGAAGAATTTTTGATGGGCTACAAACCCATCACGCGCAAGATCGCAGATGCCATTTATTTAATGATGGCACATTCCAAGCCGTGGTTCGCGGTGATGCTGTGGAGCTTTCTCGTCATCCCGGCTGTGTATATGTCACAAGTGGTGATGCTTGCCTTTGCCACCAACCTGCCCGTGAGTTTGATCATTGGGGCTGTGTTATTCACTGCTGCGTTCTCTGAAGAGTTGGTGAAGACCGTGGGCATTGTCGTGCTGGCAGAACGCGGTGTGGTCAGTTCTGTGCGAGAGATTCTTTGGTTATCTTTTCTCTCAGCGTTGGGATTTTTGATCGGCGAAAAACTATTGGTATTTGTGTCGGTCAGTTTTGTTTCAGAGGCACAGGTTTCAAGTGCATTGTTCGGAGCGGGGGTGTTCCTTTTAATCCCACTGCTTGCGCATTTTGTTTTTGTTGCCATAGTGAATTTGTTGCGGCTCAAGCTGCGCTTCCCTTACTGGCTTGCCCTCATAATCGGAACTATTTTCCACTTCATCTATAACGCCACCATCTTGCGAGGTGGAGCATGATCTATCCCTTTCTTGCCGTTGTCAAAAAAGAGTTGACCGCCGTTCTACGCGAGCGGACCATCGTCATTTCCATTTTGATCCAATTCTTTATCGCTTCGTTCTCATCTGGCTTGTTGTTGGGAATGCTCTCGCTCTACGATGCTGACACCATCATGCAGTTCAGCGGAAACAACATCCGCATTGGTGTGGTGGGCAGTGCAAGCGACCAGCTCGCCGCACGCATGAGCGAACGCGGATTGAACGTCATCTCATTCGACACGCTGGCAAATGCACAAGCTGCATACTTCGCCGGAGAGGTGATCGCATTTGTGGATGCTCCGCAAAACGCGGATGGACTTACACAGGTAAAACTCTACCTGCCAGATTCTGAGGCAGTCAGTTCGATAATCCGCATGGTGATTCAGGAACCGCTCAAGCAATTTGAGAACGACCTACGCAAAGCGAACGGAGTGGAAATTCTCTACACAGGCCTCAAAGGCAAACCAGCAACCTCGTTCGAGTTCGTTTACTCGGTCTTGATTCCCATGCTGATGTTCTTCCCTGCCTTTGTGGCAGGCAGTATGTCCATTGATGCCATTACCGAAGAGATCGAAGGTAAGACCCTGCAAACCCTGCTATCCACTCCGCTAACCGTCAGCGGCATGGTCGGCGCGAAGATCACATCGGCGGTCATTCTCGCCATCATGCAATGTGCAGCATGGCTGATGTTGATACAACTCAATGGCACCGTGATCCAAAACAAAGGCTGGATTCTCAGTATGGCACTTGTGATCGCGGGCATTACATCCACCATGGCAGCGTTGAGCGCCACCTTCCTGCAAGACCGCGAACGCTCACAATTTATTTACTCATTGCTTCTATTGGCAGGCGTGGGCATCAGCACCCTGTTGAATATCTCCCCCATCACCACCCTCTCACGCCTCTCAATCGGTGACCCATACACCAACGGCTGGGATGTGATGATCTTCGCCCTGATATTTTTTGCCCTGTTCGGATTTCTCCTACGTTCCTCCCGCCGCTTCAATTCCTGACAAACGCATCAGGGTTTTCATTATTGGCTGGGGGTGCGGCATTGTTTTGGGCATAATCGTCAATTTGCTGTTAGCGCTGACAACTAAAGCAAAAAAGTTCACAAAATAATCTTCTGTTTTCAGAAGATTATTTTGTTTTACAAGTTCGACCCATTGGGGGATTTGCCCTTAAAACCGTTCAGGTATACTGAGCCAACTCAATTCAGAAGGAGACATTATCATGACTGACAAGAAAGCTGTATTCCCTGAAGGTGCAACCATTTTAGGAGCCTATTCGCCCGGGCTCATTAGCGGCGGATTTCTCTTTATCTCGGGTCAGGTAGGCAAAGCCCCAGATGGGACGTTAGGTGCGACCATCGAAGAACAAGCCAAACAGACGATTGAGAACATCGGCGCCATCCTGCGTGCCGCTGGTTGTGACTATAAAGATGTGGTCAAAGCCACGGTCTTCATCACCAAATCTGAATACTTCCAGCCATTCAATAAAATTTACTCTGAATATTTCCCCGAACCGCGCCCGGCACGTGCTACGGTTCTTTCTCAATTGGTAGACCCTGCCCTACTGATCGAGATCGAAGCCATCGCCAAACTGCCATAAATAATTCAGACCACAGACGATGGACCATTGTCTGTGGTCCATCGTCTATTCACCGGAGCCGCAAATGAATCTCCCTTTCATTTACATTCTTCAATCTCATTCATCGCACGTCATCCCAGATCTCCAAAAGCGTTACGAGAATCGCTACCGTGTTCAGGGTGCAGGCTCCGGCGCGGATGTGCTCGCGTCCCTGCAAAAGCACCGTGAGAACGGCGAGAATGTTGCACTTCTTCTAGTGGACCAATCGCTACCCGATATGCCCGGCACGGACTTTCTCGCCAAAGCCGCCAACTTCTTCCCTGAAGCGCGGAAAGTTCTGTTCGCACAGGCAAAGGATACCGAGTCTGCAATTACAGCTATTAATCAATTGGGCATTCATTATTATCTCGTCCAACCGTGGCAGGAAGCTTATGCCGCCAAGATAGACACCTTGCTTGAAGACTGGCGTGCGGCGATCCAATTGCCATACATGTACGTCAAAGGCATCATGGACACGCACATGGCGCGCATCCGCGAAGACTCGAACTTGCACGTTGCAGCAGAGATCGTTGCCCTCTCCGGTGTCAGCGATCTGATGGTCGTCACCGACAATGGCACCTTTGTTGGCGTGCTCTCTGAAGGGGACATTCTTCGTGCGGCATTGCCTGATATTGACGAGATCGTCGAAGAAGGCGGGACTCTCGAATCAGCCTATCAAGTCTTCCTGCGCCGCGGTGCGGATTTGTCCAACCGCCCCATTGCTCCGCTTATCATCCGCGAACCGATCACTTTGCAACCTGAAGACCACGTTGCCAAAGCCACTGCCATTCTCATCAGCAAACAGATCCGCTTACTACCTGTAGTAAAAGACGGACGTTTGCTAGGCACTGTCTCACGCGCAAATATTTGTGAAGCCGTCGTCGGAACTCTCTAACATGGCAGATATGATTCCCACTCGTCGCGTTATCACCGAAGCCGAAGCGACCAACCGCAAACTTGGTCATGAGAATCTTGGCTTCCTTTCGCTTTCGCATGGCTTCCTCCCTATCGAAATGCCGCGCCTTGCGCTTCCCAAATCGCATCACATATGGGATGAAGTCGCCGCAGAGTTACCGGAACTCTTCCGCTCTCTCGGTTTGCGCCGCCGTTTGGATGAAATGCCAATTCTCGATGCGAGTGAAGCGTCCCTTCCCGATAATGACCTCTATCGTGCCGCATCCATTCTCGGCATTTTCGCGCACACCTACCATTATGTAGAGCCCAAAGCCTACACAGCCGTGCCCGACTCTGTGCTCATCCCTTGGGCAGAAGTCAGTCGGCGTTTGCATCGTCCCGCCCCGCACTTATCCATCATTGACCTCAACATTTACAACTGGCGTCTCATCGACCCGAAGGGACCCGTTGTAATGGAAAACATGCAACTGTTGATTCCCATCGTGGGCAACGGGGACGAATGTCGTTTTCAATCCACGCCAAATGAGATCGTTGCACGCTTCACGCCATTGATCGACATGGTCATCCGCGCGCAGGAAGCCGTGGCAACCGATGACCGCCTCGCTCTTAAGCGCGAGCTGACTCTCCTCTCAGACTCCTTCAACGAACTGACCTACTCTTCCTTTATGAAGGTCAACCCCAACGCCTATCACCCACTTTACGTCGACCCAGTCGTTTGGGGCAAGACCGTCGCGCCAATTGCGACACCCTACCAGCCCGGAAACTCAATCCCCGGGCCCAGCGGAACTGCCATTCCAACCTTCACACTCATGGATATTTTCTTCGGGCGCGGAACCTATGGCACCAACATAGGTCACGAAACCGACCGCATCCGCGCATGGTTCCCGCCGCATTGGCAAGCCTTCCTTAATGCTGCGCAAGAGATCTCCGTCCCTGAATACGTCCGCCGTGTGGACGATGCCGAATTAACCGGCTTATTCCAACAAGCCATGGATGCCTATTCCGGCGAGACCGGTCTGCTCGGGCGTCATCGCCTCAAAGCCTACGGCTTCCTTGACCTTTCTTTTAAAGCAGGTCGCAGCCGCACGCTTGGTGGTTTCGATGGCGGTTTCGAAGATCGTCTTTGGGATCGCATGGATGACGAACTCGAAAAGGCACGTCAGGAACGCTACGTCAAAACGCCTGCCACTTGTCATTTCGTGCGCGTCAAAAAAGTGGAGCCCCTTACATCCAGTGGCATCATGCCTGCCAATCGCGTTGTGTTGGATACGACCGGCACCGGGTTGAGGTATCAGCCCGGGGACCGCTGCGCAATTCTCCCTGAGAATGATCCGGAGCTTGTCCAAAAAACGTTGGATGCCTTGCACGCCACCGGCGACGAGCCCATCCCGCTCAATGCGGTTTGGCGCACCGCTGTTCAACTACGTGATGGTCATCAGACCTCGATCATTCTTTCGTTGCGTACTTTGCTCACCTTCGGTCGCATTCGTCCGATCTCGCGTTACATTGCCAAGATTTTGTATGAAGTGACACACAACGAAACCTTGCATCGCATTCTCGAAGCGCGTGCCGAAGACCAATGGGAATTATGGGACTTGCTCAACGTGCTCAGCGAAGGCGGCTTCAACCCCAAACGCTTGTGGAAAGCCACCCTCGGCGAACGCGAACACATCACGCGCATCGTACCGCCCGAAACCTTCCGCACCTATTCGATCTCTTCGGTGCAAGCGGATGACGCCGCGAACGAACTTCACCTCACCATTGGTGGACTCATCTACCAGACTCCCGACACCGACGTGTCGCGCGCCTCACTCCGCACCGGAACCTGCTCTGCCTACCTAAGCCGACTCGGCGCTGCAAGTGATTCGCATCCACGTCGCGTTTCCATCAAAGTGATTCACCCACCGCGCTTCAGCCTCCCCACAGACATCAACAAACCCGTCGTCATGTTCGCAGGTGGTTCGGGCATCGCGCCTTTCCGCAGCATGTTGCAAGCACGAACCGGCGGTGAAAATTGGTTGTTCTTCGGCACCCGTTCCCGCACCGAACTTTATTATGAAAACGAATGGGAAGCTCTGGTTGCGTCCGGTCAATTAAATCTGCAAGCCGCTTTCTCACAGGAAGATATTCAACTCAAAGTGAGCAAAGGCAAGTTCACTTTCCCCAAAGGGGCACGCGGACATATCGACTCGATGATGCTCTCGCCCGAAATGAAAGACAAACTGTGGGAGCTGATACAAGGAAATGCATTCTTTTACATCTGCGGGCGCACCGGCTTCGCCAAAACCATCATGGACACAATGCAGCGAATCATCAAAGAACGCGTGGGCGAAGAAAAAGGACGCGAGATGTTCTATCGCCTCGTTGGGGAAGACCGCTACTTACAAGAAGTCTTCACCACCTATGGCGGCGCACAATTCGAGCAAGAAAGTATCTACCCTGCTTCTGAGGTTGTGTTGCACAACAACCCCGAAGACGGGCATTGGTTCATCGTCAATGGACGTGTCTATGATGTCAGTGAGTTCGCTCACTTACACGCGGGCGGATTGAAGATCATCCAATCCTATGCAGGCATGGATGCAACTTTCTCGTATAAAAAAGTGCAGCACGATGTCAACCCCGAAGTGGACTCGCTCTTGGGCATGTATCAACTTGGCGCCGTCCGCCGTTTGAACTTCGGCTCCAGCGGCGGTATCGCCATCACCCCACACGGACTGCAATTCGTCTCGCTGACCGAGCTGTATCAAACCTGGGTGCGCTTCCTTTACACTGTCGTTGAAATGGAAGATGCCCTCATCAACGATTACAGCATCCGCAACGAACAAGTGACGCATGACGAAGTCCGCGGCAAACCGCGCGCCTCGCTCTATCGCACCCAAGTGTTGCTCAGCACTCATGAACGATTCCTGCGTGAATACCTCACCAAAGCCAGCGGACGTCCGGTTGAGTATCTCTGGTCGCTCACCAGCGGACTATGCTCCAACCAACAAGACCATCGCTGGATAAGTCAGCAGATCGTGGAGATCGAAGCCGAGTCAGCTTCGAAATATGCCAAGACCATCGGCAGAGATACGCTGGAAGTTCTCGATACCCTGAGCACAGATGAATTACCCCGCCTTGTCCATCTCACCGACACCCTTGCCCATGCAGACCGCGAGTTCCTCAAGCAAATGAAGTTGACCTTGCGCAAAGGCGTGCAAGTCTTTGAGAAGTATGAAGGGAATACGCTCAATCATGGCAAAGATGAATTGCTTGAGATCGCTCGATCCCTGCCACAAGTTTTGGTGAACTATTACGAAGAGTTGAAACCTGTATTAGCAAAGTAATTCCCCGCAAAAAAGAGACAGTCACCTCAAAGGTGACTGTCTCTTTTTTTAATTCTCTAGCAACCCCTTCCCCGCCGCCACAGCGACCGCTGCCGCGCGGGAATCCACGCCAAACTTTTGATAGATACTTTGCAAGTGTGCTTTGACGGTTCTTTCGGTGATCCCCAATTTATATGCCATCTCTTTGTTGCGTTCGCCTTTCGCGGCAAGTTGTAACACTTCGAGTTCACGATCTGTCAGCGTGGAATCAGCTTGGGTGGTTGGAACAGGCTTGGGCGCGGATTGAGGCGCAAGCACGCGGGCGAGGATCTCTGGCTTCAATAATGTCTCGCCTCTTGCGGCGGCATGTATGGCATCCAATAAATTCTCGCGGCTTGAGTCTTTAAGCAAATATCCGCGCGCACCGGCTTGCAACCCTTTGATCATCAAGTCGTCTTCGTTGTAGGTGGTAAGGATGACGATGGCAATTTCGGGGAAATCTTTTCGCAGATGACCGATCGTGGTGATGCCATCCATGCGCGGCATTTGCAGATCCATGAGAATGACATCAGGCTTGAGGGATGGAACGAGTTCTAAACACTCTGCGCCATCCACGGCTTCACCGACCACTTCGATATCATCGGCAGTTTCAAGGATCAGCCGCAATCCCTCGCGGACGATGAGATGGTCGTCGGTGATCATCACGCGGATCATGATTCACCTCCCACGATGAATTGCACACACGTCCCATTCGAATCGGATTCAATAGAAAGCATTCCGCCTGTCAGCCGCGCGCGTTCGTGCATACCCACCAACCCATAATGACCTTTTGATTCCTGTTTTACATCAAAGCCTTTTCCGTTATCGCGGACTTCGAGTTCAAGTGTTTGTTTTTGAATGAAGAAATTTACTTTCACTTTCGTTGCCTCTGCATGACGGGCAATATTCGTTAAAGATTCGCTCAAGATGTTCAAGGCATGGTTCGTGGTTTCAACAGGGATCTGATTTTCCGTTACCGAAATATCCAGCTCACACAGCATGCCGGTGGACTGTTTGAAGTGCTCCACTTGTTCGCGAACCGCATCTGCTACATTGATCGGCACAGCGCGAAGATCATCTATCGCGGCACGGGATTCAGCCAGCGTGCTCCGAGCACGAGTGATGGACTGCTCCACAATGGCAACAGCGCGTTCTGGACGATCTGCCTTGAGATGGGCTTTGACCGCCTCCAACTGCAAGACCAGTCCCGCCACACCTTGTGCCAATGTGTCATGCAACTCCCGCGCCATGCGTTGACGTTCGTTCTGCAACGTCAGCGACTCGATCTTGGCGTTGTATGCCGCTAATTTGGCGTTGGCACTTTCGAGGCTTTCGGCAAGTTCCATGGCTTTTTGACGTTCAGCCAATTGCTGGTTGAACATGATGATCAAAAAGAGGATCGCCCCGCCATTGAATGCCAATCCCGCAACGACGGCATAAAAATCGCCACGTTCCAATAGCAGGAATAAGGTAACGACCAGCAAACTGATATAAAAAATCCCGATCAGCAACGAGCAGCGGGAATTTCCCCACACGCCTAACGACTCCCCCACGATACAGATGGTCGCAGAAAATAGGAAGGAGACGCCGTCGGCGTTGGAGGAGATTAACAGAAGCGCTGTACCAAGCATCAGGGCGGTTTGAAGCGGATAGTAAATGAACGACCATTTCCGGTCGCGGTCCGCTTTGAAAAAGTTTATCCAATACAACCCAACCTGCACCACGATCATCCCCGCCGAAAGCATGGCGGGAACTTTCACATCCGCCAGCCACAACGTGCGGACCGCCATGCCGCCGAGGAAGGTCAACAGCAGGGTGATGAAGATATACGATGGGATGGCGATTTTCCGTCCGAGGTCGTCGTTGGTTGTGTTCATGATTGCATTGTACTGCAAGCCTCGCGGGTGCATATTGTCCGAACGGACAATGTCCACTCTCGCCCTGAATGGACGATGTGGAGAGAGGGGCGAATCCATACAATGGCAACATATCGACCACAGACAACAGACGACGGACGACAGACGATAGACAAACTTCCATCGTCAATGGTCAATAGTCCATCGTCAATTACAGGAGCCCTTCATGAACAACAAATCCCTTCGCTACCTCTACCTCACCATCGCCTTCATCCTCGGCTTTTTCATCGGCGGCAAATGGAACATTCCGCTCGCGGCATGGCTTGCGCCGATCTTCGTCATCCGCTTCTTCCGCGAAAGCGACAAAGCCGGGCGCAACTTCTTATTACTCTGGATTGCCTCTGCTGTTCCCAGCATCATTTCATGGCAGGGCGGCACCTTCTTCCCGCCGGTGGGCGAAGCGCTTTTCTTCCTTGCCCTTGCGCCCCTCAGCTTGTTGCCCTACGTCATCGACCGCATGTATTACCACCGCTTTGGTTCCACCGCATGGCTCACACTCATCTATCCCATCGCCGCCACCGCTGTCGATTACTTCTCTGCCAACGGTCCCTTCGGAACATTCGGCGCAGTGGGTTACACCCAGCGCGGCTTCCTTCCCGTCATGCAGATCGCTTCAATAACTGGCATATGGGGAATCACCTTTGTAATGAGTTGGTTCGCCAGCCTCGTCAATCATTTTTGGGATAAAAAACCCGCGCCTCTTTCCTGGACCTTTGCCGGGGCACTCGCCCTCATCCTTTCCCTCAGCCTCGGGCGGACTCTGCTCCCTACCCAACCCGAGCAGACTGCCAACATTGTGGGTTTCTCGCTTCCGAATGGCACCATCTCATCCATGATGAAATTACATCAAGGTGAAGATGAAACTGAATTCCGCAAAGCAACCGATGAATTAAATGCCCAACAGCTGGAGCAGGTCCGCGTCTTTGCTCAAGATGGTGCAAACATTGTCGTCTTACAAGAGGGTGCCATCATCGGCATGAGTGACCAGATCGAAACAGTCATGCAAGAAGCCGCCATCATCGCTAAAGAAGAGAATATCTATATCGTCCTCCCCACCTTCGACCTCGGCAAGACTCCCGCTGTGAACTCCGTCCACATCATTGACCCGAACGGTGACGTTGCGCTAACGCATGTCAAATACGGCGGCAACATGTTCGAAGGCACGCTCAAAGGCGATGAAATCCTGCAAAGCATCGATACTCCTTATGGCAAACTCAGTGCCGTCATCTGCTGGGACGCCGACTTCCCCAACATCATCAAACAAGCTGGCGAACAAGATGTGGACCTGCTCTTCATCCCCTCCAACGACTGGCTCGGCGTGCGTGACATTCATGCAGGCATGTCCACCTTCCGCGCTGTGGAAAATGGCATGAGCATCTTCCGTCAAACCGGGCAGGGCGTCTCCATCGCTGCAGATGTTTATGGAAAGGTACTCAGTCACACCGATACGTTCGAAGAAACCACAGATGGTTTTGCCGGAATTCAGAAAGTAGACATGCCAATTGGCTCGGTTAACACGCTCTATCCGAAACTCGGCGACTCTCTTGGATATGTGACCTTGTTGGGTTTGATGGGTCTATTCATCGGTATTTTTGTAACGCGCAAAATAAAAAAATAGCTGCATAATGAAATTGATAAAACCAATAGTCGCTCCGGATGGGCGGCTATTGGTTGCCGTTATGAGGGAACCATGAACAAATCTTTTTTCAAGTCTGATCTATTCATTCTCTGTCTGCTTGCGGCTGCCAAATTCACCCTGCACTTGCTAACAAACCATAACTACGGATTTCATCGTGACGAACTTGCCACATTGCATGCTGCGCGCAACCTCGCCTGGGGTTTCATCTCCTACCCGCCATTGGCTCCGTTTCTTGGCAGCATTGAACTAAAACTATTTGGCGCTACAACCGTCGGGTTTCGAGTCTTCTCTGCATTGTCACAAGCCATTGTCATGGTCATTGCCGGACTCATGGCAAAGGAATTCGGCGGTTCGCGTCGGGTTCAGATCCTTGCGGCGTTGGGCGCAGGCATCAATGTGCTTTCGATCATTCAAGGCGCATTGTTCCAATACGTCGCTTTCGATTTTCTCTGGGTGGTGCTGCTTGCCTATTTCATCATCCGCCTGCTCAAAACAGATGACGCGCGTTGGTGGCTTGCCATCGGCGTAGTCATCGGTCTGGGTATGATGACACGCTACACCATGGGCGTATACGTCATCGCATTGATATTATCCACACTCATCACTCCGGCGCGCAAATATCTCAGTTCGAAATGGCTTTGGGCTGGTGCACTCCTCGCTCTCCTGATCTTCCTGCCCAATCTTCTTTGGCAAATTCAACATGATTTCATTTCGTTGGACTATCAGTCCGCTATTCATGAACGAGATGTGAGTATCGGTCGCGCCGACAGTTACCTGCCCGAACAATTGCTGATGGCGAATCCGTTCATGTTACCGTTCTGGATCGCGGGCTTGCTGTTCTGCTTCCGCGAGTCGAAATACAAGATGATCGGTTTAATGTACCTCTTCCCTGCTTTGACCTTCCTCATCCTGCAGGGACGCGGTTACTATCCCGCTCCAACCTATGTGATGTTGGTCGCCGCTGGGATGTTCGTCTTTGACCGCTGGCTTTTCACTCTCAACCCCAAACCCGCGCTTCTCTACCGGACTTTAGGTTGGTCTGCGCTTCTTTTGGGTTTTATCTTCGTTGCGACTTTAGCCCTGCCCATCGCACCTGTCAATTCAACAGTGTGGAACATCAGTCGCGAAATCCACGATGACTTTGCCGAACAGCTCGGCTGGCGCGAGTTGACAGAAACCGTCGCGGATGTGTATCAATCCCTGCCAGAAGAAGAAAAGACGCGAGCAGGAATCCTAGCCGGCAACTATGGTGAAGCAGGCGCACTCGACCTTTACGGACCGGAATATAACCTTCCAAACGTCACCAGCCCCGTCAACTCATTCTGGATGCAAGGTCCGCCACCCGAAACCATCGATGTGTTTATCGTGGTTGGCTATCCGGACAATAGCGCAGGTTCCTACTTTAATTCATGCAAATTGGTGGGTGCGGTCAGCAACCGATACGGTGTCATAAATGAAGAAGTCGAACTCAACGATATTTACCTCTGCAAAGGCTTGCGCAAACCCTGGTCAGAGATATGGGACGGAATGCGAAGATTTCAATAATTACGGGTACACTGGACAGTATGCATGACAATCCCCTCCGCACCCTGCGCTTTCTCCTCTCACGCCTTGAACGCATCTCTGCTGATTCATCAGTAGCGTACCGCGCCAGCGGCGTGAGAGGGTCCATGCTGCGGATGGTGGAAAAGCTTGAAGCAGGCAGACCGGTTTCAAGTCAAGATGTGAGGCGATTGATCGAAAGCGCATATTTCCTTTTGCAAACAGCGGCCAGAGAGAAGATCCGCTAATCAAGAAAGACTTGAAAATGTTTCACCACAGAGATCACGGAGCCCACAGAGAAACCCTCTTTAAGATCTCCGTGTTCTCTATGGGCTCCATGGTGAAAGGGTTTCGTTTAACCTTTATTTGACCAATACAAAATTTGCGTTTAGTTTTTCAGATTGTTACATTAACCAGCCAATAGGACAGGGACAATCAAACGGCAGTCAACTAGAATTCGGTTGCAACCAGAGAGCCTTTCCTCTCGTAAACAACTTGCACCTCAATTCTGGAAGCGGGACAATTACCGTTTGCAAAACAATGGAGAACTTATGAAACTTACAATTCAACACTTAGGCAAAGAATACAAACG
>Ga0075012_10002848_pt1 | contig 16782 bp, 13 predicted proteins | sample All_14_2_FD_71474 | JGI IMG/M metagenome (GOLD analysis project Ga0075012, IMG submission 71474) | Freshwater microbial communities in response to fracking from Pennsylvania, USA - Allegheny Zone_MetaG_DW_15 | ecosystem: Environmental > Aquatic > Deep subsurface > Groundwater > Drilled... | reverse complement strand
ACAAGGATTTGGTGGAGCCGAGGGGAGTCGAACCCCTGACCTCGTCATTGCGAACGACGCGCTCTACCAACTGAGCTACGGCCCCTCTTGGAGGGTACAGGCAGGGCCGCGACATAGGCAGTGGGACCGGGGGGTGTCAACCGCTCCAGCCCACCGCTGACGTGGGGCTCGTGGCACACAGGCCGTTGGCCTGGTGACAGAGGTCGGCTAGGAGGGTTGATTGCAGGGTGCAATATAACCCGTTCGCCTTTCAGGAGACCCACCCATGGGCAGTGCCATCGTCTGGCTGGTCAATGCCGTCATCAGCCTGATGGTCTGGGCCATTATCGGCACCGCCATCCTGAGCTGGCTGTTTGCCTTTGATGTCATCAATCACCGCAACCGGTTCGTGAATCAGTTGTCGGGCTTTCTGGATGCCGTGACGCGGCCCCTGCTTGAGCCTTTCCGGCGGATCATTCCGACCCTCGGTGGTATCGACGTGTCGCCGATCGTGGTTCTGTTACTGCTGGAGTTCGCCCGCAGGCTGTTCAATGGCATGGCCGCACCCGCGATCTATCTGCTGGGCTGATGCCGGATCAACGGCCACCGCCACCGATATGGTGACGGGCGAGGGTGCCGGGGATGCCACGCCAGCGTGACCAAAGCGCCACCCTGATGTTGCGCTGCACGATTCCAGCCTTGCACCGATCCGCGACACTCTTAAGGTGCCGCTCTCTGGCGAGACGCCGCTGACGATCCCGACTTCATGATTTCTGCCGCATGATCCGTATCGAAACAGTCGCCGTCATCGGCGCAGGCCAGATGGGCGTGGGAATTGCCCATGCCGTGGCCCTGGGGGGGTACCGCGTCCAGCTTTTTGACGTGGTGGCCTCCCGCCTGCACGTCGCGCTCTCCGAGATCGCGGCAAACCTGGCGCGACAGGTCGGCAAGGCGACGATAACCCAGGCCGACGCCGACGCCGCGATGAGCCGGATTGCCGCGATCGACAGCCTTGCCGAGGCCGGAAAGGCCGATCTGGTCATCGAGGTCGCGGTCGAGGACGAGGGCGTCAAGAAGGCCCTTTATGCCGAGCTCACGCCCCATCTGGGCAACGACACCCTGCTGGCGTCCAACACCTCCTCGATTTCGATCACTCGGCTCGCTGCGGCGACGGATCGCCCCGATCGGTTCATCGGCCTGCATTTCATGAAGCCGGCCCCGGTGATGGGGCTGGTCGAGATCATTCGTGGCATTGCCACCTCGGCGGCAACCTACGAGATCGCTGTCGCCTTTGCCGAATCCCTTGGCAAGACCACCACCAACTCGGAAGACTTCCCCGCCTTCATCGTCAATCGCGTCCTGGTCCCGATGATGAATGAGGCGATCTTCACCCTGTACGAAGGGGTCGGTGACGTAGCATCGATCGACAAGGCGCTGAGACTGGGCGCCAATCATCCGATGGGGCCGCTCGAACTGGCCGATTTCATGGGTCTGGACGTCGTTCTGGCTATTATGAACGTGCTGTACGATGGGCTGGCGGACTCGAAATATCGGCCCTGTCCCCTGCTGGTAAAATATGTCGAGGCCGGCTGGCTGGGTCGCAAGAGCGGGCGCGGCTTCTACGACTATTCGGGCCCCGTGCCGATGCCGACACGATGAAGGCAGCGCGATGAACCTCTCGTTCGACAGGCCCGAGGACATCCCCGGCCAGACCCGCGTGATCTGGCGCCGCACGCCTGGTGCCCGATTGATCGCCGGCATCGCCGCCGTCGCCTGGCCGCCGCTGATCCTGACTCTGCCGCTGCTGCCGCCCTCGAACTGGTTGCCGGGACGCGAGATGGACTGGCGGCTGATCGTGCTGATCATCGGGGCCATCGCCTCACCTGTCGGCCTTTGGCTGCTGGAGAGAGCGCGTGATCGAACGGGCCGACCCGGATCGAGGCTTGGTATCGTGTGGCGCTACATGCTGTACGGAGGCCTGCTGGCGGCGGGGCTGGAAGTGCTGTTCGCCCTGGTCAGCATGGCATGGGGCTGGATGCAGTCGGGCAGTTTCCTCGAAGCGCTCGGGTATACCGAGACCATCCTGCTGATCTACGGCGTGGGGGGGCTTCCGGTCGCGATCCTGCTGGGGGTCAGCTATGCCCTGTGGGCGGGGCTGTGCGTCGCCTTTCTGGCCTTCGAGGCCCAACCCCAGGTCAAGGACCGCCTGGGGCTGATGGACCGCGAGCTGGGCTGATCCCCATCGGCTTGATTCGGCGATCCCCGTTCGTCAGAGTGGATGCGAACCGGGGGGATCGATTCATGAGCATTACCGACACGGCGGCCGTGGTCGATGGCACGGCGACGCCAGAGCCCAAGTCCGCGCCCGTTGCGACCGCACAGCGCATAGAGACCCTGGACATTCTGAGAGGGTTCGCGGTGCTGGGGATATTGTGTGTCAACGCCGCCGCCTTTGCCTGGCCCGGCATGATGGATACGAGTTCGGCGACCGTGCCCTTTTCGATGGAGGGGGCCAACCGGGTCGCGGTCTGGGTCGTTGACGTCTTTTTCCACAACAAGTGCCGGACCCTGTTCTCGATGCTGTTCGGGGTGTCGATCTTTCTGGTGGGGGGCGAGCGGGTTGACAAGGCGCGCGGGGCGCTGCTGCGGCGACGGCTGTTCTTCCTGGCGATCTTCGGGCTCATCCACGGCCTGGCCCTGTGGTTCGGAGATATCCTGCTGCTCTATGCCTGGTCGGGCCTGTTCATGATGCTGGCGCGATCCTGGTCGCCCCGACGGCTGATGTGGGTCGGTGCGGTCCTGGTCCTGGCCTTCAGCCTGCTGAATCTCGGCGGGCAGGTGGCAGGCGCCATCTTCCAGCCGTTCGACAACGATCCCGCCAAGTTCGCCGAGGCCGTCGCCAAGGGCCAGGCCGCGACCCTGGCCACGGTCGAGGTCGTTCGTGGCAGTTGGGCCGGGGCGATGTTCGAGAATCTCAAGATGTGGGCCTTCGTCCAGGGGATGAGCATAGCGATCTTCGTCTTTCCCACCGTCGGGTTGATGATGCTGGGCTTGGGGCTGTTCAAGTCGGGCTATCTGGCAGGGCGATCTTCAAGCTGGACCTATGGACGGGTGCTCATCCTGGGCCTGGCCATCACGGCGGCCTTTGCTGTCAGTCAATGGCTGGTGCTTGACCCCTCGCCGGCGACACCCGTGCTGCTAGCCACCAACACGTCGCTCGACGAACTGGCCCCCTTCGTGACCCTGGCCTGGGTCGGGCTGCTGATCCTGATGACGCGGCACGGGCTGGGCGCGATTACCCGCAGGCTGGCCCCGGTCGGGCGGATGGCCTTTACCAACTACCTGACCCAGACTCTGATCATGACCACTCTGTTCTATATGCCTTGGGGGCCGCTGCTTTACGGCAAGGTCGAGCCCGCAGGTCTGTGGGCCATCGTCGGCGCCATCTGGTTGTTGCAACTGATCTGGTCGCCGCTTTGGTTGTCTCGCTTCGAGATGGGGCCGCTGGAATGGCTTTGGCGCTGCCTGACCTATGGGCGGTGGGTGTCTCTGCTGAAGGCCTGACACCGGGGCCGTGTGGAGCGGAAACCGGCGCGGGCGTTGCCGCAGGGGCCGTCATGGCCTATTCGCGCGGCCATGACCGATACGCCTGACACAGCCCCCGTCCGCCCTGAGGCTCGCAGTCCCAGAGGCTTCGCCGACCGCCGCGGTGCCGACCTGATCGCCCAGCGCCGCATCGTGGCTCGGGTTTCGGAGGTCTATGAGCGCTGGGGGTTCGAGCCGCTGGAGACCGGAGCGTTCGAATATGCCGATGCGCTCGGCAAATTCCTTCCTGACGCCGACCGTCCGAACGAGGGGGTGTTCGCGCTACAGGACGATGACGATCATTGGATGGCCCTGCGCTACGACCTGACGGCGCCTCTGGCCCGGTTCGCGGCCGAACAATGGGAGACCCTGTCCAAGCCGTTCCGCCGCTATGCCTTCGGACCGGTGTGGCGCAACGAGAAGCCCGGTCCCGGGCGGTTCCGCGAGTTCTGGCAGTGCGATGCCGACACGGTCGGATCGGACCGCCCCGAGGCCGACGCCGAGATCATCGCCATGGCGTGCGCGGGCCTGAAGGCCGCGGGCCTCGAGGACGGTCAGGCGGTCATACGCGTATCAAATCGAAAGCTGTTCGACGGCCTGTTCGACGCCGGGGGCGTGACCGATCCGGTTCAGCGGCTGACCGCCCTTCGCGCGGTGGACAAGTTCGACCGGCTGGGTTGGGAAGGCGTTTCGGCCCTGTTGGGCGAAGGCAGACTGGACGAAAGTGGCGACTATACCAAGGGCGCGCGGCTGCCGGCCTCGGTCGCCTCGACCATCGAGGCCTTCCTGGCCTGCGCGGGTGATCCGACCCTGACACGGGCCCTGACGCTGGAGGCCGTGGCCGCCACCGGCGGTCTGGGTGCAGCTGGCGAGGCTGCGCTCAATGAACTGTCCGGCATCGACGCGGCCCTTGGGTCCATGGGGGTGGATCAGGCGAGTGTCCGGTTCGATCCGACCATTGTGAGAGGGCTGGAATATTATACCGGCGCGGTGTTCGAGGCCGAATTGCTGCTCGACACCACTGACGACAAGGGTCGGCCCGTGCGGTTCGGCTCCATCGGCGGCGGCGGACGCTATGACGATCTGGTGGCGCGGTTCACCGGCCAGTCGGTGCCGGCCACCGGCTTTTCCTTCGGGGTTTCGCGCCTGGCCTCGGCCTTGCGGGCGGCGGGCCGGGAGGACGCTGCCCCACGCGGGCCTGTTGTGGTCATCGTCTTCGGCCAGGACGACATGGCCCACTATATCGCCGCCGTTGCCGAACTCAGGCATGCAGGCATCGCCGCCGAACTTTATCTGGGGCGTGCCGGCATGAAGGCACAGATGAAGTACGCCGATCGCAGGAATGCTCCGGCTGCCGTCATGCTGGGTGGCGACGAGATCGCGGCCGGTCAGGTGACGATCAAGGATCTGGATGCCGGACGCATACTGGCCGCAGGCGTGGTCGGCAACGAGGCCTGGAAGGCGGGGCGGCCCGGACAGTCGACGGTGGCTCGGAGCGACCTTGTGCAAACCATTCGCAGCATTATCGACGCTTCTTCGATAAATAGCCCTCTGAAGGCACGGGTTATCGACGATCACTCAGAAAAGGCCCTGATTTCCCTCACCCCTTGATTGACCTCCGCCATCCGTTGGGGTCAATTCCAATCACACCGAACGGCGAGGCGCGGAAGCGCACAAACGCTGGACGGAGGCGTTTCGGGGAGGAAACGTCCGCTCCGCTAGAGAGCGTGAAAGCCCGCTGCGATGTATCCCCCGCAGCGGGCTTTTTCGCGCCTGGCGATCAGCAGCGTCACTCCAGCCTGTCCGCCTTCCGAAGGTCAGGGAAGAGTGTCGCCCAGACCCCCGTGGCAACCAGAGCCCCTACGCCGCCGAAGATCGCGGCCCCGATCGCGCCCAGCACCCTGACCATCAAACCGGAGTAGGCCTCGCCCAGTTCATTCGAGGCCCCGATAAACAGCATCGAAACCGACGACACCCGACCGCGCATATGGTCGGGTGTGGCGAGCTGGATCAGGGTCTGACGGATGTTGACGCTGATCATGTCGGCCGCACCGCCGATGAACAGGGCCGCAGCCGACAACCAGACCGTCTTTGACAGGCCGAACGTCAGGGTCGCCATGCCGAATACAGCGACGGCCGCCAGCATCCACACGCCCCCGTGCCGCACGATGGGAAACCGGCTGAGATAGATGGCCACCATCATGGCTCCGACCCCGAAGGAGGCGCGAAGCAGGCCGAATCCCTGGGGTCCGACATGCAGGATGTCGCGCGCAAAGATCGGCGTCAGCAGGGCCACGCCTGCCATCAGCACCACGACCAGATCCAGCGAGATGGCCCCCAGAACGACTTTGGTCTGCCACACATAGGCGAGCCCTTCCTTGACCGATTCGATCGGAGACAGGGGGTTGGCGACGGGGGCCGGCTTGCCGCTGGTGCGGATCAGGATGAAGGCGGCAATGGCCGACAGGAACAGCCCCATCGAGACGGCATAGGCCAGGGGTACATTGATCCCGACGATCACCCCGCCAAGGGCCGGACCGGCGATCGCTCCGGTCTGGAAGGCGATCGACTGGGCTGCGATGGCGGGCGGAAGCGCACGGCGCCCCACCACCATGGGCAGGAAGGCCTGACTGGCGGGGGCGAGGAAGGCTCGCGCCGCGCCGAACAGGGCAGCGACCATCAACAGGCCCCATAGGGGCGGCGCCCCGTGAAGGGCCATCAGCAGGAAGCCCAGGGCACAGGACGCCTCGACCATGATTGACAGCCACACGGTTGTCTTCCGATCGCGTCGATCCGCCATGGCCCCGGCGGGCAGGGTGAAGGCCAGAAGCGGCAGGAACTGACACAGGCCGACCAGGCCCAGATACAGGGAGGCCTCCGCCACCGGATGGTCGCGCCTGGCGATCTCATAGACCTGCCACAACAGGGCAGACGACTGGATCTGGATGGCCAGGACCGCAGCCACGCGGCCGAACCACAACAGGCGGAAATCGCGAATGCTCCAGGGGCTGACAGGGCCTTCCGGGGGAGCGGGCGGAACGGGCGGAACGGTCGGCCCGGTCTCGAGGGTCTCGATGCTCACGTTCGCCTGTCATGCTTCGGATACGGCGTGCCGTCCCGGTGGAAATAGCGGTCAGCACCCGTAGGCAGGACCATGTCGATATCGGGATAGTCGGCTCCGTCACCGGTCGGATTGCGGCTCCCGACCTCCAGAAGAACCGCCTCGGCACCCGATCGGTTCTCGATCCGGTGGCCGTTCGGCACGCCGGCCTTGAACCCAGCGCAGTCCCCGGCCCGCATAAGCGTCTCGGTCAACGCCTCTTCGGGCAGGCCTTCGATCAGGACGACCTCGCCCGACACCACCCAGACGAACTCGTCCTCGGTCTGGTGCCAGTGGCGCTGGCTGGACCAGGCCCCAGCGGGCAGCCGCAACAGGTTGACGCCGAACTGATCCAGCCCGGCTGAATCGCCCAGACGCCAGCGACGGCGCGGCAGGCAGGGTCCCGCGTAGATGTCCGGATAGCTGGTGCCATGGCCGGTTGGTGCGACATCCAGATCGATCTTGGGCACCGGCGTCCTCTTCTCGCAACCGCACAAGGCTCCTAAAGCATACAGCCATGAGCGACGCATCCCTTTCCGAACGCATCGTGGTCATCGACCCCGTCGAACTGACCCAGACCCTGATCCGGCGTCCGTCCGTTACCCCCGCCGACGCCGGGGCGATGGACGTTCTGCAAGGTGTACTCGAGGGGCTGGGCTTCTCCTGTCGCCGGATGCCGTTCGAAGGACCGGGGGGCGAGGGTGTCCATGCCCGGATCGAGAACCTGTATGCCCGGCGCGGGACGGCCTCGCCCAATCTCTGTTTCGCCGGTCACACGGATGTGGTGCCCACCGGGGCCGAAACCGGCTGGTCGGCCGATCCCTTCGAGGCCGAGGTCCGCGACGACGTCCTGTTTGGCCGGGGGGCAGTGGACATGAAGGGCGGTATCGCGGCCTGGGTGTCGGCGGTGTCGGCGGTGCTGGCCCGGGCCGAGGCGGACGGACGCGAACCCGGGGGGTCATTGTCCTTCCTGATCACCGGCGACGAGGAAGGGCCTGCCCTGCACGGCACCCGTCGCGTGGTCGAAACCCTGATGGCCGAGGGCGAGGTGATCGACGCCTGCGTGGTCGGTGAACCCTCCTCCCAGGGCGTTCTTGGCGACATGATCAAGATCGGCCGGCGCGGCTCGCTCAATACCTGGATCACCGTGCACGGCCGACAGGGCCACGTCGCCTATCCGGCACGCGCCGCCAACCCGGCCCCCGTTCTGGTGCGGTTGCTGGCCGCGCTGGACGCCCATGTGCTGGATCCAGGCTACGAGGCCTTCCAGCCGTCGAATCTCGAAATCACGACCATCGACATCGGCAATCCGGCCACCAATGTGATCCCGGCCGAAGCGAAGGCCCGGCTGAACATCCGCTTCAATCCTGCCCACACCGGCGACGGCCTGATCGCCTGGCTGAACGCGGAGGCAGCGCGGGTCTCGAGCGAGGCGGGGCTTGAGATCACTCTGGATCACATGTGCTCAGGCGAAGCCTTCCTGACACCGCATGGCCCGTTCGTTACGGCGGTCCAGGATGCGGTCGAGGCCGAACTGGGCGTACGCCCCGAAGCTTCCACGACCGGCGGCACGTCGGACGCCCGGTTCATCCGCGCCATGACCCCGGTTCTCGAACTCGGCCTTGTCGGGGTCACCATGCACCAGTTCGACGAACGGGTTCCCACAGCCGAGATCGAGGCGCTGGCGGGAGCATATCGACGGATTATCGAGTCTGTCCTGCGCGGGGCATAGGGCCTGCCGAACGCCCCGCCGTATGCCGTCGAACGGCAGGCACGAAAAAGGGCGGGCCCATTGCTGGACCCGCCCCGTCTTTTTCGGCTTGAGCTGGGTCTGAACTAGAAGTCCATGCCGCCCATGCCGCCGCCCATGCCGCCCATGTCGGGGGCACCGCCGCCGGAGCCCTTCTTGGGGGCGTCGGCCACGGCCGCTTCGGTGGTGATCAGGATGCCGGCCACGGAGGCGGCGTCCTGCAGGGCGGTCCGAACGACCTTGGCGGGGTCGATGACGCCCATGGCGACCAGGTCACCATACTGTTCCGTCTGGGCGTTGAAGCCGAAGGTGACGGAGTCATTTTCCAGCACCTTGCCGACCACGATCGAGCCTTCCACGCCGGCGTTTTCCACGATCTGACGGATCGGGGCCTGGATGGCGCGACGGATGATGGCGATGCCGGCGGTCTGGTCGGCGTTGTCGCCGGTCAGGCCTTCAAGCGCGCGGGTGGCCTTCAGCAGGGCGATGCCGCCGCCGGGGACGATACCTTCTTCAACGGCTGCACGCGTGGCGTTCAGGGCGTCGTCGACGCGGTCCTTCTTTTCCTTCACTTCGACTTCGGTCGAGCCGCCGACGCGGATGACGGCAACGCCACCGGCCAGCTTGGCCAGACGTTCCTGCAGCTTTTCCTTGTCGTAGTCCGAGGTGGTGTCCTCGATCTGCTTCTTGATCTGGCTGATGCGGGCCTCGATCGCGCCCTTCTCACCGACGCCGTCCACGATGGTGGTGTCGTCCTTGGTGATCGTGACCTTCTTGGCCTTGCCGAGCATGTCGATCGTGACGTTCTCGAGCTTGATGCCCAGGTCTTCCGAGATCACCTGGCCGCCGGTCAGGACCGAGATGTCCTCCAGCATGGCCTTGCGGCGATCACCAAAGCCGGGTGCCTTGACGGCGGCGACGCGCAGGCCACCGCGCAGCTTGTTGACGACGAGCGTGGCCAGGGCCTCGCCCTCGATGTCCTCGGCGATGATCAGCAGCGGGCGACCCGACTGGACCACGGCTTCCAGGATCGGCAGCATGGCCTGCAGCGACGACAGCTTCTTTTCGAACAGCAGGATGAGCGGCTCTTCGAGTTGAACCTCCATCTTGTCGGCATTGGTGATGAAGTAGGGCGACAGGTAGCCGCGGTCGAACTGCATGCCTTCGACGACGTCCAGTTCGGTTTCGGCGGTCTTGGCTTCCTCGACCGTGATGACGCCCTCGTTGCCGACCTTTTCCATGGCCTTGGCGATCATGTCGCCGACTTCGCTGTCGCCGTTGGCCGAGATGGTGCCGACCTGGGCGATCTCGGAGTTGTTCTCGACCTTCTTGGCCGAGGCCTTGATGTCGGCGAGGACGGCCGTGACGGCCTTGTCGATGCCGCGCTTCAGATCCATCGGGTTCATGCCGGCGGCCACGGCCTTGAGGCCTTCCTGGACGATCGACTGGGCCAGGACGGTCGCGGTGGTGGTACCGTCGCCAGCCTTGTCATTGGTCTTGGAGGCGACTTCCCGGATCATCTGGGCGCCCATGTTCTCGAAGGCGTCTTCGAGTTCGATTTCCTTGGCGACCGAAACGCCGTCCTTGGTCGAGCGCGGGGCGCCGAAGGACTTCTGGATCACGACATTGCGGCCCTTGGGACCCAGGGTCACCTTGACGGCATTGGCGAGGACGTTGACGCCGCGCAGCATCTTTTCGCGGGCGTCGGTGGAGAACTGTACTTGTTTGGCAGCCATGTGAGGCGGCTCCTTGAAATGAGGTTCGAGGGGATAGGGTCGAGGGGCGATTAAGGGATCAGGGAACGGTGGCGGCGACTATCGCTCGACCCTCATACCTCGACCCTCGCCCCTGCTGAGCGTCAGCTCAGAGGACGCCGAGAACGTCCGACTCTTTCATGATGATCAGGTCTTCGCCTTCCAGCTTGACCTCCGTGCCCGACCACTTGCCGAACAGGATACGGTCGCCGGCCTTCAGCTCCAGGGCATTGACCGTGCCGCGCTCGTCACGGACGCCGGGTCCGACGGCGACGACTTCGCCTTCCTGGGGCTTTTCCTTGGCGGTGTCAGGGATGATGATCCCGCCCTTGGTCTTGGATTCTTCTTCCACGCGCTTGACCAGCACGCGATCGCCGAGAGGACGAAACGCCATCTGTATATTCTCCGATGAAGACTTCTAAGGTTTCCTCGTAACAGCTCGGGGCCGACTTTTGGCAGCCGGACCTCACGAGTGCTAACGCGACGTGCAAGTAAGGTGGCGACAGACCACCGTCAAGCGTGGCGGATCGCAGATTCCTCGTGAATTTTTCACGTCACCTGCCTTTGGCCACAGGTTTTCCAGTGCCGCCTGTCCAGCTTCAAGGTGCTGCTGCAGGCTCCAGCATTGCCAACCGCCAGCTGGCCTCGACCCGACGCTCGAACAGGGGCCCGGCCCCCCGGACACTGGTGCGCCAGTCCCGTCCACCGCCGATGGCATCTGTGCCTTCGCGCCCGATCAGGGCCGCCAGCGAAGCCCTGAGACCCGCCAGGGCCTCGGCAGGACGGTCCTGGGCCAGCAGGAAACCGGCGAACCGGTTGGATTCACCCAGGGTATCGGGGTGGGCGGGGGCCAGGCGCGTGGTGGTGATGGCGGCGGCCCGGCGAAACAGGGGCTCGGCTTCGACAGGCCGGTCCAGGGCGGCCAGGACCATGGCGTAGCCGCTCAGAGTCTCGACGATGTCGGGACTGCCGGGCCCCAGTCCGGCTTCCAGCAGCCGCAGCCCCAGGGCAAAGGCGGCTTCGGCCTCTGCGAACCGTCCCTGATCACTCAGGGCATAGCCGATATTGGCATGGACAACGCCTGTAAACGGATGCTCCGGCCCCGCCACCTCGACAGCCAGGACCAGAGCGCGGCGGAACTGGGCCTCGGATTTCGCGCCGTCACCCTGGGTATGCAGATACCAGCCGTAGTTGGTCAGACATTGCGCCAGCAGCACCTTGTTACCCGAAACCTCGGCCACCGCCACCGCCCGTCGGTACAGGGGATTGGCCTGACGACCCCGTCCGGTGCGGCGCAGGGAGTTGCCCAGGTTGGACAGAACGATGGCCAGGTGGAAATCCTTGGGGCCGTACAGGACCTCATACATCCCCAGAACTTGCCGATAGGCCGGATCGGCCTCGGCATGACGCCCCTGGGCTGACAGGGCGTTGGCATAGAGGTTCAGGGCATCGGCCGTCTTTTCCTGAACCGGCCCCAGATAATGGCGACGCAGGTCATAACTGGTCCAGGCGGCGGCCTCGGTGTCCTCGTTGCGCCCCAGGGCGTCATAGGCCTTGGCCTGATCATAGCGCAGCTGGGCTTCCTGGAGCGGATCCGCCGGGCCGGTCGAACCGGCCTTCAGTGCCTGGTCCAGCAAACCCAGGGCGTCGGGATATCGTCCCTGCTGCTGACGCAGCCGCGCCAGGGCACCGAGCGGGCGCACAAGCTCGGGAGCGGCGTCTCCATAACGGGATCGGGCCAGAGCCATCGCCGCCTCGGCCGCTGCCGCCGCCTCGTCGATCTTCTCGGCTGCCAGCAGGCTCGTCGCGGCGGTCAGATAGGCCACGATCGCGCCGGCCACGTCTCCAGATTCAGCCAGGGCACGTGCGGCCGCGACCTCCGACGAGGTCTCCACCTGCGCCCAGACCGGCGGGGCGATCAACAGTGTCGCAACGGCCAGAAGCGCGCCGGTGAATCGTGCCATGAAACAGCCTTTCGCTTCGAGGCTAGGCCGCGACCTTGCGGGCGACAAGGCTTGGCGCCACCCTCGTTCGATGAACGCAGGATGAACGACATCCTGTCCGGTCGTTCAGCCTGACCAAGCTATGCAGCAGACAAGACCATCGGCGGTTTGCCGGTTCGGGTATCCTGGAAGGAGATCGAGAGATGAAAATGACCGGTAAGTTCGCGATGATCGCGGCTCCCGCCCTGGCCCTGTCCCTTCTGGCTGCGGTGCCTGCCGATGCCCAGAGCCGTCATCGTGACCGCAACGACAATACTGCCGAGAATGCCCTGCTGGGTGCCGTGGTTGGCGGCGTCGCCGGGGCGATCATCGGCAACGGCGACGGGTCCTATGTGGCGGGTGGCGCCCTGGCGGGAGCCGCTATCGGTGCTGCCGCGTCTTCGGACAATCGCTATGGCGGTTCTTACAGCTACGGCGGCTATGGCTACGGCAACAGCTATTACGGCTCCAACTATGGCTACGGTCGCCAGGACTGCGACTACTGGCGCGAAGGCCGTTGCTGGCGCAACCGGGGTCACTGGGAGCGCGAACACGGCATCAACAGCCGCGACGGCTATAATCGCTACGAGCGTGGCCATGACCGCCGGGATGATCGTCGTGACGACCGCCGGGGTGACCGTCACGACCGCCGTGATGATCGCCGCGATGACCGACAGGATCGCCGCTGGTAGTCGCAGACGGGCCGGTCTGCTTCCGGCCTGGTCGTCGGAGGGGAAACGGTCCCGATCAACGAATATTTTCCTATACCGCTCTTGCATCTCCCGTCCGGCATGACCATGTCGCCGGACGGGTCTTTGAAAAGTTGGGGCTGTGGACGCGTTCGGCTCGGCACCATGAATTCCGGGCCTCTTGTTCCAGGAGCCTGGCGGTTCATTCTGCGACGTGTCGCTCAAACCACTGATTTTACGTGGTCCCGTTTGTCGGTTTGGCGCTTTGGCGGTGTGTTTTGGTGGTCATCACCGCCACGCTGATAGCCAGCCCGGTGCCAGGACGGGTCCCGATGATGGATCGCCCGCGGGTGTCGCAGACCATCTCTGGACCGGATTGGTCCCAGGCAGGACGGCGCAGATCGCCACCGTCGTCAGGTGCCTTATCCCATTAGCCGGGCCAGCAGGCCCGCCGTCGAGGGATCCAGCACGTCAGAAGGCCCTCCGGCATCGACGTCCTTCAGGATGACCCGGGCCAGAATCTTGCCGAGTTCGACCCCCCACTGGTCGAAGCTGTTGATGTCCCAGATCACCCCTTCGATAAAGGTCTTGTGTTCGTAAAGCGCCAGCAGCGCCCCCAGGGTTCGGGGCGTCAGCCGTTCCATGAGGATCGCGGTCGAAGGCCTGTTGCCGGGGAAGGTCTTGTGGGGGGCCAGCCGGTCGGCTTCAGCCGCATCGACGCCAGCCGCCAGCAGTTCCTCGCGCGCCTGTCCGGTCGTCTTGCCCAGCATCAGGGCCTGACCCTGGGCCAGGGCGTTGGACCACAACGGACTTTCGAGCGGGTCCGCCAGCGTTTTCGCCACGATCACGAACTCGGCCGGAACCACCTGGGGACCCTGGTGGATCTGTTGGAAAAAGGCGTGCTGGCCATTGGTACCGGGTTCGCCGAACACGACCGGACAGGTTTTTCGCGTGACGGGCGACCCGTCGCGATGGACCCTCTTGCCGTTGGATTCCATCTCCAGCTGCTGAAGGAAGGCCGGGAGTCGCCGCAGGGCGTGGGCATAGGGGGCCACCGTCCGGGCCGTTCGCCCCAGCCCGTCAACATTCCAGACCTGGGCCAGGGCCAGCAGCACCGGCCCGTTCCTGTCCAGGGGTGCGGCAACGAAATGGTCGTCCATCTCGGCTGCCCCGGCCAGCAACCCCTCGAACACCTCGGGACCCAGGGCGATCACGCAGGACAGGCTGACCGCCGACCACAGCGAATACCGCCCGCCGACCCAGTCCCGGAAGGCAAAGGTCCGCCCGCAGCCGAATGCCCCCGCCCGCTCCGGTGCCGCCGTCACCCCTATGAAATGCCGGTCCCGCCCGACGTCCGGGAGCCCCGCCGCCAGCCAGGCCCTGGCGACCTCGGCATTGGCCAGGGTTTCCTGGGTCGTGAAGGTCTTGGACACGACGATGACGAGGGTGGTCTCGGGCTCCAGGCCGGTCAGGGCCTCGGCCATGTCGCGCGGATCGATATTGGCCACGAACCTCAGGTCGATCGCGGGGTCGAGCGGTCGCAATGCATCCCAGACCACGCGGGGACCCAGGTCGGACCCGCCGATACCGACATGGACGATGGCCGTGAAGGGCTTGCCGGTTGCTCCGGTCTCGGTCCCGGACCGGACGGCATTGGCATAGTCGGCCATGGCCAGCCGAACGGCATCGACCTCGTCCGAGACCGGCTCGCCCAGGGCCCTGAAGTCGGCCCCCGCCGCCGCGCGCAATGCGGGATGAAGAACGGCCCGCCCCTCGGTGGAGTTGATGGCCTCGCCGCCGAACAGCCGGTCACGCGCGCCTTCGACGCCGGCAGAGCGCGCCAGATCAACACAGGCCTCGAACCCCGCACGGGTCCAGCTCTGTTTGGATAGGTCCAGAAAAAGTCCCGCCGCCTCGACACCCATCCGCACGATCCGGTCGGGATCGGCGGCGAACTGATCGACGATGCGGGCCTCCGCATCGGTCGTGGCGGCCAGGTCGAAGGCGGACCAGTCTGCACTGGGGCGGGCGGCGGTCATGGGCACATCCTCAACGGTCATCAAGGTCTCGTTTACGGGTCAGGCGTAAGCCGGTTCAATCGCTATTTCGGTGCTGACTCCCGAAATGATCCGATCAAGGAGACCTCCATGTCGTGCGGTATCGCCCTGAGCCTGGCCCTGCTGATGGCCGACCCCAATGTCGCGCTCGCCGCCGCCCAGCCGCCTGCGGTCGCCGGAGCGGCAGTGGCGGTCGCCGCAGAGCCCCTGTTCATGGACATCGTCAGCCGCGCCGGTGGCCTGAAATCCATCGTTGATGCGTGGAAGTCGAACGGCACAGCAGATGTCTCGGGCTTCTTTTCGGGCCCCGACTACACCGACTTCCGCACTCGCGCCGTCGCCCTTTCGACCACCGATATGCAGGCCCATCTGGTGCTCAAGGCGCGGGCGACAGACGGAGACCTGAAATGCATCCTGCGCGGCATTTCCGAGGACATTCCCAGGCGGCTCGAGGCCGTGGAGACCGCCACGACCCCCGCCGCTCGCGCCGTCGCCCTGGACGAACTATCCTACCTGCTGAACGACAATATCGAGGTCATCACCGCCCCGCCCCGACCCGATGCCCAGTCCGGCGTGCCGACCTAAGGGTTGCCCGAAGACGTCAGGGCGTCGATCACCACACCCTCCGTCAGCAGTTGCGGCAGGATGAGGGGCTCGGCCAGCCCCGGCCTGTAGAGCAGATAAAGGGGCACGCCAGATCGCCCGTGGCGTGCAAGTTCGCGGGCAATGAGGTCGTCACGGCGGGTCCAGTCCGCCTTCAGATAGACTGTCCTGGTCCGGGTCAGCGCGCGTTCGACGCGCGGAGAGGACAGGGCCGTTCGCTCGTTGATCTTGCAACTGACGCACCAGTCGGCCGTGAAATTGACCAGCACCGGCCGCCCCTGGGCCAGGGCGGCATCGACCCGTGTCTGTGACCAGGCATCGGCGGCCAGCGGGCGTTCGGACACCGCACCAGACGGGGTGTTGGAGACCGATATCCAGGCCAGGACAAACGCAAGGGCGAGTACCGACCATCCGGCCGCCCTGATCCATGATCCTTTCCGCCTCAGTCCGGCAGCAAGGGCTGTACCGTTCGGTCCCAGCAGGCCCGCAGCGATACCAGCGACCAGACAGGCTCCGACCAGCCACGGCCAGGCGCCAAGGCCGGTCTGGCGAGCGAACACCCAGACAAGCCAGATCGCCGCCGCGAACATCGGGATCGACAATGCGCGCCGCAAAGTCTCCATCCACGGTCCCGGCCTGGGAAGTCGGCCCAGAAGGGCAGGCGACAGACTGATGATCAGATAGGGCAGGGCCAGTCCCAGGCCCAGCATCAGGAAGACGACCAAAGCAGCAGGGGCCGGCATCAACAGGGCGGCACCGAGCGCGAAGGCCATGAAGGGGGCGGTACACGGCGCGGCCACGACCACGGCCAGCACACCAGTGAAGAAGGCCCCGCTTCCGCCCGGCAGGCGGACCAGCCGTGATCCGCCCAGCTTTTGAAGTCCTCCGCCGACGTCAAACACACCGGCGAGGTTCAGGGCCACAGCCAGCATCAACAAGGCCAGCCCCGCGACCACGGCCGGGGATTGCAACTGGAACCCCCATCCGATCGCCTGGCCGCCGGCGCGCAAGACCAGCAGCACGGCGGCCAGTCCGGCAAAGGTCAAAAGGACGCCTCCGGTAAACGCCAGACCGTCCCGGCGGGCGTGGACCGGATCGTGTGCGGACCGGGTCAGGGCTGCGGCCTTCATCGCCAGCACCGGAAACACACAGGGCATAAGGTTCAGGATCAATCCGCCGACAAGGGCAAAGGCCGCCGCCTGAAGCAGGGAAAGCCAGCCGGCGGCGGCCAGCGCTTCAGCCTGGCCAAAGGCGTCGGCCGTCGTCGTCAAGCCCCCCCCCCC
>Ga0075012_10002847_pt1 | contig 16786 bp, 14 predicted proteins | sample All_14_2_FD_71474 | JGI IMG/M metagenome (GOLD analysis project Ga0075012, IMG submission 71474) | Freshwater microbial communities in response to fracking from Pennsylvania, USA - Allegheny Zone_MetaG_DW_15 | ecosystem: Environmental > Aquatic > Deep subsurface > Groundwater > Drilled... | reverse complement strand
GACTATGGTCGCGACGGGTGCCGCGGGTGCGGCGAGCACGTTCGCGACGACGCCGGTGAGGGGTAGCTCGGGGGCGAGCAGCACGAGCACGGGCTGGCACGCGAGTTGCGCCGCGAGCGGCACGGCGAGTGCGAGGGCGATGGGGGCGGGCATCCACCGCCCGAGACGTACGGCGAGCGGACCTGCCAGCACGAGCAGCGCCGCGGTCGCAAGCACCGAGAGCACAAAGCCGTACTCACGCGCGATCCAGGGGTCGACAACGACGATGCCGATCACAGCGAGCGCGAGCACGGGCAGCCCCTGTGCGGGGCGTCCGCTCGCGAGCGCGACGAGCACGGCCGCAGCCATGACGGCAGCACGCACAACACTCGGCTCGGGCGTCACGAGCACGACGAAGCCACCGAGTGCCACGAGCGCGGCGATAACCCGCAACGGCCGTGGCCACCGCAGCAGTCCGCCGAGTCCGATGACAAGGCCGACGACGATGGCGCAGTTGGCGCCCGACACCGCAGTGAGATGAGTGAGCGAACTGCGCTGCATCGCGACCTCGAGGCTCTCGTCGACAGCGCTCGTGTCACCGATCGCGAGTCCGGGTAACAGCGCTGCGCCATCACCGGCGAACGGCGCCATGAGGTCGAGAAAGCCAGCGCGCAGCACATCAGCGAGACCCAGCAGCGGCGTGGCAGGAGAGTGCACCTCTCCCCCACTCACAAGGCGCGCGAAAGCCACTCGGTCGTCGCCAGGCTCGAGCGGGTCGAATCGCACCAACGCGTCAAGTCGCGTGCCGAGCGGTAGACGATCATCGGCGCGCAGCCCCGTCAGCAGCACGGGCACGCGGGTGGCGACCCACGATCCGCGTTCGTGCTCGGCCGCCACGACGACCGCATCGGCCAGTGCACCACGACCGCCGCTGGTCGGCACCACCGTGCGCTCGAGTTCGACGATCACAGACACAGCGCCGCGACCCTCGAGAGCCTCGGCGAGGGCCGGCGGAGTGCGCGCGGGCGCGGCGAGCGCGACCGCTGCGGCCACCACCGCGAGTGCCACGAGACTCGGGATGCTCGCCCCAAGCACCCCAGAACCACGAGCCGCGCCTCGAGGCGCACGACCACTCGCGACCACGGCACTCGCGACCACGGCACTGACGGCGACTATTGCAGCGCCCGCCGCCACGCTCCACGCGACCTCCACCACGAGTTCGGTCGACACAGCCACGAGTAGCATCGCCGCGACCCAACCCACCAGTGCGGGCACCGCGAGCCGCAGGTCGACGGCGCTCACGTCGAGAAGCCGGCCGTCGGCGGTCGTTCCGTCGATGGCCGCGCCGTAGCGCGTCGTGCCGGCGTGGGAGCGCGCATCGGCCGTCGTCATACCGTCACCAGGTCGCGAAAGCCGTCGAGCGTCTTCTCGCCGATGCCGCTCACCGCGAGCAACTCGTCGACGCTGCGAAACGGACCGTTCTCGTCACGCCACGCGATGATGCGCGCCGCGATTGCCGGACCGATGCCCGGCAGTGAGTCGAGCTCAGTTGCGTCGGCCGAGTTGAGGTTGACGAGGCCGCCAGCCAGCGAGCCCGGTGCCGCGCCGGGTGCCGCGCCCGAGTTCGAGGGCACTGTGCCGGCCGCGAGCTGCTCGGCCGTCGGCACGAGCAGCTGCTCGCCGTCGACGAGCTCGCGCGCGAGGTTCACTCCCGCGAGAGCCGCATCATCAGTGGGCCCGCGCGCGGCCGCAATCGCATCGACGACCCTGCTACCGAGCGGCAGTTCGATGACGCCCGGCTCGCGCACTGCCCCCACCACGTGCACCACGATGACCTCGGTCGGGCCGCTGCTGGTGCTCAGAACCTCGGTAGCCGCGGTCGTCGGTTGCACGACGACCGCGCCACCACTCGGCGTGAGCAGCACACCGACCACCGCCGCGCCGAGCCCCAGCAGAGCGAGCACGATGACGCCACCAAGCGCGGCGCGAACGCGCGCGGATCGGCGAGGCGGAGCATCCACCGGGGCAGGCTAGGCGCGCCCCCGACAGCGGCATTCAGCCGCGATCGAAACGGTGGATGCCCTACTTCTTGGTCGCGATGTTGACGATGCGCGGCGCCCGCACGATGACGTTCACGATCTCGCGATCGCCGACAGCGCGCTGCACAGCGGCCGAAGCGCGCGCGAGCTGCTCAAGCTCGTCACCGCCGATTGTCGGGCTCACCTCGAGCTTGTCGCGCACCTTGCCGTCGACCTGCACGATCGCCGTCACCGACTCGTCGACGAGCAGCAGCGGGTCGGCCTTGCGCCAGCCCGCGAAGGCGACGAGACCCTCGCGGCCCTCGCCGCGCATCCCCAGGCGATCCCACATGTCTTCGGCGGTGTAGGGCGCGAAGAGCGAGAGAGCCACGGCAACAACCTCGACGGCCTCGCGCACGGCGGGGTCGCCAGCGCCGGGGCCCGAATCGACGGTCTTGCGGATGACGTTGACGAGCTCCATGGTGCGCGCCACGGCAACGTTGAACTTGAAGGCTTCGATGAGGCCCGGCACCTCAGAGAGGAAGCGGTGCGTCACCCGCCGCAGCGCCGCATCACCCGTCGACGGGTCAGCGCCCACCGGTGCCGTGACCTCGCCCGAGAGGCGCCAGGCGCGCGCCAAGAACTTCTGCGAACCCGTCACCGAGACGTCGCGCCAGTCGATGTCGTCTTCTGGCGGACCGGCAAACGCCATCGTCAGTCGCACGGCGTCGACACCGAACTGGTCGAGCTCTTCGGTGAAGTAGACGAGGTTGCCCTTCGACTTCGACATCTTCGCACCGTCGAGAATCACCATGCCCTGGTTGAGCAAGGCGCTGAACGGCTCAGTGAAGCTCACATAACCCAGATCGAAGAGCACCTTCGTGATGAAGCGCGCGTACAGCAAGTGCAGAATTGCGTGCTCCACGCCACCGACGTACTGGTCGACAGGAGCCCACTTCTCGGCCTCGCGCGGGTCAAAGGCCTGCGTGTCATCGTTCGGGTTCAAGAAGCGCAAGAAGTACCACGACGAGTCGACGAAGGTGTCCATCGTGTCGGTGTCGCGACGGGCCGGACGACCGTCAGGTGTGGTCGTCGTGACCCACTCTTCGACGCCACCGAGAGGCGAGGTGCCCTTCGGCTTCATGTCGATGCCCTCTGAGGCGGGCAGTTCGACCGGCAGGGCATCCATCGGCACCGGAATCTCGGTGCCGTCTTCGTCGTACATGATCGGAATCGGCGTGCCCCAGTAGCGCTGACGGCTGATGAGCCAGTCGCGCAGGCGGTAGGCCTTCGCAGCGCGCCCCGTGCCGCGCTCTTCGAGCAACTCGATTGCGCGAGCGATGGCGTGCCGCTTGCTGAGGCCGTCGAGCGGCCCCGAGTTGATCATGCGGCCGTCGCCCGTGAGTGCCTCTCCCGTCGCCACCGGGTCGAGAACGTCGGCCTCGGCCAGCGTCGTGTCGCCCGCCTCGAGCATCTCGGGGGTGATGACGGGAATCGCGCCCGTCACAGGAGCGTTCGTGTCGACGACGACCTTCACGGGCAAGTCGAAGGCCCGCGCGAAGTCGAGGTCGCGCTGGTCGTGCGCCGGCACAGCCATGATCGCGCCGTGTCCGTAGCCCGCGAGCACATAGTCGGCCGCCCACACGGGGATGCGCTCTCCGTTGACCGGGTTGATCGCCCAGCGGTCAAGAAAGACGCCCGTCTTCTCGCGCGAGGTGTCTTGACGGTCGATCTCGCTCTTCTTCTGCACTTCTTCGAGGTATGCCTGAAACTTCATGCGCACGTCGGGAGTGCTGCCCGCGGCGAGCTCAGCGGCGAGATCGCTATCGGGAGCGACGACCATGAAGGTTGCGCCGAAGAGCGTGTCGGGGCGCGTCGTGAAGACGGTGACCGGCGAGTGGTGCCCCTCGATGACGAAATCGACGTCTGCACCGGTCGAGCGGCCGATCCAGTTGCGCTGCATTGTGAGCACCTTGGCCGGCCACGAGCCCTCGAGCTGGTTGAGGTCGTCGAGCAGACGGTCGGCGTAATCGGTGATCTTGAAGTACCACTGCGTGAGCTTCTTCTTCACCACGATCGCGCCCGAGCGGTCGCTCGTTCCGTCAGGCAGCACTTGCTCGTTGGCGAGAACGGTCTGGTCGACCGGATCCCAGTTGACCCAGCTGTCTTTGCGGTAGGCCAGTCCCTTCTCGTACATCGTCAAGAAGAGCCACTGGTTCCAGCGGTAGTAGTTCGGGTCGCTCGTGTGCAGCACGCGCGTCCAGTCGAAGCTTGCGGCGTAGCGCTCCATCGAGGCACGCTGCTGCGCGATGTTGTCGTAGGTCCACTGACGCGGGTCGGCCCCGCGCTTGATCGCTGCATTCTCCGCGGGCAGACCGAAGCTGTCCCACCCGATGGGGTGCAGCACCGTGAAGCCCTGTTGACGCCAATAGCGCGCCACGATGTCGCCGAGGGCGTAGACCTCGGCGTGGCCCATGTGTAGGTCGCCCGAGGGGTACGGGAACATGTCGAGGATGTACTTGCGCGGCTTGCTGTCGTTCGGGTCATCGACCGAGAACGGTTGAAGCTCACGCCAGACGGGCGCCCAGCGAGCCTCGATGCGGGCGAAGTCGTAGGTGTCGTCAGCAGACTGCTGGTCGTCGTGGTGGTGCTCGGTCACGGGGTCGTCTCACTCACGGGGGTCAGGCGTACTGTGCGGGATGCTCTGCAGCGGCGCGACAGGGCGCAGGCGCAGTCTTGCCAGGGTACTAGGCGAGAGACCGCTGAACGGTCGACGCGAGGCGCAACTAGGCGGCGCCGAGCGCGCGCAACAGCGCAGCAGCCTTGAGCCGCATCTCTGCGGTCTCCTCGACGGGATCACTCAGCGCGGTGATGCCGCCGCCCGCACCGACCGTCGCCCGCGCCCCCTCGATCACGACGCTGCGAATGACCATGGCCAGATCAGCTGACCCGTCGAGACCGAGATAGCCGAAGGCTCCCGAATACACGCCGCGAGGTCCGCCCTCCAGCTCATAGAGCAGTTCGACCGAGCGGCGCTTCGGCGCCCCCGTCATCGAGCCTGCAGGCAGACAACTCGCCACCGCGTCGAGAGCATCAAGCCCCGCCCGCAATCGACCCTCGATGGTGCTCACCAGTTGGTGGACATGCGCATAGCTCTCGACTTCGAGCAGCCCCGTCACAGTGACCGAGCCGACGTCGCAGATGCGCTGCAGGTCGTTGCGCATGAGGTCGACGATCATGAGATTCTCGGCACGCTCTTTGTCGCTCGTTGAAAGGTCTTCGGCGAGCGCCGCATCGTCGACGCGGTTGCCCCCGCGCGGCCGCGTGCCTTTGATGGGCCGCGTCTGCACGACCCCCTCTGCGACACGCAAGAAAGTCTCAGGGCTCGCGCTCACGAGGCTCGCATCGCCCACGCGCACGAGCGCGCCATGATGCGTCGAACTTGCGCGACGAACGCGCAGGTACGTCTCGAGCGGGTCGATGGGCGAGCCGTCGATCGTTGATGTTTCGAACTGCGTGGTCAGACAGAGCTGGTAGGCCTCGCCTTCGCGAATGTGCTCTTGGCACCGCCGCACGAGCGAGGCATAGCGCTCGTCATCGTCGCGCTGACGCACCGGCCCCATCGCGGGAACCGACGCGATGGATGTGGTGGATGCTCGTGCAGCCTCATCCGCGACCGCGAGCAACTCGTCCCGCCACCTCACCAGCTCGGCGCCGTCAGCCTCGGGCCCCTCCACCGCGACGAGTCGCGCCTGGCCTGTGACGTGGTCGAGAAGCATCCCGCGGTCGACGCACAACCACGACGCGCGTTGGTGTTGCGGCACCTCGCGCGCGGTGGGTGCCCCGGCTCCCGGCAGCGCCATGGTCTCGCTGAGCAATTCGTAGCCAAACCAGCCCACGAGCCCGAGTGGCAACCCGGCGAGGTCGGCGCGCGGCTCGAGCGTGCCGCGCAGCGAGCGGAGGGCATCCCGCAATTGAGGTAACACGGGCGCGCCATGGTCGAGGCGCACGGGAGTGCCCAGAGCGATGAGGCTCCACCCCGTGCTCGCCCCCACGCCAGAGTCGAGCCAGACAAGCCCGAGTGACCCGTCGGAGAGCTCGGCCGCGGCGTGCGCACTGAGGGCGCGCACGAGCGACTCTGCGCCGACCGGCGTCGGCAGCATGGTGTCGAGCACGCCGCGCCGCATACGCTCCATCGTATGAGTGCGTCGAGCGACCCCGAGCGAAACGGCGTGCTCGTGGCCGACTCGCTGCGCGTGCGCGACGGAGCAGCGCGCGGGCTCGACCTGCACCGCGAGCGGTTCGTCTCCAGTGCCGAGCGATTTCTCGGGCGCGAAGCCGCCGCGCGCGGGTGGCGCGAAGCACTCACGCAGGTGCCGCGCACGGGCGACTGGTTTCCTCGCTGGGAGCTTCGAGCGGCAGACACTGAGGTGCGCGTGCTCGTGCGTCCGACTCCCCCGACGAGTATCGAGGTGGTCGTGGCGACTGCTCCCGTCGACCCTCGAACCGCTCCCCTCACCAAAGGCCCCGATCTCGAAGCACTACAGGGTCTGCGCGATGCGGTCGCGCCGCTCGGCGCGGGCGAGGCGATCATCGTGGATGCTCGCGACACCATCATCGAAGGCGCCTACAGTGCTCTGCTCGTGATCGACCCGGAGCGGGCGGGTGCAACAGGGGCGTCTCTCGTCGTCGAGCGCGTGCCGAGCGAGGTGCCGCGCATTCCGAGCGTCACCGAGCGACTCGTGATCGCGGCGATCGAGGCAGCTGGCGGCACAGTCGTCGAGCGTGCGCGGAGCGCCGCCGAGCTCGAGGGCTGCGAGCTGTGGGTGCTGAGCGCGCTGCACGGGGTGCGGCTCGCGACCTCGTGGGTGACGGGCACTCGCGGCGCGGCGCCGCAACTCACACACGGCCCAGCAGCACAAGCGCGCGTCCACGAGGTTCGCGCTGCGCTCGAGCTCGCAGCTCGACCCCTCCCGTTCACTTAGGCGGGGCACGCTCGTCACCGTGCTGGAGGTGTTCGACGAGGTGACGACATGGGTCGTCGCTACCGCCAACTCTCCCTGGGTGCTGCCCGCCGTTGCCGTGCTCACGGTTCTCGACGCCTTTCTCGTTGTGGTGCCGAGCGAAGCCGCAGTCGTTGCTCTCGGCTCGCTCGCGCTCTCCACCGGGCAACCGCACCCTGCCGCCCTCGTCGCGGTCGCCGCGCTCGCTGCGATGGCCGGCGACAGTCTGACCTTTGCGATGGGCCGAGCGGCGGGGGGCCGCCTGCTCGATCGCGCGCGCTCGCCCCGCGTGCTCCACGCCGTCGCCTGGGCACGGCTCTCACTCGATCGTCGCGCGGCGCTCGTCATCTTCGTCGCCCGCTACATTCCCTTCGGGCGCATCGCAGTGAACCTCACAGCAGGGGCCACCGGTTTCGCCTATCGACGCTTCCTGCCGATCAGTGCGCTCGCGTGTCTGGCGTGGGCGATCTACAACGTCTCGGCTGGCGCTCTCGTCGGAGTGTGGCTCGGGCGACAGCCAGTGCTCGCTGTACTCGTCTCGATCGCGGTCGCCATCACACTCGGTGTGCTCATCGACCTCGTGCGAACACGGTGGGAGCGCAGGCGCGCATCTGTACCCCGGCCGGGGGACACCATGACTGGGGGCACGACGAATCCTCCCGTCTAAGCGCCTCCTGACCGTAGACTGACGGCGCCGGAGTCGGGTCTGGCAACCGAGGGGGAACGACGTGTCTGACGACGAATACGGCAGAGTGCCGGCGGGGTGGTACCCCGACCCCTTGGGCCTTCCGCAGTTGCGCTGGTGGGACAACCACGCCTGGACCGAGCACGTCAGCGACGCCCGCCAGCCGATGACGGCAGCCCCGTCCGCCGCACCCACGATGTACGCCGACGACGAGCCGCTGACGCGCCGCGGACGCCGCAGTGCAGAATCGGCCGCCGGTGGAGACGACGAGGCCGGCGCTCCCCCGACCGTGCACTCCTTGCGCGAACTGCCCGCAGTCGACGACGAAGCACCCGCGCTCGTCGAGCCGCCCGTCTCAGCGAGCTCCGCTTCTGCCGCGAGCGCTGCCTCTGCGGCGGCACCCTCAGCTTCGGAGCCCTCGCGCTCGGTGCCCTCGGCCGCAAGCGCAGCAGCTGCCGCTGAGACCGAGCGCCCCGATCCAGCCTCGGCCTGGGCCGCAGCCGCCTTCTCTGACCACATCGCTTCCGGTAGCCCGAACGCAGCACCCTGGGTTCCCCTGCAGCAGAGTGCAGGCTCGGCAGGAACGGTTGGCTCGGCACCGGGCTTCGGCTCGCCGACCGCCTACGGTTCTGCTGGCGCATACGGCTCAGCCCCTGGCTATGGCTCGGCACCCGGCGCCCCGGCCTACGTGCCGTCGTGGACGGAGTCGCCGATCTCTGCAAGCGACCCGGGCCGCCGAGGCACTCACCAGGTTCTCGGAACGACCGCTCCCCACGTTCAGTCGGTCGAAGTGTGGGCTATGGCCCTGCTGCCGATGCTCCAGTTGCTGCTGAGCTTGCTCGTCGTCGCCACGTTCACCATGGGGCCGAGCACCATGCTCATGGGCGTCATCTGGCTCGCTCCGTACCCGGTCGGAATTCTGCTGGCAGCACTGGATGCCCGCACCCTCGGTCGTCGAGGCGTCGACCGTCCCACCTCGTGGGCCTGGGCCCTGCTCGGCACTCCCGTGTACCTCATTGCCCGAGCCGTGCGGCTCAGCCGCATCTCGGGCGCCGGCTATGGCCCGGTCGCCGTCTGGCTGCTGCTCACGGGGCTCATCGGGGCAAGTGTGCTTGCGGTTCCCGGTCTCGTCATCTCGGCATTCCCTGCAGGGTTCGCAGAGGAAGCCGCCGTCAGCATCGAGGCGACGGCGCGCAGCATCGGCAACACCATGGATGTGGAGTGTCCGGCCACGCCCCCGCTCTTCATCGGCCAGCAGCTTCGCTGCCCCGCACAGACCGCGGCCGGCGAAGACATCGTCGTGACGGTCAGCCTGCAACGCGCCAACGGCTGGATCGCCTGGCAAGTCGATGACTGGGGCATCTTCTCAGTCGTGCGCTGAGACCGAGGGTTTCGGTTATCGAACACGAGACAGTGCGATACGCCGGCAGGGTCGACATACTCAAGAACACGACAACTTCATACGCATCACCCGCCGCGAGCGACCCGGAAGCTGTGCGGCACACTCGCCGACCGGGGGGTCGGCGAGAGGCAACACCCGGTCGGGGGACCGGGAAACAGGGGGATACATCATGAGCACCACCGACACCATCCGCGTTCCGGCCGGCTGGTTTCCCGACCCGGTTGGGATGAGCGCCAACGGCGTCGCACTGCAGCGACGCTGGTGGGACGGCACAGGGTGGACTGGCCACACCGCCCCGTTGCAGTCGCCCGCGAGCCCGGTGGTCTCCGCCGAGGCGGTGAGCAGGGCGAGCACCTACGCTGCTGGCACGCCCATCGTCATTACCGCACCTGCCACGTTGTCGCCCCGAGACTCGGCGCTCGTGGCCGAGAACATGTCGCTACACCCCGGCAGCGCCTCCTCGCCGACCGACAGCGCTGCTGAGCGACCGGCGAGTGTCGGCAGTGCTGGCGCGCACAGTGCCCCGCGCGCCGACGGAACGTACGAGCCCTTCAGCCACCGCCGTAGCGAAGAGATGCTCGACGGGGTGCCATCGTCGCCGCGGCGACGCCACCGTCGCGGCGACCACGAGCTTCGGGCTCACACCGTCTCGGCGTGGCTCATGGCCACCATGCCCTTCACTCAAGCACTGCTCATGGTCGCCGTCTTCACGTCGCTGCCGGCCGAGAGTTCGGCGTGGACCCGGGCCCTCACCCTCGTCTTTCCGTTCGTGCTGTACGCAGCACTCGCCGAGCAAGACGTCCGTCAGCTACACGCGTCCGGTCACGTGCGCACAGCGCCGTGGGCGCTCGCGATGATCACTCCCCCGCTGTACCTCGCGGTACGGGGCGTGCACGTGCGCCGCGCGACGGGCGCCGAGTCGTGGCCCCTGCTGGTGTGGGCGGTCGCCCAAGCCTGCGTACTCGCGACCTGGTGGCTGCTCGACCCCGCAGGGGTAGCCGCCGTGCTCGCCACGTTCAGCTGACGCTCGGAGAGCATCCACAGCCATCGCCTCGGGTGAGGCGTAGGGTCGAAACATGACCGCCGAGCGTGCCCGTCGAGGCGCCAGCCTTGAAGTGCTGCGCGCCGAAGCCCACGACGAGCTGCAAACCGTGATCATGGCGCGGTGTCGAGACGGCGAAGATCCGTGGGACTTCATGACCGAGTTGCCGACCGTCGACGAGCTCGTGGTGTGGATGCTGCGCGCCGACCGCATTCGTGACGACGACGAACGACGGCCCAGCCCCGCTCGCGACTACCGATTGCTGCGTCAGATCGCGCTCGACCACCCTGCGCTCACCCGAACGGTGTGGAGCATGCTCGGGCGACTCGATCGCGCCGCGGGCTGAGGTCGACCGCGAGCCAGCGACGATTCGTCCCCCATTCACCAAACGGGGTACAGAATTCGGCCTCCGAGTCCCCCCAGTTGGGGACACGCGCGTCCCCCATAAAGCCCCGGCGCTCCGTAGAATCGACCTCACGCGGTGCCGCGAGCATCGCGCGCACTGCTTCTCCCCCCGAGAACCCGAACCGAAGCCCGAGGTGCGTAGATGAACGAGGTGAACGCTCCCATCGCCGGTTGGTACGACGACCCGGAGATGGCCTTGCGCTTGCGCTGGTGGGATGGCACGCGGTGGACGCACCACACGCGAGCGAAGCAGATTGTCGAACAGCCCGTCGGCGCTGGGCATATGACCATGACCGGCCCCACGCTCGGTGACGGCGCTAGCCCGATTGCCACGGCAACCTCCGCACTCGCGGTTCCCGGAGACACCGCCCCCTACGCTCTTTCGGCACCTGCCTCACAAACCCCCGCATCAGCACCGCAGCCGGTCGGCTCGATGTCAGGTCGCACGCGCCACCGCCACGAGTTGTGGAACACCACCTCACAATCGGTTGAGTACATTCCCGAGCGTGCGACGACCTTCGCCTCGTGGATGCTCGCCGCCACGCCCGTCGTCACGACTCTCGCCCACGGTGCCGCATCGTTCCTTCGGGGCAGCACCGAGGTTCCCCTCCTGTTGCTCATCGGCGCTGGCGTCATTCCGCTGCTCTGGATCATCATGTGGGTGCGCCGAGACCGCCTCACGTTGCACGCGTGGGGTCACTTGCGTCGAGCCTCAGCGTGGTGGATTCTGCTCGGAGCGCTCGGCTACCTCGTCGCGCGCACCGTGATTGTGCGGGGCCAGACCGGCCGAGGCTGGTGGCCGCTCGTGGTCTACTTGGCGCTCATCGCCGCGCTCGTAAACCTCGGGCTCTTCACTCCCGTCTTTGGGGCGCTGCGCGAAGTGTTGCTCGCCGGCGTGTGAGCCGAGAACGTCGCACTACAGCCGGTTGAGGCCGAGCACCCTCACCACGGCCACACCCTCCTCGATGCTCGCGTCGAGGTCGACGACAGCATCGATGCCCCAGTCGTGGTGACCCTCAGGGTCGTCGATCGTCTGGCGCACGTGCCACGTGCCGGGAGCATCCACCGGGTTCTCATCAATGCGCACGAGGGATGCACTGCGCGCGCTCGGCCCCGTGAGCACCTCGTCGTGCTCGTCGTAGTAGGCGTCGAGTGCCTCTGGCCAGCCGGCATCGGGGTCGAGCGCCACGAGGTCGTCATCGCGCTGAAGGGCAGCAAGCTGCACGCGGCGGAAGAGCTCATTGCGCACGAGCACGAGGAACGCCCGGCGATTCGTCGTGACGTCAGGCGGCCGCGGCGGTGCGACAGGGCTGTCGTCAGACCGTGCGTCAGGGCCGCTCGGGTTCGTGAGCTGCTCCCACTCGTCTTGCAGGCTCGAGTCAACCTGACGCACGAGCTCGCGCAGCCACTCGATGAGGTCGCGCAACTCGTCGGTCTTGGCCTCTTCGGGCACCGTCTGACGCATCGCGCGGTCGGCGTCGCTGAGGTAGCGCAGCAACAAACCCTCGCTACGGGCAAGCTGATAGTGGCTGACGTACTCGGTGAAGGTCATGGCGCGCTCGAACATGTTGCGCACGACACTCTTCGGCCGCAGTTCGATGTCGCGCACCCACGGCCGACTCTCGGCATAGGTGTCGAACATCGCGTGCAGCAGCTCGCCGAGGGGTTGCGGATACTCGACATCGTCGAGCGCGTCCATGCGCTCGTCGTAGTCGAGACCCTCAGCCTTCATGCGACCGATCGCCTCTCCCCGCGCGCGAAACTGCTGTTGCGCAAGCACCGGTCGCGGGTTGTCGAGCGTCGACTCGATGACGCTCACGACATCGAGCGCGTAGCTCGGGTCGGTGTGGTCGATCACGCCGATGACCGCGAGCGCAAAGGGGCTCAGCGGCTGGTTGAGCGCGAAGTTCGGCTGAAGGTCGACCGTGAGCCTGATGCGCGGCCGGTGCGTCAACAATTCAGGACTACCGGTGGATGCTGCGCCCATGTGGGGTGCTGGGGCCGGTTGCTCGGCACTGAGTCCTGAGTTGTTGACGCCAGCACGGTCGATCACGACGACGCCGGCGTGCACGAGGCTCTTAGCGATGCCGAGCGCGCGCCGCACGAGCTCACGTTGCTGAGCCGGGGGCTCGTGATTCTCGGTGAGCAAGCGGCGAGCATCCCCGAAGACGTCACTGTCATGCTCCCCGCCGCGCGCGATGAGGTTGATGAGCATCGCCGCGCTCACGGTCATGCGGCTTTCGAGCGCTTCCGGCTGCGCGGCGACGAGGGTCTCGAAGGTCTGCTCGCTCCACCCGACAAAGCCTTGCGGCGCCTGCTTCTTGACGAGCTTGCGCTTCTTCTTGGGGTCGTCGCCCGCCTTCTGCTCGGTCTGCAGGTTCTCAATCTCGTGCTCGGGAGCTTGCACGACGACGAGGCCAGCCGTGTCGTAGCCCGCGCGACCGGCACGGCCCGCGATCTGGTGAAACTCTCGCGCGCTCAGACGACGCATGCGCTGCCCGTCGAACTTGCTCAGCGCCGTGAGCAGCACCGTGCGAATGGGCACGTTGATGCCCACGCCGAGCGTGTCGGTGCCGCAGATGACGCGCAAGAGTCCGCGCTGCGCGAGCACTTCGACGAGTCGCCGATACTTCGGCAACATGCCGGCGTGATGCACGCCAATGCCGCTGCGCACGAGCCGACTGAGCGTGGTGCCGAACCCGGTGGCGAAGCGGAAGTCTCCGAGTTCTCGCGCGATCTCGTCGCGCTGTTCGCGCGTGATCATGCGGATGCTCGCCAAAGCTTGAGCGCGCTCCATTGCGGCGGCCTGACTGAAGTGCACGATGTAGATCGGCGCTTGCTGCCCTTCGAGCAGGTTCTCGACCGTCTCGTGCACAGGAGTTCGGCGGTAGTCGAAGGTCAATGGAATCGGCCGCTCGGTGTGCGTCACTTCGCTCACCGGATGCCCCGTGCGCCGCTGCAGGTCGTCGGCAATGCTCGACATGTCGCCGAGGGTCGCGCTCATGAGCAGAAAGCGGCTCTGCGGCAGCTCAAGCAACGGCACTTGCCACGCCCACCCGCGGTCGGGGTCGGCGTAGTAGTGAAACTCGTCCATGACGACCATGCCGACCTCGAGCGCACGACCGTGCCGGAGCGCCTGGTTGGCGAGAATCTCGGCCGTGCAGCAGATGATCGGTGCGTCACCGTTGACGCTCGAGTCGCCCGTGACGAGTCCGACGTTCTCGGCGCCGAAGATCTCGACCAGTTGGAAGAACTTCTCGCTCACGAGCGCCTTGATCGGGGCCGTGTAGTACGTGCGTTGCCCTTGAGCGAGGGCAATCGCGTGGGCGGCGACCGCGACGAGGCTCTTGCCGCTTCCCGTGGGCGTCGCGAGCACGACGTGCGCGCCAGCGACAAGCTCGAAGATCGCCTCCTCTTGCGCCGGATACAGAGTCAGCCCGCGACTCGTGACCCAGTTCTCGATCGCGTCGAAGGCCTCGCCCGCGTCGTAAGGCTTCGGCATCCGTTCGAGCAAGTCCACCCCTCGAGTCTGCCCCACCCCGCCGCGGGCTTAGCCCGTCGGGCTCTGCACGAGGAAGAACGGGAAGACTCCGGGGTTGTGGGCGTGCACGATCGCCAGGAAGACCACGAGGTCGAACAGCAAGTGCACGATGATCACGTAGGTGAGCGACTTGGTGCGGTGGAAGATCCACCCCTGCAGTAGCGCGAACGGGATCGTCATGAGCGGGCCCCACGCCTGGTAGCCCAACTCCCATAGGAAGCTGACGAACACGATCGCCTGCAAGATGTTGGCCATCAGCAGTGGAAAGTGCCGCAACAAGAGCACGTAGACGGTGCAGATGAAGAACAACTCGTCCCAAATGCCGACGGCGTTGACCCCCACGAAGAGGCGGGCGACTTCTGAGGGTTCGGAGACGGCAGGCCAATTCTGGTAGGCGCCCGAGGTGATGAAGTAGAACGGCAGAATCAGCCAACCGAGAAACGGTACGGCGAACAGGTACGACTTCTCCCAGGGCTGCCACTTCTGGCCGCCGCGCCATGGAAAGCGAATCACTCGCCGCCGAAACACGAAGCGGTCGAGAACGAACGGCACGAGCACGGCGAGGCTCAGCACGAAGCCGAGCAAGAAGAAGTTGGGCCACGAGATGTCGGCCTTGACGCTCACGGTGCTGACGACAATGAGGCCCGCGGCGATGATGCCGAGATCGCGCATGAGTTCACGGTCGACGAAGTAGGCGACAACGAGACCCACCACGAGCCATGGGTAGCCCAGCAGCCGATTCTCAAAGCCGAACAGCGGAATCGCCGACGTGACGACGAGGGCTGCGGGCAGGAGCTTCCACGACAGCGCGGGGCGAGCATCCACGGGGGCGATGGTCTCAGCGGCGGGCATGGGGCGATTCTGTCAGTTTCACCTGCGAGGGCCCACGAATGCACCGGGTGGATGCGCGGCCAGGGTTGCGCGAGAAGCGCGAGAGTAGCGCCGCGAGCGACAGGTGTCTAGCCCGTGGCGTGCGGCAACGATGCGCGTTGACTGGGGCGCGTCACTGGCCGACTGGTCGACGACGAACTGCGAAGGAGACACCTCATGGCGACCCACGAGCACCCGCCGACCAAGCAAGACGAGAGCTTCAGCGAAGAGCAGCCGCGCATCGATGAGCCGGGTACTGACGCGGCGAACTCCGACGAGCCCGGCACCGTGGCCGGCGAGCCTGACGACGCCGCGAGCGGGGCGACTCCTGCTGGCGTGCCGCACGCGCGGCCTGACGAGGACGACGCTGGCGCCGACGACGAGCTCGAGGGCAAGGGCTGGACTCAGGGCGGGCATGCGCTCAAGTAGCGCGAGGCGTCACCCGCGCGAGCACCTCGTCGATGACGCTCGGTAGCCCGAGCAGTCTGAAGTGCCCCACGTGAGGCAGTTCGACGTTCTCGGCCGCGCCCGTGAGAAGCGCGCTCTCTACCGGAACGTATTGGTCATAGGCAGACCGCAACACGTGCGTGCGCGCGTGGGCTGCTCGCGCGGCCCCCACTTCGGCGATGACCGGCAGGGTGGGTCGAAACTCACGCCACGGTCCTATCGCGTAGCGCGAGAGCGGGCTGCCGGCGTACGGCGTGTTGAGCGAGATCATGTGCGAGAACCGTCGCGCCGCGCCCTCGGCGACGGCGAGTTCGTCGTCGCGGAGCAAGAGCGTGCCGATGAGCCCGCCCTTGCTGTGGGCGACGATGACGATGTCGCGCAGGTCGCGATGCTCGACATAGGCGGCGAGCATCGCCGCCATCTCGGCGATCGGATGACGATTGAAGCCGAGTTCGGGCACCGCGTGCACGGCGTGCCCGCGAGCGCGCAAGGCGTCGTGCAACGGCTTGAGGTAGTGCCACGTCTCGAACACTCCCGGAATGAGCAACACGGGCGCGAGCCCCTCAGCCCCGTCGAGGGGCACCGGCGGCTTCGGCCCGTACCTCCACCACCGCAGTCGCGAGCGAGCAACATAGGTGTAGTCGGCGACCAGTCCCGCGAGCACACGCAGCCCGCGAGGACGGGCAGGTTGCGGTGCTGGCGACGCCGCCGACGAGGCCGAATGGATGCTCACGGTGCGAGTATCTCGCAGGAGTTCGACAGCCACCGGCGACGAGCGCGAACAGTAGTGGCACGCGCGTGCGGTGTCTACCCCCTGACGTGGGGCGGCGCACGCGCTTCACTGGAGGCAGCGGCTCAGGGCACTCTCGCCCACGGGGCCCGCACGATGACGGAGCGCCGTCGCGCGCGACCAACGGTCGTGAGTGACGCGAGCGACGTCGTAAGCGAAGGGGGAAACACCATGGAGAACACCGACCGCGACCACGGCCAGACCGACGAGCCGACGCAGGGCGAGAACCCCGGAGCGCAGGGCGACTTCGGAGCCGGTCAGGGCGAACCCGGTGAGGGCGAGAGCATCGCCGACGCCGACTCAGACGAGACCTTCGAAGACAACTTCGCCGACCACACCAACCTGGCTGGCAACGGCGCGGGCGGCATCGACCCGGGCGACGACGACCCGACAGTGGGTCGCGACGGCGACCGAGTCGAAGGCACAGAGCAGCCGCGTGTAGACGATGTCGACGGCGGCGGCGCAGGCGAGATTCCGATGGATGCCGCGGGCGAGGATGAGCCGATGGCTCCCTACGACCGCGACCCGGGTGAAGACGCAACCATGACGAATGGCGGCAACGCAACGCGCTGAGTTCGCTGTCACCACGCGCCGACGCTCACCC
>Ga0075012_10002840_pt1 | contig 16801 bp, 13 predicted proteins | sample All_14_2_FD_71474 | JGI IMG/M metagenome (GOLD analysis project Ga0075012, IMG submission 71474) | Freshwater microbial communities in response to fracking from Pennsylvania, USA - Allegheny Zone_MetaG_DW_15 | ecosystem: Environmental > Aquatic > Deep subsurface > Groundwater > Drilled... | reverse complement strand
CCGGTGGCAGGCCGCGCAGGCTCCAAATCCGCCTCACAAGGGCGAGCACGCTGGCAATCCGTTGCCGCAGTGCTGCTGTCGCAGCCCCCAAAGCTGTGGTGGTGTAGAGGGGCACCGATCGTTTTTCGTTAGAGAAATTCGGAAAGGTTCTTTCAATCATGGACATGTCTCCTGCGGACATCAAGCGCGCCGGTACGGCCGACGCTCAATCCCAATCCCCCTCCGGCGAGATCCTCAACGGATCCGACATCCTCGTGCGCTGCCTTCAGGCTGAAGGCGTCAAGTACATGTGGGGTTATCCGGGCGGTGCGGTTCTCTACATTTACGACGCCCTGTACAAGCAGGACACCATCGAGCACGTGCTGGTACGCCACGAACAGGCGGCCGTTCACGCTGCTGACGGCTATGCTCGCGCCACGGGCGACGTCGGCGTGGCCCTGGTGACCTCCGGCCCCGGCGTGACCAATGCCATCACCGGCATCGCCACGGCCTACATGGACTCGATCCCGATGGTGATCATCACCGGTCAGGTGCCCACGCCCGCGATCGGCCTGGATGCCTTCCAGGAGTGCGACACCGTCGGCATCACGCGCCCCATCGTCAAGCACAACTTCCTCGTCAAGGACGTGGCCGACCTGGCCGTCACGATGAAGAAGGCCTTCCACATTGCCCGCACGGGTCGTCCTGGCCCTGTTGTGGTGGACGTGCCCAAGGACGTGTCGCTCAAGACCACGGCTTTCCACTACCCCGAGACGGTGGAAATGCGCTCGTACAACCCTGTGCGCAAGGGCCATGGCGGTCAGATCCGCAAGGCCGTACAACTGTTGCTCAACGCCAAGCGCCCCTACATCTACACCGGCGGCGGCGTGATCCTGGCTGAGGCCTCAGCCGAGCTGCGCGAACTGGTCAATATGCTGGGCTACCCCAGCACCAGCACCCTGATGGGCCTGGGCGCCATTCCAGCGTCGGACAAGACCTTCCTGGGCATGCTGGGCATGCATGGCACGTACGAGGCCAACATGACCATGCAGAACGCCGATGTGGTGATCGCCGTGGGCGCCCGCTTCGACGACCGCGTGATCGGCAACCCCAAGCACTTCGCCCAGGTCGAGCGCAAGATCATCCACATCGACATCGACCCTTCGTCGATCTCCAAGCGCGTCAAGGTTGACATCCCCATCGTGGGCGATGTGAAGGACGTGCTGCAGGAAATGATCGCGCAGATCAAGGAATCGCAGACCCGCCCTGACCAGAACGCCTTGGGCAAATGGTGGGAGCAGGTCAATGAGTGGAAGAAGCGCGATTGCCTGAAGTACAAGACGTCTGACGAGGTCATCAAGCCTCAGTATGTGGTTGAGACGCTGGCCAGGCTGACGGCCGGCACCGACTACTACATCACGTCCGACGTGGGCCAGCACCAGATGTTCGCGGCCCAGTACAGCAAGTTTGAAGAACCTCGCCGCTGGATCAATTCCGGCGGTCTGGGCACCATGGGTGTGGGCTTGCCTTACGCCATGGGCATCAAGCTGGCCAAGCCGGATTCGGATGTGTTCTGTATCACGGGCGAAGGCTCGATCCAGATGTGCATCCAGGAGCTGTCGACCTGCCTGCAGTACCAGACGCCGGTCAAGGTGCTGTCGCTCAACAACCGTTATCTGGGCATGGTGCGCCAGTGGCAGCAGCTGGATTACGGTGGCCGCTATTCGCACAGCTACATGGACGCGCTGCCTGACTTCGTCAAGCTGGCCGAGGCCTATGGCCACATCGGCTTGCTGATCGAGCGGCCGTCTGACGTGGAAGGCGCTTTGCGCGAGGCCATCAAGCTCAAGGACCGCACAGTCTTCCTGGACATCCGCACCGACCCGACGGAAAACGTCTGGCCGATGGTTCAGGCCGGCAAGGGCATTTCCGAAATGCTGCTGGGCTCCGAAGACCTCTGATCCACATCGATGCCCGAACGGGTCGCCTGGGTCGCTGTCAGCCGCTTGCCGGTGTCTGATGGGCGGCTTTGTGTACCCGACCGGGATGACCTGAAACCGATTCACATCGCACTACGTGGCCACGGCCTGGGGGTTACCGCTCCCAGGTCCCAAGAGCCCGCAAGGACGATCCAATATGAAACACATCATTGCCCTGTTGCTTGAGAACGAACCCGGCGCGCTGTCGCGTGTGGTGGGCCTGTTCTCTGCCCGTGGATACAACATCGAAAGCCTGACGGTCGCCACGACCGAAGACCCGTCGCTGTCACGCATGACCATCGTGACCAGTGGCTCCGACGAGGTCATCGAGCAGATCACCAAGCACCTCAATCGCCTGATTGAAGTTGTGAAGGTGGTGGACCTGTCCGAAGGCCCTTACACCGAGCGTGAACTCATGCTCATCAAGGTGCGGGCCGTGGGCAAGGAGCGTGACGAGATGAAGCGCATGGCGGACATCTTCCGCGGCCGCATCGTCGACGTGACCGACAAGACCTACACCATTGAACTGACCGGCGACGCGGCCAAACTCGATGCCTTCATTGAAGCCATCGACCGCGCAGCCATCCTTGAAACCGTGCGCACCGGGACCAGCGGGATCGGGCGCGGCGAGCGCATTCTGCGCGTTTGACTCTCCGCAGTCTCTTTTTCCCGCTTTTTCTGAACCCCTACTCGACGGTTCTCAACAGTTTTTCCGACGGAGCTATGAACATGAAGGTCTATTACGACAAAGACGCCGATCTGAGCCTGATCAAGGGCAAGAACGTTGCCATCATCGGCTACGGCTCGCAAGGCCACGCCCACGCACAAAACCTGCGTGACTCGGGCGTCAACGTGACGGTCGGTCTGCGCAAGGGCGGCGCTTCCTGGAACAAGGTTGAAGCCGCTGGCATCAAGGTCGCTGAAGTCAACGACGCCGTGAAGGCCGCTGACGTCGTCATGATCTTGTTGCCCGACGAGAACATCCCCGAGGTGTACAACAACAACGTTGCACCGAACATCAAGCAAGGCGCTGTGCTGGCTTTTGCTCACGGCTTCAACGTGCACTACAACCAGGTCATCCCCCGTGCTGACCTGGACGTGATCATGGTCGCCCCCAAGGGCCCTGGCCACACCGTGCGCTCTGAATACCTCAAGGGCGGCGGAGTGCCCTCCTTGATCGCGATCTACCAGGACAAGTCCGGCAAGGCCAAGGACATCGCTCTGTCGTACGCGGCTGCCAACGGCGGCACCAAGGGTGGCGTGATCGAGACCAACTTCCGCGAAGAAACCGAAACCGACCTGTTCGGCGAACAAGCCGTGCTGTGCGGTGGCGCGGTTGAGCTGGTGAAGATGGGCTTCGAGACGCTGACCGAAGCTGGTTACGCGCCTGAAATGGCCTACTTCGAGTGCCTGCACGAACTGAAGTTGATCGTTGACCTCATGTACGAAGGCGGCATCGCCAACATGAACTACTCGATCTCGAACAACGCCGAATACGGCGAGTACGTGACCGGCACGGAAGTGATCAACGAGAAGTCGCGCGAAGCCATGCGCAACGCTCTGAAGCGCATCCAGACTGGCGAATACGCCAAGATGTTCATCAACGAAGGCAAGACGAACTACCCGAGCATGACCGCCCGCCGTCGTCTGAACGCCGTGCACCCGATCGAAGTGGTCGGTGGCGAACTGCGCGCCATGATGCCTTGGATCGCCAAGAACAAGCTGGTTGACCAGTCCAAGAACTGATCTGGCTGCCGGCGTGATGTCGGCTGCTTGAGGCGTTCAATGAGAAGCCGCCCGAGGTGCAAACCTTTGGCGGCTTTTTTGTCAGTTGACCGCCTGAGGTGACCAGCCGCCACCAATGGCCTTGTAGAGCAACACCGTGGTCAGGGCGCGAGCGGTCTGAGCCTGGATCAGTTCGTCTTCGCGTTGCAAGGCGCCGAGTTGGGCCTCCAGGACGGGTTGCAGCAAGCCGTTGCCTTCATCGAAGAGCCGCTCGGCATGGCGCGCACCGTCGCTTGCAGTGCGCCATGCGGTGCCCAGTTGGGCTGCGCGCTGGTCAAGTGCCCAGCGGGCGCTGTAGGCGTTCTCGACATCTTCCAGTGCCGTCAGCACGGCTTGTTCGTATTGGGCCGAGGCGGCTTGCAGGCGCGCGTCGCTGGCCTTGATGTTGGCGCGGATGCGACCACCCTCAAAAATGGGCAGCTTGACGCCTGCACCCCAGCTGCTGAAGCTGCTGGAGAGCGATGGCAACCGGCCCACTTCGAGGTGCCCATCGTTGGACAGAAAGCCCAGGTAGAACTTGGGTAACAACTCGGCTTTGGCGCTGCCCAGCCGCGCCGCCAGAGCGCGGACCTGGTTGGCCGCCCCGCGTACGTCCGGCCTGCGTTCCAGTACATCGGATGGCAGCACGCCAGGCAATGCGGCGGGTATCACGCTGGCGTCTGCCGGGGCTTCTGCCGTTGGGGGCGGCAGTGCGGTCAGGATTTCGGGCGCCTGACCTGTCAACACCGCCAGGCGGCGCAAACGCGAGCCAAGCAGGCTTTGCAGCGGTGCTTTCAAGGCGCCGAGTGCTTCGACCTGCGCGCGTGCGCGGTCCACATCGAACAGGGTGGCATGACCCGCGTCGAAGCGCCCCTGCGCATAGCGTTGCAGGCGCTGCGCGGTGCGCACGCTGCGGTCCACCAGGTTCATGCGGTAGGTGATGCTGCGCGCTTCGATGTAGTTGCTGGCGATGTCACCGGCCACGATCATCTGGGCGCCATGCAGCTTTTCTTCGTAGGCCAATGCGGCTTGTCGCGCGGCCTCGGCGTCGCTGCGACGGGATCCAAAGATGTCGACTTCCCAGGCCGCTGCGAAACCGCTGCCATTGAATGAGCTGATGGGGACGTTGATGGCGGGCAAGCTCACCGGCACAGGCAAGGGCAGCGCGGGTGGGCTGATGTCGTTGACCTTCTGGCGACCTGCGCCGGCATAGGCCGCCAGCGTCGGGTACAGGGCGGACTCGGCCTGGGTGATCACCGAGCGTGCCTCTTCAACCCGGGCGATGGCCACGCGGATGTCGGCGTTGGCGGAAAGGCCCTTGTCAATCAACGCGATCAGGGTTGGGTCGGCGACGCCGCGCCACCATGTGGCTGTGTCTGGCACGACATGGGCAGGCTGGCTGGCACTTTGGGCGGCCAAGGGCACCTGCTCGAAGACGGCGGGAGGCTTGACGCCACCGGGCATGTCAACTTGAACGGTGGTGCAAGCCAGCATGGACAGACTCAGTGTGGTCACCAGGCTGGATGAAAGAAGGGAGGGCAAACGGGTCATGGTAAGGGGTCAAATGGCGCTGTGCGGCCTTGCGCCGCGCTCAACAGGACGGCCAGTGCGCTGCAGGCCACGCGGGTGCGCGGGCCGTCGGCGGTATCGGTGAGGATCACGGGCACACGCGCACCCAGCACGATGTTGGCCACGTCGGCGCCCGCCAGAAAGGTCAGTTGCTTGACCAGCATGTCGCCTGTTTCAAGGTTGGGCACCACCAGCACGTTGGCCTGACCGGCCACAAGCGATTGGGGGTGCAGGCGCCTGGCCACATCGGCATTGATGGCGGCATCCAGCGACAGGGGACCGTCGACCAGGCCGCCCGTGATCTGGTGGCGCTCGAGCATCTTGCTCAAGGCGGCGGCATCGGTGGACGAGGTCAGGGCGCTGGTGATCGAGGAGGCTGCAGACAGGATGGCCACCCTGGGCGTGTCAAAGCCCAGCACACGGGCCAGGTCGATGGCGTTTTGAACGATGTCGCGCTTGTCTTCCAGCGTGGGCTGCACGTGGACGGCGGCGTCCGTGATGATGAAAGGTGTGGGGTAGTCAGGCACATCTGCCACACAGGCATGGCTGATGCGGCGGCGGGTGCGCAGGCCCGTGTCGCGGTCCATGATCGCGTGTAGCAGGGCCGGCGAGCTGACGCTTGTCTGCATGAGTGCGGCCACGTCACCTTTGCGGGCCATGGCCACGGCTTGGCGGATGGCCTCTTCAGGGGCGCTCGCCTCGACCCAGTCGCATGTGGACAGGTCCAGCCCATGCGCCTGGGCCAGCGTTTCAATGGCGAGGCGCACGCCCACGAGCACAGGCTGGATCAGGCCTGCGTGCGCGGCTTCCAGTGCGGTGCTCAGGCTGTTCAGGTCATCCGGGTAGACCACGGCGCAGCGGATGGCGGGCTGTTGTGCGGCCAGCGCCATGAGTTGGGCGAAGCGCTCATGCCGGTGCAGGTGCAACTCGGGCAGGGCGGTGGCCGGGCGGCGCACCTTGACGGTGGGCGCCATGACTTCCGCCTCGCCGGTGATCACAGGCTTGCCGAGCTGGTTGGTGCACAGGCAATCGAGCAAGACCATGTGCTTGTCGCGTTTTGCCTTGACGGTCACGGTGACGGTGATGACGTCGCCCACCCCCACAGGCCGCACGAAGCTCAGTTGTTGGCCGACGTAAATGGTGCCAGGGCCGGGCAGGCGCGTTCCCAGCACGGTGGAGATCAATGTGCCGCCCCACATGCCGTGTGCGATGACCTTGTGAAAAGGGGTATCGCGGGCATAGGCCTCGTCCAGGTGGGCCGGGTTGATGTCACCGCTGAGGATGGCAAACAGCTCGATGTCGGCCTTGGTCAGTGTGCGCGTGAGCGACGCGCTGTCGCCGACGGCCAGTTCGTCGTAGCAGCGGTTCTCCAGCATGGTGGGGGCGGCGGTGTCCATGGCGTGTTCAGTGTTCCAGCACGTAGTGGCCGGGTGCATCTGGCAGCTTCTTCTTCTGACCAGGCAGCCCTGTGGCCGGGGGGGCGACCAGGCCCGTCGAGTGGCTCACCAGCCAGTTCTGCCAGGCGGGCCACCATGAGCCCTCCTGGTGGGGCACCTGCTGCTGCCATTGCGCTGGTGCGAGGTAACGTTCCTGGGGTGGGCGATGGTGGATCTGAAAGTGGCGATGCGGATGGCCTGGCTCGCTCACGATGCCGGCGTTGTGCCCGCCGCTGGTGAGCACGAAGGTGATGTCCAGCGGCAGCATGTGCAGCTTGTAGACCGACTTCCATGGCGCAACGTGGTCAGACACCGTGCCCACAGCAAAGCAGGGCACATGGATGTCGGTGAACCAGATGGGCTGGCCGTCGACTTCGTAGTGGCCGGTGGCCAGATCGTTGTGCAAAAAGAGCTTGTGCAGGTATTCAGAGTGCATGCGATAGGGCATGCGTGTGGTGTCGGCATTCCAGGCCATCAGGTCGTTCGGGCGGTCGCGCAGGCCGAGCATGTAGTCCTTGAGCACGCGTGACCAGATCAGGTCGTTGGAGTGCAGCAACTGGAAGGTGCCAGCCATTTGCGAGCCCTGCAGCACGCCGGTCTCGGCCATCATGGCTTCGATCAAATTGACTTCGCTTTCGTTGATGAACAGCAGCAACTCGCCCGCTTCGGTGAAGTCGCCCTGCGCGGCAAACAAAGTCATCGATGCCAGCCGGTTGTCTTTCTCGCGGCCCATGGTGGCGGCGGCAATTTGCAGCATGGTGCCGCCCAGGCAGTAGCCCACACTGTGGATCTGGCGGTCTGGCACGATCTGCGACACGGTGTTGATCGCCGCCATCACGCCATCGACGCGGTAGTCCTCCATGCCTTTGTTGCGGTCTACCGAGGTTGGGTTCTTCCACGAGATCATGAACACCGTGTGGCCTTGGTCCACCAGGTACTTGACCAGCGAGTTATGGGGCGACAGGTCGAGGATGTAGTACTTCATGATCCAGGCCGGCACGATCAGGATGGGCTCGGCGTAGACCTTGTCGGTGCTGGGGCTGTACTGGATCAGCTCGATAAGGTCATTGCGCAGCACGACCTTGCCGGGTGTGGCGGCGACGCTCTCGCCCACCCTGAAGGCCTCCACGCCGGCGGGCGGCAGTTTGTGCACGATGCGGTGAAGGTCATCGAGCCAGTTCTGGCTGCCGCGCCACAGGTTGGCACCCAGCTCTGTCTGCGTGGTCTTGAGTACATCCGGATTGAGCCAGGGCAGGTTGGACGGCGAGAACACGTCCATCCACTGCCTGGCGGCAAACGTGGCCACGTCTTCGCTCTTGTGGTTGAGGCCGGGCACGCCATGAGTGGCGCGGTCCCAGGCGCGCTCCATCACCTGAAAGCCTTGCGCATACAGGTTGTACGGCCACTGTTGCCAGCCAGGCGAGGCGAAGCGGGGGTCGTCGCGCCCTGGCTCACCGCCTTGCGTATCGGCTTGCATCAGCTTGAATGCGGCATCTTGGGCATCTTCCAGCGTGCCCTTGATCACATCCAGCTGTTTGCCAGGCGAGATCATCAGGTGCGACAGCCAGTCCAGGTAGACCAGGGTGGTCTGGATGGGCGAGATGCCGCCCATCATCTGCCCCATCTTGCCTTGTACATGGCGGTCGATCTGCCCGACGAGCTCTTGCCAGTGGTCTGCCGGTGTCTGAATGGCGTTGTTCATGGATGCACCTTTTGTAGATGGGGTTCAGCCTTGGCGTGCCAGCATCGAGCGGAACCTGGTCAACGCGATGAAGAGGAACAGGGCCCCGGCTGCAGCCACGGCCAGTAACTGGGGCCAGACGATGTCCAGCCCTGCGCCACGATATAGCACCGACTGCGTCAATTTGACGAATTGCGTGGTGGGCGAGATCTGAACAATGCCCTGGATCAACTGCGGCATGCTTTCGACGGGTGTGGCCGCACCCGACAGCAGATACAGCACCACATACACCGGCGCGGCCAGCAGGCCAAACTGCGGCATGGACGACGCGGCCGTGGCCAGCAAGATGCCCAGCGCCGTGACCGCGAAGAGGTACAGGGCCGTGCCCAGCAGGAACAGCCCGACCGAGCCGGCCAGCGGCACCTGCAACCACAGGTGCACCACCAGGCCAAGAGAGAGCATCACAGCCAGCAAGATGACGCCGCCATTGGCCAGGATCTTGGCCATGGCGATTTCACTGGGTCGCACCGGCATGACCAGCAGGTGCTCGATGGTGCCGTGCTCGCGCTCGCGGATCACGGCAGCGCCAACCAGGATGATGGCCAGCACCGTCACATTGGTCACGATCTGCATCACGGACGTGAACCAGTGCGACTGGTTGTTGGGGTTGAACAGCAGGTGCATGACCGGCGGTGCGGGCAGCATGGACTCGATGCCCTGCTGGTGAAAGAAGCCGAGCAGCTCCTTCAGGAAGATCTCGTTGAGGTAGACCACACCCAGGCCGGCCTGTGTCATGGCCGTGGCATCCACCGTGACCTGGATGGCGGGTGCGCGGCCGCCCAGGATGTCCGCCTCAAAGCGCGGCGGAATGTCGATCACGAAGATCACGTCGCTGCGGTCCAGCGCCGGACCGGCTTCTTGATGGGTGATGTCTTGCGGCGCCTTGAAATACGGGGCACGGATGGCGTCTCGCAAACGGCGGGACAAGGCCGAGTGGTCGCCATCAATGATGCCCACCGAGGCATTGGCCACTTCGGCCTTCACACCCTTGGCCGTGCTGTAGATGGCGATGGTGAAGGCGAAAACGATCAGCGCCATCAGGGGCACATCGCCGAACAGGCTGCGCAATTCCTTCATGGACAGGCGCGAGACGTTGAGAAGCCATTGCCACATGGTGTCAGGCCTCCTGCTTGCGGACCAGCACGCGCGCCAGGCCCAGGTAGAGCAGGCCAAAGCCGATCAGGGCCGTGTACATCGGGATGAAGCTGCCAAAGCCCAGGCCCTTGGTGAAGGCGCCCAGGCTGATCAACTGGAACCACGAGGCCGGAAAGCCCTTGCCCACCCACAGCGCCGACCCGGTCAAGGTGGAGACCGGGTACAGCAGCCCGGAGAAGTTCACCGAGGGGATCAGGCAGATGATGGCCGAGGCAAACGATGCCGCCACCTGCGACTGCAGGAAGGCCGAGATCAGCAGCCCCAGTGCGGTGGTGGCAAACACGAAGGTCAGGGCGCCCAGGCTGAGGCTGAAGAAATCACCCTTGAGCGGCACCTGCAGCAGCACGATGCTCAGGAACACCAGGGTGAGGTAGCTCAGCATGGCCAGCGCGATGTAGGGCAGCTGTTTGCCCAGCAGGAACTGCCCGACGCTGGCGGGCGAGGCATACAGGTTAATGATCGAGCCCATCTCCTTTTCTCGCACCACACCCAGGGCCGTCAGCATGGCCGGGATGATGATCAGGCACAGCATCAGCAGCCCGGGCGTCGAGGCATAGATGCTGCGGAAGGACTGGTTGTAGGTAAAGCGCGGCTCCAGGCTGGCGGGCAGGGTGGGCGCCGTCAAACCGGGCTGTTCGCGGGCAAAGCGCATGGCGTGTTCCAGCACGATGCCTCGGGCATAACCACGCACGTTTTCAGCGGTGAAAGGCTGCGCGCCATCAATGTAGAAGGCGACCTGGGGGTGGCGCCCGCCGATCAGGTCGCGCCCGAAGCCCGGTGGGATCTCCAGCACCAGGGTGAGCTCGTGGGTGCGCAGCCGGTGGTCGATGTCGGCGATGTCATGCAGCGGTGCATGCTGATCGAAGTAGCGCGAGCCCGCAAAGTGCTCGATCAACTGGCGGCTGTCGTGGCTTTGGTCGTGGTCCAGCACGGCGAAGGCGACGTGCTCGATGTCAAACGAGATGCTCCATGCGGCGGTCACCAGCAGGATGATCGGGCCGAGCAAGGCAAAGGTCAGGCGGATGGGGTCGCGCTTGAGCTCCATGGCCTCGCGGCGTGCAAAGGCCCACATCCTGGACAGCCACTTGATCAGGCCACCAGCACCTTCACCGCTTGGTGCGGCGTGCTTGTGCCGAGGCGCAGGCGCGACGTTGGCATCGGTGTTTTTCACTGCCACGGCGGCCTGGGCTGCGGCCACGGTGTCATCGGCCTCTTCCAGGCAGGCAATGAAGGCGGCTTCCAGCGAGTCAGCCTGCTTGCTGTCACGCAACTCGGAGGGGGAGCCAATGGCCAGCACCGTGCCGCGATGCATCAGCGAGATGCGGTCGCAGCGTTCGGCCTCGTTCATGAAGTGGGTGGACACAAAGATGGTGACCTGTTCTTCGCGCGACAGCCTGGCCAGTTGGCGCCAGAACATGTCGCGCGCAGCCGGGTCCACGCCGGAGGTGGGCTCGTCCAGGATCAGGATCTCGGGCTTGTGCAGGCAGGCGGCGGCCAGTTGCAGGCGCTGGCGCATGCCCAGCGACAGCTGCATCGGCCTGGCATCGGCATGTTCGACCAGTTCGAATCGGCGCAGGCCGTCGCTGACGGCGTCCTGGGCGGCCTGCCCAGCCAGCTGGTACAGGCGGGCATGCAGCACCAGGTTCTGCCGCACGGTGAGCTCCTCGTACAGCGAGAAGGCCTGCGACATATAGCCCACGCGCATGCGGGTGCGCAGGTCGTGCGCGTCAATGGGCTGGCCAAGCAGGCTGGCCTGACCCGAGCTGATGTCCAGCAAGCCCGTCAGCATCTTCATGGTGGTGGTCTTGCCGCAACCATTGGAGCCCAGGAAGCCGAAGATCTCGCCCCGCTCGATGCGAAAGCTCACGTCCTTGACGGCCACGAAGTCGCCAAAGCGCCGCGTCAGGTTTCGGGCCTCGATGGCGGCAGGCCCGTCCACATGGACGTGCGGCGGGATGTGCAGCGGCTCGGGGTTGCCGCGTTTTTCAGGAGGCAACAGCGCGATGTAGGCGGCCTCCAGCGTGCCCTGCGGCGTGCGGGCCAGCACAGCCTGGGTGTGGTCAAAGACCAGCACGCGGCCGGCGTCCATGGCCACGAGGTAGTCGAAGCGTTCAGCCTCTTCCATATAAGCCGTGGCGACGATGACCGTCATGCCAGGGCGCTCAAGGCGCAGTGTCTCGACCAGTGACCAGAATTGGCGGCGTGACAGCGGGTCCACACCGGTGGTGGGTTCGTCCAGGATCAGCAGGTCGGGGTCGTGCACCAGCGCGCAGCAAAGCCCCAGCTTTTGCTTCATGCCGCCGGACAGCTTGCCCGCCGGCCGGTCGCGAAACGGTGCCAGCCCTGTGGCGTCCAGCAGGCGCTGGATGCGGGCTTCACGCTCGGCCGCGTCCTGCCCGAACAGGCGCGCAAAGAAATCGATGTTCTCGGCCACCGACAAGGTCGGGTAGAGATTGCGGCCGAGCCCTTGCGGCATGAAAGCAATGCGTGGTGACAGCTGCGCCCGGTTGTCAGGCAGATGGATATCCAGGCCCAGCACGCGGACTTGACCGTGCTGGATGCGCTTGACCCCCGCGATCACGGACAGCAAGGTGGACTTGCCCACGCCATCCGGCCCGACCAGGCCGATGGTCTTGCCCATGGGCAGGCTCAGCGTGACATGGTCCAACGCGCGGGTGTGGCCATACACATGCCCCAGGTCTGCGATGACCACGGCCTGGTGCGCGTCAGCGGGTGTATCGGGCTGGTTCTTGGGCATGGCCGTGTGGGGTGGGGGGCGCAATCACCGGCTCAAGGATGAGCGGAGTCCACCACGGGCAGCTTCACGCTCAGGCTGCCAGGCCAGGTTACCGCCTTGTCCGCTCGCACGTAGCCATAGCCCGTCAAGCCGGCCTTCACATAGGCGGCGTAGCGGTTGGCGATGTCAACGGGCACCTTGAGCTTGACCCGGTAGACCAGCTTGTCGCGTTCGGCCGCCGTCTCGACGTACTTGGGTGTGAACTGGGCCTCGCCCGCCACGAAGGACACCACGGCAGGGACCACGAACTGCGGGGCGGCGTCCAGCACCAGCCTGGCCTCGTCACCCACTTGCAACTTGCCCGCAACGGACGTAGGCAGGAACACCGTCATGTGCACATTCGAGGTGTCGAGCAAGGTGGCCACGCGGCCCCCCGAGGGGATCACCGAGCCGGGCTCCACCACACGGTACTCGATACGGCCCTTGACTGGCGCGCGCAAGCTCATGTCGTTGATGGCGACGTCCAGTCGCTTCATCTGCGCTTCGGCCTCTGCACGCGCGGCGGTGGCCTCGCCAATGGCAGCGGTGGCCACCATCACGCCCGCTTTTTCGCCATCGCGCTGGGCTTCGCGGCGTTCGACCTCGGCGCCCGATACCAGCGCGTCCTGGCGCAGTTTGCTGGTGTGGTCCAACTCCATCTGTGCCAGGCGCGCCTGCACCTTGCGCACATCGGTTTCAGCCTGCGCGCGCAACATGGCCTGTGCCGCGCGCTGCCTGGCCGCTTCTACCGCGCCGCGCTGGGCCAGCAACTCCGTGCTGTCCTGCCGCGCGATCAGGTCGCCGGCCTTGACCACGTCACCCTCGTTGACGGGCAACTCGATCACACGGCCCGGGTACTTCGCCGCAATCTCGATGCGTTCGACCTCCAGACGCCCGTTAGAGCGGATCAAGCCCTCCGGGACGGGGTCGCGGTGGGTGTTGATCCAGTAGGCCGCGCCAGCTGCGGCCACGGCCACGGTGGCCGCAGCCACCCAGGTGAGCTTGTGTTGGTTCATGGTGGGGTTGTGGTGGCGGTGGCGCTCATCGACCGAGCGCGCTCGGATTCAACCAAGCCGCCTGAGCGCTCACCAGGAAACCACGTGATCGTAGGCACCAGCAAGGGAAAACCCTTGATGCGGATCAAGCAATTCGATCAAACAGGTGTGTGCTGGCCCGCCTCATGCACCGGGTATATCGCGCACCATGAACCGGGCGTCGGTGCCAAAGGAGGCCAGCTTGTCGCGCCCCACGCGGTTGTCCGCTGCCACGGGCCCGAACCCATGCTTGACCCAGTAGGGCAACGAGCCCTGAACGGCGATCAGGCCAGCCTGCGGCAAGGCCAGACTGCGAGCCAGTCCGAAGGCCTCACCCAACAGCAGCGTGCTGGCGCCACAGCCCCGCGCTTCAGGCGCCACGGCCATGTCGTGCACATAGAGCCAGTCCGGGCGTGCCGGGTAGGGGCAGGTGCGGGCATGCAGCTTGGGCAGTTGATCACCCTCAATCGGCAGGCTGACCAGATAGGCCAGCAGCCCATCGCTGCCCGCTACCACCCAGCACGAACGGGGGGACGCCTGCAACTTGGATGCAAACGCGTCGTGCGGCTCGTGAAACTCAGGCGCATAACAACGTGCCTGCAACGCCAGAACGGCAGGCAGATCGTGCGCCTGCATCGCTTGCACCTTGACGCAAGGGGAACTACTCATGATCAGATCGGTCTGGGGATGTGGGCGGGCTTCACAATACGGGACTCCAATTTGAGGATACCGTTATCCCGGGTGGCCGCGTGGGCGTCCACCTGCCGTACGCAGAAGGTTTACATCACATGATCACGTATCAACGTTACAAGCCCTGGCACATGGCGGTGGCCGCATTGGCCGTGGCGTCGGCCGCTGGCGGCGCCTACTGGTTTCTGGGTCAATCTGGCGATGTCCAGTCGGGCGTGGTGCTGGCTGACAACAAGGACAGCCCCCCTGGCTGGCCTCAGGCCTCGACCGGCGTGCAAGCCGATGGCATGGCGTCTGCGCCAACCATCCTCAGCGACGGCCGCCCCTCCGACGTCCAGGCGGACGACTGGTCTGCGTTGAACGCCGCGCTGGCCAAGCAGTCCATGCCCAAGACCGAGGCAGAGCGCATCGTAGGTTACCTGCGCTTTCAGCACAGCTTTGAAGCCTGGCAATCGCTGGACGAAACCAAGGACGCCAAAAAGCGCCGCGCCATGGCACAGGCCCTGCTGGCCGAATTGCCCGATCGCCAGGCCAAGGGCGAGTTCACTGCCATCGAGGGCACCTTGATGAGCACCGTGCTGATGGCAGACCTGGAGCCGGATGAATCCAAGCGCGAAAAGCGCCTGGAAGAGTTGCAAGCCAAGCTCACGGCCAACATGGCGGCCGAGGGTGATGAGCAGGCTCAGCAAGCCAAGGCGAGGCAGACCGAACTCAAGCGCCGCCTGGCAACCGCTTACGGTGAATGGCAGGCCAAGACCACGGCCGCCGAGCGCACGCAAGCCAAACTGGATCAGGCGCTGGAAGATGTGCGCCGTGCCTACAACAGCGGCGAGTTCTGAGCAGCTTCAGTGCTGGAACCACGCCAGCGCGCCGATCCAGAACGGCACGGTGGCCATGCCGAGCAGGGTTGACACCGTGATCAACCCGGCCACGAAGGGCCCATTGCCACCCATCCGGACAGCCAGCACATAGGCACTGGATGCGGTGGGCAAGGCGCCAAAGGCCACCAAAATGGCATGCTGAGGTGCGCTGAGCTCCAGCAGGCGCCCCAGCACCAGCGCGGTCGCCGGCAAGATCAGGTGCCGTATGCCCAGCAGGGCCATCGCCAGGCCCGGCGCCGCCGTCAACCCCGTCAAGCGCAGGCCCGCGCCCACGGCCAGCAGGCCCATCGGCAGGGCAGCCTGACCGATCCGCGCCACCGTGCCCAGCAGCCAGTCAGGCAAGCCCACGCCGGCTGTGGTGACCAGCAAGGCGGCCACGGTGCTGAGAATCAGCGGGTTGCGGGCCATTTCCCTCCAGGTGTCTTGCCCGCCATGCCGCGCCAGGCTCCACACGGCCCCGGCATTGCACAGCGGCACACACAGCGCAATCAGGATGGCGATCCAGGCGACACCTTGCGCCCCACCGATGCGATCAGCCAGCGCCAGTGCAATGTACGAATTGAAGCGGAAGGCGATTTGCGCACCACTGGCATGCAGGCGCGCATCCACACCTGGCCAGGCACGCAGTCCCATGGTCAGCAAAAGGCCAAATCCGCACAGGGCCACACCACCTGTGGCCAGCGCGGCCGCATCGCCTGGCCGCAAGGGGCTTTTGACGATGGAGGCGAACAGCAAGGCGGGGAACAGCAGGTTGTAGACCAGTCGCTCGACGACCTCCCACACGGGGCGGTCCAGCGAGGTGTAACGGCACAAGGCCAATCCAGTGAGGATCAGCAGGAAATCCGGAAGGAGCAACAATGGGTCCAGCATGGGCACGGAGCCTACCTCTTTCGGGGGGATGTGCATGCCGCTTGTCAGCCAAGCGCTGCACCAACGCGTTCAATCCATCACCGGACGAGCCTTTTTGTCGTTACCTGAGTACAAGCGTCCGCGCTAACGGAGATTTGATGCATTCAAAGACATGGATGATGCGGGCCACCCGCCAGATGGGGGCCATGGCCGTTTTGATTGCGCTGTCGGGCGCCCTGGGTTGGCCCGTTGCGGCCTGTCATGCAGGCGAGGCCCAGGCGGCCACCCTGGAAGGGCAGCGGTTTGATGACACCATGATCTTGTCTGATCGCACCCTGCGTCTCAATGGCCTGGGTTTGCGCGGCGTGGCCTGGATCAAGGCTTTTGTGGCCGGCTTGTACCTGGCGGCGCCCAGCAAGGACGCGTCCCAGATCCTGGCCATGCAGGGCCCCAAGCGCTTGCGCCTGAAGATCATGCTCGCGGCCCCCAGTCACGAGCTGACAAGGTCCCTGACAGGGCGCATTGAAGACCACGAGCCGGAGGCGGTCCGGGCCAAGTTGGGTGACAGGCTGCCGCAGCTGGCAGGCCTCATCGACAGCCTGGGCGAGCTGCAACCAGGTGACACGGTGGACCTGGACTTCATCCCCGACAAGGGTGTGAGCCTGCGCTACAACGACAAGCCCATCGGGGCCCCGGTGGCGGGTGACGACCTTTACCGCTCGGTGCTCAAGATCTTTGTGGGCGACCACCCCGTGGACCGGCGCATGAAGGAAGGCCTGCTGCGTGGCGGCGTCTGATCCGGCGGCCGATCCGCATCTGGATCGGTTCGTGGATGCGCTCTGGCTGGAAGACGGCCTGAGCACCAACACCCTGTCAGCCTATCGGCGTGACTTGCAGGGCCTGGCCGAGTGGATGGGGCCGCATGCGCAAGGGCGCACGCTGATCGCG